>Ga0172379_10001925_pt1 | contig 38800 bp, 33 predicted proteins | sample GrowelOW334metaG_FD_119756 | JGI IMG/M metagenome (GOLD analysis project Ga0172379, IMG submission 119756) | Groundwater microbial communities from an aquifer near a municipal landfill in Southern Ontario, Canada - Groundwater well OW334 metaG | ecosystem: Environmental > Aquatic > Deep... | reverse complement strand
CCCACAGGGCCTACTGGAAATGAAGCAGTCCCATAGCGAACTCCTCAGATACTACGGCTTCTGGAACAGTGTCTCCCGGGTAAAAAGGCAGAAGAGGGACCACACTCTTGAAATGTTGAAATGGAGAGGGTAAAGGGTGCAGGCACTGACAAAGGACAAGGAGCATGAAAAAACATTGCCCAACCACAGGATGCAGCCAATCGCAGCCCTGTCGGGCCGCTCTGGCTGATCCACGCGTTATCCAGGGAATTGAGTTTAGTTGCCTCCTTGCTTAACTCTTGTGTATTATAAATGTTTTGCAGCTGACCTATCCGTTCCCCGGGATAATCCAACTTATTTACAATAAACATCATACATATAATAATCTTCGACAACACATGCTTAAAATCAAATCAAAGAGCCGTTCTTACCTAATAAGCAAGGCGGATTTTTAAACCGCCAATCTAAATTCTTAAGAATTGTCGGGCTTCCCCCTTCGCAGAGAAGCTACGAACCGAACCTGATCACAGCAGGCTCCAGACCCTGTAGAGTTCGGTGACTCCCCACGCCTGCGCGTCGCAGCCCCTCTGGGTGTGCGGATAGTCGCCGTCGAGAATTTCGGGAATATTCTGGATGCAGGCTTTTTCCAGAAGCATCTTTGAAGACGCGAGAATTGACTTCGCGGTTTTCCTCCCTGAATTCCCGTAGGTGAGATAATAGGCTTCCGAGTATGAGGGGAACGGCCAGGTCCAGGCCGTCCCGTTGTGATATGCGGGCTTCCTCCTGTAATCCTCATCGCCTTCATATCTGCCCCAGTACGGATTCGGAGGATCGTTGATGATTTGCGCATTCCTCCCGTAGACAGGAAGCCTGAAAGAAACGGGTCTGTCGGCAAGACTCCGTACGGCGCCGGGCATGAGAAGAGATGATGACGCCAGGAGAATATCCCTGCATATTACCGGATCCCTGACAAGTCCAAGCGTAATGGCGAAGAGCTGATTCGGCCTCAGCGCGTCACCCTTTCCGGCTTTTGACGCAGGCTGTCCGGCTCCCGCGTGAAGACAGTCGGCGAGATATTTCTCATCTTCGAGATAAAAGAGCCTTATAAATGAAGTTCTCACCTTGTCCGCAAGAACTCCCCATTCCCTGTCATCTGTATTTTCAGCCAGAAAGGAAAGCGCGAAATACCAGAGAGCCTGTATTTCCACGGGATATCCTTCGCGCGGGGTTCCCGCCGGATAATTCGTATCCATCCAGGTGAAGTGAGAAGGGCTGAAAATCAGGCCGGAATCCTTGTCGGCAATTATGCCGTTAGGCGTGCCTTTAATGTAATTATGCGCAATGCTTTCCAGAATTGAAACAAGAGTTCCCCTGCCCTCAACCGCAGTTCCGAGAAAACCCTTTCTCCCGGTTTTCCTGATGAAATCGCTGCATGCGACGAACAACCAGAGCGGAGCATCGCTGGTGTCCCTGTTGCCGGCAACTGCGCCTTGAATAGTGTTGGGGAGCGTTCCCCTGTCCTCGAACTTCGAAAACAAAAGGAGAATCTGTGAAACCTCGTCTATTTTCCCGGCGGCAATTAAACCTCTTGCGCAAATGAGCGTATCCCTGCCCCAGTCAAGGAACCACGGATATCCGGCGATAACCGTCTTCAACCCGTCTCTCCTGACAATGAACTTGTCCATCGCGGAAAGCAGGACTTTCTCAAAAGAGGAATCTGCGGGCAGAGATTCGTGGTTAACATTGTTCAACTGTATTTTCCTGTTTTCCAAAGCAGTCAGAACCTGCCCGACAACCTGTTCACCCTCTCCTCCGCCGAGGGTGATTTCAAAATATCCGGGGCTGAACAAATCGCTGAAAGCTTCAAGCCCGCGGGACGACTCCCTCTCGTGGTAAACCGAATACTGCCATTCAGGCGCGGACACGAACTTCCCCTTGAAAGTGCTTATGACAAGGCTTCTGTCCCCGGAAGGCGAGAACGTCACTGACTTATGGTTGGCTTCAACGGATTTCGGGAAATGCGTCTCGGCTCCGTGCATCGCCTTGGTTTCCATATGGAAATTCCTGTCGTCAATGTCGGGACGCATTATGATCCTGACCGGAAAATCATCAGAAAGATATTCGTTTTCGTTTAAGGCCAGACGCCTGAAGACCTCCATTCTGACAGCGTTTTCATTATCAATCATCATCATGTTGACGCAGACATCCACAAACAGACCGTTGCCGACCGGAAGATGGAAATTCCAGGTTCCGCTGCCGTCCGTGTTGACTGTGAAATTCTCCGTTGTGTCAAGCGAAAAAACCTCCCTGCGTCCATGGAAGTCCACCCACATCCTGCAACGCCTCCACATGATATGGCGGTCTTCAGGATAATCAACGCTGATATTTGCGGCCAGAATGGCGTCATACCTGCTTTTCAATTCACCCCATTGAACACATGAATGCAACATGCCGCCCCTTCCGTTCGTATCCAGGAAAACAAGCGGGGACGAACGCATGTCGGCGTTGGCATAGGTTGAATGCACCCTTGTGTCATCGGGTGAAAGCAGAAGAATCTCCGCCTCCTCCCTTCTTGACTTGTCTTCGGCATACACCGAGATTTTCATCTTCAACCTGACATGCGTCTTACTGACCGGGAGAGGCATGAACAAGGCAAAATATTTTCCGGAACTTTTCCTGAGGCTGTCCCTCTGGATTATGATTTTCCTGTCGTCCGCGATTCTCGCGCGGAACCTGAAAGGCGATTTCACGAGTATATGGTGGCCCGGGGGTATCATGACCATTCTCCTCATGTCGGTGGGCCATTCCCATACGACAACCGGAGTCTCCTCCAGCGAATCGTAAAACGATGAAACAAATTCATACGGATCGTCAAGAAGCTTGAGGGCAAGCTCCTTCGGCTTCAAATCAACGACCACGTTGGAACGGTTTCTCCGGCAAAGCACCTCAAATGCGATCGCCTGAGCGCTCTGCCGCACAATCTTGTCGGGCTTCTCATGCTTCCTCCCCTCAACCTCGGAGATGTAATACAACTCCTTCGGATTTGCCGTAAGGCAGAGGACCTGTCCCGCCCCAAGAAGAAGAGATTTTTTCCTCCCCGGCGATTCCGTCGGAACAAAATGCTCCTCGCTTATGAGATCCAGCAGGGTTCCGCATTCGAAAGGAACATCTTCGGTCTTCCAGACGATTTTCGACACCTCCCCGCAGTCAAGGTTTATAAACACCAGCAGATTTTTTTCCCCCTTCGCGTCCGACCTTACGAATGCAATGGCGCGGGGATGTCCGGGATCAATGAATCTTATTGAAGAATTATTGAAGAACGAGGGATGGCAGACAAGAATTGAATTGAGCCGGCGGATATGGGGAATCTGATTTTCCGGGTTTCCCCAGTTGAGGGCGTTGGCCTCGTGAACATCAATCTTCTCCGTTGCAAACCATTCAACGCCGTTTGTGAAACCGAAGGCGCCGTTGCTTGAGGTGAGAGCGCAGAGGGCCGTCCTCATCTGCGCGTAAAGAGGTGAAATGGCCGCGAGCCGGTTGTTGTCATGCGTCTCCGCATAATGGACCATCAGTCCTTCCGAGAAACTTATCTCCTGCGCATATGGCACATATCCTTCAATCTGCTGCCTGGTGAAATTCTGAAAAAGCTCGGAATACGCGCAGTTCATGTTGGCTTTGTCAAGCAGCTGTCTGGTGACCGCAGGATCCCCGCCCAGCCCTTCAAGAAGGAAAATCGTATCCGGGTATTCATTTCTTACACGGGCGATTATGAACTCCCACGCTTCGCCCGGAATCATGTATCCGGCGTCACAACGGAAGCCGTCCACCCCCCTGCTGCACCACGTTGTGAAAACTTCCGCTATGTATTTCCAGAGATCGAGCCTGTTATGGTTGAGTTCGGTGAGATCTCCCCACACAACCCCCCAGGCGCCCGGAGAGTGGATTGCACCGTCGGGTTCCCTTACAAGCCATTCCGGATGATCCTCGTGAATTCTGGACGCCCAGCCGGTGTGGTTTATCGCCATGTCGATAAAAACTTTCGCATTCCTCCGGTGAACCGCGTCAACAAGTTCGAGAAACTGATCCAGCGGAGTCGATTTCCTGTCGAACTCGGCAAGCGACGGATCAACCGACGTAAAATCCAGAGCTGCGTACGGACTTCCAAAACGCCCCATCCTGGCAAAGACGGTGGGGGTCGGATTCACAGGGAGAAGATGGATTATCCTGCACTTGAGCCTGTCAATTATTATGTCCAGCTCCCTTATCAGGCTTCTGAATGTGCCCGACGGGGGAATCACGGAATACCCTTTGTTGTCCAGCCTGTAAATGAGAGAGTTGAGCTCGTCGCCAACGGTTTCCTTTTTGCCCTTATTGCCGCCGAACTGCCTGACAAATGCGCAGTATATGCTGTTTGCGCAGCAGAAGTCCGAAGGCTCCACGTTTATGTGCAGATTGTCTCCCTCAACCCAGACAGGTTCGGAGGATTCATCGGTGAGAAAAAGGCATTTCGCCTCGAAATGTCCGACCTCCAGCAGGGCGAGTATGACAGAATAGGTTTTCTCTCCGGTTTTCTCCATGGGCACGTCATGCCAGTCCTGACCGCTCCTCTGGCGCTTTGTTTCAACGGCCTCAATAATCTCTCTTCGCCTGATGAAGGCGTTGCCAAGATTTGTACGAAGAAAAGCCTTCCCTTTGGCGAAACCCTCGACTTCAAGTTCAAAGCAGGCAGTATCCCCCCTGAAATAAAGGGAATGATTACCTGGCGCCGGTTTCTGAACAAGTCTCATACGGGTTCCTTCAACATCGGATTTCCAGCCTTGAATGAATTCGTGTTTTTATTAGATTTAACATCCCGTAACTTAACACGGAGAGGCGAATACACAAACCGTCCAAGCTGATAAAAACAATTGAGGTTCCCTTGAAAATTTGCCGGCAGTCAAGTCCGCAAGGACTGTTCTTCCGCTTTCTATGTTTTATTTGACGCCTGGAATGAAAAAAACAGAAAACACATAATATTTTGCATTATCTCGACCTATTTGGCAGGTTCGGTCTTCTTGTCTTTTTGGCCGTCTTTGCCTGAAAGTATCTGATTGAGCTTCTCGTCAATCTTCGCCTGCATGTTCTTTTCCTCGTCGGCAATGTTCGATTTGGCCTGGACGATATTTTTCTCCATTTCATCAATGCGCCGCTTCTGCATCTCAATTCTCTTTTTCATAAACTCTTCCAGCTTGGCCTTCACGGCGGCCTTGTCAGCATCGCTCTTAGTTTCGCGATATTTGTCGGTGAGGGCTTTAAATTCTTCCCTCTCCTTCTGATTTTTCTCTTTCATCTTCCCGGAAAGGGCGGACATCTGTTTCTTGAACTCCTCGGGATTTTCCTGTCTGAGCTTCTGCATCTCCTCAAATTTCTTAGGATCGCTCTGCCTGAGGTACTCGGACGCCATCTGCATTCCAAGTTCAGGATTTATCGCTTTCGCAGGAACCGGACCATTCCCGGGTGCGGACGGTTTTGACGCATCTTCCGCGCTTAAGACAAAGACGCCCGACAGAAGCCCCACAAAAGTCATCGCAATCAGCTTTCTCATAATCCATTCCCCTTTTCTAAAGATTTTAAAAACCCACCTCCGATTAAAACGCATTACGGAGTTCTTTTATTGTATATGCATAGGATGAAAATTACTGTTTTATTTTCCTATCTCCAATCCCCTTGCTTATATAATCATCAATATCCCTCTGGGGAATGAACCATAGCACCCTTGAGTCGCCGCTTTTTATGAAGAATCCAGAACCTTTTAGCCAAAAACAGTTGTCAGAAATTGCATTATTAAAAAAAGCCTCCTTCCTGTCAATTCCCCTGTTTTTTGCACTCATAAGGCTGAACAGCTGGTCGTCCATGTTGAATTCCAACTTGATTGCAATCCCATCAGTCGACTTGTCGGGGAAAGCAATCAGATATTTACACGCGATATTTTCCTGATTTCCCGTATAATAGAAGGCACTGCTTCCATCATAACATAAATACTTATTCGCAGGGAAAAGATATTTCCCGAAACTCTTCCATTCTCTCAACCCATTGAAAATCACTGGCAGTTCTCTGGCGTTGTTATAGTGAAGATAGATTGTCTTTTGATAATTCATGTCAGATAGAAGCACCATAAAGCCACCGAAAGTATATCTTCCATAGAAATCCCCTCCCTCTGAAAGGAATTCCAAGGATATTTTATGCTTGAACAAGCCTCTGAGAAGTTTTTCCTCGGCCAAGAACAATTCACCCCATCTGTCATTCGCCACATCATAGGTCAGACATTGCGGAAAATATGGTTTATCTTTCAATGTGACTGCAACCAGGACTATCCCGGGAGAAATCTCCATAATCTCTTCCACCTTATAAGGTGGAAGATTATCCAAAGGCGATTGAGCTGGATTGCGGCCTGAAGAGGCCAGGATTTCACTTTTACCGCTCTTTAAATTAAGCTTGATGATTCCACTGTCCAAATTTCCAGATTCAGAAGGATTAAAGGAAATGAATGCGGTTTCACCGATAATTTTCACAGACGTATATTTCTTTTCAAACATATCATATTCGCTCCATTTGCCGGATTTTATATCATAAGATAAAAGCGCACCTCTGCCCCTTGCTATTACGGCAAAATTCTCTGAAACATCTGCGGCCACCATACTCGAGATGTTTTCGTATGGAATATCCATAAAACTGTTTTCCAGACCGTTTGAACTGATGAATGCAATCTTGAAAGTCACAGCATCTTTTGAGTCATATGAACAGATAAGAGAGACCCCGGATGCTAATCCGGAAATATGAAGTATTTGGAATCCGCTTAGGTCATTTGTCACTTTGGATTCATATGGATTCCATATTCTTGAAATCAAAAGGTTTTTCGTCCCTGAATCACATAGTTGCGGATACTTTTTCAGGATTTGATTATTATAGGAAATCGTAAAATCATATATCCCTTTGCCTTTAAGAGACTCCTTGATCGTGTCCCTGTATTTCATAAGCAGCGAAAAGACAGCATCTGCATCAGCCGGAGTCGAATCCTTCAACCAAACCGAGAAAACATCAGGAAGATTGCCGGAATGTTTTGCGATTTTTCCTGAGATACTTTCCTCGAGAAGGAATTTAACATATTTGGACAGGTATTGATAAACGGCGTCCTTGTCTACCGCTGCGATATTGAAGCCGTCTGCGGAAAAAACAGGAATATCAGACTTGCCCTCAACGATGTTTGCCCTCTCTTTCCAGCACAAATCCATAAGCTCGCGCATGTATTTGTTTCCCCCTTTCGCTGCGGAAAGATTATGCGTCCAGGCCTTGATGTATAATCCCGCGTATCTCGCCTTCAAGTCTCCGGATGCGCAAAGATTGTCCGTAAAATTATCCCACATCCCCATCAGCATCTTCTTGTCAATCCGGCCTTGCCAATCAATAAGAAAGGGAGTCCGCGAAGGGTCATCCGCACGCTCCATGCGTAAGCCTTGCCAGGCAGATGCCCGAAACATTGTCATTTCCTTCAAAACATCCTTGACAATCAGAGTCCTTTTTATTTCATAATAGTATTGTCTAGCATCTTTGATATGATTATTACAGAGAAGATCCCTGTAGGCATCCAAGGTTTCTTCCGGGCTATCACACCAGAAAGGAATGTATGAAGCCTTTATTTCAAAAACATTGGCAGTCAGTCCGTAATTAAAGTATCTCCCAGCGATTACGGGATATGAATCCCTGATCATTTTCCTTAAGGCGGATGTTTTGCCACTGTCTTTAGATATGCAACCCTGATCATAATAAGCCCTCAGGACAATAGATGCATTTAACAGAGTTCTTTCTGCAAGCTCCCGCCATTTCTTCTCACTAGAAAAACTTTGCCCCGATTCGGGTATCTTATCCAGGATGCTCTTCCTGAGCAGCTCCATTGAAAGCAAAGCATCGTCGATTCGCCTACTGTCTTTGGTAATATCAATCAAGTTCGACTCATATCCAAAGTTAATCTTAATCCATACTTCAGGCTCTCTGGCGGGATACGCGCAATTCGTGGCGGCTTTGACTTCCAAGAAAAGGGCTACCTCCGATTTATTCCCCAAGGCAATTGAAGTCTGGACGGAGGAAAAGGCATCCTCAAAAAGTCCTGCATTGAACGCCCATTCAGCCTCTTTAAGATACTGCTCGGCCTCCTTGGTGCTGTCCCACATTATCCTATCCTGGGCTTTGCCTATCTTCTTCAAAAGATCACCTGTTACTTTTTCAGTAATTTCGGATAACCTGTCCTTGGTGCCTGCCGCCTCTATGGTCTTTTCCAGACCTGTAGGCATCCTCAATCTTACCTTTATCTTGACATTCTCTTTGTCAACGAGTTCAATGTTGCCATCGAGAAGATAGCTTCCGGTCCAGAATGGACTCGATTCGGTGTCAATATCCTTTTCCCAGGCGAGTTTCTCCATCTTCCACCGTTCGAGGACGAACAAGTCCTTTTCCTGGACAAGCCTGAATGCAAGCGCAAGGGTAAATTCCTTTTCAAGCAGACGCATTTCGGGCGTGTCTATCGGCGCCCTGATATTCAGGATAGAGATTGGAACCGCCTTATCCGGGGATACATTCAGCTTGTTCAGGTACGGTGCGAACTTCGCAGAAATATCCGCCGACCAGTTGTCGTTTTTTTCTGGGGGAAAAGGATTGGAGAATGCTGACAATACGGCTCCCTGGTTTACCGCAACAAGCCTTGACACGAGGAATTCCTTCTTCTGAAATTCAAACTTCCTTATAATCACAAGCCCGTCGGCTTTTAAAAGCTTACCGAGCTTGAGATAATTGGCAGTCAGGTTCGCACTTGAAATCGCCTGCTCCTTCAAGACCCTGTCAATCTCCGTCCTCTCAATGACATTCAAGTCACTCTGCTTCGACAACTCAACCGTCAGCAGATCCGCATACTTCTCCAGACCTTTGTCTGCGATCACTGCCACCTTAGCGGCGTTAACCACCATGCCGCAGAATAGCAAAACAATCATGCCAAGTATTTTCTTCATCATTGAGTTTCCACTCCTCTTTCTTTCGGGGTGATTTTGTAGATATTCCTCTCATCAATGGCAATTGCCGACTTTCCGTCGGGATGGGGAAAAAGCAGGCGGTTCCAGCCGGGAGAGAAGCGGCCGAACGGCAATATGATCATCGGAGAGTGGCTAATACCCGGCAAAGTTAAAAGTTTGACACCTCCATCACCACCGAACCAGATTTGATTCGGACGCGCAAAGAAAGGGCCATGATAAAAAATACCTTGAGCAGGACGGACTTTTACCTTTAAATAATTTTTAGCAGTTTCGTTGGCTATTGAAAAGAAAACCTCCCCCTTGTCAGCGGCAAGATCATAAATACAGGAATCCCAAAGAAAGAATGAAAAAAAGATGTGATCATCAACCGCCGTCATTATTTTATCAATCCATTTATATTGGATATCGAACAGACATTTTCCGGTATTGGTCGACAGGTTGAATTCCCATAATCCATTGACGTTTCCGCTACCGTTGAGCGAAGCGCAATTGAAAACCAGTCGGTTCTTATTTTTATCGGCAATCATCGAATAGACCGAAAACGGTTTTTCCCGATCCATATTATTCTGCTTGTTATCCCGCGACGAAGAAATATGAATTTGCCGATCGCTACCATCGAACTTGCAGGAGAAAAGTGTGATTTCCTTGGCATAATCCAGTCCGTTGGTGTTTTCTTTTCCGATAAAAGCATAGATGCGGTCGTTCATAATTGCGACTGCCTTCACGATCCCGTCCGGTAAGTCCTTGATAACTTGCGGTATCCCATCGAATGGAAAAAGATGAATGGCATTATTGCCGCCCACTGCCGCCATTTTTCCGGCCACTGCCAGAGGCGTCATCCGGGAAGTGTCCCAATCTTGGGATTGTTCCGCAGGCTGGAACCATAGGGACAAAGCATTGATTTTCCCAGCAGCCATATCCAATTGGGCAATGTTCCAAGTATCCTGATAATTCCAGCCACGCAAATCTCTTTCGGGATCCTTCAGATGACGATACAGCAACATATAAATTTCACCGTCATGCCAGACGGCATTGGATATTCTGACATCTCCATAATCAAATTTATTTTGATCATCAACGGTTGCTATTTTTTTGATCGTAACGTCGCAATTTAAAGCTTCAATCGCCTGTCGGAATACCGGATTTTTTTCCCGCCAAACATATTGATTAAGGAGAGAGTCTGATTCCAAGAAGAAATCACGTACTTCCGGATCGGTAAAGGACAATTTCACATATTGCCGCAGCTGAGGCGCCAGTTCCAGCAGTTTCTTTGCCTTTGCTTCTGCCAGTTTCACTTGCATTTTTGCTTGCTCTTGCGGAGTTCTCGATTTCGCTTCAGAAATTTTCAACAATCTCACATCATCAAAAAGCTCTGTCATCGGACGAAGTGTTGTCGCCGTATCGGAAGCCGGAACTTGAGAACGTTGGCTGGCAACAAAATCCCTGTGGACTTCATAGGAAATCCGCCGCAACGGATTGTTATCATCCCAGAAGAAATTGATTTCATGGTCGTCTATTTTTTTGCACTCTTCCGGATTGATAGCCGACAACTGGCGACAATATTCCAACATATTGTCTTTAAATGTTTCCGGATCGTAATTGCTTTTCACCGTCTTGCGAAGCAAATCAATCCGTAGTGACATAATACTGGTCTGAGACAACGGATGCAACATCGCCAATTCAATATATTCTTTGCTGTTTCGTAAAACTTTTTCCACCGCACTTTTGCTGTCGATATTAGTTTTATGGCGCAATTCCCTATACTCACTTCCCAAATTGAAAAACCAGTCGGAAACACCATCGGAGATATCCGGTTTTTTACATAATTCCGGATGTGCCAGAAAGAAGGCCTTGCTCAATTCCAAGCGCTGAAGTGCGCCCCGGTAAATGTTTTCCACCCATAGATCAGCATCGAAGTAGAGATGAAATCGCGACATGTAGCTACAATAACGGTCATGCATCTCTAAGTCTTCATAAGTTTTGACACCGTCGGAGATATCGAACTTATAATAAATCCGCCTGATTTCCGCATCGTACTTCGGACGAAAAACAGCGGCAAAACTTTTCATTTCCGCCAAGTCCTGCGGAGTCGCCTGTCCAATCGAATTCATGAGATTCCAGTCATAATAACTGCCATTGCTATATAAAGGTTCACGCAATAACGGAAAATCGCGCTCAATCTCCAAGCTCAAATCAAAAGCCCGCTGCTGCCGCAAAACCATTTCGCGACAGGAGTTGGCCGGAGTTTCTTTATTTAAGGATAACACCGCCATGCGGTATTCCAATTTCATCGGCTCCAGTGCGATTGCGGCATCGAGCTTGTGGCGGGCGGCGGCGTAATCGCCCAGACGGCTGAAAAACTGGTATTCCGCAAAAAATCGTGCCGCTTCTTCCGACGCAGACGCTGTTATATTCGGCGGACTTACTTTCAGATATTCCGCCACCGCAACGATCGTCTTCATCTCAGTGGCTTCGGTATCGGCAAGGCAGTTGTCAAGATTGAAACGGAACAGTTCTTTATTGGCGGCATCGGTCACGCGCAAGAGCAGATTAACGATTTCCGGCGAACTGCCAGGCGCAAATTCCAGCCGAAGTAACCGTGACGACGGCGCAAGTTCAAACATCTGTTCGGTAGTCTTACATTCCTGATTTACGCTGTCAAGATAATCACGTTCCAGCACAGTGACATTAGGAATACCGCCCAAACGCCGTTCGAGATCGGCAGCGATAAACGCTTCCTGATATTTGAAGCGTTCCGGTATCCCGGCATTGCGCACCGTTGCCACCGACAGTAAAATCTGCTTTTCGGGATGTTGGATTACCTCCTGCGCTTGCCGCAAGCGTTTGGCGATCTCTTTGACCGCATCCTGCTCCGGCAACATCACATTGACCAGACGAAAGCCGTTGCGGGCATCGTAGACAATAAGTCCAGATACCATTGCGCCCTTTTCTCCGGGTTTAGCGGTAATGATAGCAAAAAGCTCGGCATGAATGAGCTTACCCAGTTCGGCAAGATTGGAGCCGGTCAGACCGGAGGCGGTAAGTTTGCGCTCACTGAACACCGCTTCAATACTGGAGCGTTCGAGGAACTCGACACCGGGTTCATTCGACATTGCGGCAAGCACCTGATCTGCCACCGGCGCAAGATCCGGCGCGGTTGGAATCAAAGCCACCTTTGTCTGCGCATCTAGATGTCCACAGATAACACAGACAAGAATGACAAGGATTGTTTTCCTGAAGGAATTCATGTTATAATTTTTTGCTTGCAAAAAATTATTTCTTCACAATCTTCGGGAGTATGCGCTCTGCGATCTTCGCAGACGCTTCCTGCAGGGACTTCTTTCCGGCGATCTGTTCGGCAAGGTCAACCTCGGCGGTTGTCTGCCTGTCAACGGCGACCACGTTACCGGCCTTGTCAAGAACCTTGACTTCCAGGCGGGATTTGATGCTTACCAGATTGCCCCTGCGGCCGGCGAACTCACTGAAGCCTTCGCCCTTTATCACCAGTTCGGCATCATTCTCGCTGGTCGTCACTTCGAATCCTAGTTCCTTGCAGATCACCTGCATTTCTGTCTCCGCAGAGGGATCAACTGCAACAGAACCAACATGACGCTCCTCTATCTTGACGTAAACCTTCGGTTTCTTCGCTTCGCCTATGGACTTTTTCAGGTCGGCTACTATGTCCTTGTGTTCTCTTATCTGGGGCATAAGATTGCTGGCATCTTTTGTAATAGTTTCATTAACCTGCCCGGCAAGTTTGTCTGCAAGGGCGTCAAGCGCGCCCATACCGTCTACGCTTTTTCCAAGGACTCGACTGGTCTCCGTGCTGATGACTTTCGCAATAAGGAAAGTCTTGTCCTTCACCTTGAATACGGAGCCTGTCAGAAGAATCTTCGCTCCGGTGAGTTGTCCGAGCTGGATTGCCTGGTTAGGATTCACTGCGCCGGAATAGTTGAGTTCAGCTTCTTTAAAGATCTTCTCAAGCTCCTTTCTTTCGACCATCCATACGTTCGGATTTACACAAAGCCTAGCAAAAAGGATGTCAGACACCTGTTCCCCCATTCCGGCGACTCCGGCTCCGGATTCCGTGAACGGCAGTACCGCAACAGTGTAAACTTCCGCATTAACAGCCCCCTGTTTTTTTGCTTCTTCATTCTGGGCGACCGCTGAAATTCCAATAATCAGCGCCAACATCGTCATGAGTTTCTTCATCTTCATTCCTCCGTAGTTATTTTATTTTTTCTGCTTCGCATAAAAAATACTATCCATTCTCTTCAATAAATCCTGTACATCCAGTTATCCTGTCTAATTATTTTTCTGTTCTTTCTCCGATTCTGACATTAGTATTTCAAGCAAGTAAACCGGTGTAGGCGACTTTTCGATCCTACCGAAGATATCCCAGGTACATATTACCAACTCGCCCTTGCCGATTTTAGCAGACATGAAGGTGAAAAAGTTCCTGTTGCCGGCCACTTCTATTGCGACTCCGCTGTCAAGGGGGATCAGGTTAAGTGATTTCTCGTTCGGCGGGAAATCCCCCCATCTTTCCGAATCAAACTTCCTGTCGAAATCAATGATTTTTTCGTTGCACGAAAAAATCATATTCCTGAAACTTTCAGTTTTTAAGGGCAAGGTTCCTGCCTTGGGATTGATTATTAATATATTTGCTCCTCCTGAACAAATATTGACCAAATCCTTCTCCAGACCGGAAAAATTACCGAAGGCGATTCCTGTGACTATCAGCAGCTCCCCTTTGAAATCTGCGAAATTCGCAACATCAGCGGTCGCGACTCCAAGTGAATCAAGAAGTTTCTTAGCTTTTTCATCCCCCTCGGAAGCCCATAGACCAATCTTCATCTTTTCAAGTATTTTTTTCTTGAACGCAAAAGGATTTTGCGTAAAGAAAAAAATATTTTTTACAAGTTTCTTGTCGCCAGACTGGCAGTCGAGCTCGGCAGTTGCGCTGACACCGTCCTTGATTTCCGGGAACGTGAATTTGAGTTCTACGTCCCCGGTTTCCGGAACTGCGAGTTCCGCAGCAGCGATTGTCCGCCCGGAATATTTAAGGTTCCAGGAAAGGTTCTTCCCGCTCAGGCCATCCGTTTTAATATTGACGACGGCCTCCCTGCCGGCGTAGAATGCCTGCGGAGAATCATACTTGATTTCCGCCGCAGACAGTGAAATGGATAAGGCAAACCCGCAGATGAAAAACAATTTATTCATAATTAAATCCTTTCTGCCCACGAATCACACAGATAATATTTCCTTATATGAATTAGACGCACAACACATGGAAATATTTGCGATAATTCAATTTTAAATTGCCGGCGGGACGCCAGCGCTCCTCTATTTCAATGTAAAATACCTTCGTGCCATTCGTACTACTATCCGTCATATTCTTGTTTTTTTTGCACGTTTATTTAAAAATCAATTGTTAAGTTTTTGCGCAGCAAAAAGTTGACAATTATGAGTTTTTCGTGTGATTAGTGTGTTTCGTGGTTTATGTTTTTTCTGTGTGTTCTGTGGTTATAAAATTGGTTGCGGCGCGAGCTGCTCCAGGTGTTTCGTGGTTAATCTTATATTCGGTTCACGGTCTGATACACTATATATTCGGAATTTGAGTTCTTGATGTCCTTGAGCATGACTGGCGTCTGTTCCGGCTGGCCGCCGGAATAGTTGAGGTTGATGGTCTCACCGTTGACCCTGAGTTTCATCTGGCCTTCAAGGGCGATTATGTTGTCGCCTGCCTGATGTGTCCAGAGATAGCCATCGCTCTTGTCATTCTTGAATACCACCTGCTGGCCCGTGTTTGTTATGATGTCGGCGATATAGACTTTTTCCCAGCCATTGCCTGTTTTCCGGAATACAGTCTGCCTGACTAGGATTTTGGAACTGGAAACCGAAGTGTCGGAAATGTCGGCGGGCTTTATCTCCATCTTGTCTCCAGACTTGATAATCCACAGTATCTTGTCATTGAAAAGACGGCACACTTCATCTGAAATCCTCTTGATGTCGGACATGTCGTCAGTTGTAAGGAGTGCAAGTTGCTCCGGAGTAGCCAGGCCTGGCTTGTTTGTTCTGAGATTCAAGAGGAATACTCCGCCAATGACCAGGAACACGGCAGCAGCGGTGGCAAGGCTGTAGACATGTTTTTTCTTGACGAAAAAATATACGTTCGAATCCGGAAAGAACCTGTTTCCCGCCTTTATCCTTGATATTACACCGCTTTTGAGTTCTGCGGGATCCTTGAAACTGGGCTTGAGGTTCTTGTCCCAGGCTTTGAGGATATTGTCCAAATTATTGTTATTCATAATTCACCTCTGAAGCAAAACTAGAGTTAAGAACATGCCTTGCGGCATTGACTACAAAAAAATACGGGAAAAGAGCAAGAGAAGACAAACTAAAGTTTGAACTCCAACGAATGAGCTTCCTTTGTTGATGTGCGCCCCACAGGCGCACGAGTCCAAGCTTCAGCTTGTGAGTTTTTACATAAAAGTTGTTCCGACTCCTCATGTCAGGTCTCCGAGTTCTTTTCCTAAAATTTTCCTGGCCTTATGAATCCGCCAGTACAATGTTGCCTTATTACAGCCAAGTATGTATGCGGCTTCATCAGGTTCCTTCTCATCAATAGCAATCAGCGTTATCGCCGCTCTCAGGTGTTCCGGAAGCATTGAAACGGCTGTCATGACACGGCTCTGTGTTTCATTGCTGATCATCGGCTTGTCCGGGGTGTTGGAGGTGCTGGCATCCCTCATTTCCGGACAGTCCTCACCGTCTGTGACTATTGTTTTCCTGCCAGCCCTCATCATTGTCAGGCTCCTGTTGCAGGCAATCCTGCATAACCAAGTCGAGAATTTTGATTTCCCCTTGAACGATCCGGCCTTGTTATATGCTGTTATAAACGCCTCCTGGACAATGTCATCGGCATCATGTTCGTTAAGAACGATCCTGTAAACAAAATTCCTGAGCATGCCGATATGCTCATTTATCACCGGAGAAAAGGTCTCAGTCGTCTTCTCTTTCAGAAATTTTTCAACAGACTGTGATTCCTGCATAACTTTTTCCTGTGTATTTGACAATTAGACAATACTTTTCCGGGAATCTTTGCGATTTTTGTAAAATATCGCTGTTTTTGTTTGTTTTGAAAGTAAAATTAAGAGAATGAACACAATTCTTATAATAATCCTGGCAGCGTATGCCGTGGTCAGGGCGTTCGATTTCCTCCTGGACTATCTGAACTACAGACACCTCAAGGCCTTCGGACATCTGATTCCGGAGGAATTCAAAGGCGGGATTGACGCCAAACAGCTTAAGAAGACTTCCGATTATACCGTAGACAAAATGCGTTTCGGTCTTATATGTACTGTTTTTGACGAGGCGCTCATTCTGACATTCATATTTTCCGGCCTGCTGGACGCATACAGTTCCCGGCTGGACGGGTTCGGCCTGAATTTCATAGTTTCAGGGCTCGCTTTCTTCCTTCCGCTGATTTTTGTAAAAACCTTCCTCGAAATTCCTTTCAGCCTCTACAGCACTTTTAGAATAGAGAACAAATACGGTTTCAATAAAATGACGCTTAAGCTCTGGCTGGGCGACCTGGCGAAATCGCTCATAATCTCCGCCGTAGTACTTTCAATTCTCATCTCTGCGGCTTTCGCAATAATCACCGCAAGTCCGGCATTCTGGTGGTTTTGGGTATGGCTGCTGTTCTTCATGTTCAGCATCTTCCTCATGTACCTATCTCCATATGCAATAGAGCCCTTATTCAACAAATACACTCAAATCGAAGACGAATCACTTGTCTCGGACATCTCTTCACTCATGCAAAAAGCTGGAATCAAAATAAGCAAAGTCCAGAAAATGGACGCGTCAAAACGCACAAAACACAGCAACGCATATTTTACCGGCATCGGCCATGTGAAAAGGATCGTACTCTTCGACACCCTCCTCCAGCAGATGGGAAAGAGTGAAATCCTTGCGATCCTCGCACATGAGGCCGGCCACTGGAAACGCAAACATGTCATGAAACTCCTCTTCATCGTTGAAACAGGAGCCTTGATTTCCTCATATCTCGCCTTCCTGATTTTAAACAGCGATATCCTGCCCCGGATATTCCACCTTTCCGGCGACAGCTTGTCCGCAAAAATAATTCTGCTGGGCTTTATCGCATCAACAGTCACCTATCCGATTGCGCCGGTGTTCAACTTAATTTCGAGAAAATTCGAATGGGAGGCCGACAGATTCGCATGTGACCTCACCGGCGAAAACAAAGGCCTGGTTTCGGCACTGATAAAACTTTCCGCCGAAAACCTCTCAAACCTCCACCCGCATCGCCTGTACGCAAAATTCCATTATTCGCATCCCCCTGTCACGGAACGAATCAGGCATCTCAAGGGAATCTCTGAAAATTGACGCATGGCGCACAACAGTAAATTATGGATAGACGGCAAGGAAGAATAATGTGGATTTTCAGAGGTTTCCTTAAACAATTCAAACTAAAATCTGAATGATTTCTTGCTATAAGCGCTTTTTCAAATAACTTATAAACCTTAGTGACCAGCAATCAGTGTTCAGAAATAGATCCTGAAATGTCTTTGCCATTCCATACTGATTACTGATTACTTAAACACAGGACTGTCATGGGAAACGGCTATTTCATAACTTTCGAGGGGAGCGAATGCGCAGGCAAGTCAACGCATATCAAACTCCTCAGCAAATATCTCCTGGAGAATAAAATCAACTGCGTTGTCACCCGTGAACCGGGCGGCACCGAGATCGGCGAGGAAATCAGGAACATAGTCAAACACCATGCCGGGAAAAATCCCGTTGCCGACGAAACGGAACTCCTGCTCTTCGCGGCAAGCCGCGCACAGCATATGCGGGAAGTCATTATTCCGGCCCTGCAGAACGGCTCATATGTCATCTGCGACCGTTTTGCAGATTCAACAGTCGCCTATCAGGGATATGCCAGAGGCCTGAGTCTGGATTTCATAAGGACATTGAACCGCTTTGCGACAATAGGCCGTTCACCGGATCTCACGATCATCCTCGATCTGACACCTGAGGAAAGCCTCGCGAGGAGAATTGAGAGAAACGAGAACGACAGAATCGAAGCCGAGGGTATTTCCTTCCATTCGAAAGTACGGGACGCCTTTTTAAAAATAGCGTCCGAGGAACCCAGGCGCGTTAAAATGATAAGTTCGGCCGGAAGCATTGGCTCCGTCCACAGTGAAATTGTGAAAACTGTTAAAAATGCAACTGCTGCAATTCCAAAATGAATTCCCTTTCATCGTAAAAGCCCTGCTTTCCGCAAAGAAGGCCGGACATCTGTCACACTCTTTCATTGTTCACAGTGACGACAGCACCCTTTCGGCGGATTTCTCAACAGCCCTGGCACAGGCCGTCTCATGCCCCGAACCTGTTGATTCCGGGGACGCATGCGGAAAATGCCAGGTCTGCCGCCAGATGGAAAACCGGACATATTCAGAACTCTTCACCCTGTCTCCGGTTTCAAAATCAAGACAGATCGTAATCGGCGATGACAGCACTCAGCCCGACACCATGCGCTGGTTCCAGTCGCAGTTCCATCTCAAGAGCGTTTCCGGCGGAGGAATGAAAATCGGAATCATTTACGATGCCGACTGCATGAACCAGCAGGTGCAGAACTGTTTTCTGAAAACCCTTGAGGAACCGCCCCCCTCAAGCATGCTTATCCTTTTAACCCCGAATCCGTTCACACTCCTCCCCACAATCCGCTCCCGCTGCCAGAATATCCTTCTTCTGCGCAACAAATCAGTTTACGACATTGGGAAAATGAAGGATCTTATTCCGGTTCTCCACATGCTGATGTTCGGGAAAGCGGGAATATCCGCGGCGGAAAACTGCGCCTCCGAACTTATCTTCATTTCAAACAGACTTCATGACATCGCAGAAGAGAAAATTTCAGGCAGCTGGAAAAAGTTTTTAACTGACTCGAAAAGCCTTGAATCGGCGGGGCAGAAGCTGATTCAGAAACGTTTCGAAGCCGCTGTCGAGTCGGAATATATCGGGATGAGGAACTCGTTTTTAAGCATGATCCATGCATGGTTCGCGCATCTCTACATGCTGTCCCAGGGAATCCCCCGGGACAGTCTTGCAAACCCAGAGCTTGTTTCCGAATTTAAAATAAAGCCCGAAGACATTGATCCGAAAAAGGCATACCGGTCGCTTCGCCTTTCGGAAAACCTCCTGCAGGTGCTCCAGTGGAATGTGAACGGTGATCTGGCTTTGAGGGAATTCTGCCTGAATGTAGCACTGGGAAGCAGGTAGGGCGGGCTTTCCAGCCCGTTCGAATCGGCTGGTGACTCTGAAATAAGCTTTAAGTTTCAGGTGTTAAGTTTTAAGCAAGAGATTTTCCAGGCAATTCCCTTAACACTTAAAACCTAAAACTTAACACCTTGGCAACTAGATAATATTAGAAAGAAAAAACACATGAATGCCCAAGAAAAAATAATGTTATGGCCTGGAACCGCCCCGCTCTCTGAAAACGGGGACGGATTCCAGCCCTATATGGAAAGCTTCCTTTTAAAAACCGCAATCCCGTCAGGTGCAATAATTGTATTGCCGGGCGGCGGTTACACGGGAAAAATGACATCGTATGAGGGAAGGGATGTCTGCGCCCGTTTCAACGAGGCCGGATTCCATTCATTCATGCTCGAATACCGTGTTGCGCCAAACAGGCATCCCGCCCCTCTTGTTGATGCTGCCGAGGCTGTGAGGGCAGTCAGACGCAATGCGGAAAAATGGAAAGTCAAACCCGACAAAATCGCCATCCTCGGTTTTTCAGCGGGCGGACACCTCGCCGCAAGCGCCTGCGTCCATTACGGCTTGGCGGAATCATTGGCGCCTGACAGAAAAAACAAAGTCTCGGCACGTCCTGACGCGGGAATTCTCTGTTATCCGGTGATAAGTTCGGGGAGATTCGGGCATATCGCCTCCTTTAAAAACCTGCTCGGGGAAAATCCTTCGGATGAACTCATGAAAAAAATGTCCCTGGAGCTTAACGTGCACAAAGACGTGCCTCCTGTTTTTTTATGGCATACTGCAAATGACGCTTGTGTGCCACTGGAAAACAGCCTCCTTTTCGCCGAAGCATTAAGTTCGCACAAAGTTCCGTTCGAACTTCACGTATACCCGGACGGCCCCCACGGAATGGGCATGGGTGGCGCAGATCCGCATGTCGCCACTTGGGTTGACCTGTGCGCTGGGTGGCTGAAGAAAATGAGTTTTTAGGGGTTCATAAACATAGAAATTAAACTGAACTCTGACTACTTTTGAAATTACCTCTATTAATTGGATTCTCCCTGACAGTTTGATTTTATGATTTCATTCGTTATATTCTCCAACCAAACAAAAGAGATGACATAATGATGAACGAAATAATATTTATGGTTGAAGACTCTCCAGATGGAGGGTACACGGCGGAGGCTCTGGGACAGTCAATCTTCACAGAGGCTGATACCGTGCCAGAGCTCAAGGCAAACATCCTTGATGCAATGAAATGCCATTATGACTCCAATGTCCCAAAAATAATCCGCCTCCATTTTGTTAAGGAGGAAGTCTTGCAATATGCCTAAGATTCCTCGTGATGTTTCCGGCAGAGAGCTTTGCAAACTTTTAAAGTCCCTCGGATATGTGGTCACAAGACAGACAGGGAGCCATATCAGGTTAACCCGAGATATTCCGCCATCCCCACATAACATCACGATTCCTGACCATAATCCGATACGCATCGGAACTTTGAACAACATATTGAACGATATCTCCCAACATCTTCAGATTTCTAAGGATCAGCTAGCTTCATCTCTCTTTGACATTTAAGCCGCAATTGAATTACCGAATCCTTTTTCATTTGTATTTTTGTTTTCTTTCAGGCGCTTTGCCCTTACAAAAACAAAAATATTTAAGTTACGAAAGCAATTGCGCATTGCGGAATCACGGAATATATTTGCCCAAACAATTTTAATGGAGGAAAAATGAAAAGATCCCTGTTTGTCATTCTCCTTTTCTTCGCCATCCTGGCATTCAACAAAAACGTCTTCGCACAGGCGACCGTGTTTCCGCAGAAATTCCACATAGAAAAAAATTCCGCACTGGATGAATCGAAAAAACCGTTTGTATTCAAAGGCGTGTCCACCCGGGATCCGGTTGGCATGAACGCAGGAGACGCAAGCTTCCAGAATGAATGTGTCCCCTTCAATGAAAGGCTCTTTGCAAAGGTGCATGAGTGGGGCGCAAACACAGTCAGACTGCCGGTACTTCCCTTCTCTTGGAAAATACAGGGGAAAAACAACACCTTGAAGTCTCTTGACCAGGCGGTTGCATGGGCTGAACAACATCACATGTATGTTGTCATCGCCTATCAGGCTACCGGGTGGCCGAGCACCGACAATCCGTCCGACAAGTCGGGCAGGACAACAATTGAGGAGCTTCACAGTTTCTGGAATGAAGTCTCAAACCACTTCAAGGACAACAAGGTGGTTGCAATGTATGAACTGTTCAGCGAACCGGTCACCAAGGAATTCATGAAGATATCCGAAAAGGACTGGATTGAGTGGGGGAACAACATGGGGGTGGTAATTGACATTGTCCGGAGAAATGATCCCGATGCCATCTGCCTCGTGTCGGGTCTCAGCTGGGCCCGCGACATCTCATTTGCCGGAAGCTATCCTTTGAACAGGGAAAATGTGGGATATTCAGTGCATCCGTATCCGTCTGAATCCCGGCTTGCCACGATGAAAAACCTGAAGATTGTCTCTTCGGCTGCAAAAAAACAGTTCGTTTTTGCAACCGAAGTCGGATACGACATCGAACAGTTCGTAACCCTCAGCGATGTTCAGAAAAAGATATTGGAGCTTTATCCGCAAGTCAAACCGCAGATGGACGAGGTGAAAAGACAGAGCGGAAACAAGCTTTACTTCAGCGACCTCAACCGCAGGCTTCTGGAAACCCTGATGTCCAATCCGAAAACATCGTCCTATCTCAAGGAGGTCACGGAAAACTATCAGAAGGAATTGAAAAAGACCTTCGACGACGGGAATATAAGCTGGTGCGCGTGGTGCATGTCGTGCGTCTGGCGTCCATGCCTCATCAAGGACAAGCAGTTCGACCCTGCCGAGGCCGGCGACTTCTTCAGGAAATGGCTCCTCGAAAAGAAATAATATCCGGGGATTTCCCCGAAATCTTCACTTTTGGGAATAGTCAATGCCCTACTTCAGCAGCATGCAGTCGCCGTAGCTGAAGAACTTGAACCCGTTCGCCTTGGCCATTTCATAGGCTTTCATCACATCTTCACGGCTTGAAAAAGTCGAGACCAGCATCAGCAAAGTGCTTTTCGGAAGATGAAAGTTTGTGAGAAGCATGTCCGCCACCTTGGGCCTGTAGGGCGGATAAAGGAATATTGACGTCTCCCCCTGCCCCGCCCTGACAGTTCCATCATCGTTTGCACACGTTTCAAGGACGCGCACGACAGTTGTCCCCACGGCAAGTATTTTTCTTCCTTCCCTCTTCGCCTTATTTATATTTTCTTTTGCCGGCTCCGGCAAAAGAAAATATTCGGAATGCATCTTATGCTCTTCGATATTTTCACATGAGACAGGAAGGAAAGTGCCGGGTCCGACATGAAGCGTGAGTTCGGCGACTGCGATCCCCTTTTCTGCGAATTCCGCAAAAACCCCTTCGCTGAAGTGAAGACCCGCGGTGGGCGCGGCAACAGCCCCCTCTTTCTTGGCGTAAACAGTCTGATACCTGTTCCTGTCGGCACTCACATCATCTCTTCTGATATAAGGCGGCAGCGGAACGTGTCCAGCCATCCCCTGGATCTCCATTATCGAAACCCCTTCCGATTCTACGGTGAAAGTCCCGTCAGGGTTTCTCGCGGCTATGCTGACCCACAATTCGGAACCGTCCGGAACGGATACTTTGATTCTTGTCCCCGCGTGCATTCTTTTTCCGGGACGGAGGAAAGCGATCCATTTCCTCCCGTCAATCTCCTTCAGGAAAAGTATCTCCACTTTTGCGCCGTCGCCGTTCTTGCGCCCGTAAATCCTGGCATTCAGGACTCTTGTGTTGTTTATGACGACGCAGTCGCCCTTTTCCAGATATCCGGAGATGTCCGTAAAACTGCGAATTTCGCAGACACCCGTCCGCCTGTCCATGACGAGCATTTTGGACTCGCCGCGATGTTCCGGCGGCTGCTGCGCGATCAGTTCTTCGGGGAGATGATAGTCAAACTGCTGTAGTTGCATCGTCGTATAGTTTCTCATATAAGTCAGCCGTACGGTTCCAGGAGAAATCCTGTTTCATCCCGTTGACCTGAACCTGCCTGTATCCTTCCGGTTCAAGCCTGTAAACTGATGCGGCCCAGCGCATGGTGTTGAGAAGTGAACGCGGATTAAGATCCCACAGTTTGAATCCTGTCGAATGCGAGAAATCTTCCGGGTCATAATTGATGACGGTGTCCTCGAGTCCGCCGGTCGCCCGGACGATTGGAGGAGTGCCGTAGCGCATGCTGTACATCTGATTGAGGCCGCACGGTTCATACCTTGAGGGCATCACAAAAAAGTCGCTTCCAGACTCTATCAGATGGGCGAGCCCGTCGTCATAGCCGATATGGACTGCGAACTTCGCGGGATATTTTGCCGCCATACGTGAAAAAGATCCTTCGAGACCGGGATCGCCGGATGCAAGTATCACAAACTGCATGTCGTCATAGAGGAGCATGTCCTCGACTGCCGAGATGAATACGTCAAGGCCTTTCTGCTGTGCGAGACGCGCAACAATCCCGAAGACAGGGGAATGCGGGCGTATCGGAAGCAAAAACCTCTTCTGAAGCTCCTCCTTGCATACGGCTTTCCCTCCAATGTTTTCCACGGAATAATTTGCGGGGATGAGCCTGTCTGTTCCGGGATTCCACTTCCCGACGTCAATCCCGTTTATTATTCCTCTCAGCCTGCCAGCCGCATTCCGTTCCCTGAGCGGGGCGTCAAGCGCGAACCCGTATGCAGGTGAAAGCATTTCCTTTGCATGGGTCGGACTGACCGTCGTCACGAAATCAGCCGTCATCACCCCCCCCTTGAGGAGATTTATCTGGTCGTAGAATTCGAGGCAGCGGTGGGTGAAGTACTCCCATCCGAGTCCTGTGAAATAGAGATGCGATTTATGATAGACCCCCTGGTACGCGATATTGTGGACGGTGAGGACTGACGCAGTCCTGTCAAAATTATGACAGTATTTGTAAAGCTCGCTTTTCAGGTAGACACAGCACAGTGCGGTATGCCAGTCGTTCGCGTGAAGAATATCCGGTTTGAGTTTCAGCGCCATAACGGCCTGCATTGCGGCCCTGCAGAAAAAAATAAACCGTTCAGAGTTGTCGCCATACTCGACGCCGCGCCAGTCGTACAGTGCAGGCCTGTCGAAAAACCTGTGATATTCAATGAAGTAGTAGGTGAGGTTCGGATTGACCTTCTGCTCGAGTATCTGCGCCCATTCCGTCCTTCCCAGAAACGGGACGCCGAGATTTTGATAGCGCACTTTGACGTTTTTGTTGTGTTCCCCCATCATCTTCGGATAATAGGGCATTATCACCGAAACCTTGTACCCTTTCCCTGAAAGCGCCTGGGGAAGAGCACCGGAAACATCTGCAAGCCCGCCGCTTTTCGCATAAGGCGAGGCCTCGCTTGTAAGCCAGACTATTTCCCTGACATGTTTCTTTGCGGATGCAGTTTTAGGCGCCGCCGACTTAAGCCCCCCCCCCTTCTTGATTTCTAACCGCGCTTTTGCTGGTGAAGTTTTTTTACCGGTCGCTTTCATTGATTATCCTTCTCTTTCCGCACGCATCTGCTCACGCGCTTTTCGCAATGTTTCCATTTCCGTTTCGGTAAGGCTGTTGATGCCGCTAAGCGACATTTTATCAAGAATCCTGTCAAGTTCGGCCTGCGACACCTTGTCCGAAACATTCCATCCCGGAGGAGGGTTGTTCATCGAGTACATCCCTTCTCCCGTCTTGGATTTCCCGGATTTGAGAAATGAGAATATGTCCCAGACCTCGTTTTTATAAAGCATCCTTATGTAGAGGTATCCGCCCAGGAATCCGCCGAGATGTGCAAGGTGGGCGACCCCGCGCTGAGTGCCAGTCAATTCAAAAAACACTTCAAGGACGGCAAATACAATCGCAAAAGTCTTCAGTTTCATCGGGATCGGGGGAAGAAGAAGCATGATCCTCAGGTCTGGAAAGAACATGGCGGTGGCGATTATTATTCCGAAAACAGCGCCGCTTGCGCCAAGGCAGGGAATACTGCTGTTCCAGTTGGAAAGCATCCAGAGTCCGGCGCCGCAGAGCCCGCTGATCACATAAAGATTGAAAAACCTTGCCGCCCCGATTCTTGATTCGAGAAGGGAACCGAAAAGATAAAGTCCCCACATGTTGAAGAATATATGGGCAAACCCCCCGTGGACGAACATATACGAGAAAAGCCTGTAAACCTGACCGTTTCGCACGTCGGTGGAAACCAGGGCAAGAGCTTCCGTAACCTTGTCCGACATCACTGATCCCATAGGGGTGTCCACACCGGTTTCGGTCATTTTCTGAATAAAAAACACAAGCACGTTCGCAATCATGATAATCATGGCCGCACTCACCGGCCATGAGCGCGAATCTCTCAGGGGATTTCCCATGTAATTTCCATCTGGCATATTTTTAAAATCCGTATTTTATTTGAGCTGATTGTAAAACTTGCTTTTTGCAGGAATTCAGAAGTCAGGATCTAGAACGGGATTTGAATTCAAATCCAGATTTATTCTGACTCCTCTGAAACTTGCTTTGAGTAGCTTGCGACATCCTTGGCGCAATCGGCCTCTTCGTCTTTTGCGCTCGGAGATCGCAAACTAGTTAAGTTTTTTATTGATAAAACTGCGGCCACCGCAGTAGGCCGCTGAATTCTGACTACATGACCTTCTTACCCAAGGCCTCGCTGTATCACTTTGCCGGGTTCGGAGAAGTCGGACTCGCTTAATTTCAACGAGCCAAATCCGAAACTTTTAAGGGCGGAAAGGATTTTCGATGCATTCCCGCGATCAGCCTTCACGAATAAATCTAAATCGCCGGTATACCTCGGGGCTCCAAGAAAGGCAAGGGCATAACCGCCCACAATAACATATTCAACTCCGTGATAGTTGAACAACCCTATAAACTCTTTGAAGTCCCTGTGTATTTCCATGATACTGCTTTCTGAGAATTTCCACTGCCCCTATGCGTTCTTCGGGCGTCTTTCCAAGCCAGTATTTCAACTCATCCTTCTGGGACGGCCTTTTGATCTTCCCGATTTTCACGCATTTCGCAATCATGTCAATACTCTACATTATCAAATCCTCTTGGCAAACCCATCTCCGACCATAACCGTAAATCCACATCTCCTCCTGCACCTCTATGTCCATTCGATGTTCGGCCTGTCCTGAGTTTATCGAAGGATTTTCAGTTCTATCTCCTTTTATACCCTATAAGGGTGAAAATTTGACTTTTGGCGAGCCAGATTGCGGAGACGACGGATTCCTACCTTGGCGCGCTGGTTAGTCTTTTGTGTTGCGGGCAACGCCCGCCTTCGGCTTCAGCCCCCTTGTCGCGGAAACTTCCATGGGATTCTCGGGCCAGAAATGTTTCGGATAACGGCCTTTGAGATCTTTTTTCACGAGCTGATACGAACTCGACCAGAAACCCGGGAGATCGGAAGTGGTCTGAACCGGACGCATTGACGGCGAGAGGATTTTAACAAGGACAGGGACTTTTCCGCCGCCGGCACAGGGATGGGTTTTCGTTCCGAAAAGCTCCTGGACCCTCACCGCTAAAACGGGCAGGTCCCCTTCCCTGTAATTCAGCCGCACCATGGAACCGCTGGCGACCTTGAAGTGTGATGGCGCAAGCTTATCAAGAAGTTCCCTGTGTTTCCAATCAAGCAACCCGTTCAACGCCTCATGCAGATTTATCTTCCTGAAATCCTCGACTCTTCTCACGCCGCCCAGGAACGGGGAAAGCCAGTCGCCGGCATTTTCCAGAAACACATCGTCGGAAAGATCGGGCCACTCGTTTTTCCTGTCAGTTCCTGCGGCGAACACGATTCTCCCCCTCAGGTTTTCAGTTTCATCGGTCCACGGCAGAACTGAAAGCCCTCTCATCCTGATTCCGTTCAAAACCGCTCCGTATATTTTACGCCTGTCCGGATTTCTAAGCGGATATTCTTCGAGAATTATTGAGCCGAAGACACGTCTGCCGAGGGCATCCACCGCACCTGCCCTGTCATTCCACTCCACAGTTTCAACAATCCTGATGTTGCCGCCGAAATATTCTTCAAGATCACTTCTTGCAACAGGCGCGGCAAGAAGGATCTTCGCATCCTTCTCCTTGTCATCAAGTTCGGCAACTGTCAGAAATTCCTCCTTTGAAAGAGGTTCTATGTTTGCGAACTTCGCAGCCCTTCCGCAGGAAAGAAGATATATTGAGTCCTGCCCTTCGCGCCGTTTGGCGATTCTGTCGGGATATGCGAAACCGAGAACGACTCCCGCCATTTCCGAACCGCATTCACGAAATTCAATTCCAAGCCTTTTCCTGAATTCCTCTGAAAAGTTCTTTACACGCCACCTGACGGAATCGTCAATTCTATTTAATGCAGCACAGGCATCTTGCCCGTGTCTTAACAAATCCAATCTCAGTCGTAAATCTGAATTCCTGTTTCTCGTCGTAAACTTGATCAAATCTCTTTCCTCAAGGATCGCCGCTATGTCACAGGCGAGGCTCCCCAGCCCGATTCCGGAACTGCGGATGATCATGTTCGCGAGACGCGGATGAGTTCCTGCGGCGAGCATTTTCCTGCCGTGCACCGTGATTTTTCCTTTTTCATCAACCGCTCCGAGCTCAGTCAGAAGCTCGACTGACTGTGCGAATTTCGCAGACGGAGGAGGATTGAGCCACTTCAAAGCCGAAGTGTCGGCGACACCCCATTCGGCAAGAATCAGTGCGAGATTCGCAAGATCCGATTCCAGGATTTCAGGAATGTCGTATTCCGGCATCAGTGAATTCTCGTTTTCGCCCCAGAGCCTGTAACAGACTCCCGGACCTGTTCTTCCTGCGCGTCCGCGCCTCTGATCGGCGGAAGCCCGGCTCACCCTGACAGTTTCAAGATGCGACATTCCCGTCCGGGAATCAAAAACGGATTTCCTCGAAAGCCCGGAATCAATCACGACAGTTACGCCGTCAATTGTAATACTGCTTTCGGCAATGGAAGTGGCAAGCACTATTTTACGTTTCCCGGAAGGCGCTGGCTGAATGGCCTCATCCTGTTCCTTCTTATCCAAATCACCGTAAAGGGGACGGATCATAATATTGTCCGGAAGCTTCAACTCAGATCGTATTTTCTCCTCGACCCTGCGGACTTCACCGACACCGGGGAGAAAACAGAGGACGCTCCCCGCCTCGTATTCAAGAGCCTTTTTCACAGTCCTTGTTACTAAATCCTCCAGTCTTTCCCCGGAGGATTTAGTCATATATCCGGTGTTGACATCAAACATTCGCCCTTCGCAGGAAACCAGTCCCGGCTTGTCAAAGAGAACAGATATCTTTTCGGGATCGAGGGTCGCCGACATTATGAGAATCTTAAGATCATCCCGCAGGACAGTCTGGACATCAAGTGCAAGAGCAAGGCCGAGATCGGTATGAATGCTGCGCTCGTGAAATTCGTCAAAAATGACAAGCGCCACATTTTTCAGTTCGGAATCACCGAGTATCTGCCGGGTGAATATCCCCTCCGTCACAACTTCGATCCTGGTGTCACGCGAAATCCTGCTGTCGGTACGCGTTCTGTAACCGACAGTCTTCCCGACCGACTCCCCGAGATTGTCGGCCATCCTGTAAGCTGCTGAACGGGCTGCAAGACGGCGCGGTTCAAGCATGATTATCCTCTTCCCGTCAAGCCACGGTTCATCGAGAAGTGCAACCGGAACAACCGTTGTTTTCCCAGCCCCGGGCGGAGCTTTGAGGATGACAGAATTAGCCTTAACCAAAGAAGCTTTCAGTTGCGGCAGGATTTTCTCGACGGGAAGAATCATATTAAACTCAATTACACACACTGCAGTCGTGTCCCATCGTATTAACAATATTCCCTTTGTCATCACAAGTGAAACTGATAACCGGATTACATATTTTCGATGGAGTCAAACATTTTGCGCCAGGTATTTTTAAATCCAATGGGTCATATACTGGTGTTTTCAAGCCATTTGCAGTGCAATGAAGAACCGCTTTGCCCTTAAGCTTAGCGAAAACAGCTTCATCCGGATGTCTACTGTCTCCGGCAAACAATACAGCCTTAGTTCCCCTGTTATTTTTACAGAACTCGAGATAACTGCGATGATTTTCTTTGGATTTAGCATTTAAAGAGTTAGATGCTCCATGGTGCGGAACTTTTATAATCAAGGCCTTTCCTAAATTTATTTTGCGAGCTTTTTCATAAGCGTCATTCCAGTTCTTTTTAAGGGCATCTCCTCCAAGAATAATTATTGTATCACCGTATTTCAAAGCTAAAACAGCCGACAAACTGTTCTCTTCAGGCTCTTCATGATTTTTACCTTGGACAATATCTTCATAAACATCTTCTATTTTGTTTTTAATTCTCTCGCTTGGACTTAAACAGTATATTTCAACCTGATCGATAACCGTTGCAACTTGGTTGTTCAATAGAGAACGGCATACGATCTTGCAGTCTTTCACACGCCAAAAGAGTTCTGTCAATACCTTGACTTTATCTCTAAATAGTTTTTCAGTAAGAGCATCAACAGGGGAAGGATATTTCTCTCTTTCGGTGCAGACAAAGAAAAATTTTCTTAGCGATGGAACGGTATGCCAGAATTCATAGTCCTGCCTTATTCTGACAACCTCAAGGAGATCTTTTGCATGGTCTAAGTGAGGATGGGTGAGACAGAGAAAATGTATTTTTTTATCTTTAACAAGTTCAATTATATGCAATCTGTCGACTTTTTCAGAAGGATGAGCGTCAACGACACCAATACCACCACCAGGAAACGTGATGATAATTGTTTCGCCTTTTCCTGATTCATAGAAGTCAAGTTTTATCATTTTCCTCTTTTAAAAGAAGATTTCTCCATTTAACTTCTTCGGACGACAGGCTTATTGCTTCACGTGTCATATGTTCCCTACTAGCAAGAGGTCTGAACTCCTGCCCTGTTATTATTCCAGCATCAGTGACTATCACGACATAATCCATCTCGAATGGCTGATTTCTATGACTTATTCCCGCAGACTCAAGAATTTTTATGGGAATGGCATATTCATAATGATTGTCTGCATCTTGAATAACAACAATTGCTTTATCTCCCTCAATTTTCAGGAGAAATCCATTAAGTCTTTTCTTTACTTTTTTGTTAAAAAAACCTGTTCTTCTCTTATCGGATGAAACTGAGTGCCGAATAGGCACTTCATTTAATGGTTTAGCGCAATCCGTCTCATAAGAAGCATAAGTGCTTTTTTCGCTGTCCATCGCCATATCTATAGTAAGATTCATAATTTATAAAGTTCCTTTAATATTCCGAGTTTTTTCATGGCGTTTTCAAATAATGAGTCAAAACCACTTTCCGGCGGCTTTTCTTCCCTGAGAACAATTTCAAGCATAAAGCCATAAGGTGGAGGCTCAACAAATCTGGCGGTTCTTGCATTTATACGGCTAATCCGTTTCTGTTCCCGTTCGGTTGAGTTGATCACTGCATTAAAGTTCTTTTTCTGGGTGGATGTGAAGGTAAAAGTATTTAAATTCACAACAAGATCCTTACTGCCAGACTTGAAAGCAAAACTGTCATTCCTGTAAACAGGAATCATTCCAATCGCGTCGGCAAGAACATCAAAGTCAGGCTTTTCCTCTTTCTTGAAAAACATTTCTGAAACTTTGAGCGTCTTTGCAAGCTCATCTATTGAGTGGATAGGCCAATACGATTTCAGGTTAACAACATTCATTTCAATATTAACAGGCTCGAAATACTTTAAAACTAAATCTGTCAATATTTTGGTTTTATCCAGAAGTATCTCCAGTTTTGGATTTTCCTGTGAAACGTTAAGCGAAGCTGAATCAATCTGGACATCAATACATTCTTCAGGTAATTGCAGATTACCGCCTATAGGTTTTATATCGTTAGGCATAAAACCATGATTTGTCTCCGCTTCAACAAGAAATTCTCCGAATCTGTCCAGATAGCGGTATCCTCTATCATATTGCTGCCTGAAAGAAAAATTAAAGTCAATCCAGTTCATATAATTCCCTTTAAATTTGAATTATTAGATTAACCCGAATGAATTGCTTTTTCAAGTATACACCTTCTTATTTTTCTTATGCGACAGGAAAGTTCATTTGTCAAACACTATCCTTGCAGATCTTCCAGATTTCCTTGAATTGTGTTTTGCTTCATTAGCAATCCTGTCTGCCGTTTTGGAATCAACGCCATTTCCTGCATTCTTCCTCAGGATTTCCAGAATCCTTAATGCTGCAGCCTTTCTCTTTATATTATCCATACGCTCAATCCTGCAATTTTTCATGTGCTTTAGTTTTGGCAACAATATATTCCATAACAAGCGAACCCACCATAGCCAGAAGTATTCCCGGCAGTAAAACCAGTGTAAAAAAACGCAAAACAATAAAGAACAGACAAAGTATCAGATCAAATGTCGAAGCCTGATTGCCAGCCGTCAGCAAGGTGGAGACAATATCCTTTTGAGAAACATAATTGAAAATGATGAAATATAATGCGATAATGACGACCACATGTATTGCATCCCTTTTGTTTTTATTTTTTAATGGCAGCTTAAGATTCATTTCCCGCTCCTCTCGCAGAATTTTGCAAATTCATCCTTTGACAGGGCTGTCATCATGGCAAACATGATGGAGTTTCCGATATGTCCGCCTGTGACAAAATTGCGTTTCCCATCCGCATCGTGCGGCGCGCCGCAAAGATATGCGGTGGCGTATAAGTTCCTGAACATTTCAGAGTCGCCATGAATTCTTGTCCCGGCAATAGCAAAACCGGTGGCCGACAACCCGTACCCGAAAATTACAGGGCCGGAATCTATGTCACCACGCTCCCCCTTACATGAAGACGGATATTCCTTTATTCCCCCGAAACCCAAAACGCCTCCGCGAAGTTCGCGTTTCACGGAAAGGTACAAGGATTTTGAAAATTCCGCATCCATGAACGAAATAAAATATAATCCGAGACATGTTCCGGAACCGCGCGGTAAATCTGCAGGCTCTCCATTGCTTCCGTCAATGCACTGATAAAGCAGGCCTGTTTTCTTATCCGTATAATCATTCTTCATCCGGAAAACACATCTTTCCAGCAGTTCCGAATGGTCTTTCCCTGTCGCCTTATCATATAAGCCGATTGAAGCAATAGCGGCACAATTGTCAACAGGATAATATTCTCCCGGATAAGTCTGAAGCAGCAGAACCGGAGATTTGTCCAATCTCCTTGCCAGCGCTACTGTTATCCTGTCATTCAGCTCACTGTATTCCGATTCGCCCTTCAGTAAGCGGTGAAGGCTTAACAGCAAATTGAAATATCCGAGGTAAGCCGCATGGTCATGGTCGGAATTCAGGGAATCTACCGGATCACTCTGCCAGCTCTGCTTGTCAAACTCCCTTACGGCGGGAGACAGTATCTGGCGGATGCATTTCTCCATTGCAAAACAGTATTCCTCTTTTCTGTCCGGACACAAGACCGCCATCTGCCCGAACCCCATTCCTGACATCATATAAGTTCCGAAGAGCCACTCGCCGTTAAACAGATCCGATCCGGTCTTGAAGTTCTCCCTTCCGATCTCATTGGAAACAAGGATTTCAGCCTGCGCCGCCATTCTGTTCTGGATATCGCCTTTATTATGGAATATCCGAACCGCTTCCCTGGCACACCAGTTATGGGGGATAAAGTAAAGCCCGAATAAAAACAGGACTGATAAAACGGTCAGCCTCAGGAAAGATTTCAATGTTATTTTATTCTTGAACATCGCAAAAATCACCTCTTCGGGTTGTCAATGGTTTCTGAAAACAGTTTTCCCCAGTTGTACATGAAGAACATTTTCTCCTTGGGCAGAATTGTATCAGCGGTGCCGATCATCGGACGGAGCGCTGTCATCATCTGGAGTGAGGTGATCAAAAATATCAATATCCAAAAAAGAGGATAAAACATGTTCTTGCATTTAAGCGAAGTCGCCGCCTTCAGAAGAACTCGCATGCCGAAAAGTGTACTTATCAGCCAGAACACAAGATGGAAGAACCCGATGAAAAAGACCGTGCTTGTGGACTGGGAGAAAACCCAGGCTATGGGCGCAAACCCCACAATCAAAATCGAAAACACCGAGACTGACGAAAGCAGTACAAGAAACGCCTTTCCAGGTTTTACATCTATTCCCGCAAGACAGATGAAAATATAAAAGCTGGGGAAGCAGAACAGTATTGCCAATATCAGCCCGACTATGATTTTAGCAGGCGACATGTACCATTGAATGCCTCCGGAAAAACTCCCGACAATAACGCCGTATGCCGACAGGCAGACTATGTTTACCAGCAGGACGTTGACTAAGAACCCGAAGGTTGACATTCTATCGAACCCGGTTATGACTTTAAGCGGATCCTTAAGAAGATTCTCGGTGAGCCAAGACACTCTGTTCACATCTTCAGAATCAGGTCTGATTGCTTTTTCACCGCCCTCCTCCACGTTCAAACTGTTTTTCCCGTCATTCATAACCGCCTCCCTTGATTTTTGCTATTAACAGTTGCCAAGTGTCCGAGTTGATCGTAGAAATACAGAAATCATTATATCGCGAATAAATCCTGTTGGAGTTCAAACTTTAGTTTGTCTTTGTACTCACTAACTTACACACGCTGTGAACTCCAACAAGACGCAAGCTAAAGCTTGTACTCCAACTTAATCAATTCTGGCATCTACCGTTTTGTCGCCCTTAAAATTCAGTCCCAACAATCCATCATTTTACAATCAAAACATCAGATCTTTCGCAGTATGGAACACCGCCTCAAAAAAGTTTCCGGCAAATGCATTCTCCCTCAAGAACTCAACAGCTCCCTTAGGTCCGCCTATGAAAGGGCGCATAATCCAGGAAAGCTGGGAACCCAGGAGCAGATTCACGGCAAGCCATGAAAAGATTATCCGCCGGGATTCTACCTTCGATTCCGTGAGATGCAAAACCAGTTTGTAAAGGTGCAGATTCGAAACCGCGCCCGCAAAAGCTATTGCAACAACATTGAACAGTAAAATCCCATGATGCGATATTATGGAATTCGGCTCTGACACGGAGGGGCAGTTCCATATCAGACAAAGCATGAGCGGTGCGAAAGATGCGAGAATAACCGACGCGATCGTGAACGACATCAGAACGGCAATGAAAGATTCCCTGAATGTCATCTTTGCACCCAGAACCTTTGCAAAAATACCGTTAATCAGCGCATTGCCTACGGTGACCAAAACAATAAGGAATGGGAATTTCATGGCGACATAGAACCCCTGGAGCGGCGCCCTCCATATCCCGACACTCAAGCCATAGACCGAACTGCATAAAATTGCCAATATAAAACATGAGTACAGACACTCATTCCCCGAGTTTTTTATCAACCCGGCGAGTTCCCCGGGAATCCCCCTGCATAATTTCCGTATTGGAAAATTCATTCTATACATTTACCGTGATTACGCCGTTGCCGTGCATGACTGATGCAAATTTCTTCTCGGGCTTCAGTGATTTCTTAGCCTCATCGAGGCTTTTGCTCAAAGCACTTTGCAAGGCAAAGTGCTAAAACATTTTTATTTTTTTATGAACATAAAAAAACTATACCGTTATTTTCAATGCCTTTACCGCTATTTCCGCGAGGTCGTCGAGGACTTTGTCGGGCGTATTCAACGGCGGAAGGAAGTAAACCGTATCGCCGAGCGGCCTGAGAAGAGCACCGAGTTCAACGGCGTTCCTGTAGAAGCTGAAACCTGTTCTCCGGACTGCGGAAAAAGACTTCCCGGTGTCAGGGTTTATTATGTCGGCTGCGGCGATGAACCCTACACCCCTGACATTTTTGAGGGCGCCGGTTTCGGAGGCAACCCATTCCATGCGTCTGCGAAGTTCGCAGCTTCTCCTTGCGACATTCGCAACAATGTCCTCATCCTCATATATTTTCAGAGCTTCCAGTGCTGCGGCTGCGGAGATCGCATTGCCGCAATATGTGTTCGAATGCAGAAAAGAAGTCCCGTTCATATAATCGCCGTAAAAAGCATTGTAAACCTTATTGGAACACAGCACTGCGGACATCGCACCCCAGCCTGCTGTAAGACCTTTTGAGAGGCAGACAAAATCCGGAACTATTCCGGCATGTTCACACGCAAGCATTTTTCCGGTGCGCCCAAACCCCGTCATGATTTCATCCGCTATGAGGTGGACGCCGTTCCCAGCGGACCAGGTTCTGAGTCTGCGGAGGAGATCCGGACTGTAGACGAGCATGCCTCCCGCACCCTGAACCACCGGTTCAAAAATTATCGCCGATATCCTTCCGGAAAACTTATCGAGGAACTTTTCGGCCTTCCTCCATTGAATGTCTTTCATTTTCAGCCATTCAGGCGAATCCGAACCGGAAAGATATGGAACTTCTGCGATTTTCGGGATACTGATCATCATTGACCTGTACGGCTTCGAATAGGCTCCGCAGTCACCGGCGGCAAGGGTGAGAATCGTTTCACCGTGATATCCGTTTTTCAGGGCGAGGAATTTATTTCTCCCCTGACTTCCGGTCTGAAGGTTATACTGCAGGCTCATCTTCATCGCCACTTCAACGGCGGTGGAACCGTTGTCGGCATAGAAAACCTTGTCAAGCCCGGGCATCAGCGAACACAATCTTTCCGAAAGCTCGACAAGTGTTTCATTGCAGGTGTTGGCCATGATCACATGTTCGAACTTCTTGATCTGGGATTGAACGGCTTTTCTGATTCCGGGATGGGAATGTCCGAGACTCTTGCACCACCATGAACTGATGGCGTCGATAATCTTTCTGCCGTCAGCCGTGTAGATAAAAGCCCCCCGCGCCTCCTTCACCTGAAGCGGCGGAAAAAGCTCGTAGTCCTTCATCTGCGAACACGGATGCCAGACGTGTTTCAAATCCCGTTTCTGAAGATTGGCCATGTTTACCGTAAGATTGAACATCAAATGTCCAACACGGAATATCCAATGTCCAAACAAGAAATGAATTCCGATGAAAATTGAAAATTGAGTGTTGGATATTGAGTGTTCATAAACTTTAAAATTCCGGCTTAGTTTTTAAGCGCTTGAAAAACCGCCTCATAATCAGGTTCCTGGGCGATTTCCGGAACAAGCTGCGTATATTTCACTTTTCCGTTCTCATCTATGACAATCACGGCTCTTGCAAGAAGCCCGGCTATCGGGCCGTCAACGATTTCAAGACCGTATTTCTTTCCGAAATCCCTCTTTCTCAAATCCGAAACAGAAACGACATTCTTTATTCCTTCAGCCCCGCAGAATCTCGCATGGGCAAAAGGAAGATCTTCGGAAACACAGAGGACGACGGTATTCCCGAGTTTCGAGGCTTCCCCATTGAATTTCCTTACGGACATTGCACAGATCGGGGTGTCAATGCTCGGAAAAATATTGAGAACTATTTTCCCGCCTTTGAAATCCTTGAGGGAGACATCTGACATGTCTGTTTTCGTAAGGACAAAGTCAGGGGCGGTTGAACCGCTTGCCGGAAGATCCCCGGAAATGTGGATCGGGTTGCCTTTGAGTTTGATTTCTTTCATCGCGCCTTCCTCCATGTTATTTTGCCTACCTGAAATACAGCCGGTCATGAAAACGGCCGACATTGCGGACATCAACAAGTACAATCTAACCATTTCAAACACCTTTCACAAGCTTGCAAACGCTTTGTGTGGCAAGTTTTTCAACGGACAGTTGAAAAACTTTTCCTGAGACAATCCCTAAATGCATCGCGGAGGGTGACAGATGTGTCGGTTGCGCGGCAGTCCGGATTTTTTGCGAAGTTCGCAAGGGTTTTGAGACGGCCCCCTGCTCCGGCAAGACAATAGCTGCTCGTGGCAACTGTACGTCGTCCGGTCTTTACCATGTTTTTTTCATTCTTGAAAAAAACAACCTTGATATCATCTTTTAATTGGGAAGCCTCGTCAATAATCATCTTTATCTCATTGTCATCAAGATCAATCAGGCAGACAGTATCCTCAAACGGAAAAATCCGGAAAAGATCCTCCTCTGAAAACTTCCCCTGCCGTATCCCGTAATTCTGAATAATGAGCATGGCTGATGAAATATTCGCAGTAGAATTGAAAAATGCGCCGGCGGTGAGTCTGTTGACCTCGTCGGGTGTGATTTCGTCCTTAAAAGAGGTTATGCTCTTACCGGAGGATTTGGCGGCGGATGAAAGAATATCATGAAATCCATCTGAAAACCTGAATGAATCCGGAAAACAGGCGGAAACATTTGTCATCCTGGATTCAATTTTCACGGTTTTATGCTTCTCGACATCCACCTTCGCCTCTATCCAGGCAAGAGAGGAACCGTGGCTTCCAGGCTGGACATACCAGCTCGAAACACCGAGATTCCCACCCGGAAACTCCTGATGCGTATGCGCCCCGAGAATCAAATCAATCTGAGGATATTTCGAGGCGATCCTGCTGATGCTGGAATCGCTTCTGTCTCCCTGAAAACCGCCCTGGTGGACTGCAAGGACAATCATATCACTTTCCGCCGACATTACCGCAGGCATTATTTCATCAAGAGCTTCGGATATGCTTCCAGAGGAATACCCCTTTGACCTGTCTCCCCAGTGCCATTTGTCGAGAGACGGAGCTGTCATTCCAATCACCGCTATCCTCACGCCATTCTTGACAAAAACTTTCCACGGCAAAGTCATTCTTTTATTGTCAAAGTAAAGGTTTGCAGCAATATCTGCGGCCTCTGTTTCATTGAATACCCTTAAAATCCTTTCAGAGCCGAAATCAAAATCATGGTTGCCAGGGATCCAGGCATCATATTTCAGCTCGTTCAAAAATCTCACTCCGAGCTCCCCGCTGCTCAGGCTCCCCTGGCGGGAACCCTGGAGGATGTCGCCGCAATCAATAATAAGGCAGGCATCACCGCCACCCGCTTTTTCCCGTTCCGAATCCAGAGCGGCGGCAAGCCGGAAGATTCCGGGCTTTGAACCGCCGTCCACCTGCGAATGGATATCTGAAGTCTCGAGAATGGTGATTTTCCTCAACTCTCCCGCAAAGCCGGAAACCATTGAAAAAAATAATATTGAAAAAAATGAAGATAAGAATTTTACCATAGTCCCCCTCTTTGAACAAAGCTGAAAAATACCTCCTGAAAAAGTTTAAGCAAGCGGGCGCAGCGCTTGTTTCAGAGTCATCCCGCAGGATGACGGATGGATGGATTGCCGGATGAATGATCGGGCTTGTCAAGCAAAGACCAAAGAAGAAGGATTAGGAGAAGAATTCCAAAAGAGGCATTTTGGATTTTTCCAATGTGTTGATTTGTATATGAGCCGATTTCAAAACTCAAATTTAAAGGAGCGCGGGTTTTCTTACCCGCGGAAATCTAACTCAAGCGGCGGACTGGAAAGTCCGCCCTCCGTTAGTTTTGAATCGGCTCAGGGTAGTTT
>Ga0172379_10001924_pt1 | contig 38851 bp, 57 predicted proteins | sample GrowelOW334metaG_FD_119756 | JGI IMG/M metagenome (GOLD analysis project Ga0172379, IMG submission 119756) | Groundwater microbial communities from an aquifer near a municipal landfill in Southern Ontario, Canada - Groundwater well OW334 metaG | ecosystem: Environmental > Aquatic > Deep... | reverse complement strand
GGAGCCTACTCCGCAAAAAATAAGTGATATGGCGAAAAAAAACGAAGAAAAAAATGAAAAGGAAATTTTAAACAATGAAGAGGAATTTATTGATGACGACTCCTCAGAGTTTGACATTCCGGCTTTCTTGAGGAAGAAATGAGGCTAAACTTTCAAAACTACTTCTTTAAACCTTCTTTTAAAAGACCCTATAATTTCATTTAAACAGAAAAATAATTGGTTGTCAAGGGGTATTTTTTATGTTATATTTGGGTGGGAATGTAGCCCATGGCTACATGTAGATATGGATAGAAACGACTTTGCGAAGTATATAAATACGAAAGCAAGTTTATCTCCGAACTCCGTCCGGCATTGCTTGAGCCGGTGTTATCTTTACCTTGATTGGCTACGGCAAAAAAAGAAAGAAATAAATAAGGTTTCAATGGAGGAGTTTATTTACGAATTAAAAGAAAAAGGAAGAAACAATAATACTCTTAATACTTATGTTTTTGCTTTTAGGTACTTAAAACATTATATGATTGATCGAGGGATTTATAATGGTTTTTTTGAGGGGTTTAGTTCGTTTAAAAAGGTGAGTCCCCAAATCGTTATTCTCAGCCAGGAAGAAGTCGAAAGGCTTATTTATGCCGATACTACACCAAAAAACTACGTAGGAGATAAAATATTAAAACTGCAATATGCTATTCAAACTTTTAGAATGTTCCTTGCTTATACTGGTTGTAGTTTTGATGAAGCGGATCGTCTTAAAGTTAAATTTGTAGACTTACCAAACGGAAAGATATTAATGAAACGTGAGAAGAATCAGTCTATTCGCCATCTATATATTACTGAACCCCTTATTTCACGACTAAAAAAAATAATCAAAGAGAAAAACAACGAAGAATTAGTTTTTACTAATTTACGGGGAAACAAATTTCTCGCCACTGATTTTAGTAAAGATTTACGAAATGCCGCACAAAGTGCCGGTATTAAAAAACGGGTTCATTGTCATTTACTTCGTCACACCTATGCTACTTATTTATACACAGCAACACGTGACATTAAGGTGGTCCAGGAAGTTCTGGGTCATAAAGATATTAAGTCAACAATGATTTATGTTCATATAGCGGATGAAATTATAAAAGAGGGGATGTATCGTCATCCGTTTGTTAGCGGAAATATTAATCCGAGAGAATTTATTAATTTTGTTGAAAACACGGTTCGTAGATTTAAGTTAGAGGAAGATAAACGATTTGATTATTTAAAAATAAAAGACGCAGTACATCAATTTTCGTCTAATCTTTATCAGGCCATTTTGCCGTCTACAGTAGGGTTGCATTAATAATTTGAAAGATATATTATCAAATTAACTATGAAAACGGCGCCAATAGTTAGCGCAATAATCGTAGGTTTTGTAGGAGAAATTCTTTTTTTAAAGAAATTTCATTCTTCTTTGACCCCTTCTGACATTATGATTCTAGGAATTAGCCATGGATTGGCAATTGTGGTTACCATATATATTCGTCGACTTTCAATCAAAGAATATAAAGCCATGGAGAATAAATTTGCTATATATTTAGAAGATCTCGATAAAAAAAATCACAGGTTATACACCCAAAACATCAAATTAAAAGTAAAGTTGAAAAATAGTCAAAAACCTCAAAAACGGGTTTAGAGCATTTTGTAGAGAAAATTTACCCCTTGACATTTTGATATAGTCTGTTATACTAATTACGCACTAATCCACTAAACAACAGTGGACAAAACCTTCAGAAAAACTAGAAAATCGAATTTTTACTCACAGGAGTTTCAGTATAAAATATGGTTCCTTTATCAGTATCTTCTTAGACAATATTCCCTTTTAATTCTTGCAGCCATCGCCTATTTATTATGGTTTTTTTCTAGAATATATGGGAAATAACTATCACTTGATCCGAAACTCGAGAAGCCGATAAGTCTTGAGATAGTTATTTTATCGTAACTTAAATTAATTTTAAATACTAAATATGAAACTATTTGGGATTGAATTATTTTCTTTCAAGAAAGATCCGGAAGTAATGTATGACTTCGCCCAACACGGATTGCTGAGTGGTAATTTTGGACTGGTAGATAATCAAGTGCTTACAACAACTATAGGGGGAATGGAGGGATCGAGTAAATATCAAAGAAAACTTCGTCCAGACGCAACTCTTATTTCTCCAAAAAATCTTTGGAAAATGGGAGCCTTGAATAAAAATAAATTCTTTATTAAAGTTGATCATGAATATTTAAAAGAACAAGTAGCTCAAATAAAAGAAAAGCTCGACTTGATGGGTAAAAGAAAAAAAATAAAGCATAATTTAAATGATTTCAGTCGCCCAATGCCTTCGACGGGTGAAAATGGCGACGTTATGTTTGGACGAATGGAACTCGAAAGTATTTTAGAGCGATTGGAAAATCGAGGAAGAATCGCAGAATTCCAACTTCTTCTTAAAAAATATCCTCATACGACAAGTGAATTGGTTGAATCAATCATTAGTAATAATAGTCATCTTCGTTGTTCTACAATAAGCGGTTTTGTTCCAGATATGCCAAAAGAGGCAATTCGAGCGATGAAAGAATATACCGACATGTGTGTCAATCTCTGTAATAAAAAACCTATCTTTTACATAATCGCCAAACATGAAGATTTTCAAAAGAAAAATGCTAAACGTGATCCTATTTTATTAGCTCAATCACCATTTGGATTCTTTTGGCAGATACTTGGAGCTTGGGATGAAGAAATGGTTTATTTAGGAGATTTATAAATGAGTTATAAATTTATTTAAAATGTATGGAAAGCAAAAGTTCTTTTTTTAACCAACAGAGATGGAGTCAAGCTATGTTAGAACAGGCCGAATCAATGCGTGAAAATTATATTCAACAATCGGCTTATCTTCAATCACAGCAAAACGCACCCATGAGTTTTATTCCTCGGGAATTGGCCGATGATGGATTTGAACCAATTCAAGGTGAACCAAAAGGCGCAAAATATATTATTTCCTATATGTTCAAAAAGCCTAAAGATCCAGTAATTTTCGTTAAGGATAAAAAACAGATGGAAATTTTAGTTAATGATTTACTTCACGATGACAAGGTTGATCATGCGTCAATTATCGTTTCTCGGATTGCCGAGCAGTTTAAACCAAAAACGTCATTTATAAAAAAATTATTGAAAGTGGAATCAATAGAATATAAGAAAATTTAAAAAAAACTAATATGCAAACTTTTTGGAACTTGGTTGTAACAATTTTTACTGGATATATATTAATTTGGGGTTCGAGACAATCTCAAATATATTTAGGTTATATAAATTTATGTTTAGCAGGGTTGATGATAGTTCTATTAATAATCCTAGGTTTACGTGAAATGAATAAAAGCTAATAATATGAAATTTGAAGTACCTAAAAACGCAAATTATGCAGCTACAGTTGTCAAAATAACAAACATTATTCCTTTGGAGGGTTGCGACAATATAATAGCAACCACTATTCTAGGATATCAGGCAATCATTGGAAAAGATATAAAAAAAGGCTCGCTTGGTATAATGTTTCCGGCCGAAACTCAACTCTCGCCAGAATTTGTAAAGGAAAATAATCTTTTTAGACACCCTGAACTAAATAAAAATTCAAAGGAAAAAGGATATATCGAAGATAGCCGAAGAGTAAAGGCTGTTAAATTTAGAGGACATAGAAGTGACTGTTTATTTATTGAACTTAAAAGCCTCAAGTGGACTGGTATTAAAATTAAGGATCTAAAAGAAGACGATACATTTGACTTTATTAACGATAAAGAGATCTGTAGAAAATATGTTCTTTATGAATCAAATGGTCCTGGGAAACAATTAAACCAGATCCGTAAATTTAAAAGAGTCGATGAAAAATATATTCCACAGCACATAGACTGCGATCAGTATCTTCGTGTAGCAAATAAAATTCCGGACAACGCTTATTTTATTGTCACTCAAAAGCTTCATGGAACAAGTATTAGAATTGCAAATACCATTGTTAAAAGAAAGTTGAATATATTTGAACGCCTACTTAAAAAGGTCGGAGTGAAGATTCAGCAAACAGAGATGGATTATGTTTTTGGAAGCCGTAAAGTAATAAAAGATGTTAATAATCCTGATCAGAAGCATTTTTACGATGTGGATATTTGGACTACAGAAGGCAAAAAGCTCGAGGGCTTAATTCCGGAGCAATTTATAGTTTATGGAGAATTAATAGGCTATACCCCAACCGGAGGAGCAATCCAAACTGACTACACTTATGATTTAACGACTAATTTATCTTCCTTATATATTTATCGAGTTGCCTTTGTTAATGAGACAGGATTTGTAGTTGATTTATCTTTTGATCAGATGGTTGAATTTTGCAAACAAAGAGGTCTTAAATATGTTCCAGTCCTTTGGAGAGGATATAAAAAAGACTTTAAGGTTGAAGAATTTATTGATAAACGATTTTACGATGGAGGGAATACCACTTGTGTCAAACTATCTCACCCAACACTACCTGACGAGGGTATTTGTATGAGGATTGATGGAATGACCCCTTATATTACCAAAACAAAATCACCTACATTTTTACAACATGAAACTAAATTATTAGATAAGGGAGTTATAGATATGGAATCGGTCGTAAGTTCAAAAAGTGTTAATTAAAATGGAAAAAACACAAATATTAAAAGTAATAGTTGGATCACAAGCTCACGGCTTAGCCGGTCCTAATTCTGATTTTGATTATCGAGGGGTATTTGTGGTTCCTACAAAAGATATCCTAAAAATAGGTGGCAATATTAATCATACTTCATGGATTGAAGGTAAAGAAGACGACACTTCGTGGGAAATAGGAAAATTTTTACTCATGGCTACAAAATGTAATCCAACGGTACTTGAAACTTTCTTGGCGGAAAGGATGGATCTTATTCCTTTCGCTGAACTAGGCCCAGGAAATCTTAATTTAAGTAAAGAATTACAAGATTTATTTCCTCATGTCTGGAATTCTCAAGGTGTAAAAGATGCTTTTATCGGTTATGGATTTAATCAAAGAAAGAAATTCTTTGATAATAAAGATAAGAGAGCCCCTAAATATGCTACGGCCTATTTAAGAGTCTTATATAACGCATGGGAACTTCTTTCTACTGGTACTTTTTCGGTCAACTTATCAAAAGCTCCAATATTTGATCTACTAAAAAGATTTAAAGCCGGTAATTATGAAATGGGAGAAGTAATTCAACACTGCATGGATTGGGAAACAAGAGTGTTACAAGCATACAATATCAACCCTAACAAAAAAACTAATTTAGAGCCAGTTAACGAGTTTTTATTGAAAGTAAGAAAGCAGTTTTGGAATTAGGATGTTGGTGTAATGGCAGCATCACCGCCTCCAAAGCGGTTGGTAAAAGTTCAAGTCTTTTACATCCTGCCAGAACAAGCACTTTAAAAATTTAACACATGGAGTGGCGCATATGCGAGAGACGCTATAGCAGAGAAGATGATAACTTGCATCGAACACTACACTAGTAGCCTCATTACATAAACTGGATGATAGATGCTTTAATCTGCTGAATTATACCGTCGGTTGAGAGTCCGGCCATATCAACCCGTAATCAACGGGTCAGTGCGAGGAATTAGTACTCCCCGTATGCAGTGGCGAAACCAGTAAGGGTGAGTTTATCTGTTGCTTTCACGAGTAACAGATTAGCAATTCCCTTACCTCCAGGTGTTAGTTTTTAAATATATGAACGAAAAATATCAGATCATAAAAAATCGGGCACAGTGTTTAAAGTGCGGAACAATTATTGAGAGTTTAAGTACTCATCATTTTGTGCAGTGTAAATGTAGAGATATCTTTGTAGACGGTGGATTTGCATATTTGAGACGAGGGGCTATTAATTTTAAATATTTTAAAGATTTATCGGTTACTAAACCGCTAATTAGAAAATATAAAAAAAGATTCAATTTATTTATGTGGTTAAAACAAGCTTTAAAACTAATAAATAAATGAAAATAAAAATAACACAAACATATTACAAACTAAATTTCTTTTGTTTTATTTTAGGGATGATTGGAGTTTGGTTAACAACCTATAGCGGTTGGGCATTATTTTGGTGTGCTGTAGCATCGGTACACTTTCAAAAAAAATTATATGAAGGTAATCTTAACTAAAGGCCTACCGGCGTCCGGCAAAACGACTTGGGCCAAAGAATTAATTAAAAGCCAGCCAGGGAAATGGAAGAGAGTAAATAAAGACGACCTTCGAGCAATGGTCGATGGTGGTGTTTGGTCAAAACAAAATGAAAGTTTTATTGTAAAAATAAGAGATATTGTTGCAGCGGAATCACTCATTCATGGATACAGTGTTATTATTGACGACACTAATTTTAATCCACAACACGAAGAAACATTCAAAGATATGGCTCATGACCTGGGAGCGGAATTTGAGATAAAAGACTTTACCGACGTTCCACTTGATGAGTGTATCAAAAGAGATATGAAGAGATCAAATTCAGTTGGCGAAAAAGTAATTAAGACCATGTATAAAAAATATTTACTTCCCGATCCAATCACTATTGAGCATGATGAAAGCTTACCAGACGCCATAATTTGCGATATTGACGGGACTGTTGCTCTAATGAAAAACAGAAGCCCTTACGATGCGTCCACCTGTGAAAATGATGATCCTAATACCCTGATAGTAGGAATTTTACAATCTTATATCGAAGGTTTAAGTAACGATTTAATGCCCCGCCCTACTGTGTTATTTGTCTCCGGTCGAGAGGATAAATTTAGAGAAAAAACAGAAGAGTGGTTAAAGAAATGGATTACAGTGCCCGGCTGGTCTTTGTTTATGCGTCCAACCGGTGATTTTAGAAAAGATAATATTGTCAAAAAGGAAATATATGAGGATATGATCAAAGATAAATATAATGTTTATTTCGTTTTAGATGATCGTGATCGAGTAGTTAGAATGTGGAGAGAGCAAGGATTAAAGTGTTTACAAGTTGCTAATGGTGATTTCTGATTATTAATTAATAAAAAACTATGGATAAAACAAAATATATAGTCGTAAAGAAATTTGAGTTTGATATTAAGACAAATAAAACTACAGCAATTTTATTATCTGGATCGACCGGCCCTGAATTTGCAACCCTCGAGCACGCCGTTGCAAGTATTATGAGCCAAAACGGTTCAGGGTTCACTATCTATAAGAAAATAGGATGGAAAGTTAATGAAGATGAAATCAATTTATAAATATGCCAGAACTAGAATTTATAGCTGAGATAAAAGAAACTAAACAAGTAAAGTTGGTCAGCCAGGACAATCAGTATAGTCTGAGACTAATAACAGATGACTCTAAAATATTAGCTTTAGGAGCCTTACCAAGCGACATTACAGTTAAAGTAGTTGTTAAATATGAAGTTAATAATTTTAAAAATAAAAGTGAATCAAAAGGTTTTCCTATTCACCCAGATTTTAATAAAGAAATTAAAAAAAGAGGAATATAAATGTTAAAAGTTTATAAAAAATTATGAAAATCAAAGCAATAAGGCATGGTGAGATTCTTTTCGTTCCTGTTAAAAGTTTACCTCGTGGATTAAAGAAAGCAATAACCAACGTTATAATGCGAGGATCAGGAGACAATCCACATATAGCCAAAAACGTTGATCTTTACTTTAAAAAGGAAGGCGACTATGTATTTGGATATTTAAGAGCTAAAAGAGGCGCCAAACTTTATCATAAAGAACATGGAATTAAAAAAGTTAATGGACTAATGGAAGCACCTTTAAAAGCGGGTTATTATCAGTTAAGACAGCAGGTTGAAAAGACCAATGAGGGCCTTCGACCAGTTCAAGATTAAATACTATGTTCTCAAAAAAACTAGGGTATGATACACAAACAGAAAAATTGATTGACCGAATGTGCATTAACGTAGAAAGAGAAGATTTTAAGTTAGAAAAAGCAAAGGCTTTAGACAGTTTACTTAAAATTTATGATCTATTTGGATTAAAACGGCCCATAAAGATTGTTTGGGTGAAAGATATCTTTGATAAAAAGTTTATGGATGCGGCAAGGTCGGCATGGTCGGCAGGGTCGGCAAGGTCGGCATGGTCGGCAGGGTCGGCAAGGTCGGCAAGGTCGGCATGGTCGGCAGGGTCGGCAAGGTCGGCAAGGTCGGCAGGGTCGGCAAGGTCGGCAGGGTCGGCAAACCTAGAATGGACCGCCCTTGATTATGATTTTGATTGGTTTGTAATTGAATATGAATATTGTAAAAATCCAAGTGATAATAAACCAAATGAAAATGATTTTAAATACCTTAAATACTCTGAACTTTTGATGAAAGCTAAAGAATATGGAGTAGGATATTGGGTTGAATGGGAGGGCGTATTATATTTAGCCCCCACACCAATAGTTAAAATTGATACTCAAAATAGATTTCATTCTATTAAAGTACCCGCTATTAAATGGAAAGGCGGACAGGAGTTTTATTATCTAAACGACCTTAATTTTAAGAAAGATTTATGGACAAAAATAGTTAAGGGCAAACTCACACCCGATAAAGTATTTAAGATAGAGAACCTTGAGAAACGAAGAGTAGCTTACGAGCTAATGGATAAAACTAAGATGAAAGCTCTTAAGAATTATAAAGTACTCGATCAAGATAAAGACGATCTTGGTAAACCAATGAAGATTATTCAATTTGAAGTCAAGGGGTTTGATAAACCTTTTATTTATTATCAATGCGTTGATGCCACAACAAAGCGTGAATACTTTGTCGAAACCGATAAAACAACCTGTAGGGAGGCAAAGGCAGGGAGTTTTGGATTTAGTCCGGATGAAATAATTTATAAATTTGAGTATTAACTAAATATGAAAGGTATTATAGGGTTTGCATATTGTATCTACTCGGTGATTTATGCTTTTATGTTCTGGGGATTCTGGTGGGGGATATTAAATCTTTTTATTCCCTTTTCTCCAATCTGGGATTTAGTTAAGTGGTTAATATTTAAAGTAGGGAAGATAAGTTAAAGGTTTGTAGGTGACATCAGTGTCACTATCAAAAAATGAATATAAAACTTTACGGTTTAAAAAAAGGCGATAAGATTTATGATGATTTTAGTGATGGTTCAAAGTTTATAACTTTTGATCACCTTGATGGTATGTATTCGTTTAATTTAACCGAAAAAGGTGGAATATTTCATTTGGCTGGAGGAACACCATTAATTAAATTTAAAGACGGTTATAAAATACAAACATGAAAAACTTTATATGGAAGGTCGAAGAATTCGGATTAAAAATAGCTTTTGATGATATTTTAATCTCATTGACTAAATCGTTTTTAGGAGCAAAAAGAATACAAATTACCTATTGGAATAAAGTAAAATAAACCATGAAGAAACGAGACTTAATCGAAATCAAAGGAATGGATCTACCAGTAAAAATAAAGCTGAATTATTGGGATGGGATAGTTAAATTGGTAAAGAAAATATTCTCCGGACATGATTATTATGCTCGTATTCAAAAAGAACCCAAATTAAAAATTAAGTAAGAATATTAATGAACGAAATAATTGAACAAAAAGACGAGAAACAGATTGATATAGTTAGACACTCTTGGACAGACTTAGATACAGAACAGAAAAACGGCGTCTTAGCCCTTACTTTAGCCCGAAGCACCAATGAAGCAGCTAGAATATTTAAGACAATAACAAAAAGATCAAGAGCTTATTTTTATTCTAAGGTCTATCCAACAATAAAAGATGGATGGAAAGAAATATCTTTAGGTCTTCCTGACGATGCGTTAAGAATATTAAGGGGTGGCAGTATTGCCGCTGCTTACGAATTAACAGAGGAAATTAAACATAAAGATGTAAGAATAAGAAATAAAGCGTCAAATGACATTCTAGGGCATACTTTAGCCAATAAAAAAGGTCCACAAGTAGCTGTTCAGGTTAATACTTTTAATGCAGGTAAATATATAGAAGAGGTTTAATAAGCAGGTTCATTTTTATCATATAACCTATCTGAATAATGACAGGTAGGCTATATGACACTTGCGACGAGAATCAACTATAAGAGTTTTATCGAAGAAAACTTTCAGATCATAGATAAAACCGGTAAAGTGGTTCCATTCATATTTAACGATACTCAAAATTACTATTGGAACCTTCTAATAAAAACGTATCCAACTTTAAGTAATGTTCGTGAAAATATCCTTAAATTTAGACAGCCAGGATTCTCTTCTTTAATTGATGCAATGTTTACGGTTGATTTTATAATGTCTGAATCCGGTCAACAATCAATCACTTTTAGTGATATTTATTCTCACAAGGACGAAGAGACTAGGACTTTATTTCAGCGTGTTGACACGTTTATTGATTCATTTTGCGAAAAGAACAAAACACCAGGTACTTCAAAAGAAGAGTTCAGAAAATCAATGCTAGTTTTAGATAGTGGTAATAAGATCCAAGGACATAGAAAGTCAGAAATTAATGTCCGGACAGCCAATGCTAAAGTCTCCGGTCGAGGTGGTACCAAACAAAATATTCACTGGTCTGAGCCAGCATTTTATCCAAATACTGAAATACTGAATGCTAATGACCTTGTAATAGGTGCAGAACAACAGGTGGCTGACGGGGTGGGAAAGATATTTAGAGAATCTACAGGGAACATGATTGGTGATTTCTTTAATGAAGAATATGAATTCGGTAAAAAACCAGAAGCTAAATTTAAATCAAGGTTTTTAGGTTGGTGGTTACATCAGGAATATTCACTTACTCCCGCTTCCGGTTGGTCACCAGATGAAAAATACAAGAAATTAATCAAAATTCATGGAGCAAGTTTAGAGCAATGTTACTGGCACTATAACAAGGTAAATTCAGCTAAACCAAGTGATAGAGAGAAAGTAATGCGTGAATATCCATGCGATGATATTGAAGCTTTTATGCAACAGGGGAAACTATATTTTAATGTTGGATCATTAAAACACTACAAAGACATATTAAAAAAATCACCAATTAATGAAAGGTTAATCTATGTTTAAACAATATCGAGAGATAAAAAAGGGTGAGTTTATTTTGATAGGTAGTGACTGTTCACAAGGAGGAGAAGATCTTAATTGCTCACAATTTCTATCTAAAACTAAGATAGATGTCCCTTTGGTTTATGCAAAACAAGGAGTGGCTGCTCAAATGACGTCAGACATTGTTCCGGTAGCAGAAAAAATATTTAATATCACCGGAATAAGACCGGTTATAGCATTTGAACGACAAAATGGTGGAGCAAGTGAGATGGAAAGAGTAAAGGTTTTAAATCGCAATAATAAATACGAAGTATTTGTAATGCCGAAGATAGGTCAGGACTTGGATAATAATGAGGAAAAAGACACTAAAACTTTAGGTTGGAACACAAGCGAAATAACTAGACCAATTTTAGTTGGTGATTTAAAGAATATTGTTGATGTACATGGGTTAGGTATTTATGACGAGGAAACTATTCAAGAGTTGTTTTGGTTTATTTTAAGTCGAACCGGAAAACCGGAAGCAATGAGAGGTAAGCATGATGATAGGGTTATTTCACTAGGAATTGCATGGCAACTGTATTTACAATGTAATCCTCCTCCATCAGAAAATGACATATTAAAAGCAATGAATGAATTACCCACAGAATCGTGGAAGAAAGGTGGTGATTATTAATGAATGGAAAAGTAGCTAAGAGATTAAGACGAGAGGCAGCCGGTCAGTATGAATTTGAAACCGAAAAAAGAAGAATGGCTAAAAAAGCCACTTTAAATATAGTCGGTTATCAAGATTCACTAGTCACAAAGAAAGTTCAGGTCCAGATGGACGAAGAAGGTAAAGTTTTTGAAGAAATGGAGATTGAGGTAGTTGAAAAGTTACCAATTTTAAAAGTATTTATTGTACCTCAAAACAAAAACGAATTTATGAATAAATACAGGAATCTTAAGAAAGTTTATAAGAGTAAGTAATAATATGAACCCAATAATTGAAGCCACGATGCAGATTTTTTTCAATCACGAGGAATATAATCTACCCTCACAGGATGGAAAGCCTTGTTTTGAGTGTGGTGGCGCTATTCCTATACTTCGTGATGTAAACGGAAAAATAGACAGATCAAATAGAGTTGATACTAATGCGATTGAAAATTCAAAGCGAGAAGGAATAGCTAAACACGTTTCGCACCACGTTAGCTGTTGGATGAAAGCGTGTTGGGGATAAATATATGAACGACAAACAAATAAAATCAATATCTAAAAAAATAGATAAAGAATGTCAAAAAGAAGCAATTAAAAGAGGGTATAAAGGTTGGACTGACTGGTTTATTAACAGCAACCCAAAAGAAACGCATGATTTTATATTGACTTTAGCTAAAAAATATTACATTCCGTATTGGAGAATTGGAACATAACTATGACCTGTCCCAACTGTAAACACGAACTAGACAAATCTATTCAAGATCAACTATTTAATAGTTTTAAAAACAGAAATATTCAAGTTTATCTTCGACAGGAAGCTGTTTTTGAGAAGATTGGCTATGGAATAGTTGATGTTACTTACCGACTACATAACAAAAGAATTACCCATTTAAAAATTTATGGAAAAGAAATCAAATACTTCAACCAACGAAAACCTCAAGGCACTGGGGGAAATAATAAAGAGGATAAAATTAAGCCTTGACAATAAAGAAACTACAAACTTAAAATTTACTTTAGATATTCATAAAGGTCTAATTAATACTGTGACATGGAACATGGACAAGGAATTTAACTTCGACGACAAAATATCGAGTTGAAATTGATGAAATAGTCTGATACAGTTATAAGTAGTTACTACATTATAGTTCTTGATCTCTGACGTTCTAGAAACCCTAGCAAGTCAGTGATCCATAGACACGCAAACATATAGCGTGTCTTTTTTTATGCTATGAAATCCAAAAAAGAAACTACAACCAAGGCTAAATCTTCAGGTAGCAAATTAGATACAACTGCAAAAACTTATATAGATCGTTTTGAAGCCGATTTTGATGCCCTCTCAGTTGAAAGATCCTCATGGGAGGATAAAGAAAAATCAATTATTGGTATGCCGGTCGACTCATATACTTCAAATAAGTCAGGATCAAAAATTAATGATATGTCAATGCACACGGCTATCATTAAAAGAACCAACGCAACAATCGGTCAACTTCCTACAGGTAAAGTTCAAGCTATAACCAAAGCAGACGCAGGTAAAAACATTGCAATGGACCTTATTCTTCGTAAATATGTTATTCCTAACGCCAAAACTCAACATGACATGTTCACAAAAGCCTGGATGTGGGAATTTTACTCACTATTCTTCGGAACTTATGATGTTTTAGTTGATTATGTAGTCACTGATAAATATGTTGGTCCGGATTGGTATTTAATTCCAAAAAGACGTGGTATTCCTCAAAAGAATAGAATTTCAATTGATGACTGCGATCGTTATTCTGTTATTTCAAACGTTTCTAGAAAATGGTTGTTAAGTCGTGATACAAAAACGTGGAAAAATATAGATAAATTACTCGAACAAACAAAGGGTCCAAAAGAAGATAGTGAACTTCAATCATATAATGAAAGTAAAAACAACAATTCAACAATTGGAACTGGTAAAGATGAAGTTGATGACATTGAGATCATCACAACCTATGAAGGTGATCGTTGGTTTACATTTTCAAGAGATACAAAACTAACACTTCGAGATATTGATAATAAAGGTATTCAAGGTGAATTACCTATAGTTTCTAAACACTGTTTTCCATTAATTGATAGATATCATGGACTGGGCGAATATGAGAGATTGAACCCTCTTCAAAACTCAATCAATTCTTTGATTGCGTTGTACCTGCAAGGGATAAAGATGTCTCTTCATCCACCACTTAAGCTCTATCTTCCTGATTTGGTTGCCTCCACAATTGCCGACGAACCAGGAGCTAAGTGGGTTTTGAAAAACATGAATGTTAATGCTATAACAGAGCATACACGAAGTCCACAAGGAATTAATTCATTCCAAGCTACCTATTCATTCTTAAAAGGAGCATTATTAAACGCAGCAGGGACGACTGATACTACTTCAGGTGAAGATTTTGCTGCAGGAATGGGTAAATCTCCTCAAGCATTAAAGATGCAAGCGGCTTTTGACCAGGCCAGAAGTAATTTTGATCAGAAAATGATGGACGAATCAATGGGTAAAGTGTTTGATAAGATGGTTAACCTTATTGCAACAAAACAAGAAAAACCGATTAAGATGAATTTGTTTAAAAAAGAACTTGAATCAATACAAAAATACAATCCGGATCTAACCGAAATGTTTGAATCAGGTAATTACGGCGAAGTTACGATTAAACCGGAATTTTTGAAAGATAAAGATAAAACGGTTAAATATAAATTCTTTATTGATCCATCTTCAACAGTTAAAAAGGATCAGGCTATTGAGAATCAAACACTAGACACTATTTTAGCGACTGTTGCTAAATTCCCAGGAGCTATGGAACAGGCTATGGCAAAAGGATTTGTAATCATGGGTAATAAGAAAATAGATATTGCACAAACCATAAAGAAATTTGTATCAACGTCAGGTATTCAAGATCCGGAAGAAATAGTTTCAGAATTACAACCGGAAGAATTACAACAGATTCAGGCAGAGGAAGCTATGAAAGCTTCACAAGCTCAACCAGGTCAAATGATCCCAGGCCAACAGCCGACTGGACCAGGTATAGAACAAATAATGGGTGGTCAAGAGGGTGGGTTACCTCCTTCACCTGGAATGCCTTCAGTTGGAGCACCAAATATGGGGGCTCCTCAGGGAATGCCACAAGGTCAAGTAATACAACAGCCACAAGAATCAACAAATTTTGAACAGCCACCTTTTAATGGAATGGCCGAAGGTTTATCAATGGAATCACAACAAATTTTAAATGAATTAAGCGGTAGACAATAAACTTATGAATGATAGCGCAGTTCCTCCGGCAGCTAGTCCGGTTTTTAATACTTTTAAAAGAATAATTGAACCTAAGAGCGAATTGGAAATAGCAACAGAAGAGCAAAGTCAGGTTGCAGCGCTTTCAGGAGATCCGAGGTGGGAAGCTTATAAAAAAGAATTTGAAAAAGAAATTGAAAATATTAATAAAATGCAAGGTGATGATCTTCAAGGATTGGACGTGACAACTATTGGATTTAAATATTTAGCCTGTAGGGCAATTATCGCTAAGTTGACAGAAATGATGATGCGACCAGATGCTTATGCACAAACAATCCGAGAAGCAGGAAAACAAACAGAAGGATGAGCCAATTGCTTTTATAACTGATGAACAAATTGAGGAAATACGAAGAAGAGCAGTAGAAAAAGCTAAAAGTGTAAGGCACACCTGGAGACAAAAAGGTGGATGGATTATTTGCAAATCTTGTGAAAATCCTCATGGTTTTAGAATTTCAGGAGAAGAAAGATTAACGGGTATAGATAAAGAAGGTAACCCAATAATTACTAAACATGAAAATTCAAAGAAGTAAATACAGGTCAACTCACAGATCTCATATTTCAGGAAGTAAACGAAATAAAAGATTTACTGACAGAGTTCTAGACAAAATATTTGATAAAGGTCTGACAATGGCCGGTTTATACGGAAGCCGATCATTGTAAGCTCTTTACCCGATCAGTAATAAGCTTTAGTGCGGTCGACCCAACTTAAAGTGGTCTGTTAATAATTAGGTCTAATTTTGTATGGATGACCAAAAAAATGGCGTAGAACAAACACCCGCTGCCGAGTCTAACAGCGTTGAGTCCAGAGCCAACTCAGAAGTAGAGACAAAGGTTGATCAAACCAATGTTGAAAGTCAACAGACTGCGGAGAATTCCACTCCAGAAAAAAAGGAAGAACAAGTTAATAATTCCGAAGATGGAAATAAGCCTACAAGATACGAAAGGCGAGTCCAAAAACTCATCGGAAAGTTAAAGGAAAAGGACCAGAATCAAACTAATGGAGTTGCTCCAGATATAAACGAGATTCTTGGATTAAACCCTAATCAACCTTTAATTAATCCCAACGAAATAGCAGATGGTGGTATTGATCCAGTTGAATTGGAAAGAAGACAGCAAGCTCGAGAGATGTCCTTGAGACAAAGTATTAAAAACGAGATAGCTGCTGAAACTCAATTTAAAGACACGATCAAAGATCATCTAGCAGACGCAGATAAAACTGCTGAACTTTTGAAGGGCGATGATGCAATGGATGAGACAGTTGCAGAGCAATATAAATTGGCTAATTATCAGGTGAATCCTTTCACAGGAAAGGAAGAATTTGTCCCACGGGTAAAAATGTCAGATATTTATGCAAAACAGAAGAAATTACTGGATGCACAAATAGCAAAAGCAACAGCTAACGTTTCGGGAAAATTGTCTCAAACGGGACAAGAATCGGCAATACGTCCATCTTCACAGGGCGATAAGACCGGAAACGAAGAGTTTAACAGTTCATTTGAAGCAGCTAAGGAATCAGGTACAACTGAGAGTTGGGCTGAACATTTGAAAAAGTTACTATAAGGATTCGGATACTAACGCACTTTTATAAATTCACATGGCACAATCAACAGCTAAACTTACCTATGAGGAAAATGGTGTAGGAAATAAAGAATCCCTGTTAAATGTTGTAACAAACATTTCTCCAGAGGAAACTCCTTACCTTTCTAAATTTGGTAAATCAAAAGCTTCTAATACGCTCCATTCATGGTTGACCGATTCGTTGGACGATCCAGCAAATTCAGGTCACATTGAAGGCGCCGATTATTCATTCAGTAAACCAGGTGCAAGAACTCGTTTATCAAACGATACTCAGATCTTTGTCACACCAGTTGAGGTTTCACGATCTCAAATGGCGGCTGACGCTGCAGGAATCGATAACGAATTCACCTATCAGGTAGCTAAGAAAATGAAAGAACATGCTATCAAAATAGAAAAAGCCCTAGTTTCTGGTACGGGTAATTCCGGTGCTACAGGTACTGGTAGATTGTTAAAAGGTGTCGATTCTTGGATTACGACTAACGTCGAAACAGGAACAGGAACAGGCTCAGAAGCCTTAACTGAAGACATGTTTAACGATAATTTACAAGATATCTGGGAAGCGGGCGGAAGTCCAAAGTCAGCTTATGCTAATGGTACTCAAAAGAGAGCAATCTCAACCTTTACGGGTAGTGCTACCAAAAGTGTAGAAGCTTCGACTAAGGAAATAGTTACAGGTGTAGATGTTTATGATTCCGACTTTGGTCGAATCAAAATATATCCTCACCGAAGACTACCTACTGACACGGTTCATATCCTAGATGAAAATCTATGGAAAGTCGCTATTTATAGACCGACTGAAAAGATTGACGTTGCGGTGGTAGGATCTGCTAAGAGAATGGTCATAGAAACAGAATTGACACTCGAAGCTAGACAGGAAGCCGGAAACGGTTCGATCACAGATTTGAGCTAACCCTCAAGTATTGATCTAGAGGAGTGGAAGAAATTCCACTTCTCGAATCAATATGGATTTACAAACAGATTTCGATAAAGCAATTCAACAAATATCGGAAGGCATTAATAAAAAACGAAGACAGGAAGTTATTGATATTTATAACTCCAAAGATGCTTTTAAAGTTATTAATGACGCTAAAAAATATGGTACTTATGATCATGGAAATAAATCTAAATCCATGAGAAAGATTGCCTGGGTTCCTCTTGAGGTTGACCGATTCTTTTCAAAGATATATGGAGAAGAATATTGGAAAGATAAGGAATTCTTTAATAAAATTGCTCCAGAATGGAGAGTAATTGAACGACATAAACTATGAAAAAGGTTATAATAATGCGTCCTGACGGAATGGACGGATGCACATGGTATAGATTAAAACAATTTGCTCTCATTGCTCGCAAAAAGAAACTTCTTGACGCTCGCTTTCTTGAAATTAATTCACTATCCGTTGATCAACTAACAGAAGCGCTTAATAAAACCGATGCTTTTTTGTGTAGATTGAGTGACGGGACCGCCTATCAACTACTTGATGATATAAACGTCTTTAAACTAGGGAAGCCGGTTATTCTTGATATTGATGATAATTATGATACAGTAGATCCTTTGTCCGACTTTTATTTAGTCTATGGAACTAAAGAAGTTAAAATGAGTAACGGTAAATATTTATGGAAAGACGGAGAAGATGGTTTTTCAATTAAAGCTAATCAAAAACGTTTGGATAATTATCATCAAATATTAAAGAAAGCTACGGCAGTTATTGTCACAACCTTTCAACTTAAAAACTACGCAGAAAAATTTAATAAAAATGTTGTTATAATTCCCAACTCAATAGATTTTGATATTTTTCCAAAAGTTAAAGCTGAAAAAACTAAAGACGAAATACGAATTTGTTTTATGGGTGGAAGTAGTCATTTTCCGGATTTAATCGAGATAGCACCGGTATTGGGCCAGGTGATGAGAGAATATCCAAACACTCATTTCTATTTTTATGGCGTACCTTTTGAAGCGATAATTAATTACCTTCCAAAAGATAGGGTTCATACTGCTGACTGGATTATGGCTGATGGACACGGATATAGAATGGCGTGTGTTAACGCTGACATTGGTATTGCTCCTCTGAAAGATATTACTTTTAACTATCATAAATCAAGTATTAGGTTTTATGAGTTTGGAGCGTTAAGTGTACCTATAATTGGTCGAAATATACCTCCGTATACTGACGATATTAGGCACAACCATAATGGTATGTTGTACAAAAACGTACAGGAATTTTATGATCAATTGGTTGAACTAATTAAAGACCCTATAAAAAGGCTAACTATTGGAAATAATGCGTATGAATATGTCAAAAAGAATAGAGACATTAATGAAATAACAGTTGATTGGGCTAATTTCTTAAATGGAGTAATCGGAGCTTATGAAAATACTACTGTACAACCGAAACCATGACGCTTGGAAGGGTGGTGACGCCGTTCAAGTTGAAAATACCATGACTATTCTTCAAAAGCTTGGAGTAGATTGTGAATATTCATGCGATCCTAATATCTCTTTTGATAATTTTAACTTCGTTCACGTTTTTCACGTAAACTTCAAGTGGACAAAAGACATCTGCACTAGATTAATATCTGCTAGAAAACCCTACTTTATTTCTTCTATCTTTTTTCCAAAAGAATACGGTGTTTCATTCATGGAAATGAAGGGATTTATTGATAATTCGCTCCAAACAATAGCATTATCAACCGCAGAGAGACAGGAAATGATTGATTTACTTCATTGTGATCCTAATTTAATTTCAATTATCTCAAATGGAGTAAATAAAGAGGTTTTTTATAAAGACGATACAAAACGTGATGATTTTATTGTCTCAATAGGTCGACTACAGCAAATGAAGGGACCGCAATATTTAATTGAAGCGTGTAAACGATTAGGTAAAAAACTTCGATATATATCTTCTGATTCTAATGACCCCGAAGCTTATAAATTAATACCCATGTTTGACGAATATTTTGAAAATATTACAGAAAAGGAAGTTGCTAATATTCTTAAAAGAAGCCGACTATATGTTTGTCCATCTTTAACTGAAAGACAATCTCTAGGGGTGCTTGAAGCGGCTAATTGTGGTCTTCCTATAGTTGACAGTGTTTATAATCGAGGAAATGACTTACTTCCATCTTCAATAGTAGTTAATCCTAAAAATATTGAAGAATTAATGGAGGCTATTACAAACGCCTGGGACAAACCAAGAAATACTGATCATGTTCCTAGTTGGGAGGATATAGGAACCAAATTAATCAAACTTTATAAACAACATATATGAAATTTACTATTATAATGGGCACGTGGAACCGGCCACACTTAATTCGGAGAGCAGTTGAAGCGATTGTTAATCAAACTTATACCGACTGGCAATTAATTATTAATGAACAAGGAGAAGGTAAAGGAATTGATACTATTCGAGATCTACTCAAGGACAAAAGAATAACATACATGTATTGTGTTGACAGGCAAGGATTTCAAGTAGGTAATATGGGAATGCAAATAGGTGCCGGAGATATATTTAATGTTCAGGCTGATGATGATATTATGCACCCTGATTGTTTACAGAAAGTAATTGACAATTTAGGTGATAAAAAATGGTTATTTGGAAAAGTGATGAAAGTCAATCTAAAAAGAGAGCTATTGGGTGAAATGGGCCAAAGAGGAGATTTAAATACTCTTAAAGGACACAATTTTATACCACTACCCGCCGTATTTTGGACAAAAGAGGTTTATTTGAAAGTAGGTGACTTTGATCCGGCTTATTCTTTAGTCCAAGATTATGATTATTGGTTAAGAGTAATGAAAATATATCCGGACTATGCTTATATTGACGAATGTCTTATCGACTATACCTGTCATCCGGACCAGGACTCAAACAGAGCCCGTCGCCAGATACGGATCGAAGCTGACTTAATTAGAGCAAAATACAAATCGAGTTGAAAATAGAAAACTGATACTGTATGATGTAATTAATATAGGTAAGACTATATTGTTTTGAGGGTAGGCGAGCTTAATAAGCAACGTCAACCTCTGTAAACCACTGTAGGGAGTAGAGTATAAAAATCTACTTGCCAGGTGGATTTTTTTTTGGCTTTAAAACTTCATATGACTTTTAGATTGTACGAATTACTAGTTTATCAGGCTAAACATGAAAAAAAACAATACCCGTTTAGGCGGGAAAAAGAAAATGTCAAAAAGACCGGCCAAAAGAGTGAGCCAGGTCAATCAAATCAGAAACTCTCTTAAATATTTAGTTTAAGGAAGAGTTGCACTTTTAAATTAGGTAAATTTAGATTTTATCCAATCAATAACTTTTCCGATAAGAACTACGGTAAGGCCAACGCCAAAGATTACTCCAAAATATAATCCCAGGACGCTAATTACTGGATGTTTATTTGTAAAAGATTGAGGTGTTGGAATTGGTACGGATGTTGGAGCCGGTGGAGAATACCATTCAGGAACATTAATTGTCCAATAAGAAATATTTGACCAATAACCACCTATTTCTTTTCTGATATTCATATACCAAGTACCTTGAGAAATATTTTTAAAATAAAAATGATTATCAGACCAATCAACAAGCGGTCCAGGGTCACAACCCGCACATTTATTTAATGTAACACTATATCTTGAAGGATTAGGATCTTTCAGTGTGATACCAATATCAAATGTTTGGCCATCGTCATTGGGTAAAAGGTCCCATTCAGCATTCATTTGAGGAAAAGTATAGTTAATTTGAGGCTGAGGTCTATAGGTATTATGACAATGTTTTTGATTCCAAGGAACACCCCAAGAACTACAATTAGTTCGACAATAATGGCAGCCGTCAGAAGCGGTATTACCAGGATGGGCTTGAACAGAAGAAATAATTATTAACAAAAAGGTAACTAAAACAATTACCCATTTAATCATATTTATTTTTCAAAACTATAAATAATTTCCGAATATTTCGACACATTGTTCGTCACACACAATACACGAATATTTATATGGTTTTTCAAGAGTTTCTCTATGAGGAGCAGAAGAAAGCCATCCATAAAAAATTTGATTATTATTAAAGGCTCTACCAAATTCGTCATACGCAGTAGATAAATTTTCCTGCATAGCAATTTTAGGATAATTTGGATTATTACTATATTTATCAATAAAACCTTGATGATCAAATTCATCATCAGCCCTGTCTTTAGCGATCTCACATAAACGATCATCTTTTATATATTCGGTTAAATTAACAGATTTTCGCCAAGTATTTACCAAATTAAACAGTTTGTTTTCATCTATTTTAATTTCTTTAATTTGTTTTTGAGGAATTAAATTAGACGAAGAACGGGTCTTTACAACAGTAAGGAACCCTACAAAAAGAGTAAAAAGAAGAACATAAACAATTAACCTTCTCACACTCTCATTATATCAAATTATTAATTTTTTTCAAATAATATGACAATTACACCAGGACAATGGTCTTTCATGGGGATGAATATCCCAGATTTTGGTTGGACAGAAAAAAATGCTCCAGCTTTAGGAGTTAATCCTTTTCAACCCCCTGCTCCAAATAGTGGAGCAAGTATGGCAAGTTGGCCTCAGTATACAAATCCAACTCCAACAACTCAACCCGTGCAAAAATCCTCTCCAATAGTTACTACGGGTGGTGTTAAAACCAACCCTCCTCCTGCTGGATTTAATATTAATGAGGCTCAAGGAGCTAATGTAGGAGATCAAAGAAATGGAATGAGATGGAATGGTGTTCAATGGGAGCCGTTGGGAGGCGGTGGTGGAGGTCAAGATGATTCTCTTCAGAGAGAAATTGAAGCCCGTAATGCTACTATTCGCAACAACATTAATTCAGGCTATGATCAATATTCTTCAAACCTAGACCAAATATCAAACATGTATCCAACCATGCAGGCTAATGATGAAAAGCTCGCTGGTGATACATACAATAGTATGTTTGGCGGTATTCAAGAAGGTCAAACACTTGCTAATCAAAAGTTAGATCTATCAAAACAAAACGTTCTAACACAAGGTAAAAATTCAATCTCCGACCTTTCTTCAAACTTAAGAAACATGCTTAAAGCCTCATCTGCTCAACTTGGAGCTATGGGAGCCGGGTCATCATCTGCTTCCCCAATGGCGGCCTATGCATATTCAAAGATTGCAGCTCATGAACGTGGTGGAATACAAAAACAGATTAATGACCAATTAATGCAAGTTGATCAAAAGGTTGTTGATGTACAAACAACTTTTAATAGTCAAAAAATGGAGCTTGAACAATGGAAGGGTACACAATTACAGGGTATTAGAGATAAATACCTACCAATGGTAACAAGAATAAAAGAAATGAAAGCAAGCGTTCCTTTGGAAAAAGTACAAGCTCTTAATCAATTAGAAACAGGTTTGTTATCTAGAGCTCAAAACGAATTATCACAGATTGAATCTGAAGGTAGACAATTTGCAATGAATATGCAATCACAAGCTCAAACACAATTATCTAATTTAACAGCTTTAAAATTACAGCTCGCTAACAACTCTAATTTTGATCCACAATCAATAGTATTCAATCAAATGAACGCTATGAATGGACCTCAACAGAAGCAAGATTCATATAACTATACAAATCCTTGGGCAGTAAAGAAAAATCCTTGGGATACGACCAAGTAACCATTACCAATTAATTTAACAATATGAAGATAAGTGGAATAATCACTTCTCTCAAAAAGAGGTTAACTGATTTTGGTAGTGGGGTCAACAACTTTGCAGGTAATGTCGTAAGACAGGCTCCTGCTATGTTGCAAAATTACTCCAACGCCTATCAGAAGGTGTCCCCTTTTATTCCCTTTGCTCCACAATATAGTTCACCACAGAAAACACAGCAAAACTTTCAAAAAGTTACTCAACCAATCAAAACATTTGCAGGTAATGTAAAAAGTGAACTATATAACCCTTCACCTACATTTAGCGGGTTTACTAAGAAATTATTCGGTTCTCCTGGAGCTTATGTTGCAAATAGATACATTGACCCCCTTACAAATATTGCTCCAAGTGCAAAAATGGCTTTTGGTAAAAATAAAACTTTAATTCAAAGAGGTCAAGGTGCATTAGGTTTAGCCGGAGGAATTGCTACTATTTTTCCCGATCCAATTCAGGATCTAGCTATGCCTGCTTATGACTTAATTAAAGGGGCTAAAGCATATCAAATACAAAATCAGGGTAAAAAATTAGGTACGTTTGAAGCGTTAAAAAAAGGTGGCATTCCCGCTTTAACACTAGAAAAACCGGCGGGTTTAGGTGATGCTATAACTAAAAATCCAACAGGTCAAATGGTTGGTAATTTAGCAGAATTTCCATTAATGATGGGTTTACTTGGAGGAAAAAACGCTAAACGTGGTGAAGAACTTATTAAACAAAAAGGTTTTACATCACTCGCAGATAAATTGCCAAGATTTGAAATAAGCGATAGACAAGCATTCCTAAAAGTAAAAAATTTAGGTGAAAAAATAAAAGAAGGAGCCTCACGATTAGGCGATATCTTTGAACATGAGGGTTTATATACACAATATCCTCAACTTAAAAAACTTCGAGTAATGTTTGATAATACCATGGAGAAAGGCAACAATGGCTCTTTCAATCCAAAAACTTTCACTCTTAATCTTAACCCAAAACTTTCACCAGGTGAACTTCGATCAACCATTCTTCATGAAGTTCAACATGGATTGCAAGATATAGAAGGATTTGCGAAGGGTGGTAGCCCAAATCAATTCACATTAAGCAGACAAGGTAATGTTGATATTACAAATAAAATTAAAAACTTAAGCCAAGAACAAGAAGCCTTAAATAAAATAATAAATAGTTCTCCACATGAACTTGAAACCAATAGACAACTATCTGGATTTAATGGAAGTATTGAGCAATATAAAAAGAAATTAATCAACGAGATTTACAATAAAAAGGATGAAATTAAAGGTCTTTTAAATTATAAACCAAGTCAAATTGATAAAATTAAAACTTATGAACGTCTTGCGGGTGAAATAGAAGCTCGTGATGTTCAGTTCAGAGAACCCCTATCCCCGCAACAAAGAAAATATACTACGCCCTATGCTTCCCAAAATATTCCTCTTAAAGATCAAATAGTAAGATTTGGCAATGAAGAAAGTGCCAGTATGAAACTCACCCCAGAACAACTTGCGGCTAAGAAAAGACTCCCAGGAATATTACTTACCACTTCAAAAAAAACAGCCGGTAGGGATTTTAATATTAAAAATGAGGACGCTTTTATAAAAGGATTGGAACAGGATAAATTAAAAAGAGAGTTGGGAACTTATAAACCACAAAGGGGTAGTAATGTTGATCAGATACCAAGTATGACGAACTTTGATCAAGACCAGATGATTAACCAAGCAAAATTCAGATCGACCGAAAATAAACAGGCCTTTGATAAATTATTTGCAGAATGGATAGGCAAAAGGAACGCTTCTTCAACTATTGGAGTTCAAACTGGGGCAAAACTTAATGTTCCTCCAAACATAAAAGGCGATGAGGTAATTAAATTCATGGAAAATCCAAACGCCAAAGTGTCGGGAGAGGCCAAACAATATTCAGGAAAATTAAGAAATGAGTTTAATAATTTATATGATTATGCTAATAAAAGCGGGATTGATATTGGATATTTAAAAGACTATATCACCCATATTTGGGACCGTCCCCAAGAAGAAGTAGCACAATTATATAAAACATTAGGTCAAAAATTTAATTTCAGTAAAGAACGAAAATACCCGACATACGAAGAGGGTATAAAAATGGGTCTTAACCCAAAATTTACTAATCCGGCCCAATTGTTATCCGAATACACTAAAAAACTTGAAAAAACTAAAGCAAATATAGAATTTGCTAACCAATTGAAAGACCAAGGATTTCTATCAACTTTAAGAGGTCCAGGGTTGGTCCCAATTACAGCAGAAGGATTTACGGCGCCCAGAACAAGAATGAGTGATGGAGGTTATAGAGAAGGTGCTTATTATGCCCCGCCGGAAGTTGCTAAGGTAATTAATCAAGTATTTTCAAAACAAGAAAGCTCCATGAGCATTCCGGCTAATATATCATCGAAGATTCAAGATATTACTTTATCAGGTGGACTTCCAAAAACTCCAATTAATGCTTGGACTTTTGCACAGGTTACAAAAGAGGTTATGGCCGGACGAGTAAAAAGCCCTCTGAAAGCTATTTGGACGTCGTTATCAGATACAGGATCAAATAAATATTTTAGTGATAACGCAGAATTTATCAAAGAACAACAACTAAACAATATTCCCATTTCAACAACCTTCAACACAGAAAGTCTTGTTAAAAAAGGCACAATTGAGGGATTATTTGGTAAAAGTATTGGAGAAGCATGGAATAAAACAGTTAATGAACCTACTTTTAAGCGTTTTATGCCAGTTCTTCAAACAGAATTTTATAAAGATGCTAAACAGGCTGCTCTCAATGCCGGTAAAGGTTCCGAAGAGGCTATTCAGATTGCATCTCAAGCAACAAAAAACTTCTATGGATTAACTTCGACAGCAAAAACAGCACAACAAGGACAATTAGGAAAAGACGTTTTATCAACATTTGCATTTGCTCCTCGATATCGTGAGTCAATGATAAACTTTTGGCTGAATAATATAAAATCTCTTGCAAATCCTTTAGCGCTCGAAAACAGATCTAATCTTAAATTTATGGTTGGTGCAACACTAACGGCATTAGCCTATGATAAGTTAAACAGACATTATAATAATGGCCGGTCAATGTTAGATAATCCAAAAGGTAAAGAAGATAAGTTGCTTATTCCTCTTAAAGATGGAACAGTTCTTGGAGTTCCATATTTATCTTCAATTGCAACGATGCCTAGGGCTATCTTTAGAGAAGGAAAAATGATTGCTCAGGGAGATATCTCTGGAGCAATAAAAGACGCTTCTCAAACCTATTCTTCTTCAATGATTCGACCCCTTGCTGATGTAGCGGCTAATTCTGATTACTTTGGTAAGCCAATAACTGAAGAAAACATGACAACCGGTGAAAAATTTGGAGCAATAGGAAAATATTTAGGAACACAATATTTATCGCATCCGTATTTGAAAGAACTTCTAGATCCAAGAAACCAAGAAGACCCTATGTATCAAAGACTTTCTCGAGCAATGGAAGCACCTTTTAGATTTTATACCAATAAATCAATAGACACTGGTTATTATTATGATGCAAAAGACAAGGCAATAAAAGGTTTAGGCGATCAAGAACAACAGGCTTTTAATGCTATTCCAAAATCTGATAGCAACGATCCAAACACACGAATACTTAAGTATCAAATTTATTTAACTTACCCAAAAGTATTTGAAGCAAAACAACAAATTGAATTACAAACCGCTCAAAAGACAGGGAAAGCAATAGATCCTCTTTATCTGGTCAACTATGACACAGCTAAAAAATATATGAGATACGAAGCTCTTCCCGAGGGATCGCAAGATCGAAAAGATATGACAAAAGCATATCCAGAACTTGTAGCCTTATTTAGTATAAGAAGTAAATATTTTGATGAAAATCCTATTCCTGGAACAGTTCAATCAAGTAATAAACCCATAGCTTCTGCCTACGTCCAAACACAAATGGATGCTAAAAATTGGAAAGATCCTCAAGTAAAAGCATATTTAGACGCTAATACTGCCTATAACAATCAACAAAGAGAAAAACTAGGTTTACCTCCATTGGCAGGATATATTCAATTTACTAAGAAACCAAAGGCTAAAAAAATTGCATTTAAAAAAATTAAAGTTAAAAAACCAAAGAAAATAGCTAAGCTTAAAATCAAAATGCCTAAAAACACCATTAAAATAACCAAAATACCTATAAAACAACCAAAGAGGGTTGCTTTTAAAATTAAATCAATCGTATCCGATCTCAAAAAATTGAGTTGAAATAGTTTGATACGTTTGGTACTATTAAAGTAGATTAGCAGTATTGCTAACGTTTTGACTCCGAGGAACCTACCTCAAGGAGTCTGTGAACGGCTTTGTTTAGCTTTGTGTATTCAAATCTAGACAAGGCCGTTTTTTTGTGGGTAAAAATTAAACAAGTTTAAATATATGTCAACATCACCTTTAACCGAAACACAGCTTCAGGCTATTATTCATAAAAAATATGAAAAGAATAGTAGCACACCCGCTTCAACTAGCGAGGATTATTTAGTGCGCCGAAGTTTCTTGAACGATTCAATCGAAACATATGGGGGCAGAGCAAAAGAAGAAAATATTAAATGGGATGAATTATTTGTTGACTTGGCTGATGCTGCAACAGGAGACAAAACAACTTCTGCAAATGACGCAATTTACGCAATGCCTGATGATTTTGTTGAAATCTCCTCACTCGTTACCGTTGATGGTAATTTTTATACTCACAAAACTAATGATGACTTAATACTTGCACAAACCAATAATTCTTCAGAGAAGTTTTTCTGGATCACAGGAAATGAAAAAGTTGGATATACGCTTCATCTTAATCCAACTCCAACGGCTGCCGGACTAACAATTGCTTATTCATACTATAAACTACCTACTCTATTTACGGCGACCACTTCGACTACCGAAATTAAAAAACCTTATTTCTTAGTTTATGACGTCTTATCGGTCTTATTTGAGGAAGAAAGGCCGGATATTTCAACTAAATATGCACAAAAGGCTAAGGCCCTTATGGACCAGATGATTATACAAAATTTTATAACTCCGACTAACAATTCTCAAGAAATAAAAAATATAGATAGACAAAATAGCGGATTTTCTTGGGGTGAATAATAAATATGAAAGTATATCCATTACCTGCAACTAAAGTAAAACAATACTTCATTGATATAAAAAGATTCAATGGGGGGACAATGACAAATGGAAGTGAAGCTGAAACTGATCCTAAATATGCAGTGCAGTCTAACAACTTAATTCAAGGATTGTTAACAGGAAAATGGAAAACACGACCAGGAACAAATTATTATGGAACCGCAATTACTGGAGTCTCCATGATTGACGGAGGGATAGAATACGAGAAAGATAATGGAGACGGCACTTTTACACGATATGCAATAGTTATTGGTGGTGGAAAAATGTGGAAATCGGCAGACGGCGGCGCATGGACCGAAGTTACCGGTGCAACTTTTACTTCGGGATATAAACCATATTTTATTCAATCAGATAAAAAGCTGTTTATTTCAAATAGACACGATCCTTTTGCCTACTTTGATGGAACTAATTTAAATGTTTATACAGCAATTACCACACCGGCTGCACCCTCTGGAATGACCAGAACCACACTTACAACTGGAACATTTAACAATTATTATCGAGTGGTTATAGTAAATTTAGTTGGATTTTCAGATCCATCAGCGTCTCTTAGCGCTCCAACTAATAAGCACAGAGATTATTGGGCTAGTGCTGAGGCAGTTAACTTTAATCTTCCGGCAATTGGAACAGGTACAGGATATCAAATATTCTGGGGTGAAGTTGATGGAGAAGAACTAAAGATAGCAGAATTACCGGCAACAGCCACCGCATTTATAGATCTGGGACAAACGACCTATCCTGTTAATGAATATCAAGAGACACCAGATGATAATACAACGGCAGCTCCTAAATTTGGACCAATGGAAATGTCAGGAAATAGACTTTGGGGTACTTACGATCCGGATAATACTTGGAGAGTATACGGATCAGGGACAGGGGTTGATTTTGCCCGTTTTTCGTCATTCTATGGCGGATTCTACATTGATTTGGAATATGGTGGACGATATAAGCCGGTTTCAGTAGTTCATTATCGTACAGGTAAAGGAGATCCAATTGTGACAGTTCTCTGCCAGTCACCAGATGGACAAGGAACAATATTCCAGATAGAACTTACCAGTATAACAATAGGATCAGGAGCTACTTCAACAACGTTTGTAGTACCGGTTGCTTATAAAATAGTCGGGGCAACTGGAGCAGATGCTCCATATTCAGTAATAAAGGCCGGAAACAAGATAATGTTTGGAAATAAAAATGGAGCTTTCTTTTTACAGAATCAAGCACAAATGTTTCAGGTACTAGATTCACCGGACTCTACAGCTCCAATTAGAAATCAATGGAGATCAATTAATCAGTCTAAGGTAGGAGACATCGCAGGTTATTTTAGACCACCTGTTGCATATTTTTCGGTAGCGGTCGGATCAGATAATGATAGAACAATATTATTTGATTTTGAAAAAGGAAACTGGAATTGGGCTTGGACTATCGGATTTAAAGCATTCTTTGAATATACAGATAGTAGTAGTAATACTCATTTCCTAGGAATACCGACTTCGGGAGATAAGCTCGTTGAAATTTCAGAAAGTTATTTAGGAGATTTTGGAGCTGCATTTAATCAATCATATATATCACCTTTGATTCCTGTATCAGACGATAAAACTGATTCAGCAAAAGTGAGATATGCGATTGCAGAATTTGGACATTTACTAGGAACGGTTTGGTTTGAGATATTAGGAATGAAGGATGATGGAACAGTTTCAAGTATTGCGTCAGATTCAGCAGATTCAACAGTTGGAACTTCAGGAATTGGAGATGATGAGTTTTCCGACTTTTTATTTTCAGATACGGAAGACGTTCCAACGACATTTACAACCTCCTCTCAAAAAATAACAATTCGAGTAGGAGAAAAAATAAAAGCAATCCAATTTAAAGTGTATTCAGACACACTTGCAAGTTGGGAATTATTAAGAATTCAGGCCAAAGGAATAATCATGTCCGGAAGGCCAAAATATAGTTAAAAATTTAATTCAATCTTATGGCTGCTAAAGCTACAGAAGTTACACACTTTCTTTTTGAATCTAAACCATTATGGTCAGGAAGAATCGGGGCTGCGGGAGTTTCCGATGCTACAGTTCAAACAATTCCCCTAGAATCTGCTACAAATTTAACAAACGGAAATGCGTATGTTTTCCGGATGGGAAGAGTTGATGAAAACGGCGTAAAAAGAGCCCAGAATTTAACTGAAGTATCTATTGGAAAATTATCAAGCACTAATTTTATAGATTGTGTTAGAGGATCAGAGGGTACTGCACAAGGATTTGCAGCCGGTACAGTTGTTGAAATTTTATTTACTTCGACACATTGGGATAAATTGATAGAATTTTTGGGAGTTGAACACGGACCAACCGGAGTACACACTTCAGCCTTAGTCACGACTTTAAAAGCTACTGGGGCGGAAGTAGATACAGGAACGAGTGATACTAAAATAGTAACCCCTAAAGCCATGGAGGATAGTGATTATGTCAAAACTGCAAATCTCCCTGTCACAGCTTCAAATACAGTCACTTTTACAAATAAGAGAACAACTAAACGAGTTCAGTCGGTAGCTAATGCCGCAACTGTAACACCTGATGCTGACGCTAATGATGTAGTTGATATTACAGCCATAGCTCAAGCTTTCACGATCGCCAACCCATCAGGAACTCCAACAAATTTTCAACAATTGATAATCAGAATAAAAGATAATGCAACAGCAAGAGCTATAACTTGGGGAAATGGATATGTGGCTGGCGGTGTTGCTCTACCTTCAACGACAGTCTTAAGTAAAATTTTAAACCTGGGGTTTCAATATAACACAGCAAACGCCCTTAATAAATGGCAATTAGTAGCAAGTTCTCAAGAAGCATAATATGGCAACAATAATTCCAGTAATGACTTCAAATACAGCTCCCGAAGGGACAGTATTTTTTACTGGAACTGATATTGGATTTCCGGAACATAGTCCTTTTGATGGAGATAATGAAATTAATGTTGGATGGGCCATCGCCTCTGTTACTGGTTCATTAGGATATCAGTTTCCCGACAGTAAAAAAGCTATTGTTACTTCATATGTAATAACTACTAGAAACGAAAACGGTTCGCCAAGAGCACCAAAATCATGGCAATTTCAAGGATCGAATGATGGAACAAACTGGACTACACTTGATACTCGTACTAACATAACCGACTGGGCTTCAGTGGCCCCACAATCTCATTCTTATAGTTTTTCTAACACTACCGAATATCAGTATTATAGGGTTAATATCACAGCGTCAAATGACGCATCCTATGTAGGAATAGGATTACTAACAATGGATGGAACTGTTGTTATACAAAACAAAGGAAATTTTCTCCTATTTTTTTAAATTATGCTTAAATTTGTTCATCCAACAGAATTTTCAGGAAAATACCCATACGGTTGGGCAGGATTTACTTGGCTTGATTTTGACTCTTCAGCTAATTCTTACCATCCAGGCGATGATTATAACTGGGGAATTGCTGGAAATGATGATTTAGGCAAACCAGTTTATGCAATTACTGATGGCGTTGTAGTTTATTCAGGAGATGACACTGTTCTTTATGGAAAAATGATTGTTATAAAGCATACTCTTGACGCAGAAACTAGAAAATTTATCAAAGATAATTTTGGAATGGACGTACCAGAACTTTACTCCCTTTATGCTCATCTTCTTGAAAGAAATGTTTATGTTGGAAATAAGGTTACTTCGGGAATGATGATAGGTAAGGTGGGAAAATCAGGAGTTACCTATGCTCATCTTCACACAGAACTATACAGAGGCGACCTTGACTTAAAAGATAAGCCTTGGAGATATTACCCAATAGGATGGAGCAAAGAAATGGTTATAAAAAATTGGCTTCCTCTTTATACCTTAGTTGAAAAATTTAAAACTTATCAACCACCAGTTGATCCTTATATAGCTAAGTTTAGTCAACTTAAAATATCAATAGATAGATTACAATCAGAAACCGCCGTCTTAAATTCTCAAGCCGATAAAAAATCTGCTTATGAAAATACTATGATAAAAGTTAAAAAAATTAGTGATACAGGAAGTCTATGAAATTAGGAAGTATTAAGGCTTTAGCCTTAATATAGACATTGATTAGCAGTTTAATATAACAAGTGCTATGGCTCAAACTAGATTACAAAAAGAAAGGTTATGGTTGGCAATCAAGAGAATAGAAACTGATAAGCTTGCCAGTAAGGTTGTCAAAAAACTTTTAGAAGAACTTAGTAAAAAATTAAGAAAAGAAATTTGGGAAGAATTAACACATACAAAACTTGAAGAAATAGGCAGAGGTAAATCAAAATTAGAAAAACTTAAATTAGCTTTGAAATTATTTTAATATGGAAATACAATTAACACTCTCAAATATAATGTTATTTGCAGGTATAGTCGGTACTATTTTTACCGTTTATAATATCTTCAGGAAACCACAAGAAGAAATTGAAACAAAACAGGCTGTGAGTGAAGAAAAAGACAAAAACAAAGCTACAGTCTTAGCTCAAAAAGAAGCGGAAAATAAAGCTTCACTTCTAGATCAGCAGGTAAGATTAACCAACGAAGCTAATGAAAAGAAATTTATAGATCTTGCCGTTCTGCTTAAAGATTCAATGGCTTTGGCGCAAAATCATATCCACACAGTTGACACAAAAGTTGACAATATAGCAGTAAGAATGAGTAATCTTGAAAAGGGTTTAGTAAGGCTCTCAACAATTATTGAAGAGAGAATACCCAGGAAATTATAAATTTAATTTATTTATATGGATAATTTACAAGCGATTGCAGTCATAATCGGGGTTGTGAATGGAGTGCGTCTTTTTAAGGAAGGAAATGATGTAACTCCTAAAAACTATTGGGGGTTTGCTCTTTTTCTTATCTCACTCATTCTAGGAGTTGGATTTGGATTTGCTCATATGTTTGGTCTTACTGTTGAATCAGGAATAGTGGTTGCACTAGCATCAAGCGGATTATATAGAGTTGGTGAAAAAGTTGGAGGAAATTAAGAATATATCAAATATGATCAAGTGGACGGAAGTTAAAAAAGCCGTTAGAGAATATTTAAAAGAAAAATCCCAAGCTGAAAAAGCCTTAGGGAGAGGTGGTGTTGTTGATTTTTTTAAATGGGTTCGTATAAAATCTAAATGAAAAAAATACTATTTTTATCTGATCTTCAAATTCCTGACCATAGTCAAGAATGTCTCGATTTAGTTCTTCAATTTATACCGGATTTTAGACCGGAATTAGTTATCCTTAATGGTGATCTTCTCAATTTTACTGGTGTCGCAAAATATGATCCAGTTCCTCATTATAATGTTAGTTTGATTAATGAAATAGAAACAGCCTGTAGAATAATTAATAAGGTCGTAAAGGTTGTTAAGCAATCTAATCCTATAGCACAAATAGTCTGGATAAAAGGAAACCATGAATTTAGATTGGAAAAATATTTAGCCAGTCACGCTTCTCCCGTTGCAGAACTAAAGGTTGATGGGGAGTATTTAATTTCGATAGAAAAGATATTTAATACGAAAGAATTAGGTATTAAAACTGTTCCTTATCAAAGAGAATTCAAAATAGGCGACGTAATAGTTGAACACGGCGATCTGGTCCGAAAACACGCCGGTTATACTGCTAAGGGAATGTTTGAATCAAGAGGAGAATCGGGAATTAGTGGTCACACCCACAGACTTGCTTATTACTCACGCTCTAGGGCCGGTAAAACATATTTTTGGATAGAGATGGGCTGTTTGTGTAATTTAGAACCGGAACCACACTATGCAAGACGTCCTGACTGGCAACATGGATTTGCTATTGCCTATCAAAATAAAAAACAAGTTTATGCTCAATTAGTTCCTATTTTTAATAATTCGTTTGTTGTAAACGGCAAACTATATTCAAAGAAAAAATATGACAAGAGATGAATTTTTAATCTATTTAGAGACAACTTATAAAAATTGTATAGAAATAGTTAAAAAGAAGAATGCCGACTATGCTAAGGGAGATGACCCATTCCGGAACTTCCGGTTTTCACAACTTATTGATATTCCAGTTGAGGACGCAATAATGGTTAGAATTCTCGATAAAATGGCTAGAATAGGTAATCTTTTGCATAAACCTAGTGCGGTTTTAGATGAGAAGATTGAAGATACAATAGCGGATAGTATTAATTATTTAGCTATTCTGAAAGCTTTTTTGAAAGATAGGAAATAAAAAAAGATTAGCAATGAACTATTTTGTCTGATAATTGACTTTTAGAGCATTGTGTAAGGCCCTATAAAAAGGGTCTATTTTTTTGCTTAAAAAATGATACAGTTTGATACTTTATGACCTCTTGAAAACGCACGGGTAGTGGTATAGGCTTAGGATAAGCCCTAAGAAAATTAGGGTTATTTTTTTAGAGTAGAAACAATGTTAGGCTATGGGCCTGTGGTGTTAATGGTAGCACTGCCGACTCCAAATCTGCCAGTGCGGGTTCAACTCCCGTCAGGTCCACAGCTTAATGCTGTTTTTGTCTATAAAAGAGCTTCGTAAGGCTGTATTTTATCATAACCTAAAGAGAATTGCAATCATCATTACTTTATGCTACTTTGTTTAACTTTGTTTGTCAATAGTCAAATATTATATATTAATTATAATTAATATATAATATCGAATTCAACTCGATATAACAGTGTTATTTATTAAAAATATATTGTTTAATTGAGTTTTCTTATCATTAAATCCTTTTATTTCAAGTAATTTACCAAGTTTTCTTATCGTTTCTGCAATATTCCGGCAAATTCCATCACAATATATTTTTTTAGTATATTGTGGATCACCTGGATGAATATATTTTTGACAAAATAAACAATGTTTAGCTCCTAGATAATGTTTAAACGGCGGTTTAATTAACATATTTTATTTTTTGTGATTTTTTTGCCCCATTCATTAGCAAAATCAATAAAATCATCAGCACTTAAATCCATTATCCAATCTTCAAAATCATCAGGCATCATATCATCCGTTCCAACGTACTGGTCAGCGTGTTTTTCCTGTAAAAAATCTTCAAATGTTTCTTCCATATCAATTTAATCTTTTCTTAACTTTTAATTTCCAATTTTCATATCAATCAATTCGTCTAATATTTCTATTAATCCCATTTTATTTATATAAAGACTATCTGGGTCTGATACTTCTGTCTGTAAATCTTTTATACCTTCAACTATTCTATCCCTTTCTTCTTTTCTCTTTCTTTTTTCAGCCTCCACAATTAGCTTTTTAATCTCGGTCTTAAGAAAAAGTTGTATATTTCCATAATATCCGCCTGTTTTATAATTAAAAAATTTCTTTTCAAATTGAAAAACTAACTTTTCTATTAGGTTCATATTATTTATAAAATAAACTTTTAATTTCTAACCTGCCTTCTCTTACTAAATTTTAATTCTCCTAACCATCCTCCTAACTTAGCCCATTCCATAAACCCTAAAAAATCATTCCAACTTAACAAAGTCATTGGAACCCCTTCGTTCTTCATCATTACCACAACGGGTATTTCTGTCGGTCTTGCTGAGTCGACCGCTTGCTGATAATATTCTTCCGGTTTCCATTTTTCTTGCCGCTTGCATTCTATCCTAATTGGTAATTCTGTATAAATGTCACTCCGTAAACCTTCTATGGCCCCTGATCTTGGCATTCTTTTTGCCCAAGGATCGAGTTTGTGATCTCTTAGGTCTTTCGCTATATCCAATTCCAGTGACCGGCCTTTTTCGACCTTTGACTGCGTTATTTTCATATTTAATTTGTAACCATTGAAATGTATTGGTTAGAAAATTCATAAAAGTCCTAATTTTGCCTTTGCTTGCAAAAAATATTTCTCCGGCATATTAGCTGCAATATTCATCATCCCTTCAATATGGACCTCCGGTTTTTTAGGAATAAACCGTCGGATATAATTTCCGTAAAGAATCATTGGGTGTTCAGGAATTAAAAATACTTTCTCCATTTTTTTAGAATCTTTCATCCATTCTTTATAACTGCAAATATATTTTTGTCCCTGGTATTCAACAATAATTTTCTTGTTATATTTTTTAGCCTTCTCAAGATAGAGAAGACGGATATAAAAACGGCCGTCAGCGTGAGGCTTATCTGTTATTTTGATATGAATTGTGTGTTGTGTTTCAAATACAAAATCACTCATATTTTTAATCCCATTGATTCACAAGTTCTATAACCGGTCCAATGGTATTTCCAAAGCGTTGCTAACCCATAGACTGTAGTTTTTATATTTTCAACGTCATTACCTCTCAAATCTTCAGTTGTCCATCCAGCGTGTTTTCTCATTGATTTCCATGTTGGAAGTTGAATTTGACCGGTTCCACATGAAGCTCCACCGTCGCCACATTTTAATGATCCATCTGGACGACGTGATAAAAAGCCGGATTCTTGTATAAAAGTACAAACAACGGCTTCTTCGTTGATTTTGTATTGGCGGGCAAGTTTTCTAGCATAGCCTTCCGCTTCATCTCTTGAAAGAATTATTAAATTTTTATTTTCTAAACCATCAGGGGCCGGTTTTTCCCTTGTTCCATCCGGTAAAGGTGTTGGTGTGGGAGAAGAAAACTTGTGACTTCTGATGGTCGATTTAGGCGAATTGATATGATATTTGAGCTTGATTGTGTAAGCTGCGACCGGTTTTGTAAAAAGAAATAAGGCTAATAGAATCGATAAAACTGGTTTCCCTATATTTTTAAATGCTTTTGATTTAAAATCCTGTAATCTTTTGAGATCCTCATTACCATTAATATTTATTTTTTCTGTATTGTTGCTATGGTTATTGTTATGGTATTGGTTATGGTTATAGTTATGGTTATATGGGGTTTCTAACCCCTTAACAACCCCTTGAAAATAATCTTGTATTTTAGGAGAAATACTATTTAATTCTTTATCTTTTGCAAGCATTACTAAATCTCTTCCTTTATAGTCAACGTAGGCGCTATTGTGATTGTGATAAACCCAGTCTTCATAGAAAAAACACCATTTAATATCAGTAAGCTCTTTCTTACCCCTTTCTAACTGGTTAACATCTAGCCCTGTATCAAATAATATTTGCCTGTCATTGATATGATGATAACGAGAGAGTCCCAAAGTCATGCAGGTTATTAAGTAGTTGAACAAAAGCTTTGTTTCCAAAGAACAACCGGAAAATTTTGTATCCAACCATAATTGTGGGTAAACGCCTCTGGTTTTCATAAGATTTCAGCCCTCCGTCGTTTTGTTACGAGCAAACAATTACTAAGAGCTGAAATCTCCCCTTAATAAATTTAAGGGGTAAGATCGCACTAACCCGAAACTGGTAATTTCTGAACCGTTGATGTCTTATATCCCTGTCCCTGGCACCATTCCCACAACTGGGTCTTTTCATCCTGGTGTCTATGATCCCAAATTCCATTACCTCGATCCTTCATCTGGGTTTTGTGCATTTCACAAAAATGTTCTCTTGATTGACTTGATGGTTTTATAGCATTTACTACAGGTTTATAACTTCCATCATCGTCAGCAGCCGGAATTAATACCATTGACTGCAATCCTTGTCTCCTGGCATAAGATATTGCTGATCCTAGTGCTTGAGGATCAGAAACAGTTTCAGACGTTGTTTTAATTCCTGTCTTTATGTCTTCTCTGACTGTTTTTGTTATCTTTGTAACAATTGGTGTTGATGAGCTAAAATATTCGCCCGATTCATGAATCAACACTGTTTCAACAGTCATTCCAACAATTGGTTGCAAAACAATAATTCCAACACTATTTAACTTATCTTTACAGGCATCAACTACATCTTTTAAACCGGCATATTTACTATTAAAATATGAATTGACCTCGCTTTTTACTACGGATTCAATTTTCTTCTGCGCTTCTAAAAATGCCGGTATTATCTTAGTTATCGTTTTTGACGTTAACATAGGTTTCTTCTTTGTAAACTTTTAACTCAATCAATAGTCGTACCAGTTCTTTAGTAATATATAAACGGTGCTTTCTTTCATCAGACTCTGGACTTTCTAATTCTTTTACAACTACCATCATTTTGTTAAAATTTTCATCCATATTATTTTTTTAACTGGTAATCTCTGGAAACTTCTAGGTGATCGAAAAAATAAGGATCAGTAACAAATTTCATAAAACCTGTCCAGTGAACCTTCAAGAAAATTATTGCCAAAACAACCAATGCTGTAACAAAACCCATAACACATAAACCCGCTGCTCTTAAAAAAGAATCCCATTTACTTTCAAGTGGTTTAATCATATTTATCACCTTCCTTTTGACTTATATTAATTTTATTGCTATAATATGCTCTAAAATCAATATTTGTCTTTTTATAAGGTTTTTTTTGAAGAAGAATTTTAATGAAGTAAATTTTTTATGAAAGTTTTAACCTCTGACATTCC
>Ga0172379_10001923_pt1 | contig 38888 bp, 30 predicted proteins | sample GrowelOW334metaG_FD_119756 | JGI IMG/M metagenome (GOLD analysis project Ga0172379, IMG submission 119756) | Groundwater microbial communities from an aquifer near a municipal landfill in Southern Ontario, Canada - Groundwater well OW334 metaG | ecosystem: Environmental > Aquatic > Deep... | reverse complement strand
TTCCACTACCTTGCCGAACACCGCGTAGCCCCAGCCGGCTCCGGTGGGCGCCTTGTGGTCCAGCATCACGTTGTCCACCAGGTTGATGAAGAACTGGCTGGTGGCCGAATGGGGGTCGCTGGTGCGGGCCATGGACAGGCTTCCGCGCAGGTTTTTAAGACCATTGGTCGCCTCGTTGCGGATACTTTCTGTACCGCGCTTTTCCTTCATGCCGCTAGTCATGCCGCCGCCCTGGACCACGAAGCCGGGGATGACCCGATGGAAAATCGTTCCGTCGTAAAAACCCGAGCGGACATAATCCGCGAAATTTTTTGCCGTATTCGGGGCTTTCCCGTCATCCAGCTCGATGACGATTTTCCCCAGACTGGTCTCGAACAGCACTTTCGTATTGGCCATTGGTTACTCCTCTGCCCCTTTATACCCTTCTTGGGGAGCAGGGATCAACCGATCGGCCCAAACCGGATGATCGAAGTGCACCGGGCGGCGCTGATCGCGTCTGAAGCCCTGCAGCCTCTGGTCCGGGAGGCGGCGCTGGGTTATACTCCATCCCGTGAAATTCCTTGTGCGCCTTGGTTTGATATCCTTCGGCCTGCTGGCGGCAGCGGCCTTTTCACTCTCCCTCTTCCAGGTCCGGCAGCTCCTTATCCAGGGGAACGCCGATCCGGCAGGAGTGCCTCAGTACCATTTCTCGCTGTACTTGCCGGAGAACCGGGACGCATTCTTCTCTGAAGTCATCCAGGGGGCCGAAAGAGCCGCAGCGGAGTCCTCGGCGGTCCTCTCCATCCACTCAATTGAGCCCTTCCATAATGAACTGGAGATGGCGTCCTATGCGGGCATGGACGGCGTGGTGGTCTGTCCCTACCTGGAGGACCAGGAAGCCCGGCGCCTGCTGGATCGGCTGACAGCCCGGCGGATCCCGGTGGTGCTGATCAACCATAACAGCCCCAACGGGCAGCCCTGGCCTTTCATCGGCACAAACAATTTCGACGTGGGCCGCAAGATGGGCACCATTGCAGGCAGATCCAGCGGCGACGGACAAGGCAAGGCTCCGGTGCGGCTGGCGGTGGTCTACAGCGACAAGTCACCGGGCATCTTCGCCGAGCGGGAACTGGTTGAGATGGGCATCACCGTAGCCTTGGGGGAAAGGCTTTCCGCACCCATCCTGGGACTCAAGACGGGGCAAAATCCCCTGGGAGCCGAAGAGATGCTTTTTCGCCTCCTGCGCACCAATCCCCAGATCAACACCATCATCTTCTCCGACGCCAACGACACCAAGGCCGCAGCCCAGGTACTTATCGACATGAACCTGGTAGGCCGGGTCCAGCTGGTCGGCTTCGGCAATGATCCCCTAATACAGGGCTTCATACGCAAGGGCATCATCGCCGGCAGCATAACCGTGGATCCCGACCGCATCGGCTACAGCGCCATCAAGGCCTTGGTGGACTTGAAGACCGGGGGTTATACCTCCACCTCCGTAGACACCGGCGCTGCCATACTGGATAAGGATAACCTGGATGAGGATAATCCGGATGGAGACAGCCTATGAAAAAGAGTCTGGGCAACTCCTTCCGTATCCAGATTCTCCTCAGCGTCTTCGGGGTCTTCATTCTCCTGATCCTGTCCACGGCCTACATCCTTTTCACCACCATCAAGCTGCAGGGCATAGCCGACAACAGCTTCCAGCGGGAACGGCATATCAAGGCCATACGGGACTCCCTGGTAGCCTACCAGGAACCCCTGCTGGAATACCTGTCCACCCGTTCGTCCAACGCTCTCGGGCGGCTGTTGATCGACTCCCAGAAGCTGCGCAAGCAGATACCCCGGGAAGTACCCCTCACCCGCATCCAGAGCGACCTGCGGGAACGGGAAGTGTATGCCCTCATCCTTTCCTACCTGGATCTGGCGGATAGGGTGATAGAAGAAAAGCGAGGCCGCAACATCGCGGGTTACACCCGAACCTATGAGGAAATGACCGACCTCCTCTCTTACATAAACCGGGAAATCGAGACTATCGGCACCGAGCGCTTCCGGAACCAGCTGGACGCGTATGGGGAATTTATAAAGAATTCCCGGAATATCCAGCTGTGGAATTTCCTGTTCATCGTTTTTACCTCCCTCTTCGCCATCCTGCTCCTGATCCGATCGGTGGAGAAGATGACCAATCCCATGATCCGCCTATCCTCCATGGCCACCCAGTTGTCGGACGGCAACTTCGGCATAGAGGATATCGGCATGAGCTCGGTGTACGAAATTGACCATGTGGTAGAGGCCTTCAACCGGATGAAGCACGACATCCGCAGCTACATAGAAGAAATCCGTCGCCAGGAACACCTGAAGCAGGAGTACATGCAGGAAAAGATGCGGAACCTGAAGATGGAACAGCTGGTGCGGCGGATGGAGATCTACACCCTCCAGGCCCAGATGAATCCCCACTTCCTCTTCAACACCCTGAACACGGGTATGCAGCTGGCCATCGTGGAGGGCGCCGACAGGACCGGAGAGTACATGGAATACCTGTCCCGCCTGTTCCGCCATAACATACGGAACAAGGATGTCATCGTCCCCCTGCGCCATGAAATAGAGGGGATGCACTTCTACTTCTATATATTGAAAGTACGCTTCCCCAAGAATTTGGACCTGGTATTGGACTATGACGAGGACCTGCTTGACGCCTGCCGGGTACCCGTCTCCATCCTCCAGCCACTGGTGGAGAACTGCGTGATCCATGCCTTCCAGGATTCGCCTGGATCCAACTCCATCATCGTCCGGGTGCACAAGGAGGGTACCATCCTGTCCCTTTCGGTTACGGACAACGGCAACGGCATGCCCGCTGATACCATCGCAGCCCTGCTCCACCCCCTTCCCATCGACGCGTCCTCCTCCCGTATCATGGGTCTGGAGAACGTAATCCAGCGTCTCTATTTCTTCTACCCCGACGATCCTCAGGTGATCCGCATAGTCTCGGAAAAGGACCAGGGCACATCCATCAACATCCGCATAGATATGGCGAGGGAACCATGTACCGCGTTCTGATCGTGGATGATGAGGAGCCCGTTCTGGACAGCTACGCCTTCCTGCTCAAGTCCGCAGGTCCGGATTTTGCCCTGACGGGAAAGGGCCGCTCGGGCTACGAGGCGGTCCAGCTGATCCATGAGCTGAAGCCCGATGTGGTGTTCATGGACATCAACATTCCAGGCATGGATGGCATCGACGCCATAGCGGAGGTGCATGAAAAATATCCCCAGACCGTCTTCATCCTTTCCACGGCCTACGAGCGCTTCGACCTTGCCCAGCGGGCCATACCCTTGGGGATCTTTGCCTATCTGGTAAAGCCTGTCTCCAAGAAAACCTTCATGGAGACACTGGAGTCGGTACGCACGGTCCTGGACAAACGCAGCCCTTCACTGCCCCTGCGGGGGACAGAGTACGCGGAGAAGCAATTCCTGCGGGAGGCAATCTGGAAACCCATGGACACGGAGGAATGGCAAGTGTTCCGCGATCTGTTCTCCTTCCATTCCGACAAGGGCATCGTCATCCTGATGGAAGCGGAGGAAGACGCCGCGCGTTGGGGCAAGGAGCTGGCCGCGAGGCTTGCATTCCGACACCGTTGCCTCTATACCCAGCATCTTCACCGGATTGTCTTATTCATTCCCGAAGACGTCGACCGCCATGCCCTGCAAGCCCTGATAGCCCAGGCGGCGAAGACAGTCATTCCAGATGGCCTGTTCTTCGCCTTTGCCCTGGGTTCCGTCCATCGGGGACCCGAACTGCACCTTTCCTGCGCGGAAGCCTTGGAGGAGCTCAGGCGGAAGCGGAGCCGGGTGGACGTACAGCTGCGGGAACGGCTGCGCATCGCCCAGCTGCGTCGCAAGATAGGCATCGCAGAGCTGGAGGAAGTCCAAACCCTCTTCGTCGCACTGTGGGAGGAGATTTTTGCCTGCCACGATTTTTCCGTGGCCAAGGCAAAGATGGTCGGCTTCTTCTGCCTGCTGATGGATGATGGAACGGGCTGTTACTCGGGCCGATCCGAGGAGGAACCCCCCTTTTCCCCGGCGGAAGAGATCGTGCCCCTGAAGGACCTGGAGGAGTGGTCCCAGTGGAGCAGGCAATCCTTCACGGATTTGCAGTCCCTCTTTTCCCTCCACCGGTCCAGCAATTTTCCCGTGCCCCTGGTCAAGGCCATAGCCTACGTCAATGGCCACTTCACCGATCAGGTGCAACTTACCAGCGCCGCGGAAGCAGCCCAGGTGTCCGGCGCCTACCTGAGCCGTCTCTTCACCGAGCACCTTCACACCACCTTCGTCGACTATGTGACTGAGTTGCGCATAGGCCGGGCGGAGGAGCTGATCCGGGAATCCCGCATGACCATCAAGGAAATCGCCTACGCTGTGGGGTATCAGGATCCCAATTATTTTACCAAAATATTCAGGAAGGCCACGGGCTTGTCCCCATCCCTGTACGGGGCGGAGCGCCGGGCCGAAAAGGAACAGGCATGAAAAAGTCCATTCCGGCATGCGTATTGTTTGCGGCACTCTTAATGATGTCGGCCTGCGGTGGCGGCCGCGCCGGCAGCAAGGACAGCCCAGCCAACCAACCTGCGGCTGCCAAGCCCCGGGCGGGGCAGATTGCGAGGCCGGTCACCATAGGATTCTCCATCGCCACCGATACCTTCGTCACCGAGCGCTGGAACAAGGACCTTCAGATCTTCTCCGGCGCGGCCAAGGAGCTCGGGGCCGACGTAATCGTCCAGCTCTCCGCCGGGGGCACCCAGGAACAGATCGCCCAGATCAACTACCTGCTGGATCAGAAGATCGATGTGCTGGTGGTCATTGCCCACGATACGGAGATGATTGCCGGGGTTATCGCCCGGGTAAAGGATTCGGGGATACCGGTAATCGCCTACGATCGGATGATCCAGGGCGTTCCGATCGACGCCTACATCTCCTTCGACAACCACGAGGTCGGGCGGCTCTTCGGCCGTGCCCTCACCGAGGCAGTTCCCGAGGGCCGCTACCTGATCGTAAACGGATCGGTGCGGGACAACAACAGCTATGAAGTCCACTCGGGGCTGATGGAAATCCTGGACAACAGGATCCAGTCCGGGAAGATTCAGGTGGTAGAGGAACTTTGGCTGGATGAATGGAGTTTCGACGAAGCCCTGGAAAAGATAGGCCGGGTCCTGGAAAAGACTACGGACATAGACGCCATATCCTGCGGCAACGACCAGATCGCCAACGCCGCCATCCAGCTCCTGGCGGAGCTCAGGCTGGCGGGAAAGGTGGCCGTCGTCGGCCAGGACGCGGACCTCATCACCTGCCAGCGGGTGGTGGAGGGAACCCAGCTTATGACGGTCTACAAGCCCATCGCCAAGCTGGCCGTCCGCGCCGCCAGGCTCGCGCAGGCCATTGCTACCGGCGCTGACTTTCCCCACGACTTGCTCATGGAGAACAAGAGCGACACCAAGATCCCATCCTACATCGAAGCTCCCCTGGCTGTCGGCAAGGACAACATGGATGAGACCATCATCCGGGACGGCTTCCATTCAGCGGAGGACGTATATCGAAACGTGATGCAGGAAGGAAAAAAATGACATCAAAAAGATACCCGACAAGCTAGGGTTCTGCCAGTATGGCTCCTCCAGTCCGCTTCTTTGTCAAATAAATCCCGTTTGCAGGTCGTCGGATCGGGTCTACAATCAAGCCATTCGTATCTTTCATGGAGGTTTCTTATGAAGAAAAGTCTCTTCGCGTTAATCGCCCTCACAATGATCGGCTCCTTCGCCTTCGCAGCCGGCGGCCAGCAGGCTACCACGGCCAAGGGCGGCCAGACCCTCATCGGTATCGCCATGCCCGAGACCACCGTACAGCGCTGGGTTAAAGACGGCAACCAGCTCAAGGCAGAGGCCGAGAAACGCGGCTACAAGGCAGAGCTCCAGTTCGCCAACGGCGAACAGCCCCTCCAGAACCAGCAAATCCAGAGCTTCCTGACCCAGGGCGCCAAGGTCCTCGTAGTCGGCTGCCTCAATGACGGCGTCGCCTCGGTAGTCGCCGAAGCCGGCAGGGACAAGGTCGCGGTAATCGCCTACGACCGGATCATCCAGAACTCCGACCAGTACGATTATTACATCACCTTCAACAACTTCAAAGTCGGCGTACTCCAAGGTCAGGGACTCGAGGCGGGACTCAACCTCATGAGCGCCACCACGGCCGCTCCCAAGTACATCACCCTCTTCGCCGGTTCCCCCACCGATGGCAACGCATTCTTCTTCTTTGACGGCGCCATGAGCGTCCTCAATCCCTACATCGAGAAGGGCGTACTCAAGGTAGTGGGTCCCTATCCCAAGACCTCCAAGGACACCGCCAACTTCACCCGCATCGCCACTGAAGGCTGGCTGGCGCCCAACGCCAAGACCCGCATGGAAAACCTGCTAAGCAACGACGCCCAGAGCGTAGTCCTTGACGCAGTGCTTGCCCCCAACGATACCCTGGCCAGGGCCATTATCGAAGCCTGCAAGGCCGATGCCAAGTACCGGACCAAGCTGCCCGTAATTTCCGGCCAGGACGCGGAGATCGACTCCCTCGTAGCGATCCGGAACGGTGAGCAGTACATGACCGTGTTCAAGGACACCAACAAGCTCGCGGAAGCGGCAATCATCCTCGCTGACGCCATCGCCAAAGGCCAGACCCCCAGCATCCCCGGTGCGGTCCTCGCTTCCGGCGACCTCAAGGAAATCGGCAACACCGGCAAGAAGTACGTGAATGCCTACCTGCTGGATCCCATCGCCGTAACCAAGGCCAACAGCAACGTCCCCGTAGACGCCGGTTTCTACACCGCCGAAGAATCTGCGAAGCTGAAGTAAGACTCCCTGTTGACCGGTCCTGATAATGTAGTACAATTGATTTAAGAACGAATGCCACGGACGAACGGAACACGTTCCGCTCATCCGTGGCTCGCATTTGACCAGCACCCCGATAACCCGCACGCGACGAAAGGTGGTCCCCGTGGACGAGTACATTCTGGAAATCGAAAACCTGACCAAGGACTTTCCCGGCGTCAGGGCTCTGGACACCGTTAACCTCAAGGTCAAGCGAGGGGAAATCCACTCGATCTGCGGCGAGAACGGCGCAGGCAAGTCCACCCTCATGAGTGTCATCAGCGGGGTATACCCCAAGGGCAGCTTCGAAGGCAAAGTATTCTATAAGGGTCATGAGACCGCATACCACAGCGTCAAGGACAGCGAGAAGGAAGGCCTGGCCATAATCCACCAGGAACTGGCCCTCTCTCCATACCTTTCAATTTATGAGAATATCTTCCTGGGACACATGCAGACAAAGTTCGGCATCATCCACTGGGATACCTATATCAAGGAATCCAACAAGTACCTGAACATAGTCGGGCTCCACGAGCCCCCCGAGACCGTCGTAAGCAAGCTCGGTGTCGGCAAGCAGCAGCTCGTGGAAATCGCCCGGGCGCTCTCCAAGAAGGTGGAACTCCTCATACTGGATGAACCCACCTCCTCACTCAACGACGACGAGAGCGAGAAATTGCTCAACCTGATCCTGGAATTCAAGAAGCAGGGGATCACCAGCGTGATGATCTCCCACAAGCTGAATGAGGTGCTCAAGGTAGCCGATACCGTGACGGTGCTGCGGGACGGAAAATCCGTGTCGTCCTACGATGTGAGGGCAGACAAACTCAGCGAAACCATGATAATCAAGGACATGGTCGGACGGGACCTTACACACCGCTTTCCGGAGCGGAAGAACGTGCCGGCCGAGGTAGTCATGGAGGTCAAAAACTGGACCGTGTACCATCCCGACTACCACAGCATCAAGGTAGTGGATGACGTGTCCTTCAACCTTCGCAGGGGAGAAATCCTCGCCTTCTGCGGACCCATGGGCGCGGGCCGCACCGAATTGATGATGAGCATTTTCGGCAAGTCCTACGGCTCGCGAAGCGAGGGTGAGGTACTCATCAACGGGAAGAAAGCCAACCTTCATTCCTGCAAGGCCGCAATGAAGGCTGGGCTGGGGTACATCTCCGAGGATCGCAAGAACCTCGGCCTCATCCTCATCCAGGACATCAGGACCAACATAACCAACTCCAGCCTGGAAAAGATCTCCCGATCCGGCATAGTGGACAGCCATAAGGAAATCATGGTCGCGGAGAAGTACCGCGCGGAACTCAGCATCCGCACGCCATCGGTATTCCAGGTTACCAGGAACCTTTCCGGCGGCAATCAGCAGAAGGTCGTCGTAAGCCGCAGCCTTATGGCGGATCCCGACATCTTCATAGTCGATGAGCCGACACGTGGAATCGACGTGGGCGCGAAGTCGGAGATTTACTCCATCCTCAACAATATGGCGGCCCAAGGCAAAAGCGTGATCATGGTCAGTTCCGAACTTCCCGAAGCGCTTGGGATGGCCGACCGGATTTACGTCATGAACGAAGGAAAAATAAAGGGAATGCTGATGCACGAAGAAGCTACCCAAGAAAAGATCATGCATCTTGCACTGGTCGGCTGAAAGCGGTCGAAGATACACAAGACGGGGGAACCATGGGCGAAAAAACGATTCGGACGACTGATTTCATGACGATTTTCAAGAACAATATCAGGAATTATTCCATGTTCCTGATTCTGGCGCTGATCATGCTGATCTTCGCGCCCATGACGAATTGGCGGAATTTCAGCGCCCGTAACCTGACCAATATCTTTTTCCAGTACAGCTACGTGCTGATACTGGCGGTCGGGATGGTCCAGTGCATCATCATCCTCGGCATCGACCTCTCGGTCGGTTCTGTCTGCGCCTTCGTCGGTGCCCTTACCGCCATGATCTATAACTCGGGGGCAGGCATGCCTGTCACCATCGTCTCCGGACTCGTCATCGGACTTTCGATCGGTGCCTTCCAGGGGCTTTGGGTTGCATACGCCAAGATACCGGCCTTCATCGTCACCCTTGCGGGCATGATGCTGTTCCGCGGCCTCACCTACTTCGTCACCAATATCAACCCCATCTCCCTAAGGAACGACGGTTACTCGTACCTTGCTACGGGAACTATAGACGAAGTGCTCAAGCTCGGTCCGATAGTTGACAACGGAAGCATCAGGCTGTTCCCGGCTGCCCTTGTAGCCGGAACGCTCATGGTCTTGGTATTCATTGTTTCCGAGGTTATGATCAGGCAAAGAAAGATAGCCAACGATTTTGTGGTGAGTTCGACGCCGATCTTCATCGGCAAGCTCGCGATCATCAGCGTGCTGGTACTGGCCCTGGCCGAACGCTTCGCCGAGTATCGCGGGCTACCCATCGCGGTCTTGGTGGTGGGCGTCACGGTGTTCATCTTCCAGTTCATCCTGAACAATACGGTGCTGGGTCGCTATATCTACGCGGTGGGCGGTAACTCACGGTCCGCAAAGCTGTCGGGCATCAACTCGGAATTTATCACCTTCATCGTATTCTGCTTCATGGGCCTGCTGGCGGGGCTCGCGGCCGTTGTCTCGACGGGATATATGAACACGGCCCTACCCCAGGCCGGCCTCAACTTCGAGATGGACGCCATCGCCGCCTGTTATATCGGCGGCGTCTCGGCGGCTGGTGGCATCGGCTCCGTTATCGGCGTAATCGTCGGAGGCCTCGTGATGAGCGCCATCAACAACGGCATGTCGCTCATGAACCTGGGCCAGCATTATCAGTATGTGGTCAAAGCCGCGGTGGTGCTATTCGCGGTCTTCTACGACGTCTACACCCGCCGCAAGGCCGGGCTCGGTTGATTGGAACAGTATATTAATGACGGCAACCATCAATACCGGTGGTTGCCTTTGCTCCCGGACGCGGCTTTGTAGGAACCCGCTACTTCAAGCCCGCTACTTCAAGCCCACTACTTCAAGCCCACAATCTGACGCTTTGATATTGAAAATCCATCCCGGTATGACTATCCTAGTGACATGGCTTCAACTTCGATCAAGCGTATGAACATACTCATCGTCGACGATTCGGGTGTAATGCGGCGGATACACAAGAACATACTTATCGAGTACGGCGTAGAGGAAAGCGACATCATTGAAGCCGAAGACGGTAAATTCGCACTCGACTACTCGATGGCGAAACCCATCGGCCTATTTTTGGTGGATTGGAACATGCCCAGGATGAATGGCTTGGACTTCGTCCGCAAGCTCAGGGCCATGGAAGCCTACCGGACCACTCCCATCATCATGATCACCTCCGAAGCCGCCCGCTACAACGTAGTTGAGGCGATTCAGGCAGGCGTAACCAACTACATCGTCAAACCCATCAAGGGAAAAGCCCTTTTCGAAAAAATCGGAAAATACCTGCAGGCTTAAGGAGTCCCTATGCGCGCCCAGTATATTAATCCCTTCCTGAAAGCGTCAATGAACCTCTTCAAGGAATACTTGGGGTTAAAGGTCACTAGCGGCAAACCCCATCTATTGGATGACCCCCAAAATCTGGAAGAGGTTTCCGGCATCATCGGCCTTGCAGGGGAAACCAAGGGCGCTGTCGTCCTGAGTTTTTCCCGGGAAACTGCCATCCGTATGGTATCCAGGCTGGAAGGCAAGGAATACACGGTCCTGGGAAATGAGGTACTGGACGGCGTAGGAGAACTCATCAACATTATCGCGGGAAATGCCAAGCAGGACCTGCTCGAATTCCGCATAGACATTTCCCTGCCCGGTGTCATCACCGGGAGTTCCTACAAGATACGCTGGCCCGACGGCATCCCCGTCGTACGCATACCCTTCACCACCGAGCTGGGCAAATTCTCGGTTAACGTTTCCCTGAAGGACATCGCGTAGGCCGGATTCCCCACACCCCGTCGTACCTGAACGTGGGCTCAGGTCTGCACGGGCGCGCGGTCACTGGCGCGCTTTAACGGTATGGTAAGCAGGAAGCTCGTCCCGCTACCCAGTTTGGTCTGGACCCGAATGGTTCCGCCCAGTTGCCGTACACTATCCTTCACCACATCCAAGCCAACACCACGACCGGAAATATCGCTCACCGTATCCTTGCTGCTGAAGTCGGGCTGGAAGAGTAGGTTCATCAGATCCTTGGTCGGGACCTTGCCATCGCTGGGGATGAGTCCTTTTTCGATGGCCTTTTTCCTGATGCGTCCAAAATCTATTCCCTTGCCATCGTCCCGCACCGCGATGTGGATTTCCCGGTCCTCTTTCGAAATTTCCAGCCGTATCCTGCCCGCAGGATTCTTGCCGCTGGCTGTCCTTTCGTAAATATCCTCCAGGCCATGGTCTATGGAATTGCGCAGCAGATGGATGATGGGGTTCTTGAGCTGTTTGAGGAAGTACAATTCCTTGACCTCCACCACCGGTTCGAACACCAACTCCTTGCCCAGTTCCTGTCCAAGCTTTGCGGTCATGTCGTTGAGGGACGCTATGTAGGAATCCAGCTCCTGCTGGGGCGAGAACGTAATATCCTTACCATAAAAGACTGAGAAACGTTCTATCGACTCCCGAATGTTCAGGATTCCCTGCTTCACCGATTCCGTCGACTTCAGGATCGCCTGCCTTTCCTCGCTTCCAAAGCTGCCCTGCTCGCGGGCACCGATAAGCAGGTCTTCTATCCTGTGCGCCGACGTGGCCAGACGGTCCAGCTGGAGTGAGCGGGCGGAACCCTTGAGCGAATGGAATTCCCGCATGAAATGTGCCGAGGTATCGCTCTCGCCCAGTTTGTCCAAAGAAACGTACAGTTTTTCGACAAGCGCCTCCCCCTCGGTGATGAAGTCCCGGAACAGGGGAGGTCCATTCTTGAGGATGGCGGCGATGGCTTCCAGTTCGGCGTCGTAGCGCTCGCGCTCATCTTCCAGTTTCTGCTCGGCCTCGCGGATGCCGGTCTTGTCCTCGAAGATCACCATGAGGTTCTCGACCACCTCGTCCCGGTTGATGCGCAAAAAGCGGGCGTCAACTACGATGAGACCGCCGTCAAAAGCCCGTATCTCTTTATCTTTGAATGGATTGATCGCGTCGATCATATCCTCGTCGGCGGTGGTGTTGCCAATCAGGATGGACAGGAACGAGGAGAGTTCCTCCCGTTCTGCCATATTTTCGCCAGCATCGGGGTAAACGAAATCCAGGAAGTTCATTCCCGTCGGTTCGCCCTCGAAACGGAACAGCCGTATCAGGGATGCCGAATATTGCGCGCTGATGCGGAGTTGCCCATCCAGCATGAGAAGTCCCTGGGAGATATTGTCCAGGTATTTCCTGCTTTCCGCGTTACGCTCGCTCTCCACCTTGGACCTGAATTCCGCCTCGGCCTTTTCCCGTTCCGCCGATACCAGCTTATCCTGAAAGTCGACAATGGTCTGGATCATGTGATTGAAGCTTCGGGCCAGGCTGCCTATCTCGTCCCTCACCTTGATGGCCGAACGGGCAGAGAAATCGCCCGCACCGAAGAGGTCGACCGTCTTCCGCAGCGAGATCAGGTCCCGGGTCATGAAGATGCCCATGAAAAAGGCTGCAGCCAGTCCCAGAAGGATGCCCGCCGCAGCGATGATGATGGACATCCGGGTGACATCCGCCAGCGCGTTCCTGGCGTTGATGTCGGTCATGTCGATGCCCAGGACGGCCAACAGTCGGTCCTCATCGTCGAGTATGGGCGCGTAGCCGGAAATCGAATTGACTTGGTACACGTCGTCCCATACGTACTCATCGTCTATGGTGGGAATCCTGTCGCGTATCGCGATCCGGGCCTTCTCGTACTCGCTGACATCAAAAATCGTTCCCGGGTGGGATATCTCCTCATCGTTGATTTCCTCACCTGCGGTTACGTCCGCCAGAAGGTCGAGCACGTCGGCGTCCACCGCGAAAAAGGTCGTGTTCGGGTCATCCGTGGGGACGAAAGTGTAGACGTAGCGGATAACGTCCGCATCCGTTCCACGAATCTTGTTGAGTTGTTCGGAAACGATACGGTAATCCTCGGAGGTTTCGATCGAGAAACGTTCCTCGCCTTCCATCTCGGGCATGATCGTGCCGACCAATCTTGCCATTCGCTCCGCATCTATCGCCTCGGCACCCAGCCGGACCGTTGCGAGCAGCTTGGACCTGAGCTCCTGTGACAACTCCCGGTTCGCAACCTGGTACAGCGCGATGCTGATAAGCAAGGTGATTCCCACGGTAAACAGCAGGGAGATGACAATAAGCTTGGCCTTGAGCCCGAACCCCACCGAATTGTCCTTCGACATCGCGACCTCCATCCAAAGTACAGCCTCGAATATAAGCCAGGACAGAAGAAAAACAAATAGCCGGGGAAGCTTGTTTACCAGCTGTTTTACTGGTTATGTTCCAGCTTGATCTGATGAGTCACCAAGCCCGCAGTAGTCAAGTACAGCCTGGTAGCCCCATTCGTCCCACTCTTCCGCGACGCCTATGCCGGGCAAGTCGGGGTAGTTCTTGACGATGAGGCAACCGTCAAAGATACGGCACATGTTGAAGGTTTCTTCGCGTATATAGTCACGGTTGCCTGTGGGCAGGACCTTCTGTATGTCGATGGGGCTCCACAAGGCCGCGCCGCGCCTGCGGAACAGTTCGGAAAGGTCGGCCATGTCGTAGACGGTGGGCTGGTCGAACTGGAACACGTCCACGCCACAATCCATAAGGTCATCCAGGATGGCGCGGTTCTGACCACAGCTATGCAAGAGTACTTTCATGCCATTTTCGTGGGCCATGCCCATCAGGCGGGTATACAGGGGCTTGAAGTACGAGCGGAACATGTCGGGCGAAAAGAGCAGGCCCGTCTGGGTTCCCATGTCCTCGCCTATGTGGATTGCGTCCGCTCCTGCCTTCGCGGCGGAGAGTATCAGGCTTTCGTACATCACGGCCACCCGGTCGTGCACGATGCGCAATTCATCCGGATGTAAGGCCAGATCCAGCAGGTACACTTCAAGCTTGCGCAGGTAGCGGGCATTGTCGAAGATCCAGCCTCCGATCCCGGCCACCCGATACTTGCCGTCCGGTGATTTGGCAGCTTCCGCTGCAAAGCCCGCGCGGAAATGGTCTGCTGTCTTATCAATATCATACCTGGGTGCGCGGAAATCCTTAAGGCCGTCCCAGTCCGGCAGTATGGGCCGGTGGATCTCGCCCTTAATCGGCCCAGTCTTCATGCGCTTCCAGATGTTGCCCCAGCGGTCGTCGTAGTATTCCACTTCGCCTTCGGTCCAGCGTTTCTGCACGTAGCCTTCGCTCTCGCAGGCCCAGACCAGGGCCATATCGTTGATGCGTCCCGTGTCGAAGGTGATCCCCGGACGCTCCGGGCTCTCATGACTCAGATTCGCCAGGATGATTTCCCGCCCGGATTTCCGGATCAGCTTGCGTGTGCCCATTGATGCCACCTCATGTGTTTTGTACGCCCTATGGGTACTTAAGCCTTTTCTATTTTTCCGTCTCGGTCATTCCCGTGATAAACTGTTTCTGCATGGCTATCACGACGAGTACCGGTGGGATCATGGTAATCAGCGTTGTCGCCATCACGATCTGCCACTCGATCTGCACGTCCGCACCGGACATCATCCTGTTTATTCCAATCAGCAGCGTGTAGAATTCCTGCTTGGTAGTAATGAGCAAGGGCCAAAGGTACTGGTTCCAGCCGTAGATGAACTGGATGACGAACATGGCCGCTACCGGAGTCTGCGTCATCGGGACCAGGATGGTTCCGAAAAACTGCATCGGCGAAGCCCCGTCTATCTGGGACGCCTCGGCTATCTCCCTCGGTATGGACATGTAAAATTGGCGGAACAGGAATACGGCCGTCGCGGATACAACCATCGGCAGAATAAGCCCCGCGTAGCTGTTCAGCATCTTCAGGTCCGAAATTACCTTGTAGGTGGGCATGATGCGTACCTCCACAGGCAGCATCAGGGTGATGAAAATCGCCCAGAAACAGAAATTCCGCCCCTTGAAATTAAAGAATACAATCGCGAAAGCCGCCAGGAGGGAGATCAGAATCTTTCCTGCCGAAATACCCAAGGCCATGATAAGGGAATTCTTTATCATGACTACGGCGGAGGCACCCAAGTTCTTGGGACCTTCCAGAAAAGCCCTCGTGTAATTCTCCAGCAAATGCGCTCCCGGGAGCAGGGGCATGGGTGCCGAAAGGATATCCTCGTTCGCGTGTGTGGAAGCATCGAACACGACGTAGATGGGAAAAACGATGATGAAAATCGCGAGTAGCAGGAATATATGGGGCAGGACGCGGCGGTAACGGGTGTGTTCTCTCATGATGCGCCCCTTAATAATTCACTTTGCGTTCTATGAAGTGGAACTGGATGACGGTCAGGCCGATGACAAGGATCATCAAAATGACTGACTGGGCAGCCGAACCGCCCAGATCCAGATTGATCACGCCGTCCCTCCAAACCTTGTACACGAGTATGTTCGTCGCCGTTCCTGGCCCGCCCGCAGTGACTTGATGGATGATCGGGAAGGTCTCAAAAAAGCCGTACACGAGGTTCATGACGAGCAGGTAGAAGGTTGTCGGGGAAAGGAGGGGGAATACGATCCGAACGAATCGCTGCGACGGTCCGGCTCCGTCAATGGCAGCGGCTTCCACCAAGGTTGCCGGAACGCTCTGCAGGCCTGCCAAAAAGAATACGAAATTATATGCGATCTGCTTCCAACTCGCCGCTATCGTAATGAGTAAAAAAGCCTGGCCCGAATCGAGCAGGTGATTCCATTCGATATTGAGCTTGTGCTTGAAAAGCCAGGCGATGATGCCCACGTTCGGATTGAACATGAAAAGCCACAGCACGCCTGCCACCATGGTGGCAACCGCGTAGGGCCAGATCAGCATGGTCTTGTAAAAGGAACCAAAGGGAAGTTGCTTGTTTGCCTGGACCGCAAGAAATAGGGCGGTCGACATCGAGAGGACGGTTACGCACACCGCAAACGCAATGGAAACCACGAAGGATGCGGCATACCCGTACGAAGAGTCCGTAAACAGGCGGGTGTAGTTTTCAAGTCCTACAAAGATGACCCTGCCACCAAAGGGATCCTGCAAATAAAACGATTGCCACACCGCCTGTACCGCCGGCCAGAAGAAAAACAGCACTACCACCACCATCTGAGGCAGGACGAGCAGATAGGGGAGTCGTTTGGCCTTGAATTCGTATTGTTTGGACATTTCGTTTCCTGGAAGGATGGGATTTAAAAACAGGCTATCCGGAAAGTCTCAAACCTTCCGGGTAGCCTCTGTGCATCATCTAGATAAGGGACGCTTACTTATTCAGACGCTCAAACTCGCGGAGCTTCGAATTGCCATCCTTCACCATCTTGTCGAGTCCGTCCTTCACGGAAATCTTGTCAGCCAGGATGTCTTCCCAGACCTGGTCCTCAATCTCGCGGATGATGTTGAAGTTTCCAAAACGGATACCCTTGGAATTGGCAGTCGGAGCCTTGTTCAGAAGCTGCTTGATCGCGATTTCGTGACCCGGATTATCCTTGTAGAAGCCAATGGACTTGGTCAGCTCGTACGCGGCGTTCGTGACTGGGCAATATCCAGTCTCCCGGTGCCAGTAGGACTGCATCTCGGGGGTGGAGATGAAGGCGAAGAAGTCGGCCACTGCCTGGTATTCGGCCTTGGATTTTCCGTTAAGTACCCACAGGCTTGCTCCGCCGATGATCGAGTTCTGGGGAGCGCCTTTCACGTCGGGATAGTAGGGGATGCGGGCAACGCCGAAATCAAACTTACAGTTGGCCTTCATGTTGCCGTAACCGCCGATAGACTCGAAATGCATGCCGACCTGGCCGGAGATGAACAGGGGATTTGCCTTGTTTTCGCGTCCGCCGTAGATAAAGACTTTGTCCTTACTGTCCTTGTACATCTGCTCGAAATGTTTGACCTGTAAGGGGGTGTTGAACACGAGAGAAGTATCGAGGCCATCAAATCCATTGGATTTGGTGCCGAAGGGTACGTCGTGCCAGGCGGAGAAGTTCTCGAGCTGGATCCAGCTGATCCAGTTGGTGGTATAACCGCCTTCCATGCCAGCAGCTTTGAGCTTGCGCGCGGCCGCGAAGAACTCGGGCCAGGTAACGGGAGCCTTTTCCGGATCGAGGCCAGCTTTCCGGAATGCATCCTTGTTGTAATACATGACCGCGGTGGAGGAGTTGAAAGGCATGGAGAGCATCTTGCCGTCGGAGGTGGTGTAGTAGCCCTTGACCGTTGGAATATAGATGTTCGGGTCGAATTTCTCATTGTTTTCAGCCATAAGCTGGTAAACCGGCTTTACGGCGCCTTTGGCGGCCATCATGGTGGCGGTGCCAACCTCATAAACCTGGAGTATGGCTGGAGCCTGGCCGGCACGGAAGGCTGCGATTCCGGCGTTCATGGTGTCACTGTAGGAACCTTTATACACAGGAACGATTTTATATAATTTCTGGCTGGCATTGAACTTTTCCGCAAGGCTCTCCACCATTGCGCCATTTTTGCCAGTCATGGCGTGCCAGAATTCAGCACTCGTCTGGGCTTGCAAGCCCAGGGCTAGAAAGAACAGGGCGACAGCGGCGATCGAAAACTTCTTCATGAATAGCCTCCTTGGCAATGAGCGACAGAAAGATAGGATAATCATACGGACAGAGATATAAACTTCAGGTCGGAAAATGTAATAAAACCGACAAAGAAATTATGCTCCACCTCGTTTGACTAGGCTACCACATTTTAAGCCCGGCAATGCCGGATAATTGAGTTTCAACCCCGTACGGGCGCTTGTCAAGCTAAATTCACTTCCATACACTGTCTTCATCAATACCTCAGTACTACAACTCGATAACGCGGCCTTCACGCCGGGCCTGTTCGGCGGCAAAGGTTATGCGGTGGCTTTCCAGTGTAGCGTCGGGACCGGAAAAGATCCCGGAAGCGTCGCCTGTCGCGACCGCGTGGGTGAAGGCTTTCATGAGGTAGTAGTCTCCCCCACCGTGGCCGCCCGCCGCAGTGGCTGATTCCCCGTCGTCCATCACAGACGTGTCGTAGGTTTTCTCGCATTCACTTACGAAATCAAACACCTTGATCTTCGTAAAGTCAGTCTCCAGATACCCCCGGGTACCGAAAATCCGGATCTGCCTGTTCAGGGTAGGAGTAAAGGCCGTCATGGTAAAATTGACGCTTACCGGCCCCTCGTATTCCAACATGACGGTCTGGTTGTCCACGACATCGTTGTCGCAGGCGTAGACGCAGCGGCCGTAGGGGCCCTCCCGCAGCGCTTTCCGCGTATTTTCGGGGCTTCCCCGTCCTTCGGTGATGACATCCACCAGGTAGTCCGCCACCCAGTCACGGCCGGAGTTGGTTACATAGCTGCGAACCGCGGAGTACGGACAGGCGGCTTCGACGGCGGTGGGGCAATCCAGACAACGAGCGGCGGCACCCTCGGGCTTTTCCGAAGCCTTGAAGTGGTGCAGCGAACCGAAACTGGCGACCCGTTGACAGTGGCTGCCCACCAAATGCCTGATCAAGTCCATGTCGTGGCAAGATTTAGCCAGCAACATGAAGGACGATTCCGCAGAATTGCGCCAGTTGCCACGGACGAAGGAATGGGCTTGGTGCCACCAGGCTACCGGTTCCAGATGTTGCAGGCTGACAATGTCGCCCATGACACCACTGCACAGTATTTCGCGCAGTTTGGTCGCGATTTCAGTGTACAGAAGCACGTGGCAGACGGCAAAAAGGTTGCCGTGCCTTTTAACACAGGCGATGATCGCCTCGCAGTCCTCCAACTCAGGGGACATGGGCTTCTCCAGCAGGATGGCGTAGCCTTTGGGGGCGAGTGCCTCGACCGGCCCCCGATGCATCCGGTCCTGGGTACAGATGGCGACGGCATCGGCCAGCCTGGGTCGTTTTACCAGCTCTTCCCAAGTGCCTAGGCAGTTTTCATCCGGTATTCCGAATTTTTCTGCCATGCGGGCGCGCAACTGCTCGCGGGGCTCGGCGACGGCGACTACCCGAAGCTGATCGGGATGCAACGCCGCATACTCGGCGTAGGCTTCGCCGCGCTTGCCTGCGCCGACTATGGCTATGGTGACGAGTTTCACTTGGCACCTCCAACAGGAAAGGTCCACAACTCGTCGTTCAATGATGCCAGGGTGTTCACCGGCTCCTTGCCCACAACGCCAGTCTGGATGATATGACGGACCGTAAGCTTGGCCGGGCGGGTATGCGGAAAATTGGTGACCCAATAATTCTGGGATACGATGCTGAAACACGAGGCATTGGTGGGGACAAAGGTAGTGCGTCCGCTCCTGCTGGCCAGGGACTCAAAACAGACCAAGGGGGTATCGATGGTGGACAACGCAATGGAACGGCGGCGGTTCACGAACTCCACCCCCTCACCTACGCAGACGAACTCGCCGCAGGCCTTGGCCATCTGGTCGTGGCCTACGCGGGTTTTTACACCCAGAGACCAATATCTGGCTTCGGAGTCCGGCAACGCGAACGGGAATGCGAGGTACAGGCCGAGGGGTTCCAGATTTTCCCGTAACCAGAAGGTGGTAGCAATTTCGATTCGCGGCTCCCTGGCCGGAAAGAACCAGGACTGTTCTAGACGACGGCAGGAAGTATGGTCCCATGCCCGCACATACCTTGCGCCGTACGCTGTTGGTTCGGCTTGCCACGAAATCGGTTCCGGCTTTTCGTAGGAGAAGGCAGCCAGGTTCCGGTTAAGCAGTTTTTCCCGAGCGCCGAATCCTCCGGCTTTTTCGACTATGATCTCGCCAAGAGTCCACGGGGACCGGGTGTCCGCCAAGGGCGATCCATCCGCAAGTCTCACATCAGGACTCGCCGCTGGAATCCTTCCGTTCCCGATCCCGCCCCCGGTCACGCTCCCGGAAACTCCCGCACCCCTTCCCCAGAACCAGGAGAAATGCTCATTCTTTCCTTCGGCGGCGGCGGTCCGGAAAGCCTGTCCGATTACGGTGGGATCCTCGTACACCAATTCGAAGCGCCGCAATTCGCCGGACTTTACCCCCGCGCACCTGAAACGCAGCTTATGGGGCTGGAAGGAAAAAACGTCGTCCGGGACTTCGAAGGGTCGGGCGGCATTTTCGTCGGGTGCCGACCAGTTGGGCGCGACGGTGGTCTCGAAGGGGAACAGTTCACCGGAAATGATATCCCGTGCTGCGTTCGCCTTCGTTCGCAGGGCTTGGGCCGATATCTCCGCCCAGCCACTCCGTTCAGTTTCCCCGGGATTGAAAACAGAAATGCGGACGGTACGGGAGAAAGGCTTGTATACGGAAGACTTCCTTAGTACCAGCGCCCGCGCGACCCGGGATTCCTCGTCTGCCCGGTAGGCGTAATCGCTTTTTTGCGCCACCCCGCCCAGATTCAGCGCCTTGTATGGTTGGGCAAGGCTGTCCCAACCGGTAGCGGTATGTTCAGTGTACATCGCGGTGTTGTACCAGGCGCTTTCTGACAAGGTGGCTACGTCGGCCTTTGACGAAAGGAAGCTGGCACCCGGTCGAAGGTCCGCAAGGCGTCGCTTGGCTTCCTGGGCAAGGCTGGTCTCGAAAGGCATGGATGCGGGGCCATCGGCCCACCAGTTAGTCCAATCACCACGATGGACCGGCAATTTTGATCCGCCCTCAGCGCGCAGGGCATCCATGAATAGCGAAGGCGTCGAAAGCCTCAAACATGGTGAATAGCCGGCGGCGTTCCATGCACGTACGAAACGGCAAAGTTGTTCCGACGGTGGGTCGTTATCCATACGCCACATATTTGTAAATTGCAGGGCCAGCGCCTTGTGCGGATAATCCGGCAGGTCCCCCGCAAGTTTTGCGTCGAGATGAGCTTTGGCAGCGCGCAGGGCGGAAACCGAATCGTCGAAGATCTCCCTGCCCTGGGGCGGGTTGAACCAGATGTCGGAGTAAGACGGTACTGGACCGCGCCGCCATTCGCCGTCGTAGAAGAAATTGTAGGCCGTACAATAGTGATACCCAATCCAGGTGAGTATCCGCTCGCCCTGCGGTCCTTCCCACCAAAAGGCAGAAGGGACGGGGAAGGGCGAGCCGCCGGAATATGCGTTCATCCCCATCATCACGTTGTCGATGCCGGCCGCCTTGAACTTGGGAATCAGCCCCCAAGGAAGGCCGTTGATGTCGTTCTGGAAGCAGGTGCGCGGGTGGTAACGTTCGGTGAGGGGGCGCAACCGATCCGCCAAGGCATCCCATTCAGCCTCTCCCAAGAGGGGAGTGATGTTGAAGGGCATGGCCCCCAGCTCGAAACGGCCCTCATCGACAAGCTCGCCAAAGGCGATTTTTTCCCGGCTTGTCGCGGTCCTAAGGAAGGATTCAGCCTGCCAGGCCACCTCGCAGGTCCAGTGAAGCCGGGCTTCCTCCGGGAACGTCGCCGTCTTCCTGGCGATCCGGATGGCATCCTTGACGTAGGAACCCAGGAAGTCCAGCGCGGTGGACGGTAAATCGGTGTAGCCCAGATCTACATGGGTATGATGGATGATATGGATTTCGGAAATGGACATGGGAACCCCTTTCATGCTCCGTTTCGGGAGCAAAGCCTGCTTTTGTATGAGTTAGCCTTTGAGCGCGCCGGCAGTCAGTCCGGAGATAAATTGCCTTTGCATGAAAACAAAAAGCACAATGAGGGGAACGATGGCCAACAAGAGTATGGCAAACACGTCGTCCCACTTTTGCGTGTACTGTCCTATAGCCCGGTAAATGCCCATGGTAACTGTGTAGAAACTACTGGACCCCAGAATGATCATGGGGCTCACGAAATCGTTCCAGGTCCACACGGCGATATAGATGGAGACGCTGGTGAGCACCGGGCCCATAAGGGGGAATATTATCCGCAGGAATATCTGGACCTCATTCGCGCCGTCGATCTTGGCCGATTCGTCCAGCTGGGGCGAAATGGTCCCGATGTATCCCACAAAGGTGAAAACGGCAAAGGGCATGTACCAGCCTATATATAGGATGAGCAGGCCCCAGATCGTGAACATGAGTTTGGCCACCCTTAGGATTTTTACTATAGGGAGAAGGATGACCTGGATGGGTAACATGAGTCCCAGTAAAAGCAGAAGGTAAACATAACGGTAACCTGCCTTACGGTTGCGGCTGAGCACATAGGAACAGGCTGAGGCTGCAAATATGACGATGAAGACCGTCAGTATCGCCAGGGTGAGCGAGGTGCCATACCCCACGAAAAGATTAAAATTGGGCGAGTTCAGGTTGCGCAGGATGTTGTCGAAGGTCAGTCTGGAAAAAGGAATGGTCATGGGTGAGGAAACGATATCCACTTTCACCTTGAAGGCGTTTATGAAGGTGATATAAAAGGGAACCAGAAAAATGAATGACACGAAAGTAAGGATGACATTCATGATTGCCAGATTGGCGCGTTCACGGGCCAGGATTTTCATGTCCGCATCCTCCTAGGAAATGAGTTGGGCTTCCCGCTTGCGCAGGACCTGGGTTATGGCGACGGAAAGCACGCCGATGATGACGAGCATGTAGATGGCTAGGCTGGAACCGTAGGAGAATCGGTTCTGGTTGAACCCTACCCGTATGGTCTGGATGGCTATGGTTTCCGTGGCACCCCCAGGACCTCCTGAGGTCATGACGAAGATGATGTCGTACAGGCGCATATAGCCGGTGAATACGAAGATAACGCAGGATGTAAGGGAAGGCGCGAGCCACGGAAAAGTGATCGCGGTAAATTGCTGGAGTTTATTGGCACCATCGATGATGGCCGAATCGTACAGGTCGCTGGGTATGGCCTGCAGCCCGGCCAGATACAATACGGTCACGAAGCCTACGTCGTGCCAGGTGTTGACGAGCAGGATGGACCAGGGAGCAAGGGCGATGGCACCCAAAAAATCGATGGCCTCCACATTCCAATACGCAAGCAGGCTGTTTACGACACCCGAGTAGCTGAGCAGGGCCTTCCAGATGAAGCCTATGGCGACTCCGCTTATGAGCATGGGAAAAAAGAAGGCCGACCGGTAGAAATTCGTCATCCGCGAACGCTTGTTCACCAAAACGGCCAGGACTATGCCCAGTGTGTTTACGATGAGGGTCCCGGGTATCGAGAAGAAGAAGGTGGTCTTAAGGCTGGTAAGGAAATTCACGTCGTGGAGGGCTTTGACGAAATTATCCAGACCGACAAAGGTCATGTTGTCGCGGATGCCGTCCCAGTCGAAAAATCCAAAGTAGAAGCACATGAAAATGGGCAAAATGATGATGAGCACATATATTGAGAAGCCGGGCAACATGAGGATCATATTCCAAAATGTCGACGTATTCCGATTCTTGCCGGACATGACGGCTCCTATTGGTCGAAAGATGGTTGTAGAAATGGTTCCGTGCCGGAGCCCCATGGGTCGGCACGGAAACGGATTGGAACCGGAGCAGCGGTCTACTTGAGCGAGGCTACGTAGTCGTCGAAGATCTTGGCGAGGGTGGCGGGGCTTCCGGCCTTTGAACCTTCAGCCAGGATAAGCTGTCCAACCTTGGTCATGGGGTCGAAGAAGCCGTTCGCACCCGCGTCGCCCAGGCGATGCTGGAGGTTGGCAAGTTTTGCGGTTGGGACCATCAGGGCCAAATCCTTCTGGAGCTGGGACATGGGGTATTCGAGGGGAGGATTCAGGTTGGAGTAGAGCCCGTCAACCTGGATGAACTTGGCACCGTAGACCGAGTCCATGACGTAGAACTTGGCCAGCTTCCAGGCTGCCTCGGGGTTCTTGGACTTGGCGTAGACGACGGGGGCGCTTCCGTAACCGCCGGAGGCGACGAGGCTGGGTTTTCCGTCCCTGGTGGGAATGGAGAATACGCCTACTTCAAAGTCTTTCTTGGCGGCCGCCTCGGCGGCGGTGAACCAGGAACCCATGGGGTAGATGGCTGCCTTGCCGGCGAGGAACTGTCCCTCAAGGTCGGCGTAGCCGATGGAGAGGGCGCCCTTGTTGAAATAGCCCTTGTCCACGAGGGACTGCAGGCCCGCTATGCCGTCCACGACTTCGGGCGTAGTCACGAAGGTAGCTTTTCCGGCGTATACGTCGGTCCAATAATTGGGCTTGTTCTTGGCAAGGTCTGTGGAGAGCACGTTGTTGATGATGAGTCCGGGAACCCATTCACCGCCCGTGATGATGGGGGTAAAACCGGCGGCCTTAAGCTTGGCACAAGCTGCTTCGAATTCGGTCCAGGTTTTGGGGAGCGTGGTGATTCCGGCGGTCTTGAACATGGTCTTGTTGTAGAACATGCAACCTTGGGGCTGGACTGAGGGGAAGAAGGAATACACCTTTCCCTTGTAGGCCGCATCCATCGGATTGCCGTTGATCTTCTTCAGGTCCGGGTCATTGACGGGGATTTCCCACAATTGGCCGGCTTCAGCGAAAACCGCTACGTCCAGGTTGGTCCACACGTCCGGCACGTCGCCGGCCGCGAGCCGCATCTTGATGAAATCGTTGGCTGCGCCGGAGGTGGCGGCATTCGCCTCGACTATCTTGACCTTGATCCCGGGATTCTTCGCCTCGAATGCCGCCACTACTTCGTCGTAATAGGTGCGGGTGAGGTTGGGGGTAATCCAGACTTGCCAGGAAATGGAAATTTCCGCAGCCTTCGCAGCGGGAGCGGCAGTGTCGGCTGCAGGCTTGGCCGCATCGGCCTTTCCGCCTGCCCAGACAGACGCAGTACCCAAAACCAACAGAGCGCATAAGGCTGAACTTACGAAACGTGAACTCTTCATTATCGGAGCCTCCTTTTAGGACATAGCGTGGAGTCATTGATACTCCACAGAATGTCAGTATAGGGGCAATAGGTAAAAACAGGTGAGTGACTGAAAGTACCCAATAAGTACCTAAAAAGTACCAATCAAGGCCGAAATGCCTCATCCGGACGGCAAATACCCAATTCCCAGGCGACACGCCGGGCTTCCTTGCGGTTTTCCACACCTATTTTTAGGTAGATCCGCGACAGGGTATTCTTTACCGACTGCTCGGCCATGGACAGGGTTTCGGCGATATCCTTATTCTCGAAACCCCGTGCCACCAGCCTGAGAATCTCGATTTCCCGCCGGGACAGCTCGCTGGCGAGACTCCGCAGTTCCTCTTGCCGGGAACCGGAACTGATGCGTTCCGCCACCTTCGGAGATAGGAGCACGGGACCGCGCATCGCCGCCCGCACCGCGTTCACCAACTCGTCGGTGGAAATATCCTTGAGCAGGTACCCCGCCACCCCGTACTGCAGGGCAGATTTGACATAGTTGTCGTCGTCGAAGGTGGTGAGCATGATTACCTGCACCACCGGATGGTCGCGCCGGACCAATCGGGCGGCTTCCACGCCATCCATATCGGGCATGCGCACATCCATCAGGATGACGTCGACGGGACTTATTTTAAGGAAGTCCAACACCTCGAAGCCGTTCTTTGCCGTACCCACCACTTGAATGTCGTCTGTGGTTGTTTCCAGCACGATCTTGAAACTCTGGGTGATCAGGGTCTGGTCGTCCGCCAAAAGTACCCGTATCTTATCCATGAACCTGCACCGGCAAAGGCAGGGACGCCCGTATCCTAAAACCATTCAGGGTATTTCCCGTAAAAATTTCCCCACCCAATTCCTCTACCCGTTCGTGCATGCCCTTCATTCCCAATCCTTCTTGCAAGCGTTCCCCTGGTATCATTCCATCGCCATCGTCCCGCACCACGGCTTCCAGCCTGCCATCGTCATTCCAGAACGAGATATCTATTTGGGTTGCGTTACCGTGCTTGATGGCGTTCGTGATAGCCTCCTGGATGAATTTGAAAATGGCCTGGTCCACTTCGGTCCCGTAGCTTTGTCGTAAATTGCCGTAATGTGGGACTATACGAATATGTGTATGGTCGAAGGCGCGTACCAGCCGGTTCACCGCGTCCGGTAGTGAGGGGGCATCGGGCGCCCGTTCACGTAGAACCCGCAAAGCTATCCTGGTCTCCTTCAGTCCTTGTTCGGCTTGGGCAATGGTCTGGGAAATGAAGCGCCGGGCTTCGTCCATATCCAGGCGCGACAATTGAAAGGCAGCCTTCTGCATGGCGATTATATTCATCAGTGTATAGCCCACCGTGTCGTGGAGCTCCCTGGAAATGCGGTTCCGTTCCAACTCCAGTACATGGGCGTCGCGGACGACGATATGGTCCTGCAGGCTCACGTTGGTTTCCATCAACAACAGGCTCGCATTGTTAAGCTGGGTTATGAGCCTGCGCTGGTTCAGGGCGAAACCCCGCATGCGCTTGAGCGCGACACTGAAAACCAACACCACCACAGGAAAAAGCGCCAAGCTGATGGCCCAGGAGAGGCTGGGTCGAGGGACTGTCCGGTACCAGGCCGTCCCCACCAGCGAGACCAACAGGGTAATTCCGGTCATGGCCAGGGAAATGATCGCGCTCGCCGGAACCTCCGCCACCAGTACGATCTCGTAAACCAAGGTGGAAAGAAGGGTCAGCTCGAAACCCAGCGTTCCCCCGGATGGATACACGGCCAGCAGGTACACCAGGCAACGAAACCCGAGGGTAGGCCAGAATGACAAGCCCCTCGCCACCCCCAAAACGAGAATCAGGGCTACCAGCGCGGATAGCGCTATCAGGAAAACACCCTGGGGCAACCAGTTCGCACTAAGCCCCGAACGCGAAAAAGCCGAAACAAACTGGACCAGCGCCAATACATGCCCGGCCGCGGTTGGCAGGACCGACAAAGGCAGCAATCGGGCCTTGGGGGACGCATTTTCGGGTTCGACCCTTTCAGGCTTGTCAGACTTATCAGACTTTTCGGACTTCACCACATCAGTATAGCCCAAAATAGGAAAGCCGGGAAAGGTTCGGGAGGGTGTGGTGGAAGCGTACGAGGATGGATGCCCAATTCTTCAGCAGGTGCCCTCGTAGATCAGTTTCTCCTTGCCGTCCAGGGTGACGGTCAGGTTGTCCTCGAAAGACGCCATGGCGCGTGGCACTTGGGAGACGTACACGAGGGCAGGATTTGTAGCTCGCACCATCTCCCATGGCATTTCGGAAACGCCTTCAAGGATTACTCCGTCCACGACCCGCAGGATGGGTATGAAGGATTCATCCAGGGTGTGGGTCAGGAGTATTTCTCCGCCGGCCTTCCGCAGTACCTGCACGGCTTCCTGAAGATCCCGGGCCTTCACGATCCGGCCGGTGCAGCGGCCTCCGAAGCCCCGCCCTCCCCTGGCCAGGACGTTGCCCACTACGTGGATCCGCACGCTGTTTGTCTGCAACGGCGTCCCGAGAGGAAGCCCCGCAGCAACCACCAATTTGTCCATGCTTTTGGCGTAGCCTGCGCGGATGGTCGCGGCGATGGCGCCCTGGATCATGGCCTCCGAATCGCCTTCAAGGGTAACGGCTATCGGCACGATGCCCCAGTGGAGCAGCAAGCGACGCCGAACCGCTTCGTCGGGCGTCGCGGCCACGATCCGCCGCCGGGGTCTGTGCCGGCTGATGGAACGGGCTGTGGTACCGGTCAGGGTGGGAACGACGATGGCGGCGGCGCCTATCCTTTCCGCCGTCCACGAAGCCGCCTCCGCGATGGTCGCGGCGATGTCGCCCTGCTCGGACTGCGATTCCTCGGTACGCATTCCGATCGTCGCGATGCGTCGGCGGTCGGCAGATATGCGGCCGTACTCGTTCGACGCCTCCACCGCACGGGCAATCCTGTCCATGACGGCCACGGCTTCTTCCGGGTACGCGCCATTTGCGGTTTCCCCGGAGAGCATGACGCAATCGCTGCCGTCCAGAATGGCATTTGCCACGTCGCCGGCTTCCGCCCGCGTCGGACGCGGATTTTTTACCATGGATTCCAGCATCTGTGTCGCGGTTATGACCGGTTTGCCCGCCGCGTTGCATAGCGAAATAATCCTTTTCTGCTCCAGCGGTACCCTTTCGACAGGAACCTGGACGCCCAGGTCTCCACGGGCAACCATGACACCGTAGGAAACCCGGACGATCTCCTCGATATTGTCCAGTCCTTCCTCATCCTCGATTTTTGCGATTACGGGAAGGTCGGTGCCGAGTTCCGCCAAAAAACGTTGGATCGACGTGACGTCGGCGGCTTTCCTGACAAAAGAGGCGGCGATGAAATCCACGCCCTTGGCCACGCCGAAGCGGATATCGTCCGCATCCTTGTCGCTGAAAGCCGGCAAGCGCGTGCGCACACCGATCACGTTCACGTTCTTGCGGCTGCCCAGTTCCCCGCCGTCCAGGACCGTGCAGAAAGCGGTGCGCCCTTCGATGCGTTCCACTTCCAAGGCAATCAGGCCATCGGCGATCAATACCTTCGCCCCGGTTTTCAGGTCTTCGCAGAGCCCCTCGTACGAGACGCAAAGGGCCTCAGTAGTCGAGAAGACCGCGTCGGGTCCCTCCTGCCTCGATGCATCCCCAGCCGAACGTACCCGCACGGAGGAGCCTTTCTGAAGGAGGATCTTTCCATCCCCCACCACCAGCCCGGTCCGGATTTCAGGGCCTTTGGTATCCAGGAGGAGGGCGACCGGTAAGGCTTCCATCCGCGAGGCTTGCCGAACCCGGTCCATTCCTGCTCCATGGTACGCATGATCCCCGTGGGAAAAATTGAAGCGGGCGATATTCATTCCGCGTCTGATCAGGGCCCTGACTTTCTCAAGGCTCTCGACGCCCGGCCCCATCGTGCAGATGATTCTCGTATTCCTATTGAACGGCATGGTGGCTCCCCGTATCCAACTTAGGGCAGGAAGCCGACCTATGCAAGGGCTTTCGCGGGCAGACGGAGAAGGAGACTGTACGGTACAACAGACTCGATTCAACCCTCGATCTCGTGGCAGCGACGATTCGTCTCTTGGAGTCCGTGACCGGTAACCTTTCTGAAGATCTTTATGAAGTAGGATGCGCTTGCGTAACCTACCGCCGATGCCAGTTCGTCAATCGTCATGACACGGCTTTCCATCAGTTGCCGCGCCTTGTGGACCCGGAATTCGGTCAGATAGGATATATAGGTTTTCCCCTTCTCCTGGGAAAACAGGTGACTTAGATAGTAGGAACTTACCCCAATATTTTCCGCCACAAGGTCCAGGGATATTGGCCTCATGTAGTTGTTCTCGATGTACTTGATCGCCCGTTGGTATGGGAATTGCGGGTATCGACCGCTGAGTCGGCAAGTTCCTTCAACAGATCCTTGACCAAGGCCACCAACCATTCCCGCAACTCCCTGAAAATCCTCAAGTCCTGTATCGCGCCTATATCCAGTCTCAGGGTCGAAGCCGGCACCTGGCCGACTCCGGTCAATTCCGCTGTCCGTTTCCGTACAAGAATCACGAAGAACAGCACCGCGTCCTTCTGCTGGTCAAAGCTCATCCGCACTTGGCCCAGTTCGTCGAGGGCTTCCTCCAGACGCGAGAGTGTGAGGGAATCATTGCGTGATTCAAGGGCGGATAATAGCAGTGCTTCCCGTGGACCGAAGGGATCGGCAACCGGACGGACCGGCAGGGAATCCCCGGCGTAGCGGACTGTCTGCCCCGATTCGCGATCCGCCAATGCATGATTGCTCTCGCGGTACGACCTGGTCATGTCGGAGAGCTTGCGCTGTATGCGGCCAATTCCGGCATACGCGGGAGCGCCAAAACGTTCCTTCGCCCGATCAGCCAGATTGCTCGCCAGCTCCACCACCCAGGCCGTTTGATGGTGCTCATCCTGAGTATCCGGGAGGGTCACAAAGCAGGGTATCTTCTCGTTTATGTAGGGACCCACGAATATGGATCCCATTCCCTTCAATTCGTTGTATAACCAAGCCGAGCGTTCCTTCCTGCTTTCACCGAGGGAAATGAGGGCATCCGATGCGGAGGGCATGAACTGGAAGGTAAGCATGCATCCACCGGAGAATTTGATTTCCAGCAGGTCGAAATATTTCAGTAACTTGGGCGTGTCAATGTCCGCCAGCAGTATCGAAGTGACGCAGTCGATCTCCAAGACAGGTTTCAAATCCTCAAGGATTTGTTGCGACCGTGCTTCCCTATCCAACCGATCCTTTTCTTCCCTCAGCTTTTTGATGGTCTCCTGGATTATCCCGAGAAGGTCATGGCGCTTGGCCGGTTTAAGGATGTAAGCATCGGACCTGAGATCCAGGGCATCCCGGACGTATTCAAAGTGGTCATAGGCGCTGTAGATGATGGTCTTGCAGCGGGGCTTAAGCCGCTTGATGATCCGCAGGGCGACAAGGCCGTTCAGCCCCGGCATCTCGACATCGGTGAGGATAAGGTCCGGATCGAAACTTTCAAAGACGCTTAGCAATTCCGGGCCGTTGTTGGCGGTTTCGATCGTCACCTCGTCGCCAAGTTCTTTCCGCAGGAATTGGGTGATCGCAGAAAGCTCGATGAACTCATCGTCCGCTATCAATAGCTTATACATAGCCCTCGATCGGGACGGAAATGCGGATCGCCGTGCCTTCCCCTTTGCGGCTGATTATTGAAAAGTCGAGCTGCTCACCGTAAATGATTGAAAGCCGGGCGTAGACATTGTAGATACCGATCCGTTCGCTGTCCAGTTCGCTCTTGCGGTCGTTCAGGCTTTCCAGGAGCTGCTCCACCTTTTCCTCATCCATCCCAAGCCCATTATCCCTTATCTCCAGCATGGCGACAGGTCCTTCGCGTGCGATGGACACCGCGACCCGCGCGTCCTTGAGATAAGTTTTAACGCCATGCAGAACGGCATTCTCCACCAGCGGCTGCAGGGTAAGACTGGGTATGCGAAGACCGAGCAGGGTGCCATCGCACTCCACCGGAAAATCGATGCGGCCGCCGAAACGGAGATTCTGTATATAGATATAGTCCTTCAGGGTCTTAAGCTCGTCCGCCAGGCTTACAGTCTTGCCGAAGCTATCCAAATTATAGCGCAATAATGCGGACAAGGCTTCCATCAGGGTCGCCGTCTTTACGGCATTCTCCAGATATGCCATTTGGCAAATCATGTTGAGGGTGTTGAACATGAAATGCGGATTGATACGGGCTTGGAGGGCTTCCAGTTTTGCTTCCTTCACCAGGGCCCGCATACGTTCGTTGGATAATTCCTCGTCGTGCAGACGGGCCAGTGTCTCCGATGCTTCCTTCAATTCGCTGAATTGGGTTTGGATGGTGTCTATCATCGAACGGAAGGCAGCGGCCAGCAGGGCTATTTCCCTATCGGTCGTTCCCGCCGTGAACTCGACTCCGACTTCGCCCCCCTTGAACTTCTGCGCCGCCCGGGTAAGCGATTGGATAGGGCTGATCACATGATGGTTGATCTGCAGCATGAATACGAGGAATACCGCTATCACGAAAGCGCTGAATATGGTAGCAAGCAGGATATTGGTGGTCCTGAGGATTTGGGTGTTCTTCTGGAACTGGGTGGCGTCGCTGACCAATACGTCGAAAAGGGATTCTATGAGACGTGAGATAAGTTTGTAGACCTTCAGGGCTTCGGCGTTGTTGCGCTCGACATTTCCAAGGTCTCCGTCTTTCATGACATTTATTGAACTGTTCGCTTCCTCGGTGAAGGTCTGGATCAGGTTTCCGAAATCGATAGCCACCTGATTTTCAGAAACGTCGCGGGATAATTTCGAGAACCGGCTCAGCAGCACCTGCAGGAAGGGGTACGTACGGTTATAGCTATCGAGGGTTTCCGGGCGGGGATCCTTCAGATAACTGGCCAGCAATTCACGACTCTTGTTCAAAGTGGAAAAGGCATCCTGGATAAGAACCTGTTCTGCCAGGATGGTCGAATCGAGGTGGGCCAGGCGGACACCCCAGTAAAAATTATTGGCCACCGAGCCGAGCAGCGAAAAGCTGACGAGGGCGAGGACAAGGGTCAGCCTGCGATTGAGCGAGTTGGAAGAATCGCGGCGCTTGGATCCGTTGCCCTGCATAGGTTAGTGATTTTACGGGCAAGCTGGCGACTCGGCAAGGGATAAACATCCGAAACGCAAAATATTCCCTCACTGACCCCGGCAATCACGGGAGGGACAATATCTTCTTTATTTATCGCAAAATATTCATGCGGGATTATGCCTATGATGGATCGGTCCACACCATCATAAGGAAAGGTATCCGCCATGTTCAGGATTTCGGGGACCGGTTGCAGTCTCGTCGACCACATCTATGCAAGCATCGATTATTCATCGGAGCGCATGCGTCCCTACTGGTCCAGGACGCCGGGCGACGGAGGGCTGGAACCAGGGAAACTGGTATTCACCGGAGATTTCGAACAGTTCGCCGGGATGGATTGCTTACGGGCGATCGCTGACATGACGCAGGGCAAAACAGCCGACGCCATCAATATCGGCGGCCCCCCCGTGGTCGCGATGATTAACGCCGCCCAGATATTGGACCCTACTCGGTTTTCCTTCCGCTTTGTCGGAACCTTGGGCGATGACGAAATGGCCGGGGAACTCCTCCGCATCCTGCAAGGGACACCCATCTCCTCCGACTATTTTCTGGGGAAACCCGCCCTCACGCCCTTTACCTACGTCCTTTCGGATCCAGAACACGACAGGGGCAGAGGTGAACGAACCTTCCTCAACAATATTGGCAGCGCCGGGCTCCTGACCCCCGATGATCTGGACGCGGACTTTTTTGAGGCTGAGATGGTCGTATTCGGCGGGACGGCATTGGTGCCCCAGATTCATGATGCCCTGGACGTCCTGTTGGCCAAGGCGAAGGCTCGGGGCGCCTTCACGGTGGTCAGCACCATTTACGACTTCCGTAACCAACGCTTCAGGCCGGATGCCCGGTGGCCACTGGGTGGCAGCGATGAGGCCTACGGAAAAACCGACTTGCTGATTTCTGATCGCGAGGAAGCATTGCGCCTTTCTGGCGCCGGGAGTATCGATGACGCGCTTGAATTTTTTATCAGGCAAGGTGTGGGTGCTGCCGTTGTGACCAATGGAGCCAGGGATATTGCCTTGGCTATCGGTTGGGATCGATTCCTCCCATCCGGCCGCAAGCGCTTCCCTGTCTGCCAGGCAATCGACCTGGAACTGAAAGAACATCCCGAACGCAAGGGAGACACAACCGGCTGTGGTGACAATTTCGTAGGCGGCATGTTGGTCTCCCTGGCTTCCCAACTGGAAGGCGGAAGCCGGATCATTGACCTGGAAGAGGCGATAACCTGGGGGGCTGCCTGTGGAGGTTTTGCCTGTTTTCAGATGGGCGGGGTTTTCATGGAAAGCCGGAGAGGGGAAAAAAAGACTTTGCTGGAACCGTATATAGAAGCATACCGAAGAGGGGAAAACACATGAAATTGATGGACAGGAAAACCGTTTTAGGCAGCATCGCCATGACGCGTGTAGACAATATGCAGAAACTGATGAAGTATATAGGCAAGAATGGCTTCGAGCACCACGTGTGCATGGTCCTGGGCAAGGCAGCCGGAATCCTTGAAGAAGCCTGCGGTAATTACCTGTAATGGGACGTTTACCGGCACGGCGCTGTTCAATGACCGCGGAATAATGGATGCGAAAGGATCGGAGGTTTTCTTACATGCCTGCCCAGACTGTATCTTCGCAAAAGATCCTTGGGGCTGTGCTGTACCTGTCAATCCTTTTCGTCCTTACGGGGTGCGGCTTCAGCAAGAAAGACACCATTCAGCATGATCCCCGGCTCAAGAAGGAATATACCATCGGGATATCCCAGCGCTGGGGGACAACCGTCTTCCCACGGACCATCGTCCAGGGCGCACGGGATTCGGCGATGGACTGGGAAAAGAAAACGGGTGTGAAGATCCGTATCATCGTAACCGATTGCGGCAATGACGATCCTTCCCGACAGATAAGCGACATGGAAAGGCTTGCTTCCCGGAAGGTTGATGGCTTGCTGCTTTTTCCAGGTGATAGCGAAGTGGTATCCGAGCCCTTGATAAGGATTTACAATAAGAATGATATTCCGGTGGTAATCACGGATATCGGCGTGGAACGGGGCGACTATCTGAGCATCATCATAACCAACAACCGGAAGGGCGGAGAAATGGCCGCCGAGGAAATGGCCAGGCAGATTCCTGCGGGCGGAAAGGTCGTCGTGTTCAATAACGGTCCTGGAAACAACAATGCCAGGGCAAGGGCGGACGGCTTCACGGAAAAGGCGAAAGAACTGGGCTTCCATGTTCTTCCCGAACGGATCGTCAGGATCGACGCGGAGGAAGGGCGGAAATTGATGGAAGAGGTACTGATCGGGGAGCCGGATATCGCTGGCGTATTTACTCTGACCATTGAACCCGCAATCGGAGCCGTTGGATCCTTGAAGGCCGCAAGGAATAAAACCTGCAAGATAGTCGCCTTCGATATAAATGCCGTCGGGCTTAAACTCATAAAGGATGGTTCCTTGGCCGCCTGTGTCCTGCAGGACCCCTATTTCATAGGAGTTGAAGGCATGAACCAGCTCATGTACCACTTCACCGGCAATACTGGCCGGATCAACAAATTGATCGATTCACCCACCACCGTCTGCACCAGGGCGAACACCGCGCGGTATGAGACGAATCCCCAGGTAAGGCTCTGACAGTACTTCGGCAAACGCAATTTATTTCCCGTATCGCAAAATAGTATTCACTTTCACTGCAAATCATTTTCTGATTCCCACAATTAATTAGACCACCCCCGACCTATCCTGAATGCGAGATAACACGGCGTTGCCGTGGACTAAAAGTCGGGTTCAGACATCGGACACATTGAAAGTCCGGGGTTGTTCCCGTCAAGCAGAAAGGAGAGGTTGATGAGCAAACGCATCACCAAGGCAATCGTCATTGCCGCGATTATAGGCATCGTCCAGCCGCTGGTAGTTTTCGCGGCCGGTGGATCCGATCAGGGAAAGGCCAAAGCTGCGACGCAGTCCCAGGCACCCGGAAAGATGGTGGAAAAATATCCGGTCATTGCGTACGGTCCCATCACGGGGAAAACCGCCGCCGATTATAAATTCGGTTTCTCTTTTGGAGGCATCGCTTCCTACGCCGATCCCTGCCCTGGTATGGCCGATCTGGCTGCTTCCGAATTGGGCATTCCCAAGATCACGGTCCAGACACCGCAGAATTGGATTCAGAACGAGCAAAACCAGAAACTCGATGGATTGATCGCCTCCGGCATGAAGGGTATCTTCATGATGCCTTCCGAACCTACCGCAGGCAATGCCCAGATTTCCAAGATGGTCAGCGCAGGGATTCCGGTCGTATGCATGGGAGGACCGCCCGAGCTCCCCTCCAAGACCGTCCTTACCCTGGCGACAGAAGCCCGGCAAGCCGCCTATGACGGCACGGTAGCCTTGATTCAGGCCATGGGTGAAAAAGGCAACCTGGTAGCTCTTATCCCGATGCTCAACGACACCAATACCCAGAAGCGCCTGACAGGCATAAAGGATGCCATTGCGAAGTATCCTAACGTGAAGCTTCTGCAGTCCATCGCCGACATGGAGAACACCGAGAACGCGATGACCCAATTGGGCGATTTATTGGCCGCCCGTGGCAAGGAAATCGACGGAATCATGGCAGCCGGCTACACTGCCGCGGCCACCTGCGCGACCTTCATGATGAAACCCGAATATGCCCACATCAAATCGGTGGGCTTCGATACCGATGAGAAGGTCATGACCGCGATCAAAGCCGGGAAGATGACCGGTACCATGTCCCAGAATCCTTGGGGCCAGGCCTACATCAGCATGTACACCCTCAAGATGTTGGTCGACGGCTGGAAGTACAAAGCAGGACAGCCCGAAGTCATCAACTCTGGGAGTTTCCTGATCACCACCGCGAACGTGGACAAATACGAGCAGATGATCAAGGACGAGACTTTCAAGATCATGGCGACCTGGACCGACCGGTTCGATCCGCCCGTAAAGATGTAATTCAGCTCAAGATTGACTGGTGCAGCCCGGCCTTTATGGTCGGGCTGCGCTTACTGTAAAAGAGGTCGCCAAGTGGACAGGATCAAAAAGCTGTTACGCAATGATCTTACGAGTGTACTGTTACCGCTATTTGTGTTGTTCATTGTGCTTGTAACTACTTCGAACGGTTTCCTTTCAGCCTACAACATCACTTCACTTCTTGAGCAGATTACCATCTTCGTGCTGATTGGAATGGCCCAGATGATGGTACTATCCCTCGGCCAATTCAATCTGGCCCTTGGCTCCATGGGATGTCTGTCGGCGATCTCCATGGGATTTTCGATGCAAGTCCTCGGGTTGCCGGTGCCTGCCGCAATGGTGATCGGGTTGGCCATTGCTGCCTTGCTCGGCTGGATACAGGGGTTACTGATTGCGAGAAGCGGAATCAATCCATTCATGATTACCCTTGCATTGATTTCGGTATTCTATGGCATAGCTGCCGCCCTGACGCAAGGAAAAGCGTATGATCGCTTGCCCGCAACGATCCAGAAAATAAACCTGTTGAAATTCGGGCCTGTCCCGGCAACCTTTCTGGCCTCGCTAATTGTATGCGCCCTGGTATATTTCCTGTTCCGATATCTTGACATCGGCAAGCGACTGCTGGCCGTTGGCGAAAATCCCCTTGCCGCGCTCTTCACGGGAATAGACGTTAAGAAGACTATTACAACCGGCCACATGGTCAGCGGACTGCTCTGCGGAATCGCGGCCATCATCCAGATTTCAAAATTCGGATCGGCTCAAATCTCCATCGGCAACGACTGGATGCTCACATCTTTCGTCGTCACCGTACTGGGGGGCACCCTGCTTTCCGGTGGAAAGGTATCGGCCGTAGGAACCCTGCTCGGAAGTTTCCTCATGATGTTCATAAACAACCTGCTGGTATTGTGGGGCGTCAACGCCTACATCTTCCAGACTATTTTGGGTCTCGTGCTGCTCGGCGCATTCGAAGTTGACAGGGCAAGACTTTCCATCATCAAGCGCCAGATGGTTCCTACCAATCAGGAATCCACGGAGGGTAACGGCGATGAATAGCGGAAGGACCAAAGTTTTCCGAATTTCCGATATCTGGATAGCAGCCCAGAAATCGAGCATGTTCAATGCGGTCATCATAGTACTCGTTCTGCTGACAATCATGCTCGTACTGAAACCGAATTATCTTTCCGGAGAGAACGTCTATCAGCTGACAAAGGTCCTGACAGTAACAGCCTTGATCGGATTTTCCCAAATGATTTGTATCGCCTCGGGAGGACTGAACGTCTCGGTCGGTGCGACAGGGGCCCTGTGTGCCATCCTCGCAGGCGGCTCCATGGATGCGCTGAACATGGGTGCGCCACTGGCCTTGGTGATTGGCCTTCTTGGTGGTGCCGCGTGCGGACTGATAAACGGGTTGCTTATTTTCCGCGCCGGAGGTGTCGGTGTCGCATTCTTCCTTACGACCCTTGCCACCATGAGTGTGTTCCAGGGGATTAATTACACGATCACGAGTGGTAGTCCTTTTTATGGAATCAAGCCTGGATTCCTCGCGATTGGCGATACAAAATTGCTCGGGCTGCCTTCCTCCTTTTTCATCATGCTTGCTGTCGCCTTTTTTCTAGTGTTCATGTTCCGGAAAATGATCATTGGCAGGCAGATACTTGCCTTTGGAGCCAACAGCAAATCATCGGAGCTTTACGGAGTATCCAAATTCAAGGTCGTCGTGATCAGCAGCGTCATCGCCGGCATACTGGCCGCGATCGCGGGAATGATGGCCCTTATCAGGATAGAGGCAGCCCAGCCGAGCATGGGAAGCGACTGGATGCTGCTCTCCTTTGCGGCCACCCTGATTGGCGGAACGCGGCTCACCGGCGGCAAGGTTAATGTCATGGGTGTCATCGTCGGAGCCACCGCGCTGACGATAATAAATAATGCCCTCATCCATCTTAAGGTCGACGTCTACTGGAAAGCCCTGATCTATGGTCTGGTAATTCTCCTGGCTTGCACGATGGACAGGCTCCGATATGTCAGGAAATAGGTGGTTGCCATGAAGCAAAATGCGATCGAATCCAAATCGGAATACGTACTCGAACTCCAAAACATCACCAAACGATTCCCTGGCGTCAAGGCACTTGATACTGTTTCCGTAAAGCTTAGGCCGGGGGAAGTGCTGGCCATTTGTGGCGAGAATGGCGCAGGTAAATCCACGCTGATCAATTGCATCTCGGGTGTCTTCATACCCGAAGAAGGCGAAATCAAGGTGGACGGGATACCCGTCAGAATGAAAAGCCCGCTGACCGCTTTCAGCAAGGGCATCAGCGTCGTCCACCAGGAACGAAACCTCATCCCTACTTTCGATATCGCCGAAAACATCTTCTTCGATAAAATCTGCGGCGGGGAATTCGGCCTCGTCAATAAAAAGGAGATGATCGAGAAAGCCAAGAGGTTGTTGCAACGCGTCAGGCTTGATCTCAGACCAACCGACAGCATAGAGGAATTAAGTTCCGGCCAGAAACAACTGATCGAGATTGCCCGCGCCCTCTCCATAGATTCACATATCCTCCTGCTGGATGAGCCGACTGCATCGATCTCCATCAAGGAAGCGGATACGCTATTGGATACAATCCGTGAACTCCGTTCACAGGGCGTCGCCATCATCTATATCAGCCACAAACTGGAGGAGGTCTTCGCCATCGCTGACCGGGTAAAAGTCATCCGTGATGGGAAAAGCATCGGTGAGGAAATGGAAATAGGCAAACTGGACCGCGAGATGCTGATAGAGATGATGGTCGGCAGCAGGGAGCTCAAGCAGAGCTTTCCAACCCATGACCGCAACGATTCACCAGTTGTACTCGAAGCCCGGGATATCGCTTCCAGGGAATGTCCCAATCCTGTTTCCTTCAGGCTGCACAAGGGCGAGATATTGGGCTGGTACGGACTTGTCGGCGCGGGTCGGACGGAAATCGCGCGCGAAGTGATCGGAATCGATCCGGTCCGGATAGGGCAGCTGTTTGTAAACGGAAAACCGGTACGGGTAGGTTCCTATAAGGA
>Ga0172379_10001922_pt1 | contig 38901 bp, 26 predicted proteins | sample GrowelOW334metaG_FD_119756 | JGI IMG/M metagenome (GOLD analysis project Ga0172379, IMG submission 119756) | Groundwater microbial communities from an aquifer near a municipal landfill in Southern Ontario, Canada - Groundwater well OW334 metaG | ecosystem: Environmental > Aquatic > Deep... | reverse complement strand
GAGTCGGCGTGCCGCCAGCGCCAATGCCGGCGCAAGCGTCCCGGGCGGTTCTGGACCCGCGGCGGCCTGCGCCACTTGGATGGTTTGGAAGAAGCTCGCGACAACGGCCACTGGGATGAACTCCGGCTCACGGCTTGATGGCGCGGGTGCCAAGTTGCGCCCCGCTGCACGAGGCGCAGCACGCGGATGTATTGGCGGACGGGCAGCCGCAGCCAGAAATCGTAATCGAGCGTCATCAACGGCGCGCCTTGGTGGATGGCGGCCATCATCCCGATCAGGATGCAGTCTATTTTCTCCTCGCGCAGTGCCTGGAGGAAATCACCGAGCGGGCGCTGGCTAGTGCGATGCGGCATCGTTCTTCAGGCTCCCTCGCGAAACACAGCGCATGTTGCCATAACTCATGTTCATCCACGCCGCGCGTCCCGCGCAGCCGCTGGAAAATCCGTGCCGCAACATCGGCTCGTTTCGCTTTCACGCCGCAAGTTTACCGCATCATCCGTCGCAGTCGAGCCGGAAGTTGATTCAGAACTTGTCGCCTCCCCTTTGCCGCTTGTCATTTCCCATCCCCATGACTCCACCGCTCCACGACTCCGATACTCCACTCCCTCTCCTTCCGCCCGTCCCTTCCTCGGCTCAACGCTCCGGCCCCACCGCCACGCGGAAGCCGTTACAATGACATGATCTGGAAGGGGGGACGCCACTGCGGTAGGCACTGCGACCATAAGCAAGGTTTTCGTGGAACGAGCCAGCGCGCACCACGCGACTGGAGGAATTGGTCTCGGCACCATATTCACTATGCGCACCCGCTGGATCATAAACGTCCAAACACCACTCGCTGACGTTGCCGAGCATATCCGCAAGCCCAAACCTGTTGCGCCCTCGCGCCCCGTAGTGATCCACTGGCGACACAAACTCAAATCCATCGGACTTACCATATTGGTTCAAGCGGTCGTTGCCGCCTTCCTTGGTGTCCCCCCACCAGAACTTCGTCTGCTTGCCAGCACGGCAGGCATACTCCCACTCCGCTTCCGTCGGCAACCGCACCTTAAACCCTGGCGGCAGCCTCCCCGCCTTCGCTTCCCGCTCGTTGAGCCATTCGCAGAACGCCACCGCGTCGTTCCAACTGATGCAACTCACCGGATGGTTGTCCTCGATCTTGAAACCGAAGCTCGGGTCTTGCCAGTTTGCGTTCTTCACTTGGGTCCAATTATTCCCAAAAATACATAGCGCTCCCCCTTTCTTCTCACCATCCGTCAGATAACCAGTCGCCGCAAACTGCTTCCACTGTCCGACCGTTACCTCTGTCTTGCCGAGCCAGAAACCCTGCTTGATCGTTGTCTTCCGTGGTTGCTCACCCTCGCATTTCGTGTGTTTTGAACCGCAGCCATTTAAGTCAGCCCACTCGCGCTCCTCTGGCGTGCTGCCGAGGAGGAACTCGCCGGGCGGGATGTAGAGCAACTCCATGCCGATGGAGGTCATCAACGGCTGGCCGGTTTGGGCGGCGGCGGTCGCGGAACGTGGGAGCGTGACAGCGCCGGCCCGTGCAGCCGTCGGCGTCACCGCAGCCGGCGTGGCCGTGGCAGGCGGCGCGACAGGCGGCTTCTGTGTCGCGTCCGAGATTGCGGAAGTGGCTGGCTGAGTCTTGGTGGACGGCTCCATGCCAAGCGCCACTCGGAAACCTTGGTAGGCACTCGATGTGGATGCAGTGCGGGTCTCGCGGCTGGCACACCGAGAAAAACCGGAGGGGTCGCTGAACCCGCAGCCACGGAACACGCGCATCCCGGAACTGGAGTCGGCGTTGTATTCCTCGTGCGCTCCGGCTTGATCAAAATAATCCAAACACCACTCCCGCATGTTGCCGAGCATGTCCGCCAAACCAAACTTATTCCGGCCCCGCGAGCCGTAGTGGTCCACCGGTGAGATAAACTCGAAACCGTCATCCTTGCCTCTCCAGTTCAGCCGGTTGTCGCCGCCTTCCTTCGTCTCGCCCCACCAGAATTTCGTCTGTTTCCCAGCCCGGCACGCATACTCCCACTCCGCCTCCGTCGGCAAGCGCACCTTGAAGCCTTGCGGCAGCCGTCCAGCCTTCTGCTCGCGTTCGTTGAGCCACTCGCAGAACGCCACCGCGTCATTCCAACTAATGCAGCACACTGGATGATCGTCCTTGAGCTTGAAGCCGAAGTTCGGGTCTTTCCAACTCGCGCCCTTCGTCTCACCGTCGGTGACGTAGCTGGTGGCGGCTACAAACTGCTTCCACTGACCCACAGTGACTTCCGTCTTGCCCATCCAAAAACCTTGTTTGATCGCCGCTTTGCGCTGCTGCTGGCCTTCGTATCCGGCGTATTTCGGGACGCATCCGTTGGCCATTGCCCACGCCTGTTCCTCCTTCGTGCTGCCGAGTATGAACTCGCCGGGCGGGATGTAGAGCAACTCCATGCCGATGGAGGTGACGAAGGGCTGGCCGGTTTGGGCGGCGGTGCCGGGTTTGCCGGCGGGCTGTAGCGGCGGTCTCTGACCGCCGGTTGTTGTGGGATCGGAAACGTTTCGGCGATCAGAGATCGCCGCTACAGGCACGGGCGGCTTGATGCGCATCCGCATCCAGAGCGCGGCGGGGGCGATGTCGTTGATCTTCCGCAACGTAGGGATGGAGGCGAGCAGCGGGGCGTGCTCCGGTTTCACGTCGCAACGGAGTTCCACGAGCGGCGCGCCGGCCAGCGGCGAGAGGTCGGTCACTTTCGTGCTGTTGCACCAGAGGATCGTCAGCGGCATTCCCGCGAGCGGTGAGAGATCGCTCACGGGCGTGTTGTCCACGCTCAGGATGGTCAGGGGCATTCCTTTGAGCGGCGTGAGGTCGGCGACCCGGGTGCTGCCGCAGGCGAGGAAGGTCAGAGGCAAGCCTTGCAACGGAGAGAGATCGGAAAGCGCGCCCAGAGGTCGCGCTCCACCCGCGGCCCACGGCAGCAGCGTCAGCTTCTTCAGGGCCGTCAACGCGCGGACGGGGACGATGTTGGTCACGGCGACGGTGGAGAAGGAGAGTTCAGTAACGGCAGAGTGGGACAGGCGTCCCGCCTGTCCATCGGATGATGATTGAACAGGCAAGATGCCTGTCCCACTCTGTTGTTCGATCTTGTGCGTTTCCTTGCCATCAAAACCGGGATTCAACTCCTTCAGTTTCGCCATCACGGCGGCGAGTTGTTGCTCGGCGGGCAACGTGGCGACTTGCTTGAACCACGGGTCTTCGGGCGCGCCGACTTCCTTCCAGAAATCCGCCGCGGGTTTGCCGTTGATGTTCTCCAACGTCTTGATGGCCCACAACGCCGCCTTGTCACGCTCGGGCTGGAAGTCGCAGGAGAGTTCCTTCAGCGGCGCGGTTTTCAGCGGCGAGAAGTCCGTCACCTGCGAGCCGCCGCACCAGAGCGTGGCCAGCGGTGCGCCGGCCAGCGGGGCGAGGTCTTTCACGGGCGAGTCCACGCAACTGAGCCAGGCCAACGGCGCTCCCTTGAGCGGGGCAAGGTCCGTGACGCGGGTGTTGCTCATCTGCAACGAGGCCAGCGGCATCCCCGCCAGCGGCGTCAGGTCGCTGACGGCGGTGGAATGGATGGCGAGCTTGGTGAGCTTGAGTCCTTTCAACGGCGAGAGGTCGCTCAGCGCCCGTTTCTGGGCCGTGCCGCCGATGGTAAGGCTCTGCAGGTGCGGCAGCGCCTTGAGCGGCGAGAGGTCCGTGACTTCGGCGGTGGAGAAGGTCAATTCGGTGACTTTGCCGTTCTCGATCTTGTGGCTCTGTTTGCCGTCGAACTTGGGGTTGAGCAGCAACAACTTGTCCATGACGCGCGAGACCTGGTCTTCAGGCGCAAGCGCGGCGACGGAGGCGAGGAAGGCGGAGTCAACGGCGATTGCGGAATGCGGAGTGCGGAGTGCGGAATTGGCAGCGGCGGCGGGCGGCGGCACGGGTGTCTTGGCCGCCTTTGGCGCTGTTTCTTTCTTCTCTGTCGGCGGTTTCGATGGTGTTTCCGCCGTTGGTGTCCCGCCTTTAGGCGGAATGGAATCCGTCGCAGCCGGCTGAAGCCGGGACACCAACGCCGGCTTCGGTTCCACGACGGGTGCCACGCCCGACGCTTCACGTTCCTTCCACGGTGCCCACAACAGCAAGCCGCCGACAAGCACCACGGCCACCACCGCTGCGATGCCGCCGTAGATCAGCATTGGCGCGGGTTTCTTCGCCTTCACCGTCACCGCCGAACGCAGCGCCGTGCTGATCGGCGAGTTGGCTTGCGGCTGGCCCAAGAGGTCATGCAGCCGCCGCAGGTCGGCGATCAACGCGTCGTAGCTCGCGTGCCGGGCGCTGGGATGTTTCGCCAGCATCTTGTTCAGCAACATCACGAGTTGCGACGGACAATCCGGCATCACCTGCAAGATGGCCGGCGGCGGGGCGGTGGCCTGCTTGATCATCACCGACATCGGCGACTGCTCCGTCTCGCCTTCGTAGGGCTTCTTGCCGCTGAGCATCTGGTAAAGCGTGCAGCCGAGGCTGTAGATGTCGGCGCGGAAATCTATGTCCTTGTCGGCGCGGGTCTGCTCCGGGCTGCAATAGTAAGGCGTGCCCATCGTCATGCCGCTCTGGGTCAGCCCCGAACCCGCAGTGCCGCCGACGCTCTTGGCTAGGCCGAGGTCGCCGACCTTCACCGCGCCCTTGTTCGAGAGGAAGATGTTGGCCGGCTTGATATCGCGATGGATGATCTTCGCCGCGTCCCACGCGTGCTTCAACCCGTCGGCGATGAAAACGCAGACGGCGAGCGCCTCCTGCGGGTCCATGCGGCCGTCGCGGTGCAGCCGGTCGTGCAGCGATTCGCCCTCGACGAACTCCTCGACCAGATAGTAAACGCCGTCCTGCTCTCCCCCAGTGTAAACCTGGACGATGTTGGGATGATTGAGCTTAGCGGTGGTGGCCGCCTCCTGCATGAACCGCTCGACGAAGCCCGGCTCGCTCGCGCGATTGGCGGCGATGGTCTTGATGGCCACGAGCCGGTCGAGCATCGGCTGGCGGGCCTTATAGACCGCGCCCATGCCGCCCTGGCCCAGCTTGGAAATAATCTCGTAACCCGCGAATGTCTGCCCTGTAAGATCCATGCTTCCTCGGTATCTGACGATGCGTCTTGTATCCCAAATCACGCCGCGCAAGCAAGGTTGATTGCTGCCCGCTTCAAGCGAGGCCGACGAGGCGATGGAAAAATCAAGCCACGGATGGGAAGGGCGGAAGAGTAGGCCACGTCCTCGACGAGGCGGTCGTTGATAATGATTCCGCCGGGACGGGGATCCAGCCTGCAAAACTAGAAATCAAATCCACGCCGGTCCGACTTCATCTTGGGCGCGGGCGGCGGCTTGGTGGAGGCGTAGTCCACGACGATCACCTTGTAGATGTTCAGGCGCGGGAGCTTCAGCAGCAGCGAATGCTCGCCGAGGCGCGATTCGGGTTTCTCGACGCTGGAGGTATCGGGATCGAGGGCGGTGATGCCGCGCGGTTTCAGGTCCAGCGGCACGGGCAGGCGCATGATGATGTTCTCGATGGGCGCGGGCGGCGGGGCGCCGACGCCGAGCGGGACGTTGTAGTTGACGATGTGGTAACAGGCGCGCACGTCCCATGTGGCCGGGTTGCGGCGGGTGAAGGCGTTGACGAAGACGTTCTTCAACTCCGGCCGCTCGTCGTCCTCGAAGACGGAGCCGTTGACGTGGACGTAGTTGCTCAGCCACGACGGCACGGCGTCGGGTGAGGCGAGCGTGGCCATCCGCATCACCAAGCCCTTGGCCTGGCCACGCGACTTCGCCAGCGCCACGAGCGGCGAGTCTTCCGAGTGTTCGCCGACGAGCAGCGCGCAGCCGCCGTCGCGCACCCAGTCGGCGATGATGCCGAGCCACTTCGGTTCGACGCGCGCGACCTCCGGCACGACCAGCGCGGGATAGCGGCGCAGGAAGTTGTTGGTGGTGAAGCTCTCCTCGGTGACGTAATCGAACGGCACGTGGCCGGCCAGCAACTGCGCGCCGACCTGCTCGGCGGCGGCGGCGTGCTTCTTGTTGCCAGCGAGTTTCTGTTCGCTCCAGAAAATCACGCCGATTGCCGCGAACGAGTCGTTGCTGCGGTAAAGGTCGGCGTTGCGCTCGCAGAAGCCGCGCCACTGCTTGAGCACGGCCGGACCGTCGGGGAGCTTGGGCGGGATGAGGAATCCACCGCCGTTGCCGAACGCCGCCATCTCGGCGCAACCGAGCGCGGCGCTGGCTCGGTTCATCTCGTATTGCGGCTGCGACTTCGGGTAGCCGCTACGCGTGAGGATGATCGGTTTCACCATCTTGCGCACGCACTGGACGAACTTCAGCTCGGTGACGTTGTGGTTGACGTGCTTGCCGTCCGCAAGGCCGGGATGCGTGCCGAACTCGCCGGTGGATTTCTCGAACATCACGTAATCGCTGTCGGCGAAGACGAGACGGACCGCTTCGTAGCGGTTGTGGCCGCCGTTGGGGAAGATTTTGAAGCCGCGGGCGCTCCTGTCGCCCTTGCCGGCGCTGGCTACGGCGCTCACGGCGGCGGTGCGCAGGCGGAGTTGGAAATGGTGCAGGCTCTCCATCCAGAAGCGCTGCGCCTCCTCGTAGAGCTTCGCGTCGCCGCCCGGCACGGCTTGCTTGATGTCGTCGTTCGCGAGGCCGCGCTTCTTCGCCCAGTCGCGGAACAGTTTCTGGCACTGTTCGCAGTAGCAGCGCTCGGAGGCGCCGTTGTCCACGAACGTGCCGTCGTAACCGCAGCGGACGAGGAGTTTCACCACGCGCGTAAGCCAGTGCTGCCAATTGGGGTTGTTGACGCAGGCGGCGTAGCGGTGGTTCGGCTCATAAGCTGGATAGAAGTCGCCGTCGTATTTGTAGAAGCGTTGGAAGTTTCCATCCGGGTCGAGCTGTAGCCACTTCGCCGGGTCCGGCGCGGGGCGCAGGCCGAGCATGAACGGCCCGGAGTATTTCTGCCAGTCGTCATAGAACGACCAGAAGCCGGTGTGCTTCTGGTGATGGCCCGCCACGGTCATCCCGCAGATGTAGGGCATCACCATCTTCACGCCGGCGTCGTGCAGCGAGCGGACCATCGCGGTAAGGTCGCTGATGCGCTGCGTGACCTCCGCGGGCGTCAGGCGCTTGATGTCGTCGCCTTTGCCGAACGCCTGGTTCTCGCCGCCGAGCGCGCGGATCGGCCCCCAGTTGTGCGTCATCGGCACGTCCTTGCCGAGGTGCAACAGTTCCGGCGGCGCGGCGGCGATGCCGGCGAGCCAGTCGGCGTTGCCGAGGTGGCTGGAGCCGTAGTCGAGCACGTAGGTGACGGGCGGCTCGGTGAGGCCGCTGGCGAGCGGCGCGAGTTGCGTGGCGGTGGCGAGCAAGAGTGTTGTAAGCATAATACAATCCGTCAGTCACGCAGGGCGATCCACATGCATAAGTGGCGTGAGCTTCCAAGCTCGCGCAGTTCCTGGCATCAACCATGCCGGGCGAGCTTGGAAGCTCGCCCCACTTGTGTGGTCGCCTGCGACGACTGCTCCATTACAGCATAATCGGCTTTTCCGTTGGCGCGAGTCCCGCGCGCTGGCTATTGTCGCAAACAACGATGACGAAGCAAGCCCAAGAACTGACCCTCGCGCAGCGGCACGTGTCGCTGTGGCTGGTCACCCTGCTCCACGCGATCACGCACATCTACCAGTTCGCGCTGCTGCCGCTATATCTGGCGATCCGCGCCGACTTGAAACTGACCGGCGACTGGCAGGCGACGATGCTCGTGACGGTGCAGGGTGTGGCTTACTACATCGTGAGCCTGCCGGTGGGCATCCTTGCTGACAAGATGAGCCGCAAGAAGCTGCTGACCATCGGCGCGTTCATGAACGCGCTGGCGATGCTCGGCCTCGCCTACGCGCCAAACTACGGCTGGGCCATCGCGTGGATGGCGGTGGCGGGATTGTTCGGCAGCTTTTTTCATCCGGCGGCGACGCCGTTGATGGTGGCGCTGTTTCCCGAACGGCCCGGCTGGGCGCTGGGCCGCGCGGCCATCGGCGCGGCGTTCGGGTTCTTCATCGCGCCGTTCTACGCCGGCTGGCGCGCGCAGGCGGCTGGCTGGCGGCAGCCGTGCCTGGAACTGGCCATCGCCGGCATCGTCGCTGCGGTGCTCTTCCAACTCTTCGCCCGCGAACCGCACGATGCGCCGCACGCCACGGAACGCGCGACGGAACACAGCACGCGCAGCCAGTGGAAGATGCTGGCGGCGGTGGCGATGGTGGCGTTGGCGTTCAGCCTGCGCGACTTCGGCACGAGCGGTATCACGACGTTCAACTCGCTCTTCCTCCAGCGCGGTCTGGGTTTCGATGCGAAGGCGACGGGCGCGATGCTCGGCTTGATGTTCCTGACAGGCATGTTGAGCAACCCACTGCTCGGCGCGCTCAGCGACAAACGCCGCTTCCTCGCCTGCACCGTGACGATCCTCTGCACGGCGGCGCTTGCGGTGCTGATCCCGTGGGCGTCACGCGGGTGGATATGGCTTGCGCTTTGCCTCTACGGCTTCTTCACGCTTGCGAACTACCCGATGACCGAGGCGGCGCTGATGGAGAGCGTGCCGGACGTGCTGCGCGGGCGGACGTTCGGCGTGTTCATCACCGTCGGCGGCACCATCGCCAGCTTCGCGCATTGGGCGATGGGCAAAGTGGCCGATTCGCTGCAACACCGCGCCGCCGAGACGAACACGGCGCTGGCGGCGGGCGACTTCGCGCCGTGGTATGCGCTGCTGGCCGCGCTGATCGCCGTGAGTGTCATCGGCATCCACGGCATCCGCTGGCTGCGAAAGCTTCAAACGGCGTGATGGTGCAGTGACGCAACGATCACTTCATCTCGCTCATCGCCGACACCAGCTCCACGCGCCGAGCCGGTGCGAACATCTCTGGCGGTTGTGCATCGAGAAACTCAAGCCGGTGAGCCAGACCGCAACGGTTCGCAACCTGGATGGCAAGGCCGGGACGGGCATTGGCTTCCAACACAACGGGGCCGACGGTGGCGTCGAGCACGAAGTCCACGCCGACGTAACCCATCTCCAGCGCCTCGGCGAGCTTCTGCGCTGCTTCGAGAAGTTTGTCCCAGAACGGAATCCGCAGGCCCTCGATCGTTGCGCCGGTGTCGGGATGCTCGGAGATGACGCGGTCCTTGCAGACGCCGCCGAACGTCTCGCCCATGCGAAGGTCCACCGCGGCGGCCACCGCGCCTTGGTGGAGGTTGGCCCGGCCGCGCGAGGCGCTTGTCGGCAGGCGCACCATCGCCATCACCGGCACGCTGCGGTAGAGAACTACGCGGATGTCCGGCGTGCCGCCGACGGCGATGTGCTCGAATACCGCGTGGCGGATGATCCGTTGCTCGATGATCGCGCGGTCCTGCTGGCCGCCCAGCGAGTAAAGGCCGGAAATGATCGTGGACAAATGGTAGCGCACCTCGGCCAGTTCCAGTTCCGCGCCTCCCGATGTGCGGAACTTTTCGTTGTCATGGTCCGCCACGACAGTGATGCCGCGCCCACCGCTGCCGCTGGCCGGCTTGATGACAAACTGTGGCCGCGCGCGCACGCAGTCAGGGAAACCGCGGATGTCGCCCTCCCGCTCAATGATGGCGTAAGTTTCGGGCACAGGAATGCCGCGCTCCTCGCAGAACTTCTTCGACAACAGCTTGTCGTCCACGCGCGGATAATGCGAGCGCGGGTTGGCCGGCAGGACGAAGTCCGCGTTGCGGCGGTTGATGCCGAGGATGCCGCGCGCGCGCAACTCGCCGGGCCAAGCCCAGAGGCGTCCTCGCGTCGTCATGAGCGCGGCTCCGTTGGTTTGTGCGTCGGGCCGAAATCGCGGAATCGCAGCAGTTCCGTGAGTCGGTAGCCGGTGTAACGGCCCATGAGAATCAGCACGGCGATGGTGAACAAGTGCGCTTCCGGGAACATGAACAGAAACCGTCCCACCGCCGCCCAGCGCAGCACGAGGTAGCAGCAAAACGCGACGACGACGGTTCCAGCCAGCAACTGAAACGCGAACCCCGTCCCGTCCTCTTCGCTCGTCAGGTAGAACCGCTCGATGGTCATCGTCAGGATCACCATCGGCAACAGCACCGCCTGCGCGCCGGGCGTCAGGCGCAGCATGTCCAGCAGCGACACGCAGAAGATGATGCACAACACCACCAGCGTCAGCACCGTGCTCAGCCGCGGCACCATCAGCAGCTTCAGCCGGTCGAGGAACGTCCGGCTGATCAAGCCCGCCAAGAGCACGAGCACGAACACGAAAACACCCGTCCGCCAGTCGGCGAACACGAAACTCAGCGCGATCAGCGTCGGCGTGAACGTGCCGAACGTGCGGATGCCGATGATGGTTCGGAAAAAAGCCGTCACCAAGCCACCGATCGGCAGCAGCAGGATCAGCGACAGCACTTCGTGCATCTCCAGCGGGAGCCGCGTCAGGTCCGCGAGCGCCACTAGGCTGTGGTGTTTTGAGCGTCCGGCGCCCGGCCCCGGCGGCAATCGCAGCGCAGCGAAGTGCGTCTCCAACCCGCTCCCGCGCGCGACGCGGACGATGTCGCCGCCGTCGCGACGCACAGCGAGATAGTTGTAGGGCAGCTCGCGCGCGAAACCGTTCTCTGGTTCAAACGGCACCCAGCGGTCGCCGAGCCATGCCTCTACCCACACGCGCGGTTCGAGGTTGTCGTTCTCCTCCATCACGAAACCCGTCACCACCCGCGCCGGCGTTTTGCTCGCGCGGCAGAGTGCCGCAAACGCTCGTGTGCGGCCAATCGGCGAGCCGGCCTTTTTCTTGAGCGCGCCCGTCGCGTCCGAGGGCGCCGCGTCCTCACCCGCTGCGATCTGCGTGTGGCAATACTCAAACAGCCGTTGCACCAGATCTCCCGATGGCGGCGTCTCACGGCGGATGTTCTGGAGCGTCTCAACCACCACCGCGCTGTCCGCCTGCACCATCTTGTCGCTGCGCAGCCACTCCGCCCTCGCCTGCGCGGACAGGCTGGATTCCTGATCGTGGGCGCGGAACCGCGCGCGGCGGCTCAGGTGAATGTCGAACTTCGCCGTCATGTTCTGTTCGCCCGGATACAGCGTCAGCAGGTCAATTCCCCGCGACGCCAGCAACGACGAACGGAGCCGTTCCGGCTGCAGTTCCGGATGGAGCACGTTCTGCCGAAACACGCGGCAATGCGCCGTGTCGAACGGAAACGCCGCGCTCAGCCGCGCGCCGGCTGTTTCCGTCTGAAACTTCACCGTATAGGTCAACCGCCACAGGCTTTCGCCGCTGGCGAGCTGCAACTCCCGTCGCGTGTAGGCCCGCAGCCCGACCAAGACAATCCCCAGCAGCACCAACAGGCAAGCCACCCATGGCGTCGCTCTGCGTGCGTTCACGCCGTCCTCCTCGCGCCTGACGCGATCAGCGACGGACTGTTGTCATGGTGAAATCTCATTGTTCTCGAACCGCAAATACTAGCCCCCGGAGCGATTTTCCACGATTTTTTGTCCCGCAGACCATCCGTAACGGTGATCGTTACCTCGGCGCGCCCGGCCTTGTGGCGGCGGTGATGGCGAAGAACGCGGGCTTCGGCTGAAACCGGCGGTCGAAGATCAAACCGTGGTCGGCCCGCTTCCACGGCCAGTCGTTGAGCCAACTGCGCCCGTCGTGCAAGCCCCAGAACGTCACGCGCTCCACGGCGTCGGCGTGCTTGAGCAAAAGCTGAAACAACCGTCCATACTGCTCCGCCTGCCGCCGCAGCACGTCGGGCGGACAACCGTCGGCGTAGGGATTGAGCTTCTTCAGTTCCGCCTGATGCTTACCGCCGTCAGCCCACCACTGGCCGCGCCGCACGACGCCGAGGTCCAGTTCCGTGATCGCCACCTTTACGCCAAGTTTGCTCACGGCCTCGATGGTTTCCTCGATGTCGCGGAACGGAACGCAGTCCAACTCCCAATGGCCCTGGATGCCGACGACGTGGATCGGCGCGCCGCGGGCCTTGAACTCGCGCAGGAGCCGCAGGAGCTTCGGGCGTTTGTCAGGCGACTCGATCGAGTAGTCGTTATAGACCAGCCGCGCCTGCGGATCGGCCTCATGAGCGAAACGAAACGCCTGCTCCACCACATCGTCGCCGACCAACGATTGCCACTTCGACGGACGGAGGAATTCATCGCCGTCGGAGAGAGCCTCGTTCGCTACATCCCAGCAGGTGATCCTGCCGCGATAACGGCCCGCGACGGCGCGGATGTGCTCGCGCATCCGTTTCAGAATCAGTTCGCGACCGGCCGGCTCGTCACCGTCCTTGAAAAACCACCCCGGCGTTTCATCGTCGCGCATCCAGAACAGATTGTGACCAACGATTTTCAGTTGGTTGCTTTCGGCGAACGCAACGAATGCGTCCGGCTTCTCAAAGTTGAACCTGCCCTCACCCCGCTGGACGTGGTGGAGCTTCATATCGTTCTCCGGCGTCACGATACCGAAGTGCCGGCGCAGCAACGCGAGTTCCTCCGGCTGGTAGTTCCCCGGCAACGCGCCCACTGCAACGCCAATGTCGAACCTGCCATTGAAAACATCCTTCAGTGCCGGGACAGTTTCCGCTTCCGCCGCGCCGGCGAGCGCAACCGCCGTCGTCAACCAAACCGTTTTCAACCACGCGCCGTCGTTCCAATGGGTCATGGCCGAACTTCATACACGACGACAGGCAGTTTGCCGAGAAATTTGGGAGGAATCGTCTCGCCGTCCACACTGAACTCTGCTAAACAATCCCGCCATGAAACGGAGCCGTTGCATCCTCGGCACGGTGTGCTTCTGCGGCTGGCTTTTCGCCTTTGCGCAGAGCGATGCGACCACCGACACAGTCATCAGCCCCCAACAGATCGAGACGGACTGGCTCAAGCCGGAGTCGCTCCGTCAATGCGCGGGCGAAGTCGGCCCGCGCGCCACTGCGAAGGTGACGCCGGAGCAGGATGCCATCGGCGGCTGCGACGGCGTGAAGGACGGCAAGTGGGGTTTCCACACCGCGTTTGAACAAGACCCGTGGTGGCAGGTGGACCTCGGCAAGGCAATGGCGCTGGAGCGCATCGTGCTCTACAACCGCTGCGACAGTTGCGGCTCGCGCAACTCACGGATTATCGTGTTGCTCTCCGACGACGCGAAGAGTTTTCACCAAGCTTACCAGCACGACGGCAAGACGTTCTTTGGTTTCACAGACAAGAAGCCGCTCGCGGCGCCGTTGAAGGGCGCGACGGCGCGTTACATCCGGCTGCAACTGCGCGGCAAGAGCTACTTCCATCTCGATGAGGTGGAGATTTACGCGACGGGCGACGAGCGCAACATCGCTCTCGGCAGGCCGGCGACGCAGAGCAGCGTCAGCACGTGGTCGGTAGCGCACGCCGCCCAGCCTGCCGGCCCGCCAAGTTACCCGACGGCGAAGGCCATCGAGCGTGGTTTGCGGCTGGCGGCAGATTTGCGCGGACGCGGCGTCGCGGTGGACGACGACGTGAAGGCGCTCCAGCAACTCGGCGAGCAGTTGAAGCAACTGCCCATCGACGCGACCGACGAAATCCGCCAGCGGCTCTACCTCGACGCGCGCTGGGCGGCGCGGAAGCTGGCGTTGCGCAATCCGCTGCTTGACTTCGACGCGATCGTGTTCGCGAAGGCTGCGCCGACACAGTTCCCGCACATGTCGGATCAGTTTTACGGCTGGTGGTCGCGGCCTGGTGGTGGTGTGTTCGTGCTGGAAGGCTTCAAGGGACCGCAGCCGAAGCTGCACTGTCTGACCAGCGACCTGCCGCCGGGAAGTTTCCTGCGGCCCGAACTCTCCTACGACGGGAAGAAGGTTCTTTTCGCCTACTGCCGCTATCACCCGCACGTTCCCGAACTGAAGGACAAAGTTACCAAATCAAACTTGCCGGAGGACGCGTTCTATCACATCTATGAGATGAACCTCGATGGCAGCGGCGGCGGCAGTTGACTCGCGGGCGCTACGACGACTTCGACGCGCGCTACCTGCCCGACGGTGACATCGTGTTCCTCTCAACGCGCAAAGGCACCTTCCTCCAGTGCAGCCAGGCCAACACTGCCGCGACGACGAGCGCGGACCTGCCCGACAGCTACGTGCGTTGCGGCGGCGGCGATTTCCGGCCGGTGCCGGTGTTCACGCTGCACGCGATGGACAGGCGCGGCGGCAACTTGCGGCCATTATCGGCGTTTGAGAACTTCGAGTGGACACCTGCCGTCGCCGCCGACGGCCGCATCCTCTACACGCGGTGGGATTACATTGACCGCTTCAACGGGCCGTTCTTCAGCCTTTGGTCCACCAATCCCGACGGCACCAACCCGCAGCTCGTCTATGGCAACTACACCGTCCGCCCGCAGGTCGTCTGTGAAGCCGTGCCAATCCCAAACTCGCCGAAACTTGTCTTCACCGCCTCCGCGCATCATTCGATCGTCGGCGGCTCGCTCGTGCTGCTTGACCGCAACCGCGGCACCGAGGAGGCCGCGCCGATTGTGCGTCTGACGCCGGAGGTGCCGTTCCCGGAGACGGAGGCAAACGTCGGCTCCTACTACGCGAATCCGTTCCCGCTTGCCGAGGAGCACTATCTCGTCGGTTGGAGCGACCGCAAATTGCCGCCGCATTGCCGTGTGGACAACTCCGAGCAGAATCCCGTCAACGCGATGGGCATCTATCTCTACGACGCGTTCGGCAACCTCAACCTGCTGCATCGCGATCCCGCCATCTCCAGTGGCAGCCCGATTCCGGTCCGCGCTCAGGCGAGGCCGCCGGCGCGCCCCACCGCCATCGCCGCCGCCAGCACGAGCGAAGGCAGCTTCCTGTTGCAGGACATTTACGAAGGTCTGCCGGGCGTGCCGCGCGGCGCGGTGAAGTGGCTGCGCGTGGTTGGCGTGCCGCCGAAGGTGCAGCCGCACATGAACAAACCGAATCTCGGCGTGTCGCGCGAAGACCCCGGCAAGTTTCTGCTCGGCACCGTGCCGGTCGAGACGGACGGCTCCGCGTTTTTCCGTGTGCCGAGCGGCATCCCGGTTTTGTTCCAGGCGCTCGACGCCGACGGGCTGGCGCTGCAAACGATGCGCAGTCTCACCTACGTCGTGCCGAACCAGACACTCTCGTGCGTCGGCTGTCACGAATCGCGCGACAGTGCGCCGGTCGCAGCGCGGTCGCTCCCGCTGGCCGCCCGTCGCGCGCCATCGCGGCTCGCGTCCGGCCCGTCCGGCTCATGGCCGTTGCGCTACGACCAACTCGTTCAGCCGGTGCTGGACAAACTCTGCGTCTCCTGTCACCGCCCCGGCAGCGGTGACGTCGCGGCGGCAAAGCTCGACCTCTCGCCGACAAAGTCCTACGACAGCCTGTTGAACTTTGCCGGCAAGAACCTCCACACGCTGGCGTTTGAGAAAGACCGCTCCATCACCGGCGACATGCCTGCGCGCAAGAGCAAACTGCTCGCGCTGTTCAAGAACGGTCAGGGCCACCACGACACGCGCCTCGACGCCGACAGCCTCAACCGCCTCGCAACGTGGATGGACCTCTACGCGCAACGCCAGGGCCACTTCAGCGACCAGCAGGAACAGCAGCTTCACCAGTTGCGCGAGAAGCTTGCGGCGATGCTGGCGCCGTGAGCCTGCGCTCGCCGTCACGGCGAGAACAGCTTGAAGCTTGTCAGTATCGCTAAACACAAGACACCGGCAGTGGATATGACAGTTCATCTTGTAGCCATCGCAGGCGGCAGCGGCTCCGGCAAGACGTGGCTTGCCCGCCGCTTGCGCCGGCAGCTCGGCTGCAACGCCGGGCTGGTTTCGCTCGACGATTTTTACCGCGACCTCTCCGCGTTGTCCAAACGCGAGCGCGACCGGCGGAACTTTGACGACCCCGCCGCCATCGAGTGGAGCCTGTTTTTGAAAACGCTTGCGCGGATCAAGCACGGCGAGCCGGCAGCGATTCCGCGTTACGACTTCGCCTCGCACACGCGCCGGCCGCGAACGAGGTTATGGACGCCGAAGCCGATTGTGCTGCTGGAAGGGCTTTGGTTGCTGCGCGAGCCGCGGGCGCGTCGTCTCTATTCGTTGAACGTGTATCTCAACGCACCCGACGAGGTGCGTTTGCGGCGGCGCGTAGCGCGGGACCGGAAGGAACGGGGCCGCAGCCGCGCATCGGTTCTGAGGCAATTCCGCGCGCACGTCGAGCCGATGCATGAGCGGTTCGTGGCGTCGCAGGCGCGGCACGCGGACATCGTTCTGGATTCGCGGATTGGAGACGTGACTCTTGGCAAATTGGTGGCGATGGTTAAAGAGTTGAACGCCAAGAACAGGACGGTGTCGTGAACCTGGCTCCGAGAATGAACCGATGAAAGCCTTGATCATCTGTCCCGCGGACCGAACGAAAGCTGCCTTTCTGGCCAACCATGCGCCGTTGGCTCTGGTGCCTATGTTGGGCCGGAGCTTGCTCGATCTCACACTGGCACATTTGGCGAACCTCGGCGCAAAGCAGGTTCTCGTGCTCGCGGCAGACCGACCGGAGAAAGTTCGCGCCGCTGTCTCGCAAGGCGAGGCGTGGGGTGCGCGCGTGGAGGTGTATCCGGAACAACGTGAACTGACCGTTGCCGAGGCGCGCGCCAAATATCAGGCGAATGGCCCAACAGGTTGGCTTCCCGCGCCGCATGACATTGTCCTGCTCGACCGGTTGCCCGACAGCGAACACGGTTTGTTCGGCAATTACAGTGATTGGTTCGACGCGCTACGCGATTTGATGGCTGACGCCGTTCAAGACCGCATCGGAATGCGTGAATTTGCACCGGGCGTTTTCGTGGGCTTGCGCAGCCAGATTTCGGGGGACATCCAACTTGAACCGCCGTGTTGGATTGGCAATTACACGTGGATCGGTTCGGGCACAAAGATCGGCCCCAACGCGATCGTCGAGACCGGCTGTTATGTGGATCAGAACGCCGAAGTGACGGACAGTTTTGTCGGCCCCAATACGTATGTCGGAGCGCTGACCGAGGTGCGGGAGTCGTTCGCGTGGGGCCACGGCCTGCTGAAATGGAGAATCGGTGTGTTCAGCGAGGTGACGGACGATTTTCTGCTCAACGACCTCACCAGCCGGGCCAGATCGCGGAAACAGCGCGCCGGATGGGTGGGGCGGATCGCGGCGCTGCTGGCGCTGTTACTGACGTGGCCGGTGGCGGTCATCGGCTGGCTGCGCCATCGTCGTTCAGACAAGCCGTTGTTCGCGCCGCGCGTTGGCGTGCGCGCGCCAGTGGCGCGCGCGAGCAGGCCGATGGAAACCTACTGCTACTACGAGATGGGCGGATTCAACGGATTTTGGAAACGGTGGCCGGAGTTGTGGAGCATCGTCTGTGGCAATGCTGCGTGGGTGGGTAACCGGCCTTTGACGCCGGCTCAAGCCAAGGAGTTGACGAATGATTTCGAACAACTTTGGCTCGCGGTGCCTCCGGGCTTGTTTGCGCTGTCGGACGCGATGGGTTGCCGGGACGTTTTTGGTGAAGAAGCCAAGGTGCATGCCTGCTTTTATGCCGTTCAACATGGTTGGCGAAAAGACGTGGAGGTTCTGAGTCGTATCTTCAGGCGCGTGTTTGTGGACAAATCTGCATAATCTGTGCGCGCACGGTTTCCACATCACCGGATGATTTGCTGGACGGAAAGCGCACGATGGATACAATTCCACCGGTGTTGGAGAACCGCGTGCGAACAGGGAAGAAGCGTCACAGCAGGCATCGTCAAGCCCGGAGCAATTACGCATGAAACCAGCGGCGACGAAAAACAAACCCGACGGCAACATCTCCGCCGAAGCCCTGTTGTCGCGGTTCCAGAATCACATCCGATACACTCGCGGCAAGCACGCCGCCGGTGCGACCGATTTTGACAAATTCGCCAGTCTCAGCCGCGCCATCCGCGACCTGGCCGTGGACCGGATGCTCGCGACGCAGCAGGCCTACTACGACCGCGACGTAAAGCGGGTTTATTACCTTTCGATGGAGTTTCTGATGGGCCGGCTGTTGTCGAACAATGTCATCTCGCTCGGTCTTCGTTCTGTGGTGGAAGAAGCGCTTGGCAAGCTTGGCCTCGACTTTGAGCGACTGTGCAATTACGAACCGGACGCCGGCCTCGGCAACGGCGGTTTGGGCCGGCTGGCGGCGTGTTACCTCGACTCGCTCGCCACGCTCGAATACCCCGCTTACGGTTACGGCATTCGTTACCGGCACGGCATGTTCCGGCAGGAGTTCGACAACGGCTGGCAGATGGAGCGGCCCGACGACTGGCTGAAGTTCGGCAACCCGTGGGAAATCATCCGCCCCGAAGACGCCGTGCCAGTGCTGGTTTATGGCCGCATCGAAAACCTGCCCGCCGTCGGCGGCACGCCGAGGTCGGTGTGGGTGGACTGGCAGATGATCGAAGGCGTGCCTTACGACATCCCGATCATTGGCTGTGGCGTGAACACGGTGAACATCCTGCGACTCTGGAACGCCCGCGCGGCGGAGGGTTTCCGCCTCGACGTGTTCAACCAAGGCGACTACGTGCGCGCGGTGGAGGAGAAGAACTGGGCCGAGAACATCAGCAAGGTGCTCTATCCGTCCGAGAACACGCACGCCGGCAAGGAATTGCGGCTCATCCAGGAATATTTTCTGGTCGCCTGCTCCGTGCGCGACGCCGTGCGCCGGCATCTGAAGAAGCACGACTCACTCGACAACTTCGCCGAAAAGAACGCGCTCCAACTCAATGACACGCATCCCGCGCTCGCTGTCGCCGAACTGATGCGCCATCTGCTCGACGAACACGACCTGCCGTGGGAGCGCGCGTGGGAGATTACCGTCGCTTCGCTCGGCTACACCAACCACACGCTGTTGCCGGAGGCGTTGGAAAAGTGGCCCGTGCCGCTGATGGAGCGGGTGTTGCCGCGGCACTTGCAAATCATCTATGACATCAACAGCCGCTTCCTCGAAAGCGTGCGCGTCCGTTATCCCGGCGACGACGAGCGCATCCGTCGCGTGTCGTTGGTCGAGGAAAGCGAGGTCAAACAGGTCCGCATGGCCAACCTCGCCATCGTCGGCAGCCACGCCACCAACGGCGTCGCTCAGCTTCACAGCGATTTGCTGAAAGCGAACCTCGTGCCCGACTTCGCGCAGATGTGGTCGGAGCGGTTCAGCAACAAGACCAACGGCATCACGCAACGACGCTGGCTGCTCGCCTGCAATCCCGGCCTCGCGTCACTCATCACCGAGTGCATCGGCGACCGTTGGGTGCGCGACCTCGATGCGTTGCGCGGGCTGGAGCCGTTCGCGGAGAAGGAGGAGTTTCAGCAACGCTTCCTCGCCGTGAAACAGGCTAACAAACAGCGGCTCGCGGCGCTCATCGCCGAGCGCCACGGCACGGTGGTGGACCCGCAGTCGCTCTTCGACGTGCATGTCAAACGCCTCCACGAATACAAGCGCCAGCTCCTCAACGCGCTGCACATCATCGCGCTCTACCATCGCATCAAGGACAACCCGGCGGACGACTTCGTGCCGCGCACGTTCATCTTTGGCGCCAAGGCCGCGCCCGGCTACCACATGGCCAAGCGGATCATCAAGTTCATCAACTCCATCGGCGAGGTTCTCGGGCGCGACCCCGACGTGCGGGGCCGGATTCGCGTGGTGTTCCTGCCGGACTATTGCGTCTCGCTGGCCGAGGTGATCGTTCCGGCGGCGGACCTCTCCGAGCAGATTTCCACCGCCGGCAAGGAAGCCTCCGGCACCGGCAACATGAAACTCGCCCTCAACGGCGCGCTCACGATGGGCACCTGGGATGGCGCGAACATTGAGATTGCCGAAGCGGTCGGCCTCGACAACATTTTCATCTTCGGCCACCGTGCCGAGCAGATCGAAGCGATGACGCGCGACGGTTACCGACCGCTCGAATGGTTGGAGCGTGACGCTGAGTTGCGCCGCGTCGTAGCGAGCATCCGGCAGGGCGTATTCAACCCCGGCGTGCCCGGCCTTTTCGAGGACATCCTCCGCGCGCTAACCGAGTGGGGCGACACCTATTTTCATTTGGCGGACTTCCGTAGCTACGCGAATGCCCAGCAGCGCGCGGCGGACTTGTTCCGCGACCGGATGGCGTGGGCGCGCAAAGTGGTGCTCAACGTCGCCCGTATGGGCAAGTTCTCCAGCGACCGTTCGATCCGCGAATACGCACGGGAGATTTGGAACCTGCGCCCGGTGCCGGTGAAAGTTGCGGCAGCGAAATCAACGGCGTGATACAAACCAGCGGCGAGATGACCTATGGCAATCAACTGTGAAAGCAAGAACGGCGTCGGCTTGGTGACGGTGACCGGCGCGCTGAACGCGCTCGTGGTGGAATCATTCCACAAACAGTTTGGCGCGTGGTTCGACAGTCAGCCCGGCATGAAACAGGTGGTGGTGGACCTCGGCGGCGTCGGTTTCATAGACAGCCTCGGCTTGGGTGCGCTCATCAGCGTCTTCAAGCGTGTAGCTGAGCGCGGCGGCGACATGAGGCTTGTCCGCCCGCAACAAGCCGTGAAGCTGGTGCTGGAAATCACGCGCACCAGTCGGATCCTCCACACCTTTGGCACGCTGGAGGAGGCGATGCGGGACGCGGGGTGCTGATGGCCGCAATGCCAAACCGATTCGCGGCGCGGCAAGCATATTTCTTCAGAATCATTCACGCTCATTGTATTCGACTCGGCTCGACACTCAATCTTCGCCAAAAGAACCCAATCATGAACGAAACGGAATCGCCATTGACCTGACTAAGGTTCGATTCATGAACAGCGCCGGCGTCGGTTTGAGGCTCCGCATCAAGAAACAAGGTCGTCTCCACAGCATGGAAGTCGTATTCCTCAACCCGCAGCCCAACGTGCTCAACGCCGTCCGCACGCTGCGCCTGGACCAATACCTGTTTGGAGAGAGCGGCAAGGGTTTACCTAGTGGCTCCACTTGACGGCGATGTGCGTCAGTCATCTCCATGTCAGCGCAATGTGTGTTTCCCCGCTTGACGTTTCGGGAGAGCCGCGTAAGCTGCCGCGCAGGTTTGGCCGAGCGGAGAGGTGCCTGAGTGGCCGAAAGGGGCGGTTTGCTAAACCGTTGTAGCCGTAAAAAGCTACCCAGGGTTCGAATCCCTGCCTCTCCGCCATCTCCTTGCTTTCCACAGAACCGGCTTCGTGAAACGGCTGCACGACGTGCCCAGTGAATAGAACCGGCGACCGAACGTCCAACGAGCCGCTATGAAGATGTTAAGATGCTCGGCAATCTTTGGATCGCTTGTGGCTGGCGCACTGGCCGCGGCACTTGGCGCGACGGTCGCTCTGACAAGCAACGACATCGTCAGAATGTCGAAAGCCGGTATCAGCGATGATGCAATCATCCAAACCATCCAATCCACCGGCTCGAGCTTTTACTTGACCGCACAGGACGTTGAGTCGCTCAAGCGTGACGGCGTCAGCGACCGCATCGTGACAACAATGCAAGCCACCCGCCCGCCCGCCCCATCGTCCGCCGCGCCCGCCGAGCCTGCAGTTCCCGCGGTTCGTGTGCCGAGCGGCCGCGATTATGTTGGCGGGTTGAGCGACCAGCAAATCGTGCGCGCCCTGCCGGTTGCGCCTCCGGTTTACTACGCGCCTCCGCCGCCAACGACCTACTATTACTATCCGTATTACTACCCACCGCCGTCCTACTACTGCGGGCCGCCCGTCCGTTTCTACTTCGGCTATGGCGGCTGGCACCATCGTCGTTGGTGACACGCACAGGCCGGTTGCGGGGCTTGGCAGCGATAGTTCATTCCCCCGCCAAAGACCGAAACCGTTCCGCACGGCATTTCATATTCGACGACGCACTTTCGTCTCGCGTTTGATTGCGGCTGGTGTAGATATACGCGTTGTGCAGGAACTTGTTGGAAACCCGAAACCTACGCAAGAATCACCGCAACATTCGGCTTTCGTGACAACTTGCGCGCCTGTAGCTCAGTGGATTAGAGCAGGAGTTTCCTAAACTCTTGGTCGGGAGTTCGACTCTCCCCAGGCGCGCCACTCTTCTCCCAAGCGACTGTGAAAGCTTGTCTTGGTTGAGACAAAGGGAACAAGAGGGGACAAAGCAAAATAAGCCGAAACCACCGCAGCAACCGCAGCATCCGAGCTGTGGCGATGGGTTGGGATAGAAACGGAACGCAGAGGCCATTTAATGGCGTTTTCGTTCCTGCGGGGGAACACTAAAATGACTGACTTGACGGCAGCGGTCGACAAGAAGAGTCTGGATTCCCGACAGTTGGAAGCCCACGGCATCTATTTGTCTCCCGTTTGTCTCAACCTTCACTTTTCCCGGTCTCATCCTTCGCCGGTTTTTACAGCGACACGGTGACAACCCGTCCTTCTCTAGCATCAGGGTTGTGTGCCGATGGGCTACAGCTTGGCGCGGATGGCTTTAATGATGGCTTCGGGGTCCGGAAACTTCTCCGTTTGCAGCTTGGAGTAGATGTTTTCGCCATTCACGCTGACTTCAAAAACGCCTCCCGTGCCGGGGACAAGCGTGAGTGATTGGATGTCGGGTTTGAACTCTTCGAGCAGGCGCGCCGTCAAACTGACGGCTTTCGGCTCGTAGTTTCACTGGTAGCAATACTGTATTTCAACTTTGACTGCCATGGTTCCTCCACACGTTGCACGCAAGACTAGGTTGGCCGCCGCGGCACGTCAAGGCGGGCGCGGCGCAGCGATCAGGAGAGCTGCCGCAGTCGGCAAAATGCAGCGCCGAGATGGGAGATCACGTCCGAGGCGATCAACGCCTCCTCACCGATTTCCTGCGTAGCGAGGTCGCCGGCAAAACCATGCAACCAAGCGCCCAGCCGCGCGGCATCGAACGGCGAAAAGTTCTGCGCCAGCAACGCGCCCACCACGCCGGTGAGCACGTCGCCGACGCCGCCGCTGGCCATGCCAGGATTGCCGGTGGAGTTGATGGTGATGTCGCCGGCGGGGTTGGCGACAACGGTGCGCGCGCCTTTCAGGACGACAACGGCTTTCGTCTCGGCGGCAAATCGCGTTGCGCGGCCCCAACGGTCGCTCTGGACTGCCATGGTGCTCGTGCCGGTGAGCCGGCCCATTTCACCGGGATGCGGCGTGATGACCACCGGGCCGCGGGCGTTGCGGAGCCAGGCAGGATTGTTGGCGAGCATGTTCAGCGCGTCGGCGTCAATGACCATCGGCTTGGTGCAGTTCTGCAGCAACCAGTGGACGACGGACTCGATGGCTTTCGACTGGCCGAGGCCGGGGCCAATGGCCAGCGCATCGCATTTTTCCAACATCGGCGCGACCACCTCTGGTCCCGCTTCGGCGGGATCAAACGGCCTCGGCATCACCTCGCAGCATTGCGAAGCAACGATGGGCCAAACGGCGCGCGGCACGGCGAGCGTCACCAACCCAACGCCGCTGCGCATCGCGGCCTGACTGCAAAGCACCGCCGCGCCGGTGTAGCCTTCCGAGCCGGCCACCATCAGCAGATGGCCGAAGTCGCCTTTGTGCGCGCTCGGCCGGCGGCTCGGCAACAGCGTGCGCGCATCGCTAAGCATAAAATAATCGCGGCCCCGCGGCAGTGCGGTGGTGAAGGCTTCCGGAATGCCGATGTCCACGATGGCGAGTCGGCCGACATTATCAATCGCGCTTTGCTGGAGCAATCCGCTCTTGGGCAACCCGATGGTCGCCGTCACGTCGGCGCGGACGCACGCGCCGGCACACTGGCCAGTATTGGCGTCGAGGCCCGAAGGAATATCAATCGCCAGCGTCGGCCGTTTGGCGACATTGATCAGCTCGATAGCTTCGCGCACCGGGCTGCGCGGCTCGCCGCTCGCGCCGGTGCCGAGCAGGCCGTCCACGATCAACCCGCAACCAGCGAGCACCTCGGCCGCCGGCTCCTTCCGGTGCGGGTCGAAGTGGATGATTCTCGGCCGGAGCTGCGCGATCCTTTTCCAATAGTAGAACGCATCGCCGGAGAACTCTTCGGGATTGGAAGTAAGCACCACCGTGATTGGCCCCCATCCGCATCCAGCCTTGTAGAGTTGTTCCGCCGCGACGATGGCATCGCCGCCGTTGTTGCCCTTGCCGACAAACAACGCCACGCCGCGTTCGCGCGCCACGGTCATCGTCTGGGCCACGTTGAAGACGCCGATACCGGCGCGCTCCATCAGTTCGAGGCCCGACACGTGCCCTTCCTGAATGGTGCGCCGGTCCAGTTCCCGCATTTGTTCGGCGGTGACTATTTTCATGGCTGAGGACTCTCGATCACCGCGCTGGCGGCTGCGTAGCCGTCGGTGTGGCTGAGACTGACATGGATCGCCGTCGCGCCGCGGGACTTCATCAGATCGAGGCCTTTGCCATGCATGACAACGTAAGGCTCGCCGCTGTCGCGCCGGCGGATTTCCATGTCCTTCCAGCCGAGCTGCTCGCCGATGCCAGTGCCGAACGCCTTCGAGATCGCCTCCTTGGCAGCAAAGCGCGCAGCCAGATGGAGGTCGGCCTTTTTCATCGTGCGGGCGTAGGCGACCTCGGCGTCGTGGAAGATGCGGTTGAGGAACCGCTCGCCGAACCGCTCCAGCGTCTCGCTGATGCGCCGGGTTTCCACAATGTCAATGCCTGTGCCGAGAATCACACGAACACCTTATCATTTCGCTGGCGGCTGTGAAAGCTCCGTGAGCTTCTTCTGGTCCTGCGCAGCGAGGTCGGGCTGTTTCAGCTTCATGTAGATGACGCTCCGCTCCTGGTAGGCGAGCGCGAGTTTGGGGTCGAGCACAATGGCCTGCGTGAGGTCGGCCAGCGCGGATTGCAGGTTGTTCAACTGGTGGTGGATGGCGCCGCGCAACAGATACGCCATGGGGTTCTTGGGTGCCAGCTCGATCTGCTTGCTGGCGTCGCCGAGCGCGAGCAGCAGTTCGCCTTTCAACGCAAACACGCGGGCGCGCTCGTCGTAGGCGCCGGGAAGCTTTGGGTCGGAAGTAATCACGCGGTCAAGATCGCGCCGGGCGTCGTCGAAACGGCTGAGCCGGCGCAAACAGTTTGCGCGCCAGCCCAGCCACTGCATCTGGTTTGGCTCGGCTTTCAACGCGAGATCGAGATCGGCGACGGCGGCGGCGCAATCGCCTTTGAGGGCGTGGGAGAGACCACGCTGCGCGTGAATGGCCGGCGTCTTCAGCCCCAGTTCGATGGCGCGGGTGAGGTCGGCGATTGCTGGGTCCACGCGGCCGCGGTTGACGAGCAGGACGCCGCGGTTGACGCGGGCTTCGGCAAAACGCGGCGCGAGCTTGATGACCTCGTCCAGTTGCGCGATGGCTTCGTCGAGCTTGCCGCGCTGCGCGTTGGCAATGCTTTGCTGGAAGAGCTGCAACGCGCGCTGCACTTCAGGCGGCACCGCCACGGGTTGGACAGCGGACGGCGGCGGGCGGAGTCCGCCGCTCCCGCCAAGCGATTGCGGCGCGCCTGGCAGACCTCTCAACGCCGCAGCGGCTTCGGCTTGCTCCTGCGCCACACGGGCCGGCTGTTTCCACTCCTGGTAAATCTGGGCGCGGGCCAGATGCACGCCGGCTCTCATGCGCGGATCAATCTCGGCCTTGAGCACCAGCCCGTAATCCTCCAGCGCGCCGTCCTTGTCGCCGCGCTTGAGTTTGATAGTCGCGCGACGCAGCAGCAGCAGTGGCTCGCGGCTAAGGTTGTAGGCGCGCGTGAGGTCTTCCATTGCGCTCTTGGTCTCGCTCTGCGCCTCGTAGGCGGCGGCGCGGCCTTCGTAGGCGTAGGCGTAACGCTTGTCGAAACCGACGGCGGTGGTGAACTCCTGCATCGCGCCGTCGGCGTCTTTCTTGAGCAACAGCGCCGCGCCGCGCATGCCGTGGGCGGGTGCGTCGTTCGGCATGAGCGCGACGAGCCAGGTGCTGGCGGCGAGCGCGCCCTCGGCGTCGTTGCGTTGGAGCTGCGTCAGCGAGAGTTCAAGCCACGCGGCGGCGTAGTCGGGCTGCATCTCGACGGCGTGGCGCAGATGTTTGGCGGCAGCGTCGAGGAAACCGAGCCGGCGCAGGAGGTGGCCGTGCAACGCCTGCGCGACCGGCAGTTCCGGCCCGAACGCGGCGGCTTCGGCGGACGCTGCGAGTGCGTCCTCCAGTTTGTTCGTGGCGCGCAGTTGGTCGGCCTCGCGGACCTTGTCCATCGCGCGCGCGAGGTTGCTCTGCTGGAGGAGCCGGCCAAGGTAGCCAGAGAGATTGAAGTCGGCGGCGGCGGCGCAGACGGCCATGCCGAGAAGAAACGCGGCCAGCCGGGTTGAAAACGACCGCATCATCACCCGACGTATCCAGCCATCAGCGCCAACATCTCGCGCACGGCCCGGTCCAGACCAACGAAGATCGCGCGGCTGATTATTGAGTGGCCGATGTTCAACTCGTCAAGGTGCGGGATGCGCAGGATGGTGTGGACGTTCTCGTAGTTAATGCCGTGGCCGGCGTTGACGCGCAAACCGAGCTGGTGGGCCTGTTTCGCGCCGGCGATCAACCGCTGAAGTTCCCGCTCGGAGGCATCTGCATCCGGCGCGTTGGCAAAAGCACCCGTGTGCAGCTCGACATAGTTCGCGCCAGCCTTCGCGCTCGCTTCGAGCTGGCGCTTGTCGGGGTCCACGAACAGGCTGACTTCGCGTCCGCCCGCCTGAAGCTGTTTGGTGACGGCGGCGATGTTGTCGTAGCCGACGACGATGTCGAGACCGCCTTCGGTGGTGACCTCCTGCCGTTTCTCCGGCACGAGGCAGCAGATGGCCGGCTGCACGTCGAGCGCGATGCAGACCATCTCCGGTGTCGGTGCCATTTCGAGGTCAATACGCGTGCGGCAAGTTTGTTTGAGCAAACGCAGGTCGCGCTCTTGGAGGTGGCGGCGGTCTTCGCGCAGGTGGCAGGTGATGCCGTGCGCGCCGGCCAGTTCGACGACGGCGGCGGCCCAGACCGGATCGGGTTCGGGAATCGCGCCGGCCGGTTCGCCCACCAGCGCGGGGGAATCTTTGTAGCGCGCCTGCCGCAGTGTGGCCACGTGGTCAATGTTGACACCAAGTTTCAGCATGGGGCGGAATATGAGGTTGTCGCGGGCCAAAAGCAACTTGGAACTCCCCGGTTCGTTGCGTATGGTGCGTGCAATGACCGAGGTTTTTGATCAACTGCTGCGGCAGGCCGAGCATCGGCATGCCGGCCAGAGCGGGCGTGGGCGGCTTGCACTCTACGAGAGCTTCCTGCGCCTGCATCAACGCCGCCTCATGATGCGCCACCGCGCGGGCGGCGGCGGACTGGCGGTCGCAGGGGCGCGGGCGGAGTTGATTGACGCGGTGCTGCGACATCTTTTCGTCGCAGCGCACACGACCTATGCGACGCGCCATCCGAAGGAGAAGCTGCCGGCGATGGCGTTGGTGGCCGTCGGAGGTTATGGACGGGCGGAACTGAATCCGTTCAGCGACATTGACATCCTGCTGCTGCACGCCGGCAAGGGGCAGGCAGGTGAAACATTTCTGAAGTCGCTCTACGACCACGCGGTGTTGCCGCTGTTCGACCTCTCGCTGAAGGTTGGCTACGCGGCGCGCTCGGTGAAGCAGTGCGTCGATCAGGCGAACAAAGACATGGAGACAAAGACCGCGCTTATCGAGGCGCGGCTCATCGTCGGCGACTCGGCGTTGTTCGACGAGATGCGGGATAAGCTGCTGGCGCAATGCGTGCGGCCATGTGTGAGCGAATACATCGAGCAGCGGATGCACGACCAGAGCGAACGGCACGGGAAGTTCGGCGACACGGTATTCCTGCAGGAGCCGCACGTAAAGAACGGCTGTGGCGGCCTGCGTGACCTGCAAAACCTCCTCTGGATGAGCCTTTTCAAACACGGCGTCCGCACGCTGCCTGAGCTGGAGACGCGGAAGTTCGTGACGCGCGCCGAACGCAGGAGGCTGGAGGCGGCCTACGAGTTCCTGGTGCGCGCGCGCACGGAATTACACTACGCGGCGGCGCGCGCGTCGGACGTGCTGACGCTGGCGTTGCAGTTGCCGGTGGCAACGCATCTCGGCTACGACGAGCCGAACGTGCTGAAACGAATCGAGCATTTCATGCACGATTACTACAGCCATACGCGGGAGGTGTTCCAACTCACCAACGCGCTGGCGTTGCGCATGGCGCTGAAACCGCCCGGCTTTTTCGAGCGGCGCGGCATTCACCTGCCAATCCTCCGCCTCGGCGCGAAGGTCGAGAAGCAGGACGGCTTTGTCATCCGCGGCGATCTGATCGAGCCGGAGTCGTCGGAAGTTTTCCGCGACGACCCGCTGCGGCTGATCCGCGTGTTTCGCTACGCGCAGCAACGGCAGGCGTTCCTGTCGCCGGAATTACAGACGATGATCCGCGAGCAGTTGCGGTTGGTGGACAACCGATTCCGCGCCAACCCGCGCGCGAGGGAAACGTTTTTAGCCATCCTCGGCGACGGCGGCAACGTGGGCCGGACCGCGCGGATGATGCACGAGGTCGGGTTTCTCGGCAAATACCTGCCTGAGTTCGGCCAGCTCGACGCGCTGGTGCAGCATGAGTTTTTCCACCGCTACACGGCCGATGAGCACACGCTGATCACATTGCAGCGGCTCGATGCGGTCGTCGCAGCGACCCAAGGGACGGAACTAGACTACAAGCCGCTCTTTCACGAGGTCACGCGGCCGGAAATTCTCTATCTGGCGTTGTTGCTGCACGACGCCGGCAAGGCCGTGAACGAAGCAGAGCACAGCGACGCGGGCGTCCGGCTCGCCGAGCGCGCTGCGCATCGCATCGGGCTGGACGACGCCGGCCGCGAGACGCTCACGTTCCTCATCCGCCATCACCTCGCGATGTATGGCGTGACGCAGCGCCGGGACCTGGATGATCCCGACGCGATCGTGGAGTTTGCGCGGCTGGTGGTGAACCTGCCGCAGTTGAACAACCTGCTGTTGATGACCTACGCCGACATGACCGGCACGAGCGCGGAGTTATGGAACGACTGGCGCAATTCGTTGTTGTGGGATCTCTACCTGAAGACACGCGGTGAGCTGGTCGCGGGCGCCGAATCGCAGGCATTGCAAGAGCAGCGGCTCCAGACCATGCTCGAACATATCCGCGAGCGCAGCTCCATGCCGAAGGAAGAGGTGGCGGCGCATTTCGAGAAAATGCAGCGGCGCTACTTTTTGACCTTCACCGCCGAGGAAATCCTCAAGCACATGGAGATCATCCACGCCTTCCTGCGACGCACCGTCTCGGCCTCGCGCGACGGCCTGATGCCGCAGGTGATGTGGACCGACAAGCCCGATCGCGGCTACTCGCAAGTGACGGTCTGCACGTGGGACCGCGAGGGATTGTTCAGCAAGATTTGCGGATCATTTTCGTTCGCTGGCGTGAACATCCTCAACGCGCACGCCTACAGCCGCCGCGACGGCATCGTGCTGGACATCTTCAACGTCGCCGATATCGAAGGCGGCGTCGCCTCCGACCGCGAGCAACGCCAGCAGTTCGAGCGCACGCTGGATCGTGCGCTCAACCACGGTGCCGACCTCGACCAGCTTCTGGCTAAACACCGCCCCGCGCGCGGCACGGCCCGCGTGCCGCAAGGCGTCGTGCCGACCGAAGTCCGCATGGACCTTACCGCTTCCCGCACGCGCACGGTCGTGGAGGTGCAGGCCGAGGACCGGCTGGGGCTACTCTACACCATCGCCGAAACGCTGGCCCGCCACGGCCTCGATATCAACCTCGCCCGCATCTCCACCGAGAAGGGCGCGGCATTCGACACCTTCTACGTAGTAACTCCCGACGGCGAGAAGGCCACCGACGCCGCCCGGTTGGAGCGCACGCGCGTCGACCTCATCCGAGCCATCGAGCACCTCCGTCGCCGTCCGATTGCATGAGTCGCAACAATGCGGCTGGCTCAGGAGTGTCCGTATTGCAAAACCGGCCGGCTTAACTGACTTGTTACCATTCGAGAGTGTTTTCCCTGTTGGCCCGTTGGGTCGTGTGGTAAGAAGACAAACATGGTCGAGTTTCTGCGCCGTTACAAAACCGTTTTGTTGCTGCTGGTGATCGCCGCAGCTTACTACCCGCGATTTACGAGCCGGCCCGATAGCTTGAAGCTCTATCCGCTCGGGGCGGAGGCACTGTTGCAGGGGCAGGCACTGGAGGTGGGCGCGCCGGGGTTCACCTATCCGCCGGCGTTTGCGTTCTTGATGATTCCGTTTGTGCCGCTGCCGATGTGGCTGAGGAACCTCGTCTGGTATGCGGTGCTGGTCGGTGCCACCTGGCTCAGCTACCGGTTGTGCGAGCGTCTCGCAATCGGAAGTTTTCCAGAGCTGTCGCAGGGAAGGAAAGTCATCTGGTTGCGGGTGCTGTCCCTGACGCTGAGCCTCAAGTTCATTCTGGCCGTGTTGGAGAACCAAGCCTACGACGTGATCGTGTTCCTTTGCGCAGTGGCCGGGTTGTGGTGGATGCAAGCCGGGAAGGATCTGCGCGCGGCGGCCGGCTTCGCGCTGGCGGCAGCTCTGAAGGCGACGCCGTTGTTGTTCTTGCCCTATCTACTGATGCGGCGGCGGATGAAGCTCTTCCTGTTGTGCACGGTGTTTTATGCGGGCTTCTCGTTCCTGCCGGATGTGTTTTTCACGCCGAAGGGCGCGCCGTCCGGTTACTTCGTCACGTGGGTCCGCGACCTAGCGGTAGGATCGGTCCGCAGCAAACCGGCAGAGGAGCAGACGCGCCATTGGGAGCAGGCCAACCTGCTAAACCAATCGTTGCGCGGCATGGTTTACAGTCTGGTGAACCAGCCGGGCAGCGCGATGTCGAGGCGAAATATTCTGTATGCCGTGTATCTCGGTTTCGGCCTGATTGTTTTCGTGCTGCTGCTGCGAGCGGGAAGGATGCCGCAGGCGTTGCTTCTGGATGGTTCGCTGGTGCTGATCAGCCTGCTCATGCTGTCGCCGATGACCAGCAAATCGCATTTCGTCATGCTCATGCTGCCTTACGTGGTCTTGTCCGCCTACGTGCTCCAAGAGCCGCGGCTGCGATGGATCGGCGGCGGCGTGCTGGCGGCGAGTTTCGCGCTGACATCCCTCACCTCAAAGGGCGTGATTGGCAAACGCCTCGCAGAAATCTGCCTGACATCGGGCTGCGTCACGATCGGGACGCTGGTCCTGCTCGTGTTCATCGGCTATCTCGTTTTAAGGCGCGCGAGCCGGAATCAGGCTGCTCCCTGAGGCCGCTTCGTGCAGAGGACGATCAGGCTCCTGCCGCTTTGTTTCGAAATGCGCACGGATTCCCTGAACTTGTGATGAAGGGTTGGTCTTTCGACATAGAAGACGCCGCCATTCAACACGCCAGAATAGGTCGGGTTACGCCACTGCGCTTTCACGTCATTACACCGTTTCGCCGGGAAGGAACTTTGGCATCAGGCGGATGGCGTGCGCGGGCAGCGTCCCCGTCTCGGCCAGTTGCCGCGCCGCGAGCGAGACGCGGCGAGCGAATTGGGCCGGGTTGATGGCGTAGCGCGTGACGGCGGGACTGGTGGATTGCAGGAATGGATCGTCGTCTCGTGAAATGACGGCCACGTCCTGCGGGATGCGTTTGCCGCGACGCATCAGGTGTGTCATCACCGTCAGCACATGCACCGCGTGCGCCACGACAAAGGCGGTCGGTGAGTTGGGCGAGCACATGGCGTCGTCCAGCAAAGCGCAAAGATGTGCGGCAGTGCCGTCGTGACGCAGCACCCGAAGGTGCGCCCCAGGCGTGGTATTCAACGATTCGCGCAGTCCCCCTTCGCTGGCCACATCGCCGCCGTAGGTGCCCGGTGGCAGCACGAGGGCAATGTGCATGTGACGCTTCCGTAGTAGCACGGCGCCCGCGTGGCGGCACGTGGCGCGAAAGTCCGCATCCACGGATGGCAGGGCGATGTCCGGCCCGCACGACCCCACCACCAGACATGGCAACTGATGACGGATAAACCAATGTTGCATCGGCTCCTTGGATCCGAATACCAGCCACGCTACGGCTGGGTTGTGATGCACCAGTTTATCCAGCGCACGGGCAGGCTTTGCGGAAAAGCAGGCGGTGTTTAGATGGAATTCGACCAACCAGCCTGCTTCGGTGAGCTTGTCCCGCAGGGTTTCCATCACAAACGTCATTCGTGGGGGCAGCGCCAAGAAAGACCAAGGAGAAAGCACCGCAATCACTCGCTTTTGAGCGCTGGCACTGTGGGTGGCGCGCTTGGTCTTGATGCGGCGGCGCTGACGCTGCGCGACATCCAGCCAGCCTCCCCGTTCCAGTTCCTGTAGCGCGGCACGCAGCGTGTTGCGGCCCACCTGGAGATGCGCGCACAACTCCCGCTCGCCGGGCAGGTGCGTCCGCCAGTGTCCGGCGCGGATACCTTCGCACAAGCTTTGTTTCGTCTGTGCGACAAGCGAGAGGCGTTGTGGCAGAATGGGCGGCTGCGGTGGTTTTGCTTTCATCTGGTCCTGTAATAGAACCAAGAGGCTACGCTTGTCCGCCGCGACCCGCAAGCTGACGATGGCCGCATGTCTCACGGTGCCATATCCGAAAACATGCGCTGTCTCTCACACGGCGATCTCCTCCAGCTCAAGCGTTGGAACACGCCCACGATTTACAATGGCTGGGAACAAATCACAAAAAAGAATCCAGGTGCCGATGCCTTTAACATCGAGGAGACCCGCGATTTCATGCCGCAGATGGGGCCGATGGTCGGCTACGCGGTCACTGTCGTCATTGAGCCAAGCAATCCTGAGCATCGAAAGACAAACCCGAACGCCGGAGCGGAATATCGCTGCTACATGGCCGGCATCCCAGGGCCGAAGATCGTCATCGTGCAGGATCTCGACAAACCGAAGGTGATCGGCTCTCTCTGGGGCGAGGTGAATAGCAACATTCACCGCGCCCTTGGCTGCGTGGGCACGATCACCGATGGCGCGATCCGCGACGTGGACGAGATGACCAACGCCGGGTTCAAGGCGCTCGCGCGACGGCTCTGCGTTGGCCACGCGCATGTGCATCCCGTGCGCTTCAACTGCGAGGTCGAGGTCTTTGGCCGCATCGTGCGGCCGGGCGACCTCATCCACGCGGACAAACATGGCTTCTTGGTCATCGCACCGGAGGACCAGCCAGGCTTGCTCGATGCCGCGCGCTTCATGGACACGAATGAATGCACCACCGTCATTCCCGTCGCGCGCGGTTCGGCGGACCGCCGCACCGCGGACATCCTCACTGACCTCGACAGCTCAATTGTCCAGTTCAGCGCCAATGTGAAGGCGAAGTTCAAACGCGATGGAGAGTGGTAACCCCACTGACAACCCAACCAACACTCGTCCTCATGAAACACACACTGCCAAACACCCGTCGCAGCATCCCCCAATCGCTTCTCATCGGTGCGGTTTTCATGACCCTGGTGCCACTCGGTGCTGCCGAACCCGTCATTGATGTCTATGTCAGCACCGGCGACAACCACTTCCTCGGCTCCTCGCTGCCGATTGATTCGCCGGCGAGCATCGAGGCAACGTTTGACCTCTTCAAAAACGCCAACCATGCGCGACGCGTGTATTGGCGCGGGCTGGAGGAAGCGTGCTGGGTGTCCACCATGCGCGCCCGCCCGGAAAGCTGCCGCTCTTATTCCTTCTGGCAATGGGTGCAGAATTTGTATGCGGAGGTGCGGCCGGATGAGCTTGCGGTCAAGGCAGCCCACGCGCGTGGCATGGAAATCTGGGGCATGGGGTCGCTGTGGGATTGGGGTCCGCTGGCGGAAATGGCGGGCTTTGGTGATGTAACCGGACTTGAATCGAAGCTGAAGCTTGTGCATCCCGAATGGGCGCCCGTGGACAAACACGGGGTGCGCCGCCAGGCTGGCCCCATCGAACTGGCCTATCCTGAAGCCCGGAAGGCGCTGGTTGATCTCACGGTGAAAGAGACGCTCAAGGCGGGCTACGATGGCATTTGCTTTCTCACCTACGTGGAGAACTTCTCGCTGCGGTTCCAGGATGAGTTCGGTTACAGCGATCCCATCGTGAAGGATTTCAAGGCGCAGCATAAGATCAACATCCGCACCGAACCCTTCAAACGCGGAGCCTCGCGCGAGGACTGGCTGCGCCTGCGCGGCAGCTATGTCACCGCCTTCCTCCGGGAACTGAAGGTCGAACTCGACAAGCACAAGATCAAGCTCGGCATGGTGGTGAACTCGAATGATCCGCGTCAGCCGCAGTCCTGGAACGTGCCGGAACTTCTGCTGACCGCGGGCAGCCATCACATGGATGTGGACACCTGGGTGCGCGATGGCCTCGTGGACGAACTGCTCATCTACGGCAACAACAGCCCGCAGTCGCAGTATAAAACACTCGACGACCTGCTGTTTCTGGCTCGCGGCACCAAGACTTCCGTAAGCGTGATGACTTCCGACCCGTTTCGCAAAAACTGGAAGCCGTATCAGGAGCGGGGCATTCCCACGGTGCTCAGCTTGAGCGACGACTGGCATCATCTGTTCCGTGGCTTTGTGCCGGAGCAGACGGCGGCAGCGTTGCAGAGCCAGGACATGTATCAACGAATGCGCGCCTTGCAACAGTGCGGCAACAGCCCGCTGTCGCCGGTGCTGTCGCCGGATGAAAGCGCGCTCGTCAGGTGCGCAGCATCCTCGAACCTCATCGAGCGCCGCCTCGCTCTCCAGGCACTGGGCAAGCTGAAGACCGCAGACCTCAAGCCTTTGCTCGCTGGATTGAGCGATGCTGAAAACGGCGTGCGCTGCGTCGCGGCATTGGCACTGGCGGAGCGAAAAGACCCCGCTGCGTGCCAGGCCCTTTTGCAGGCCACGAAGCAGCATGGCAACCACATGCTCCGCGAGTGCGCCGTTATCGCGTTGCGCCGGCTTGCACCAGTGCCCACGGCGGAACTCACGGACGCAGCCCTGCACTCGCAGAGCGATAAGGTGCGCGAGGTCGCGATGCGCACGCTCATCGTTCATGCCACTCCCGCACTCCTGCCCGTCTTCCGCGACGGCTTGAAGGACAAGGCTCGCTTCCCGCGTTTCGCCGCTGCGGAGGCCCTGGGCAACATTGCCAGGAGCAGCGAGGCTATTGAACTGCTCATCGCCACGCTGAATCACGAAGATCACGCGGTTGCCAACCGCGCCGCCGTGTCGCTGGGCCGGCTCACCGCACTCAAGCGGCCCGAGACCGAGTCGCTGCGTCCGAAGGTGCTGGCTGCGTTGATCACCGCATTCAAGAAGCACAGCGACGCGAAGCGCGACGACTCCGAATGGGGCTGGCGATCCATCGGCAACGCCATCCTCGACTTTGGCGACGAAGGCGCTGCCGCCCTTCGCGAGATTCGCGATCAGCGTGAGAATCTGCGTCTTGCTGAACTGGCCTGGCGTGTCGTTGATCTCACGCAGCGTCCGAACGCGTTCAGCATCGTGAGTGCGGAGCAGAACGAAGCAGCCATGAAGCGCTGGCCTGACAGCACTGCAATTCAATCTTCGAAGCCCACTCCCTCAACTCGTAACCGCACCAACAGACCATGAAGCTACATCTACACGCCTCCGTCCTTGCTCTTGCGTGCAGCATGAGCCTTTCGCTGTCCAACACCGAAGAGCGAGTGCTTTTCGCCTTTGACGACCAGAGCATTCCCTGGCAGCACAACCTGAAGGTCACCCTCGTCCCCGCGACGAAGCACCCGGAAAATCCCGTGCTGCGACGCGGATCGGCAGGAGCGCCGGATCATGGTCATGCGGCGCTTTACGGCACGGTGATCAAGGACGGCGACAAGTTCCGCATGTGGTATCTCGCCATGAGCCAGACGGAGTTCAAGCACGGTCAGGCTCCCGATTACTGGCGGCCCATGTGTTATGCGGAGAGCACGGATGGCGTGCATTGGAACAAGCCGGAGCTGGGGCTGGTGGACTTCAACGGCAGCAAGAAGAACAACATCTGCCTGATCGAGGGCGAGCCATTTTCACTGACCCGCGTGAATGATTTTCTCTCCGTGCTGCACGATCCCGGTGATCCCGACCCCGCGCGTCGCTACAAAGCCGCGTTCATCGCGCATGTGCCATACGATGATATTCCCGGCGGCATGAGCAAGGTTGGCCCGAAGGAGAAGCGCATCTGCTCGACCATTTGCGCGACGAGCGCGGATGGGCTGCGCTGGAAGGTCGTGGGAAACCGTCCCGTGAACGCTGGCGGCGAACGCTTTGAAGTGACCAGTCTCTATCGCTTCGGTGACTTCTACTATTCCACAGGCCAGCTCATCTCGCCGTGGTGCTGGCTTGCCGACGGCAGTCAGGCCGGCCGCGTGATGCTGGCCTACCGTTCACCGGATTTCAAAAGCTGGTCGCAGGCAAAGGCGATGGCTTTTGCGCGCCCGGGCCAGTTTGCAAATCCGCCCATCAAGGGCCAGCAGACGCACATGGGCGCGGGCCTATGGAACCGTGGCAATGCGCTCGTGGGGCTTTACGGCATGTGGCAGGATGCGGCGACAGCACCACCCAAGGGCGCGTCGCATTTGCTTGGCGTGCACATTGACCTTGGCCTCATCCTCAGCAACGATGGCATCCATTTCCGCGAACCTGTGTCGGGCTTCAAGGTCATCGCATGCGGCAAGGAAGGCGACTGGGATGACATCGCCCTGTTGCAGGGTCACGCCTTCGTGAATGAAGGCGACCAAACCATGATTTGGTATTCACACTGGGACACAGGCGGGAAACTGAAGACGATGGACATCGGCCTCGCCACGCTACGGCGTGATGGTTTTGGTTATCTCTCGCGCAAGGAGGATGACAACGACGCACATTTCATCACCAGCACGTTCACGCCAGGCAAAGCGAGCCTCAACGTGGACGGCATCACGCCGGACGCGCCGCTGACCATACAGTTGCTCGATCATCTGGATCAACCCATTGCGGGCTGCACCGCCACAATCACGCAAAACGGCACGCACCAGCCAATCCAGTGGGCCAAGCCATTGCCAGCAGGCCAACGCGTGGCCCTGCGTGTGAACTTCCCCGTCAACAGCAGCGCGAAAGTGTATGCGCTCTACCTCAACGACTGAACCGCGATGCCGCCAACAACACACTCAGATCAGCTCGCACTCAGATGGGCACGTTCAACTTCAATACTGCGCCGAACTCCATCGGCAACACAACAAACCAACGCACCATATTATGAAACAGACACTGTCAACTTCTCTTCGATGCCTTTTCACGTCCTCACTCAGAACACGAAAGAACACGAAAGGAATAGCAATGATTATAAACAAGCGACTGTGCAAGCTAACCCTTCTTCTGACAACGGCTGTCCTGGGGGGTGTGAATGATGGGAAGTGCGAAACAAATACAGGAGCAACTGCGCAGTGGCTTTCCGGAAAAACGTATGATCTTGAGGGCTTAAGTGTTTCTATTTCAAAACCATTGTGTGTTGGGCGGTCGAAGAAACAGTTCTGGTATCCGAACATCATGCGGTTCGCCGATGGAACGCTGGCAATGTCAATTCGCACTGGAGATGACCGATTGACAGCAGATGAAGGTCTCCTGATATGGTCGAGAGATGGAGGGTTGACATGGAGCAAGCCAAAGCCCTACACGGCTCAAAGCTTCAGCTATTGCCCCTTGCCTTCCGGAGAATTCGCGTTGTTGCCGCATCATCTTTACAAGAACAAGACCCCAAACGGCTGTAAAGGGCACATGAATGTTATTGACGCCAAGGGAACCGTTAGACTGCTCAAGGACGGGGTGACGGTTGCCGGTTTCCCCCGGCCCTTCGGCAGCGACCCTTTCAATCCAAAGGCCGATGTGGAAGAAGTTGCGAAACAGGGCCGCATCCCGTTTTTCTTTAACGGTATCCCGCTAAAAGCTAGGGACGGAACCTATCTGACTGTTATTGAGGGGATCTATCAGAATGCGAAACGTATGTGCACCATCGTTGCCGAATCACATGATGGTTTCACGTGGCGCTTTCGCTCGACCGTTGTGGATGACGGGTGCGATGGCGAAGCATGTCTATGTTATACGTCCGACGGACGTCTGATGTGTATCATCCGGCGTTGGCCTTTGTATAGACAGTGCTTTAGTTCGGATGAGGGTAGGACTTGGAGTGAACCGGTGGCGATGAAAAAAGAAGGAAGTGTTGAACCGAAGTTATTGGTCCTTCAGTCTGGAACCATTGTCCTTTCCGGGGGCAGACTCGGTCTTTACCTGTGGTTCAATCGTGATGGATCTGGCAAATCGTGGCAAACTATTGACACATTGGCACATCACAATGCTCTGCTACCGCAAGAAGTCATCAGTCCAGCCTCTCCCCAGAATCGTGGCGGCACTTCTTCCTATACCGGTATCGTAGAGATCGAACCAGACACCTTCCTTTGCGTATACGACCGTGTGCCCGACACCTTCCGTGTCCGGACGCATTGGAAAGCAGACCCCAAAGACGACAATAATAATCGGGAGAAATTCAGTGTGTATGTTGTGCGGGTGACAGTGCAAAACAAACAAGTAAAATAGGGCTATCCTTCAATGAATCCAACACGATGCACTTTTCTTCGGAGAGCGGTAGCCTTGCTGCCGCTGCTGGCGGGGCTGGGGTTTGCTGCTGAAAAACAACCCGCCAGTGCGGTCACCATTCTCGGCAACCGTGTCGAGCGCCGGGCCACGCTGCTGGCGATAGACGACTACTCGCTGCCGCTGAAAAAGGATCTCTGCTACTACCTCTCGAAGCCCAAGGTTCGGCCTGAACCCGTGCTCTCGCCGAGCCGGGACAATCCGCACGCGACGGACACCTTGGCCACGCACTTCTATGGCACGGTGTTGCAG
>Ga0172379_10001921_pt1 | contig 38918 bp, 26 predicted proteins | sample GrowelOW334metaG_FD_119756 | JGI IMG/M metagenome (GOLD analysis project Ga0172379, IMG submission 119756) | Groundwater microbial communities from an aquifer near a municipal landfill in Southern Ontario, Canada - Groundwater well OW334 metaG | ecosystem: Environmental > Aquatic > Deep... | reverse complement strand
TCGCTGAGTTCATATTATTGCCTTCGCGGGTTTCGAGCAGCTTGCTTTTGGCGTCCGCCCAGACCATGATGGTGGTCTGCTTCCCGGCGGTGATGAAGCCGCCGTTGATGGTGGAGCTCAGCGTGACCGACGCTTTGGACGCCAGATTGCCGAACGGCACCATGTCCATCTTGATGTTGTTCAAATAAACTTTCGCCACCAGGTCTCCCGCCGCGACACTGGTCTTGACGGTTCCGACATTGCTGATCCGGTATTTAACCGTCAGCGGCTGCCCGGCCGCCGGTGCTTTGTCCCACCAGACCTTGTCCACGCTTAAATCGCATTTTGAATTGTTCTGCGGCATCTGCACCGGGCCGATGGTCGACGTCGGTGTATAGATTTCCGGATTGATGAGAATGCCGTCGCCGAAAGCGTAGGTGATTTCGTCTTTACATTCATCCGCGCGGGTATTGGTCAGGCTGGCGCCTTTGATGTTTTTAATGCCGTCGATCCCGCATTTCAGCGTCACCTGATAAACCATCCCGGACAGATCCCCGGTAAGCACGATTTTACGGCCGACCGCATTGTACTCCATCTTCGACAGCGTGACCGGCTTGCCCGTTTCATCCGTGATTTTCACCGTATTCGCATTGATCGTCTCCGGAATGAAACCGTCTATTTCCGGCGTCAGACCGGGACTGAACAGCGGAATTTCAATGGTCGTTTTATTAATAACCTGGGACTTCAGGTTCTCCTCATCCACCCGCGGGGCGAACGGCGCGCATTTCGGTTCAAACATCAGGAAGTGGCCGGTCCAGCCGGCACCGCCTTCCTGGGGATACTGCGACTGGGTGGCAAAACGCACTTCCCCCATATAGAATCCGTCCGTATACAGAAACATCATCGGTTCGGTCTGGGAGATCGGCGCTTGATTGGCAGTCACCGCCGTAGACGTTTTCTGCCAGTACTTAACGCCCGGAGTAACCCCGCTTATATTATTCTGCAACGCCATGTAATACATACCATTATATTGCACATAATCTTCTCCATTATATTCCATAGTACTTGAGTAAGCGCTGATACTGCTGATATCCACCTCCTGCCACACATATTGTCCCAATTCGCTTTCCGGCGCATAAGAATTATTAAACTTTTTGCTTAAAAATACCTTTCCGTTATACTTGACAAAATCATAGAATGCGTATTTGACTGTATTTGAGTATTCGTAGATATTGCCCAAATCCATCATCTTCCAGGCTGATGGAGGCGGACATTTATTGTTGTCTTGTAAGCTGACATACACCGCAACCCCGTCCGTCACGGAGTCGCCAAATTTATAGATATTGCGGTAGTCCCATATTTCAAGGTAGTTTCCATCTGTATCAGAATAGCCGGAAACCATGTCAACAGAACGCGGACCGGCCGCATATATATCGCCAGGCGTCCTCATATACTCAGACGTTTTTGGATCTCTAGCCGTCTGGCGTGACGGATTATATATCATGGTATCATGCACCATGCCGCCGCCGAAAGCATTAGCTCCGAATGCCATGAAGTCGGACAACAGATTCTGCGCAGTCTGATAACCGCGCACGGCGTAAATCGTCCTGTTGTTGATCGCCAGGTCATAAACATTTTGAAACTTTGATGAATTTGATAATTGGGCCCAGGTACGGCCTCCGTCAGTTGATTTTGCCAGCATCCACGGAGAAGCGTACGGCCAGGACAGCGCCATGTATATTTTACTGCTGTCCAGAGGATCAGCAATCATTGAGCGGACATAATAATCCGCGTCGGTAGCGATACAGTTTATCACCGGACTATTGATAACTTCAACTGTACTGGCAGTTCCGGATTTTTCGGTGGCCCGGATAAGATAATTTTTAGTTTCCGCGAGATAGGTTGTTTTGCCGTCAGCGCTGGTTCTTGCCGCAGTATAATATATTCTACAGCCGACGGTTGTCAGAACGGTATTATTCGGCCCGGTCACCAGAACATACGGCGACAGGATACGGATGGAGCTAAGATCAGCCGGGGGCGATTTTACTTCCGGAACCAGATCACTAAGGATGATTTTCTCCACTATTGCACTTTTCGCCAGGTCATACCTGATCAGCGCGATTTTTCTGAAGCCTTCGTAACGCCCTTTGGTGACCCACAGCGTGTTCGCGGACGTTTTTACCATCTGCGGCGCCAGACCGGGAACTGCGCTGTCCGTGTCAATGGTATAAGCCTTTACTGTTTTAGTGCTTTTGCTGTATTCATAAATACTGCTTGCGGCGCCGCTGAGCTGAGAGGAAACTTTCTTATAATCGCTGTCATCGTTGTAGTAGAAAGAGAAACAGACTTTGTCGCTATCAAAAGGATCAACATAGATGGAGCATCCGGCGGCAAAGTTATTTTGCAGCGTCGGAACATCATTCCATGTCTTTTTGACCAGATCGTAGTATTGAACCCCCTTGTAATGCGTCACCCACATCCATTTTGAGGCTTGATCATAAACCATCTTGACTACACGGTTATTTTTCAACGGGCTGTTTACGTCATTGGCGTTTATCCAGTTAAGGATATTGCCTGAAGCATCATAAATTGCGATGCCGCCGCCTTCATTGCGCATATGTTCCTGGTAAAACTCATTCGTCCCGCGATTATTATCGAAGCCCTCAACCACATTCATGGCAGGTTCGCCGGTACCGCACCATATCTGATTATTGACCGGATCATAGGCCACGCAGGTCTGATGGCGGAATTTAATGTCGCTGCCGTCATAAGCCTTCTGGTAGTCCGTGATTGCCGCGGTGTCGGCATTGATTGCCAGCAGTCCGCCGTTGTCCCGGTTCATCAGCCGTGACGGGTGCGAGCGGAAACAGGTGACAAAAGAACCGGGGATGAATGTCGCGCCCCGGTAAATAAACGGATACTGACTGACCATGTCACCATCTGCATAAAAAGTATTGTCGCCCGCGCCATATCCGATAGTGGCATTATTTAAAAAGGCGAACATCAAATCTTTAGCGACAGTATCCATAGTCGCGGTCAACTGTTTAGTGGTCGCATTCGCCGGAACTTGTACCACTTCAATATTCCGTTTTTTCGACTCGCTCCGCACCATTCCAGGAATTTGTTGATCCAGGGTGAGAAATTTTACTTTACCGCCGTTTTTCTTGTACGATGCATACGCCGGATATCCGGTGTCATCGATCATTTGCTTGATATTGTTCGTCCCTGCTCCGTCCAGTCGCGACACGATATAATAACCGAATTTTTTCGAAGAGAATTTCTTGTTAAGAATGTCGGGATTGTAATAGTAAAAGTATTTATTCCTGCTGAAAATATCCGGGATGCTGTAGTCTGCCGCGGACTCGGACAAACCGAACAGCACATAGATGTCAGTAACATGGAACCAGATACCGATGCCTGAAAATTCCGGGGTCGCGGCATACAGCGGAATACCGCGCGTCAAGACAATGTAGTTTATTTTGTCGGTCAGGTTGCCGGCCGCCATATGGTTTTTAATGGCGTCAAGCAATGTTTTTTTCTCACTTGGGGTTGCCTGCCCGGCTTCATTGCCGGTCCCCTGCTGGTCGGTCATGGAGACATGCACAACATTGATGTCCGGAATTTGACGGGCAGTTTTAAAATAAGTTCCGATTTCCACCGAAGCAGGCGATTTGTCATTGATTACCAGCAGGACGTCGTCGTAAGCCGGCAGCGCAAATGAACTTATTGCTGAAGCCGAAATAAATACCGCTATAACCAGTTGCCATAGTGTTTTCATCATAATCTCCCCTTTTTATAGTTTACATTATTTAGTTTTAATGTCTTAAAGTTTAAAAAATGTATATGCTTGAAATTCAGAACCGCCCTTGTGTTCCAGGGTTGATGATTTTCAATTCCTTGTTTTTTGTATAGACCGTCCTGCATCACAAATAGTTATCGCCGGTGTTCCGGCGATAACTATTTGATCTTAGCCTGAATAATCCAGATTATAGATTCTGCAAAACTACTTTATTTCACTGAGTTTCACATCATCAAACCAGGCAGCGCCATCGGCGTTGATGATGTTCAAACACAAATATGATTTTTCTTTGATATTCGAGTCCGGACCGCTGGTGAATTCCGCGCTGCATTTCTCCCACGGCATGGTGCCGGTGTACCAGCTTGTTGCCGGGAAAAAATGATTCTTGTCGCTATAGACACGGATGCATACCCCGCCGACGAGGTTATTCAGCGGCTTGATGTTTTCTGTTTTGACATAACAGCTCACCCGGTATTTGGTATTCGGCTTCATTTGCGGCAAATATTGTACAAAACCCGTTTTGCCGGGACCTTGATTGGTCAATTTCAAGCTTTGGCCGCCTTTGACGGATGTTGCTTTGTCAATGGAGAATGACTGGCCGGGCTTCATGTTTTTTGCCTCGTCGCCATACCATTCCCCCAGCATCCGGCCATGCAAAGGGGCGGAGAAATCGCCGTTGTCAAGAATTGAAGTCTCCTCCTTGATTTCGCCGAACCGCAGACTGCCGAAATTCTGCAGGTCGTGAAAACCGTTGCGCAGAAACGGGCTCCAGGTATAAAGGGTGATATAATCATTGCCTTTATCCAGTATCCGGTTACGGTTGAAATTTGCCGGGAAACCTTCCTGATTGAATCCCGGCAGTTTCTTTACCGGAATGGCAATTTCCATTGTCCAGCGTCCGTCCTCCCGGACTGTTTTGGCGATGGCGTCGCTGTTCCAGGTCCAGTCCGCCGGGCCGCTGCCGGAGCCTATTTTCTCATTCTGCAAATCGCTGATGCAGCCGGCGGCGTTAACCAGGATCTGATAATATTTTTTACGGTCGCCGGACGGATTGAGAAATATTTCCACTGAACTGTCCCGCCAGATATTGGGGTCGTCATTATCGCGTCTGCTTGCGATGATATTTTTCATTTCCGGCTCTTCGCAGTCAAAGGCGAAATAGATATAATCCTTGTCTTTCAAGCCGCGAACAGTGGTCTTTACCGGCATTTTTCCCTGATTAAAAGGCGACAGGAGCATTACCGCACTGTTTTTCCACGCCGGATCATCAAGTTTTCCGTCCAGAGTTATTTTCCCGCCGGGGGGAACGTCTTTCACATTAAAAATCAAATCCGCTATTGCGCCTTTTTTAGCATTGTATTCACGGGCCTTTTTGACTATATCATCCAGAAAATTGCTCCGGATGAATTTGACCCGTTTCAGCGCTTCCGGGTCATCGGCGGTCTGCTTCTCCGCCAGATCAAACAATGCCGTAAGCGAGGCAATTTCCTCCGGCGAATAAATTTTGTTCCACAACTCATATTCGGAAGGTCCGAGGCATGCCGGGCCGGTCGGAGTATCCACCGGCTTATCGGCAATTTTTTTCAACCATATGCCTTCAAACCGTTCATAGATTTTGTGCATGGTGTCAGCCGCCGGGCCGAACATCAGGCGATAATGTTCATTCAGCAGAGCGGCAACGTCGGTTGAATTATCCCACGCAACTTTGCTGAACACATAAAAATTCAAGTAATTGAATATATACTGGTCAACTTCCGTCTGTAATTTAGCGCCGAAAATATTCTCCTTGTGCCGTTTAAAATACGAACCGATGCAATTGGGCGTCAGGCTGGGAATACCGGGGATTCCCAGACCGCCTTCTTTATTGGCATAAGTCCAGAGCCAGACCCTGCCGCCGGTTTTCTTCACCCAGCCGGCAATCTCCCGGTCATCTTTCGCCTGAATCTCCGGCAGTGATTCATTCCACGGCCCGCGTTCGGCAACCATTACCAGCATATTGTCCGGAATTTTTACATTCGGCAGATTCAGGTACGGCGGATAAGCCATCATGGTCACATAACCCGGAATCCCGTTTTTCTTCAGACGTTCCGCGGTGTCAACCGCAAATCCCCAGATGAAATCAGAAACAGCCTGCGGCCCTTTGGAGAAATGCTTCCGGCATTCCGGACAGGTACATTCGTATAAGCTGTCATTCGGCATAATATTGAAGTATCCCGGCTGAAATCCCGACGCATCCCAGCAATAGCCGAAACGTTCAGTCTTCACGCCGCGCTGCTCGGCGGTTTTGCCGGTCAGAAACGCTTCCGCATCCTTGTAAATCTCTTCACGGACGCCGCTGGAAAAACAGAGCTGCCCCGGCATCGGCAAGGCCGGATTGTTATGCCGCTGACCGTTATCCATTAAAGCAAAATATTCCGGATGGCTTGTGCCGAAGCGGGTCAGATAACCCAGTCGCGCCAGTCCGTGACAGTTTGGAATATAATCTGTCCTGCCGCGCAAGCGGTAACTGCTCAAATTGCGTCCTGCCAAACCATCATTAGGCTGACCAGGCTCATACCATGCGCCGGAATAAATCGACAGTTCCCTGACGGTATAATCCGGATGATCGACAATATCCATCGCCGGCACAGACAGAGTCTTATGTTGCGGCACAATCGTTCCCGTTGGACCGGGGAAATAAAATCTCACTCCGGCAAACCGTTCCAGGAAATCATATACGCCGAACAATGTTCCCCGTTCATATAGCTGCCCCCAGATTTCGTCGTTAACGGTCTTGCGCGGGTCTGCTTTCAGATCATCCCGTCCGGCAATGTAAATCCGGTTGCCGGCCGCCCTGATGACAAAACTGTCGCGCGGCAGTTTTTTGACTTCAATACCGGCGGCGGCGGACAAAGTGTTGTCCCCGATGATGATTGCGATTCTGCTTCCGGCCGCCTTGTCCGTAATCGGAATTTTTGCTCCGGTGGATTGTTCCAGAAAGCTTTGCAGTTCCCGCGCCGCAAATTTACTGGTCGGGCTGGAGCCTTCCGGAACGACGATCTCGCATTCCGCGATTCCATTTGCCGCCAGCGTCAACTGCTTCTCATTGTCAAGTTTCACGCAACGGGAGCCGGTTGCTTCGCCGGCAAACGCAGTTCCAATTATCGCCGCCACGGCTGCACAGCATGCAGCTTTGGTAAAGAAGACATTCATTTCAAATCCCAATCTGTAATTATGTTAACAATCGTTTATTGTTTGTAAATATAGGTTCCGGTAGTGCCGTAAAACTTATCAATTTTTTCTTGAGATGCATGAAGATCGGCCCACAGGGTATTGGTATAATTCAGGTGGCGGAAATCCACTGCCTGGTCAGTCGCCGCCGCATATGAGAACGGGAACACGCTGTCGGCAATCTGAATCGGCCAGCCTTCTCTTCCCGCGCGCATTGCAAGTACATCTGTCATGAAAACCGTTGCTGAAGGTTTTTTCATGATTCCTTTTTTCATTTGTCTGGCTTCCGGATCATTGCAGTCTCGGCGCAAATAGTAATTTGCCCCGTAACTTGCATGCAGAAACCAGGTGGTTGAGTCAGCGGCACTGAACCGGCTTATCCGGTAGGTATCCGCCGGACAAGTGAAAACAGTCTTTTTTACCCTCAAATCAGCGTACACTAAATGACTGTACGGTTGCAAATCAGTGAAAAAAGCGCCATTTCCAATCTGCGCCGGAAAATAGCCATTCCAGTCAGTCTGATAGAAAGCAACAAACTGGCCGACCTGCTTAAGATTATTGGTGCAACCGGCGGCCTTGGCTTTATTTCTCGCTTTATTCAGCGCCGGCAGCAGCATTGCGGCCAGGATTGCTATGATCGCTATGACCACCAGGAGTTCAATGAGTGTAAAAAACTTTCTGCCGCTCTCCCTCCGGGTTAAAACCGAAGTCCGCATCCTTGTTTTTCTTTCTATTACATTCATTTCCCATTCTCCTTCTTTTGGGTTTTCAATTCTTGCCTTTTCCGTCGTTTTGTTCATTGTTATTATCTCCTTATGTTCTTTATAATTTTCAGAAAAATATTATTTAAAGGCTAAATAGTTTCGCCGAATGAAAAAGTTGCCTCCGGGGAATAATTTTTAGGCCTGGCGTGAGCTTCCTCGGAGAGGTGCCGGAGCAGCCGGTCCACCGCCATGTACCCTATTTGCTCAGGCTTTGACAATACAGAGGTCATTTCCGGTTTTTTGAAACTGCTGTAGCCGAATCCGTCAGTACACAGCACCCCGATGTCTTTGCCGGGGCGCAGATTCCGGGTCGGCAGCCAGTCAAGGCATTCCTGCCCGATTGAAGCCGGTACAACAATCAGTATCCTGCCCTGCGGTTTAAGCTGTTTTATTCCTTTTTCCAGTGATGCGAGGGTTTCCGCCAGCGGATTAAGGCTGCATCCGTCCACGATCACGATCCGGCTGTCAGGAATATTGTTTTCTGCGACAAAGCTTTTGAACGCTGCAAACCTCTCCTGGAAGTTGGTTTGAGCTGTACCCTGATTACAATAAATAAAGCTGCTGTAGCCCATTCTGGCCGCAGTATCAAGTCCTTTTGTTACGCCTTCCCGGTTTGGCGGCGTGACCGTATCCACCGGCAATTCACTGAGGCGGTTTACGATGACCATGGGCTTGCCGGTATGCCGCAGAGCCCTTTGAAGCATGTCATCAGTTATCCGTTCATCCACCAGATAGCCGTCCACCCTGTCCGTCATTTCCAGCATGGCATCAACAATATGCTCCAGCGAGGCGTCGCTTACCGGCGGACTGTTCAGCGGCAGCACGGTATGACTGGTAAGCAGGTTGATATGACGACTGCAAATTTCCGTTTGAATTCCCAGGTTTATGTCATTAAAATAATTGTCCGTATTATTATAGGCGCGCAAAGGGCGGATAAAACAACCGATATTACCGGTAAAGGCCGGGCGCTTCAGCTCTTCATTGCTGCGGACAAAATAACCGCACCCGCGTTTCTGCTGCACGTAGCGCAAATCGGACAGTTCCTTGTAAACCCGAAGCGCGGTAATATGGCTGACGCCATATTTGCCTTTTAAGGCGCTGACGGAAGGAACTTTATCGCCGGGCTTGAGAACCCCGTAGTCAATCGCCCCTCTGATATCATCAGTAATTTTCTGATACATTGAAAGCTCGGAAGCCATATCACACCACCATTAATATTAGACATATTACTAGTAACAATACTAATAGTATACATGATTTAATGAAATTTGTCAATAGCGATATTCTTTTTTTGATAAAAAAGCCGGAAAAATAATTGGCCGCCCTGGAACAATATCTTCCGCCGCTCCATTTTTAATGGTCGGGAGTATGCAAAATAATCAGTCCGGATAAAAGCCCTTTTTGACCTTCCTGCCGCCGTTTCAGTTGACAAATTTACTATATATAAAAGGACAAGAGTCAGGCGACAGGAGCCAGAAGTCAGAATGAAAACCGGGAAATCAGAAGACAAAAACCAAACGCATTATGCTCAACGGCACTCCAAAGTCTCCGGAATCGGACGGCTGTCCGTTTGGTTATGCTGGCCGCATGGGCGAAACAGTCTCTGCTCAACGGCACTCCAAAGTGTCGGAGTGGGCTGTCCAGAATGTGTAAAGTTCAGGAATTGCAGAAATGGCGCCAGTTAACGAAAATCTTAACCGGAGATTCAATTGAACGCGGAATGCGGAAATTTGAAAATGGAAAAACAAAATAACCTTAAGCTCAAACAGCTCTCCAAACTCTCCGGAATGTTGAACTGTCTCCGAACGCTTTGTGCTCCGCGGGTGTCCAAGTGTCCAAAATGCGGACGGCTGTCCGTCTGGTTATGCTGGCCGCATGGGCGAAACAGCCTCTGCTCAACATCACTCCAAAGTATCGGAGTCGGCTGTCCAAATTGTCCAGGTCCGTAGTGTCGGCAGCGTCTGTGGAAGGCTGTCCGGAACGAGGGAAGGAGATGTCCGGAATGTCCAAGTTCATAGATGCCGGCTGGCCGGCTGTCTCATTGCGACGGTGTCCGGCGGCGGAACCTCTTCTGTTTCGGTTTTGACGGGCGGCTTCAGCGGCATGCAGAACAGTCGGCAAACGAGTTCGCCGCCGGGGTTTTCGCCGTTGACCAGAGTCCTGGAATAATTGCGCTGGCGGTCTATCAGGTAGAAAATTTTGGAATCGGCGGCAATTAATTTTATATTGACGCTGCCTTCGTCGTTGAACGGGATATTGAAGGTTTCGGTTTTAACGCCTTTCTGGTAGCAGGTGAAGTTTTTCTTTTCGCCGTTGATTTCCAGTTGCGCATTGCCGATATCCTCAAAAAACAGTGTCAGTTCGAGTTCTGTAGTTTTAAATTTGCGTCCGGCGACCGGGAAAAATTTCTTTACCGCGGTGCCGGGCTGGAATTCGATTGTGGTCCAGCCGCCAAAAGAAAACGGACCGTTGTCGAGAAGCATGAGTCTGCCCGGCGCAACTTCCACGGCGACTCCGTTCGGGCGCACCTTGCGGATAATGCCGGACTCCAGGTTCTGACGGTAGTAATCATACGCGGTAAAACAGACGAAGACGCCGACGATCAGAAGAATGGCTGACAGATAGGCTTTCCTGGAATTTATCGTGCGCAGCCGCCAGAAATGGTTGAGTATTGCCGCCGCGCAGATTGCCAGCAGCGGAATGACCGGCAGCCGGAAACGGCATAAAATGTAAAAAACCGAGGTGGCCGCCCAGAACGAAAGAATAAAGTAAACCAGCAGGAAAAGTTTGACGCTTTTCCTGCGGAATGCTCTGGCTGTGAGGAAGATCAGCCCGGCCATGCCGACGGCCATTATGAGTCCGGTGGGCATAATCCCGGTAAGCATGAAAATCCGGCTCTGAGTGCCTTCGCCCAGGAAGGAGATATTGTTGGGGATTTCCTGGTAATCCCAGAACAGCAGGAGCTTCCGGAAGGTGAGCTCGGCGTATGCAAGCGGTTCGGCGGCGATCCAGGCCATTATCCTGGCGGGAATGGAAATCTGATTCGCCGTGCTCATCCAGGCATGGTAGCTGGGCGGATATTCCATCGGACCGGATGGAAGGTCCGGATTGCGCCCTCCGGGCGGCGCTTCAGGAGTGTTGCCCAGCGCCAGCACCGAACCGGCCGCCGTTGACGGACCGGTGAGTTTCCCGCTGAGCATGGTATTGCGCCAGGCAAAAGGGATTTGCGGCAGCAGCACCAGGAAAAGAAACACGGCAACCGCGGTAATTTTCAGTAGCATGAGTTTATACTTTGAACGGAAGATCCCGGATTTTCCGCCGGTGGCAATGAAAACTGCCGCCAGTAGCCCCGGCACAAAACACCAGACATTGCCCCGCGTCAGAATGGAGCAGCCGCAAACCAGCGCCGCCGGCGCCCAGTAAAACCATTTGCGGGTGGAAACCGCCAGCAGCGAAAGATACAGCAGCAGCATTATCCAGAAGACCTGCAGCGTCTCAATCAGCATGAACGGGGTGTAGAGGATGAGCGCCGCCGACAGCATGGTCAGCAGCGCGGCAATGATCCCCGCGGCGCGGTTCCACAGCAGCGCAGCACACTGGCCGGTCAGGAATACGGTCAGCGCGCCCAGGATGGATTGAATTACAATCAGCGCCCAGATGGAATCGCCCAGTGTAAGCTTGATGAACGGCAGAAAAAAGGCATAGTAGAAAGGCTGGAAGTAAAACACTTCCTTGAAGGTGCCGTTGGCGATTTTAGCGGCCAGCCCCTGGTAGACCGCCATATCCGTGGCCGGCGACGGATAAGTGACCTGGTTGAAACCGTTGTTGAAGCCGGCCAGTTCGATACTGACCGCCAGCCGGATGGCAAACGCCGCAATAGTCAGCGCCAGCAGGATGTAAGTAAAGTTTTTCTTCATCTGATAATGTTTGCCGTCCGTCCGGGGAACGTCGCGTCAGACGTTCATTAACTCTTTTTCTTTATGCACCAGATCTTTATCAATGGCGATAATATAATCGTCAGTAAGCTTCTGGATATCATCCAGCATCTGCTTCAGATCGTCTTCCGTAATCTCGCTGTTCTTCTGGGCCTTTTTCGCCAGCTCGTTGCCGTCGCGACGGATATTGCGGATCGCGACTTTCGCTTCTTCAGCGCGATGTTTGGCCTGTTTGGCGAGGGAGGCGCGGCGCTCTTCACTTAGCTCCGGTACCGGCAGACGGATGATTTTGCCGTCGTTGACCGGGGAGATGCCGAGATTGGCGGCGATCAGCGCTTTTTCCACCGCCGGCATGGCGCCGCGGTCCCAGGGCTGGACGACCAGCATCCGGGGCTCCGGCACGGTGATTCCGGCCAGCTCTTTCAGGCGGGTCGGGGTTCCATAGTAATCAACGGTGATGTTTTCAACCAGCGACGGCGAAGCCTTGCCGGTCCTGAATGCGGCAAGGTCCTTGCCCATATTTTCCTGAGTCTTCATCATGTGCTCTTCAAGAAAATCCATCAAACTGCCTATTTCAACACTCATATTATTTCTCCATGTTAAAATTGAGTATATTTTAAAGTATAATAAGAATTTAAAACAAATAAGCGGAAAATTCAAACGCCGCAAGCAAAAAAACCTCCGCTCATTAACGCCGTCCGCCGAGAATGAACAGGATTACCGCGGCGGAGATCAGCGCGGCGGCAATAATCCGCCTTGCCAGCAGTCCCGGATTAAGCCGGGTTTCAAGCGTTGAAAACCCATAGCCGGCTATGATCGCACCGATAATCACTGAAATTATTCCTCTGGAAGACTGGATGATGTTGCCGAAAACCGGCCCGATCAGCCCGAAACATGAAAACAGCAGCAGCATCGCCACAAACCAGCAGACACTGAACGGCATTGCCAGCTTCAACTGTCGGATGGAGATTCCGGGGATGATAAAAAGCATGGGAATGGAGCAGATCCCGGCAAAAGCATAGGAGACGGCCCCGGCCATCGCGGCTCCGAAAAAGACGCTTTCATACCCCAGGCAGTCTATCAGGATTTTGATGTAGGTGTCGGAAAGAGAATAGCCGCAGCAGGCGACCAGGATCAGCATTGCGCTCTTCACCGGAATGCTGCCGCCGCTCCAGTTGGACATGACCGCGCCGCCCAGACAGAGTAAAACACCAAGCCATTGCAGCCCGTTGAAAGCATTATTCAGGAAAACGATGCTTATTCCGGCCAGAAACAGTATTTTCAACCCGAGCAGCGGCGCCAGCCGGGAAGCGTCGGCCTGTTTAAGCGCCAGAAAGAAAGCACACTGCGCCAGCAGATAATAGACATTGCACAAGATCAGCGCTTTGCCAAAATTCATCAGCGGCGGCAAGGGTTTATGCATCAGCAGGAAAGGCAGCATTGCCGCCGCGAAGAGGCCCATGATAATATGCGAAACCGCCAGCAACTGGTACGAGTTTCCGGAAAAGGAGATGAAGCGTTTGGAAAACAGATAGGAGCACGACTGGGAAGTCGCCGCTCCCAGTCCGGTAATAATGCCGAGAATTATAGTTTCCATGTTAACCGGCTCAAAAAAACAAGCGGCGAAGCCTTCAGGCCCCGCCGCCGGTCTTGAATATTGAAAATCAATTATTAGGAGTAATCGGAACCTGCTGCTCCTGCGGGGTCAGTTCCTGTACGCCTTTCAAATTCATGTCTTTCGCCGTGCTCGGAGTCCTGCTGAGAAGCCGGTCCGCGGCGCCAATGGGCGTTGTGGCGGGCGCGGCTGTTGCGGGAACTGCGGTAGGCAGTGAAGGAGTCGATTCTTTCATCTGAGAGCTTTCGTCGCTGGGTGCAACATCCTGCAGAACGGCTACCGGAATCGGTTTCGGCGGCGGCGCAAGTATCTTTTCAGTAAGTTTGGTGTAAGCCGGAGAGATGATGGTCAGGAATTTTAATGTATTCGGGCTGTCATTGACCGCCGACTGCAGAGCTCCGGCCGGGATGTAAACCGCCATTCCTTCCTTCATAAGGTAATCAAGGTTATTGACTTTAAGCGTGCCGCCGCCGGCGATTACAAGCACCATTTCGCTGCTGGTCAAAGAATGCAGGGCCAGCCCTTCGCCGGGGGGAAGCTGTACCAGCGTGATGCTGTAACTGCCTTTGCCGGGGTCTGAAATATTCTCGAAGATGGTATAATACTTAGCGCCGCCCAGCTCTTTATTGATGGTCGGAGCAACTTCGTAAATGTCTTTGTACATGACTTTTTTGGGCGATTCCGCCAGGTCGCGTTTCTGGGGTTCGGGGTCGGGAGCGATGCAGCCGCTGCCAATAAAAGACAATGCGAGAACTGCGGTTGCCAGGATTATAGCGTATTTACAATTCATTACCGGTTATCCTCATGTTTATTAATAGTATAATTATATCCAAACAAGGTATGAAGAATATAATTTGCAAAATCAATAATGCAACCCCTCGCGTTAATAATTAGGCCCCTGGTCATTAAACATTCCGGACATGCCTGCCCCCTCCATCCTGATTGGACGCCGATATTTTGTCCGTGCGGCCAGTATAACATTGCGGACAACCGGACTGTTTTGGACAATTTGGACAGCCGCTGAACAGAACTGTTTTGCCTCTGTCCCGGCCGGCCGATTAAGGTTTTCATTAACAAATTACATTTTGGACATTTTGGACACTTGGACACCCGCTGAGCACAACGTTTTCGAAGACGGTCCAACATTCCGGAGAGTTTGGAGAGCTGTTTGAGCTTACGGTTATTTTGTTTTTCCATTTCCCATTCTCCGCATTCCGCGTTCAATTGAATCTCCGGTTAAGATTTTCGTTAACTGACGCCATTTCTGCAATTCCTGAACTTTACCCGTTTTGGACAGCCCACTCCGATACTTTGGAGTGCTGTTGAGCACAACCATTTTTAAACACATAGAGCGAAATCCTGTTAAATATGTTTCCATAGTTCCCTGTTTAAAATTTATATCAAAGTCTACATCTATGGTGATTTTGTCGCCTGATATTGGCTTAAATCGTTTATTTTAAGCTGGTTAACTTTAGAAAGCTGCAAGCCATATTGCAATCAGCGGTCAAGGCGTTAAGGCTGGTCGAATGGATCAGACGGGTCCGACTGGACAGGCTGGTCCGATGAAGTTTTCGCGAACACCATGATCTGCCTGATCAACCAGGCGAGCTATCTGCTCTGGAAGCAGATGCAGCGCCTTGAAGAAGATTTTCTCAAAGAGGGGGGTTTTACGGAAAAGCTGTACAACGTCCGCTCGCAAGCCCGGAGAAATCAGTAAAAAAAGGGGAATTACTTCCCCTTTTTCTTTGCCGGGGCCTTCAGACTTTTGACGAAAAGCGCTATTTTTTCCAGGGCTTTCAGAATATTTTCCGTGGAGGACGCGTAGCTGCAGCGGACATAGCCTTCGCCGCAGGCGCCGAACGCCGTGCCGGGGACTACCGCCACTTTCTGCTCCAGCAGCAGCCTGGACGCAAACTCTTTCGAGGTCAGCCCGGTCTGGGCGATCCGCGGGAAAACGTAGAACGCGCCGCGCGGTTTCAGACACGGCAGGCCGAGATCATTCAGCCCTTTAACAATAATATTCCTGCGTTCGCAGTATTTGTCGCGCATTTCCTCCATGACGTTTCTGCCGTTTCTCAGCGCTTCAACGGCGGCTTCCTGAGCCGTGATCGAGGCGCAGAGCATCGAATACTGATGAATTTTCATCATGGCGTCAATCAAATCCGCCGGGCCGCAGGCATAGCCGATGCGGGTGCCGGTCATCGCAAACGCCTTGGAAAAGCCGTGCAGAAACAGGGTTCTTTCCTTCATGCCGGGCAGCGACGCGATTGAATGCAGTCTTTTTTCGTAGGTCAGTTCGGAATATATCTCGTCGGTAATGACGATCAGGTCATTATCGATGGCGATTTTCGCGATTTTTTCCATCTGGACCTTGTTCAAAGTCGCGCCGGTCGGGTTGCACGGGAAATTCAGCAGCAGCACCTTGCTTTTCGGGGTGATTTTCCGGCGGATCGCTTCCGGATCGACCGCGAACTCATCTTTTTCACTGGTTTCGACCACCACCGGCACGCCGAACGCCATTTTGATTTCCGAGGCGTAGGAGACATAGCACGGTTCATGATAGATGACTTCATCGCCGGGATTGGTCAGCGCGCGGATGGCCAGGTCCAGCGCTTCGCTGACCCCGACGGTGATGATACATTCATTTTCCGGCTTGTACTGCACGCCGTAGTCACTGGCGACATATTTGCATACTTCCTTCCTCAGGGACAGCAGCCCGAGGTTGGAGGTATAGCTGGTATGGCCTTTTTCCAGGGAATAAATCGCGGCCTCGCGGATGTTCCACGGGGTTACGAAATCAGGTTCGCCGATGCCCAGCGAAATGACATTGTCCATCGAGCTGACCAATTCAAAGAAATCTCTGATGCCGCTCTTCGGCAGTTCCGCGATATGCTTCGCAACGCGGCATTTAGGGAGTGATTTTAAGTCTTTCATATTCTTCTTCATTATCCATGATCCTTCCGGATTCTTTATATTTTTTCAAAACAAATGTTGTGGATGTGGAAATAATTCCCTCCAGCGTGGACAGCTTGCTGGAGACAAACGATGCGATCTCGTTGAGGGAACGGCCTTTAACTTCCACCCTCAAGTCATATCCCCCGGAGACCAGATACAGATCCGTGACCTCCGGGAAACGGGCAATGCGCTTGGCGACCCGGTCGAACCCGCCTTCGCGGACGGGAGTCACCTTTACTTCAATCAGGGCGCGGACCACGGAAGCGCCGAACATCACATCATCATCCACAATCGCTTTATAGCCCTTGATGACTTTGGAGTCCTCAAGGTCCTTGATGATTTTAATAACTTTGTTTTCAGGTATGCCCAGACGGGCGCCGATTTCGGCAATGCCCATGCGGGCATTTTCAGCCAGGAGATTGATGATCTTCTTTTTCATATTGATTAAGCCTCTGTTTAGAGCGTTGTTAAACATCAAAAAATAACAGATAAAGATAAAACAGCGGGGCGTTCAGCACCAGGCTGTCGAGGAAATCGAAAAAACCGCCCATTCCCGGAATGGCGCTGCCGGAGTCCTTGACGCCGCAGGTCCGCTTCAATACCGATTCCACCAGATCGCCGGCAAAGCCGCCGAAAAAGAGGACAATGCCGATCAGCACCGAAAAATGAATGGCATGTCTGTCCGGCGACACTTCAATCAGCGACGAGTCCGGAGAATCAAACACATACCTGGCCAGAATCACGCTGAGCCAGACGGAGCAGATCAAACCGCCGATCACGCCTTCATACGATTTATTCGGGCTGATCCCGGGCACGACCTTATGATTCTTCCCGTCCAGCAGCTTGCCGGTCAGCGTGCCGGTCAGCGTGCCGGTCAGATAAGCGCCGGTATCGCCGATCTTGGTTACCGCCACCATGAACAGCAAAAGCATCGGATCAATCCGGTAAATCAGCACCATGAAGCTCAGCGGCACCGCCACCATCATGAACACGCCCATGGAATTAACAGCTTTATCAACATATTTATCGCGGTTTTCAAAGACAAACAGCATATAAACCCACATGCCGACAACTAAAAAGATTATGGCGATCAGAAACATCATGATCTGGATTTCATAAAAAATCATAATGACCACCATCAGCGACGACACCGCGGAGGTCAGCAGCTTAAATCCCGGTTTATTGATCTTTTCAATCATGGCAAAGGTTTCATAAACCACAAAAAATGCCGAAACCCCGGTAAAGACGGCAAAAAGCATCTGCGCCGCAACCCCTTTCGCCAATGTCGAAAAGAGAAACAGCGAAACCAGAACGATAAAACTGATTGATCTTAAAATGAACGTCATCCGCTACCTTCCGCCAAATCTGCGGCTGCGCATATTGTATGCCTCAACCGCTTTCATTAATTCTTCCTTATTAAAGTCCGGCCACAATGTTTCCGTTATATAAAATTCGGAATACGAGAGCTGCCACAACAGAAAATTACTGATTCTATATTCCCCGCTGGTCCTGATCATCAAATCCGGGTCAGGAATTTCCGGGTCATAAAGATAACGCGCGAAACACGTTTCATCAACATCTTTACTTTTTATTTTTCCGTCATTTGCATCTTTTACTATTTTTTTGACGGCATCGACGATCTCCGCCCGGCCGCCGTAACTCAATGCCAGGACTAAAGTTCCGCACTTGTTGTCCGCGGTTTTCCGGATCGCGGCGGCAAGATTGCGCCTGACGCCTTCCGGCAACTGCTCCGTCCTGCCGATGGTTTTCAGCCGGATTCCGTTATCCATCAGTTCATAAAGGCGGTTCGTCAGGAAATCATTTAAAATATTCATCAGCCCGCTGACTTCAAACCCCGGACGCTTCCAGTTTTCAGTGCTGAACGCATAAAGCGTAAGATATTCCAGGCCAATCTCTTTCGCTGCTTTTACTATCTCAATGACTACTTCCGAGCCTTTTTTGTGTCCCTCAATCCGCTCCAGTTTATGCTGTTCCGCCCAGCGGCCGTTGCCATCCATTATAACAGCAATATGGCGAAGCTTTCTAGCTTCTTTTCCCATAAAAATAATCCTCTATCATTAAACATAAGGTATGATAAACCGGCAAATGATACTCCTGTATCTTATATGCTTCTGTCTCAGGCATTTTCAGCGCCGTGTCAACCAGTCCGGCACATCTGCCGCCGCTTCTGCCGGTCAGCAGTATCGTTTTAACACCCATGACTGAAGCGGTGAGTATGCAGTTATAAACATTGGCCGAATTGCCGCTGGTGGATATTGCAATCAGCACATCGCCTTTCCGGCCGAGACCGAAAAGCTGCTGGGCAAAAATCAGGTCGGCATCCACGTCATTGGCGAAAGCGGTGATAAAAGCCGGATGGGAAGTCAGCGAGATCGCTCTCAGCCCGTATTGAAGCTTGTCCGCCAGTTTAAGTCCGTCCTCTCCAAATTTGTCAGAGAACTCCTTTTTCAACTCGTCCTTTACTTCTCTTTTTAATATAAAACCTTTAAGCAGCTCTCCTGCAATGTGTTCTGAATCGGAAGCGCTGCCGCCGTTGCCGCAGGTGAAAACCGTTCCGCCGTTTTTCAAAGACTCCAATATCGTTTCATAAGCCGTCCGCACATCATCTTTCAAATGAGCAATGGCGGGATAGCGCCGGATAAGATCATTTAATAAAATATCCATTTTTTACCGTTAATTTATTGATTCAGTCTTTTATAAGTATATTGTATTTTTTAAATATAGCTTCCTTTTCAGAAATTTAAAAATCTCTTTTAAGCTATTTTTTATCTTATCTATTGACAAGTGTGTTAATAAAAACATATTAATGGTGTTAATAATTCGTCAATGATGACAAGTTTTAGTTTAGTAAAGTTTTCTGAACAATCTTATTAATATGATATTTTTTTGTTTTTCGCTCAAATTTAACTTTATTAACAGAATTAACAGGGTATAATAATAAAAATAAATAGATATAGAGTATAGGTAATAAGTAATATAAATATATAGCCTGTGAATAAACCAGCTTAAGAAAGAAAGGAAGAATATGAAATTAAGTATCAGCAAAGACAAATTTTTGAAGGCAATTCAGAAGGTAATCAATATTATCGGGAACAGGTCAACGCTGCCGGTTCTGGGTAATGTGCTGCTGGAAGCAGAGGGAAATGCCTTAACCTTAACGACTACTGATCTTGAAATCAGAATAACGACCAGACTTGAAGCGGCAGTCGAAAAAAGCGGCAAGACAACAGTTCCGGCGAAAAAGCTGCATGCACTGGTCAGCAGATTCATCGGAGACAGCGTATGTATCGCCTGCAATGATAAAAACCAGGTGGAGATACAGTGCGGAACCAGTAATTTCAAACTGCTCGGACTGCCAGCGGACGATTTTCCGGTGCCGGTGGATTTTGCTTCCAAAAAGCAGATCAAGTTTAAAGAAACCGATTTCAGCAAAATGCTGGATCAGATTTCCTATGCGGTAAGTCTTGATGACACCAGAAAAGTATTGCACGGCATTCTCTGTTCCGTAAAGGAAAATACGATAACCGCGGTGGCTACCGACGGCAAGCGTCTGGCCCTGGTTGAAAAAGTTCCGGAAAGTTTTAGCGGCGATGAAGGGGACACCATTATTCCGCTGAAAACCGCTGTGGAAATCAAGCGGCTGCTGGACGGAACTGGAATAGTGACAATTGAAATTGGTGAAAAACAGGCTTCTTTCAAAACTGAAAATGTCCTGCTCACCACCAAATTGATTGAGGGGAACTATCCTAATTACCGTCAGGTTATTCCGGCTTCATTCAGCAAGGTATTTGAAGTGCCGGCGGCAATATTCCTGGCAAAACTTGAACTCGTTTCACTGGCACTGTCTGATTCCAGTTCATTCATGATAGTCAAATTTGACAATAACCGCCTGACATTTGAAGCTTCCAGCAACAATATTGGCGAAGGCAATGACTATATTGATATCGAGTACAAGGAAAACAGGATTGACATATCGTTTAATCCTTCGTTCCTGGCTGATCCGTTCAGACATTGCGACGCCGACAAGATCAAGATGAAAATCAACGACGGTTTCAGTCCGGTGGCGATTGAAGGCGGCGAAGGTTTCCTTTATGTGATTATGCCAATGAGAAACAGATAACTCTGATTCTTTAATTTGTTATTTTCTTGTAAATAAGCTATATAAAAGTCGTTTATATAGCTTATTTCTTTTATTGCTCTGGAAAGTGTTATGATTAAAAGACTTATTCTAAGAAATTTCAGAAATTACCTGGATGCGGATTTACTCATAAATTTTCCTTTGAATGTATTCACCGGCAGAAACGGCCAGGGAAAGAGCAATCTGCTGGAGGCGATATTCTTTGTCAGCATGCTGCGCTCGTTCCGCACTTCCCAAATTAAAGATTTGAAAACCATCGGCAAAGACAATTCCTATGTCGGAGCCGAAATAGACCGTCAGAAGTGGACTGAATTTCTGGAAATTAAAATTTCCGAGAGCGGCAAACGGAATCTGAGCATAGACCATGTTCCGGTATCCCGCGCCAGCGAATTCATTAAACGCATCAAGGCGGTGGCTTTCTCTCCGGACGACATCAACATCATCACCGGGGTCTCAAGTCTCAGGAGGCGCCTGCTGGACATGTTCATTTCGATGATGGAGCCGGAGTACCTTTCGTCATTGCACGATTATTCGCTGGCGCTGAAATCCAGAAATGCCGTCATCAAGTCCGACCGCAATATAAATGTGATCAAAGCGTTTGAACCGGCAATGGCCTCCACCGGCAGTTTCATCGCCGTTCAGCGTCAGAAATATTCCGATATCCTCGGCTCTGAAATTGAAAATATCATTAAAAGTTTCTTTCCTGAAAAGGTCTCCTTCAGCATTAAGTACCGCAACAGTTCCGGAACCGATGATTACAGCCGTTATCTGGAGATTTTTGAACGGGAGCGGGAGCGCGACATCCGGCGCGGCTATACCAGTTTCGGCCCGCAACTGGACGATTTCGACTTCAATTATAACCATAAACTGTTAAAGAACTACGGCTCCACCGGCCAGTGCCGCCTGATTTCGCTCTGCATGAAAATGGCTGAAGTAAACATTCTTTCCGCCGGCAAAGACAAAAGCGCAATTGTCGTGCTGGTGGACGACGTGACCGGCGAACTTGACGCCGTTACCCGGGAAATGTTTTTCAAAGTGATCAACCAGGCCGGACAGATATTTTTCACCTTCACCGGGAAACCGTCGGATGATTTTTTCAAAAACGCCGCCTTCTACGAAATCCAGGACGGCAAAGCCATTTGCAAAAATGATGCGGCGGGATAAGCTTATTAAGCGGTTTAAACAATTGAGAGAAAAATGTCAGAAAACTGTCAACAATTTGCAGATAACTTAAATATACTGGTAGTGGACGACGAGGCCAATATCCGGAAAACCATGAATATCTGCCTGGAATCATACGGCAATCAGGTTACGGCAGTCAGCAATATTCATGATGCGGAAGCGGAAGCCCGGCGACAGGTTTTCGATCTGGCGTTTGTGGATCTGCGTCTGGGAACAGACGACGGGATGGATTTGATTCCGATTCTGTTGAGTGTTTCGCCGTGGCTGAAAATTGTTGTGATCACCGCTTATGCCTCCATTGACACCGCCGTGGAAGCCATGCGCCGGGGAGCGACGGATTATCTTGAGAAACCGTTCAAACCCGAACAGTTGCTGCTGGTCGCGGCCCGTGTCGCCGACATGCGGCGCATGGAACAGCGGATCGCGATTTTACAGGAAGATATTGAACGTTCAAACCCGGCCGGGTTTTTCAGTTCCTGCCATCCGGAAATGCAGCGCACGATTGAGATTGCCCGGCAGGTCGCGGCGACCGAAGCCGTGGTAATGCTCCTGGGCCCCAGCGGCACCGGCAAGACCGTGCTGGCCAGGGCGATTCACGGCTGGAGCAGACGGGCCGGCAAACCGCTGGGCGTGATTTCCTGCCCTTCGCTAAGTTCGCAACTGCTGGAAAGTGAACTTTTCGGTCATGTCAAAGGCGCGTTCACCGGGGCGGTCCGGGACAATCCGGGGCGCATTGCCGCTTGTGAAAAAGGAACCATTTTTCTCGACGAAATCGGCGCGATTCCGCTTTCGATCCAGCCTAAACTGCTGCGCTTCATCCAGGAACGGGAATATGAACGGGTCGGCGACCACCAGACCCGCCGGGCGGATGTCCGCATCATCAGCGCCACCAATGAAAATCTGGAACAGGCGGTCAAGGAAGGGCGTTTCAGGGAGGATCTGTATTACCGGCTGAACGTGATTCAGATCAAAATTCCGCCGCTTTGCGAACGTCCGGACGATATTGAAGCCATCGCCGGCAACATGCTGGCGTTTTTCGGGGCGCAGAACCACAAAAGATTCGCCGGGTTTTCCGCTGAAGCCGTTGCGGCGCTGAAAAACTACGGCTGGCCCGGCAATATCCGCGAGTTGCGCAATGTAATCGAGCGCGCCGCGATTCTTTGTCAGGGCGAACATATCGGAACGGAGCATCTGCCGGAAGCAATGGCGCCGCGCAATGAGATGACCGAACTTGGCGCAATGGTATCGCTGGATAAAATAGAAGAAGCCCATATCCGCCGTGTGATCGCCGCGACCAAATCCCTGCAGGAGGCCGCGGACATTCTGGGAATTGACCAGGCCACCCTCTGGCGCAAACGCAAACAATACGGCATCTGAAAAGAAAACCTGCCGACACATTGCATTTTGCAATGCACAAAAAGAGCAGCCTTGCAAAAATCAAGCCAAACAGTTTTTCCGTCAACGATTCTCCCTCAGAAAAAGTTTTAACTTCTGGCATAACATCTGCTAATATTAATCCTGATCTTTTTTAAATTATAATGATTTAATATGATTTCGGGAATACGGACAAAACTTTTACTGGGATTTGGCGGCTTGTTTGCGATTGTCGCCATTCTCGGCGTGCTCACGATAGGGCATATCATCGATCTTGGGCAGTCCATCAATGTGATTCTGCGGGAAAATTATATCAGTGTCATTGCCTGCCAGAATATGCGCCGGGCGCTTGAAGGAATTGACAGCGGAACGGCATATTCGTTGCTCGGCAGTCCGGGAGAAGGACAAAAGCAGATAGATTTAAACTTGAAAAATTTTCATGATGCTTTAGCAACAGAACTGAGCAATATCACGGTGCCGGGAGAAAAAGAAAAGGCGGAAAAACTAAAAAATCTTTTCGCCCAATATGAAAAGATCATTCCGGGAACCGGCGATAAAAGCCGGCCTTTTGAATCCAGGCGGGAAACATATTTTAAAAGCCAGTTGACCTGTTCGAACGAAATCAGCGGACTGCTCCGGGAGCTTATCCAGTTAAATCAGGATAACATGCAGCAGGCAAACAAAGCGGCGAAACGCCGGGCGGAAGCGGCTTTTAATCAGATGCTGGCGACGATTCTGGCGTGCGCCGCCGCCGCGCTGCTGCTGAGTTTTTTCGTCCGCCGCTGGATATTGGCCCCCATTCATACGCTGATCGAATCCGCCGATGACATCCGCCGGGGAAACCTTGATGTCGTGCTGAAAGTAAAATCCAGAGATGAAATCGGATTGTTGTCGGAAACATTCAACGCCATGGCGGAAGGACTCCGGCAGGCCCGGACGACCGGCCGGCGCGAAGTAATGCGCAACCGGCAGGCGAATATTGAGGTTTTCAAAGCGCTGCCGGATGCCGTGGCGGTGCTTGACCTGGACGGCAGAGTGGAAGTGGCCACGGAAACCGCGGAGCGTTATTTCGGGCTGAAGCCCGGAGTTATGGTCAAGGATGTCGGGCTGGACTGGCTGTCAAAACTGGTTGACCGCGCCCTGCTGGAGTGGCGTCCGGCGGAAAATACCGGAAAAGGGAAATTTATTCAGCATTTTATCGAAAACCGGGAACATTTTTTTCAGCCGTCAGCGGTTCCGATTCCGGCCGTCAGAGACCAGGGGGAGTTGACCGGGTGTTCGATTGTAATCAAGGATGTCACCCGGAGTTATGAGCAGAATGAACTGAAAAAAGGAGTGGTCGCCACGCTTTCCCACCAGTTGAAGACCCCGCTAACTTCGCTGCGCATGTCCATTCATCTGCTGCTCGATGAAAAAATCGGCGTCATTAATGAAAAACAGACTGAACTGCTGATCGCGGCCAGGGATGACAGCGAAAGGCTGTCGGAGATTCTCGATAACCTGCTGGACATCAGCCGCATCGAATCCGGCAAAGATTCTCTGGAATTTCAGAAAATGCGGCCGTCGGCGCTTGCCCGTGACGGCGTCGAACCGTTTCTGGTCGAAGCTAAAGACAAAGGCATTCAAGTTAAATTTGCCATTGCCGGTGACCTGCCGGAAGTAAATGCCGATCCCGCCAGGATAGACCATGTTTTCAGCAATCTGATGTCCAATTCCCTGCGTTTCACCAATCCCGGCGGCTCGATTACGATTTCCGCGGAACCGGTTTCCGGCGCAGTTAAATTCACCATTAAAGATACCGGCAAAGGCATTCCCAGGCAATATCAGGACCGGATCTTCGAGCAGTTCTTCCGTATTCCCGGCCAGGAGAAGAATTCCGGGGCCGGGCTGGGACTGGCAATCGTCAAGGAGATAATTGAAGCGCATGACGGAAACGTCGGCGTGGAAAGTGATGCCGGACAAGGCGCGGCGTTCTGGTTTACGCTGCCGCTGGCAGCCGGCTTAACGGTTACTTAAAGGATCAGGGAGTTTTATTATGATCTATGTCGTCACAATTGCAACGGTGTTTTGCTTCGGCTATCTGGTATATGTCCTGATCCGGCCGGAAAAATTTTAAACAGGAGAATCTGCCATGTCCATGCTTTTCACGATTTTATTTTTAACTGCCGCAGTCGCGGTGTCCTGGCCGCTGGGGTATTTCATGTTTCGCGTCATGGAGCCGGGGCCGAAGCTTTCGCCGTTACACGGGGGGCTGGAAAAATTCATAACCCGTATTGGCGGTAAATTCATTACGCAGGGTTCGGACTGGAAGGAATATTGTATTGCCATGCTGATTTTCAACACCCTGATGTTTGCCGCCGTATTTCTGGTTTTGCTCGGACAGTCAGTTCTGCCGCTTAACCCGGACGGCAAAGGCCCGCTGGAATTGAGCCTGCTGTTTCATACGGTTGCGTCGTTTATAACCAACACCAATCAGCAGCATTATTCCGGCGAAGTCTCCTTGAGTTATTTTTCGCAGTTCGCCCTGATGTGGCTGCAATTTCTCACTCCGGCGGTTGGCCTGGCGGCGCTGGCGGCGCTCTCCCGGGCAATGGCCGGTTCAACCGATGTCGGCAACTTCTACCGGGACACGCTCCGGGCAACGCTTTTCATTATGCTGCCAATAGCGATTGTTGTCGGATTGATACTCGTATTTTCCGGAGTTCCCATGACGCTTGGCGGAACCATAAAAGCGATAACCCTGGAAGGGCCGGAGCAACTGATTTCACGGGGGCCGGTCGCGGCATTTGTCGCGATCAAACAGCTTGGCACCAACGGCGGCGGCTTTTTCGGCCCGAATTCGGCGCATCCGTTCGAAAATCCGGGTTATTTCACGAATGCGGTTGAATGTTTATGCATTATCATCATTCCGATGGCCTGCGTCTGGATGTTCGGGAGAATTACCGGCAGAATGAAACATGCAATGCTGATTTTTGTCGTCATGGGCAGCCTTATGGGGGTCAGTATCGGGCTGGCGGAATATTTTGAAAATGCTCCGTCCGGAGCGTTGACCGGGCTCGCGGTAGCCCGGAGTGGCGGCAATCTGGAAGGGAAGGAATTAAGGATCGGGACAGAAGCAAGCGCGCTGTGGAGTGTCGTTGCCACCTCCACCAGCAACGGTTCGGGGAACTGCATGTACGACAGCCTGAACCCGCTGACTTTGCTGCTGCCGCTGTTCGGCATGTGGTCAAACGTGGCGTTCGGCGGTATCGGTGTCGGTTTTATCAATATGTTCCTGTATATCATTATCGGGGTGTTCATCTGCGGCATGATGGTCGGCCGGTCGCCGGAATATCTGGCGCGGAAGGTGGAGACCGGGGAAATGAAGCTGGCGCTGCTGGCATTGCTGGTGCACCCGCTGCTGATTCTGGGTTGTACCGCCTGGTTTGCCATGACTCCATTGGGCGCCGGTACGATTGGTAATCCCGGAAGCCATGGATTTACTGAAATCCTGTATGAATTTACTTCCGCCGCCGCCAATAACGGCTCCGGGATGGGCGGGCTTAAAAACAGCACGGTTCCATGGAATGCGGCTGCCGGAATCGTCATGCTGCTGGCGCGTTTTATCCCGATAATTCTGCCGCTGGCGATTGCCGGGATGCTTGCCGCGAAAAAGCCGGTTCCGGAAACCAGCGGCACCCTGCATACCGACCGGACGCTTTTCGGATTTGTGCTGCTGGGCAGCGTAATCTTCATCGGGGCGCTGCTGTTTCTGCCGGTCGCGGTGCTCGGGCCGATTGCCGAACATTTGAGTTCATTAACCAGATAAGCAAGATTGCAAGGATTTTATAAAATGAATAATATTGAAATCAACCAGCAGATCAAACTGCAGCGCAGGCATTCCCGTAAAGCCGGGATTTTTGAGAAAAAGCTGGTAATGGAAGCTTTGCGGCAGTCGCTGATCATGCTCGATCCGCGGATAATGGTCGGCAATCCGGTCATGTTTGTCACGGAAATCGGCGCGGCGGTCACCACCATGATTATTGTCAGTGATCTCTGGAGCAAATCTCCGGATACCGGATATACTTTAGTCGTTGCCGCAGTCTTGTGGCTTACCGTCCTGTTCGGTAATTTTGCCGGAGCCCTGGCCGAAGCGCGCGGCAAAGCCCAGACCCAGTCACTGAAAATGACCCGTCGCAGCACTCCGGCCAGAAAAATTCTCAGTGACCGGCAAACTGAAGAGATCCCGTCGACCGGACTTAAAGCCGGTGACATTATTATAGTTCAGGCCGGCGAAATCATTCCCGGCGACGGCGAAATCATTGAAGGCGCCGCCAGCGTGGATGAATCGGCGGTCACCGGCGAATCCGCCCCGGTATTGCGCGAAGCCGGCGGCGACTGTTCCGGCGTCACCGGCGGCACCCGGCTGCTTTCCGACCAGTTGATTGTGCGCATTACCAACGGGGCCGGCGATTCTTTCCTGGACCGGATGATCGCGCTGGTTGAAGGCGCTTCCAGGCAGAAAACACCCAATGAAACGGCGCTGACAGTTACGCTGGCCGGGCTGACGCTGGCATTCCTGATGGTCACCGCGACGCTCCTCCCGATCGGCAAATTTTTCGGCACGGTGATTCCGGTGCCGACGCTGGTTGCGCTGCTGGTCTGCCTGATTCCGACCACGATCGGGGCGCTGCTTTCCGCCATCGGGATCGCCGGCATGGACCGGGCGCTGTCGGCGAATATCCTGGCAAAAAGCGGCAAAGCCGTGGAGCTGGCCGGCGACATCGACACGCTGCTGATAGATAAAACCGGCACCATTACCGTGGGAAACCGCCAGGCGACGGAATATTATCCGCTGACCGGGGTGGCGGCGGAGACGCTGGCAGTTGCCGTGACCATCGCTTCATTCGGCGACCAGACCCCGGAAGGACGTTCCGTGCTGACGCTTGGAGAAGAACGGCTGGGCAGCAAATTTCCCGCTGAAAACCCCGGCGCCAAACTGATTCCGTTTTCAGCGCAAACCAGGCTGAGCGGCGTGGACATCGGAGCGGCAAGTTACCGGAAAGGCTCTTTTGACGCGATCAGTAAATACATCCGGCAGCAGGGCGGAACCATTCCGGAAGAACTCCAGGGGGTGGTTGAAAAAGTCGCCGTCAAAGGCAGTACGCCGCTGGTCGTAACTGAAAACAACCGGATTCTGGGTGTGCTGGAACTGTCCGATATCCTGAAAATCGGCATCCGGGAGCGATTCGCCCGCCTCCGCGCCATGGGGTTGAGGATCGTCATGGTTACCGGCGACAACAAGCTGACCGCCGGCACCATTGCCCGTGATGCCGGAGTGGATGATTTTATCGCTGAAGCCAGGCCGGAAGACAAGCTGGAATATATCCGTCGTGAACAGAAACAGGGGCGGCTCGTCGCCATGATGGGAGACGGCACCAATGACGCTCCCGCGCTGGCGCAGGCCGATATCGGCGTCGCCATGAATTCGGGAACGCAGGCGGCAAAAGAGGCCGGCAACATGGTTGACCTGGACAGCGATCCCACCAAACTGATTGAAGTCATTGAAATCGGCAAGCAGCTGCTGATGACGCGCGGCGCTCTCACCACTTTTTCAATCGCCAACGACATGGCCAAATATTTTGCGATTGTCCCCGCCATGTTCATCCTGGCGGTTCCCCAGTTATACGTGTTGAACGTGATGAACCTGGCGACGCCGCACAGCGCGATTCTTTCAGCGCTGATCTTCAATGCCGTAATCATTCCGCTGCTGATTCCGGTTGCGATCAAAGGCGTCAAATACCGGCCGGTCGGCGCCGATTCGCTGCTCCGGCGGAATCTGCTGATCTACGGACTGGGCGGGGTCATTCTGCCGTTTGTCGGAATAAAACTTATCGACATGCTGCTGGAGCTGCTCAAGCTGGCATGATCAAACTTTCAGGAGGAAAATAAATAAAATGAAACACTTGATAATATCGCTGAAGCTGATCGTTCTGACCATCGCCGTATGCTGCATTGCCTATCCGGCGCTAATCTATGCGGCGGCGCAGATTTGCACGCCATACACCGCCGAAGGCTGGCTGCTGACCGGCAAAACCGGGAAGGTTACGGGCAGCGAGATCATCGCGCAGGCGTTTACGCAGGATAAATATTTCCAGCCGCGGCCTTCCGCCGCGGATTATAACGCATCTTCCGCCGGCGGCAGCAACCTTTCGCCGAATAATCCGGCAATCTCCGAAAGGGCAAAAACGCTGATTGCCAGATTTAAAGCCGATGAAAAGAATAAACTGCCGACAGATCTGGCGACCGCCTCCGGCAGCGGGCTGGACCCGCACATAACGCTGGAAGCGGCATTATTTCAGGGCAAGCGGGTCGCGGACGCCAGAAAAATGTCTGTCGAAAAAATTAAAGAGATCCTGAATGAAAATGCCATCCGGGCCAACCCGTTTGGCGACGAAACCAAGCTGATAAATGTGCTGATGGTCAATCGCGAACTTGATTCATTAAATGAAAAGTAACTTTATAAAGGGGTGGTTTTGACTATGGCAATCAACGAAAATAGAGCGGACAGTTTTCTGCGGATGATCCGGTTGTCGGAACGCGGCAAACTTAAAATTTACCTCGGCTATTGCGCGGGGGTGGGCAAAACATATCAGATGCTCCTGGAGGCGCACCGCCTGAAAAAAGAAGGGGTTGACATCGTCGTCGGCTTAGTTGAAACCCACCAGCGGCAGGATACCGCCGCCCTGCTGGAAGGACTGGAAATTATTCCCCGGACAAAGATTCTCTACCACGGCATTGAAGTCGAGGAAATGAATGTTGAAGCGGTTTTCAACCGCAAGCCAGCCGTGGTGCTGGTGGATGAACTGGCGCATACCAATATTCCGGGCAGCAAAAACGCCAAGCGCTACCAGGATGTCGAAGATCTGCTGCAGGCCGGAATTCATGTCATTTCCACGCTCAACGTCCAGCATCTTGAAAGTTTGTATGATACCGTGGAGAAAGATCTGAGCGTCAAAGTCAAGGAGCGCATCCCGGACAAAGTTCTGCTGGAGGCGGATCAGCTTATCAACGTGGACTTGACGGCGGAAGACCTCCGGAAACGGCTCAAGGAAGGCAAAGTCTATCCTCCGGGACGCATTGATGCGGCAATGGAGCAATTCTTTCAGCAGTCCAATCTGGAAGAGCTCCGGGAGCTGACCCTGCGTGAACTGGCTTCGCAAATTGATTCCAGGCGGCGGGATAACCAGGCGGCGGATAGTTTGACTCCGTCATCGCCGGATCAGATCATGGTCTGTTTAAGTTCGCACGGGCCGAACCGGGACATGCTGCTGCGTTATACTTCCAGGCTGGCCGGCCGGCTGAACCGTTCCTGGTATGCGTTTTACGTCCAGACCCCGGCGGAAAGCCCCGCCGCGATTGACGCCAAAACCCAGCGGATACTTTCGACCACGCTTACCCTGGCCAAACAGCTTGGCGCAATGGTTTTTACTTACAAAGGAGAAGACATCGTCAAAACCATTCTGCAATTTGCGAAAGAGTACCGGGTCGGCCATATCGTTGTCGGCTCGCCGGGCCGTAAAATCTCCATGCTGGGCAGGCTGATTGGCCAAACCAGCGTGGTCGAACGCCTGATCCGCGAAAGCAACGGCATTACCCTGACCGTGCTGGACACCAGGCAGCCGCATCAGAAAGACGAAGCCGTTATTGAAAAATCTGAAAATGAAACTCTCATAGCCAATATCCTTCCCGGTAAAGGGTTGCAGTTTGCGGAACTGATTCCGGAACCCAGAATCTGTTTCTGGGATGCTCCGCTGAATAAAAAGGATGCCGTCAACGCTCTGGTTGATCTCGCCATGCCGGCGCTTCCCGGCATCCCGCGGGATGCGGTTATCGCCGCTGTCGCCAAACGCGAGGAGCAGGGTTCAACTTTTCTCAACGAAGGTCTGGCATTTCCGCATACCCGCATCCCCGGCTTGACTGATCCGGTACTGGCAATGGGCATCGCCCGGAAAGGCATTGCCGATCTTGAAAGCGGCTTTGCCCCGTATTTCGTCTTCCTGATTCTCAGCCCGGCCGAGATGAACGCACAGCATGTCCGGATACTCAGCGGCCTCAGCCGTCTATCCATGGACAGCTTTGTCATGCCCCGCCTGAAATCCGCCATGAATCCGGAGCAGATGAATGAAATATTCAAGCAATGGGATGCGCTTTCAGCTTCAAAAGAAAATAAGAAGTCCGCAAAATAAACTCCTGCCGGCTTTATTTTGGAACCATTCTTAAGAGCACTTTTGACGTTTTCATAAATTTACTGTTGCAAAATGAGGACAATTGCTGTATAATTTACTAAAGCGATTTAGTAAAAAACTATGTGAAGGATATTGAATATGATTAACCTGAAAGAGACCATTACGCGTTATGAGCAGGAACTGCTGGAATCGGTGGCGCCGTTCTGGGAGAAAAATTGTGTTGACAGGGAATTCGGCGGTTATTTTACCTCGCTGGACCGGGACGGCTCGGTTTATGATACGGAAAAATACATGTGGATGCAATGGCGGATCGTCTACATGTTCGCCACGCTGTATATGACTGAATACCGGAAAGAGAACTGGCTGGACATTGCCCGGCAGGGATATGATTTTCTGACGAAGCACGGCAAATCGGAGGACGGCAGTTATTATTTCGCGCTGAACCGCCGCGGCGAACCGTCGATGGCGCCGTACAGCATTTTTTCCGACTGTTTTGCCGCGATGGGCGCGGCGGCGATGTACAAGGCTACCGGCGAGGAGAAATACCGCCGGGAGGCGGATTCGGCGATGCATACCTATATTTCCAGGCTGTCCAACCCGAAAGGGCGCTGGGAAAAGGGCCTGCCCGGCAAGCCGAAGCGGCTGGCGCTGGCCAGCTACATGATACTGGCGAACCTCGGCTGCGTGATGAAGGAATATCTGGGGACCGGCGCTTATGACGGCGACACTCAACTGGCAGTCGATACCGTGCTGGAAAAATTCTGGAACGAACAATACCGGGTCATCTTTGAAAACGTCAATCCCGACGGCACTTTCGACCTGAGTTCATGCGACGGCAGAATGATCAATCCGGGGCACGGGCTGGAATCAATGTGGTTCGTGCTGCAATACGCCGAAAGCCGGAAGGATGCGGCAATGATTGAAAAAGCCTGCAAGGCAATTTCAGGTTTATACAAATTCGGACTTGACCCGGTCAACGGGGGGATATATTATTTCATGGATGTTCTGGGCAAACCGCACGTCGAGCTGCAATGGGATATGAAACTGTGGTGGCCGCACAATGAAGCGGCAATCGCGGCACTTTTTGCATACCGGCTCAGCGGCCGGGCGGAATATATGACGATGTTCGAAGAAATTGACCAGTGGTCCTGGAGTCATTTCCGGGATACGCAGCATGGCGAATGGTATGCCTATCTGAACCGGCGCGGCGAACCGACGCATCTGCTGAAGGGCGGAAAGTGGAAAACGTTCTTCCATGTGCCCAGATCGCTGCTGATGTGCATCAGGCAAATGAAAAAAATACAGGAATGTGATGGAAAATAAAAAAAGACTGACGCTCAAGGACATTGCGGCAAAAGCCGGAGTGTCACTGACCGCCGCCTCCATGTTTTTAAACGGCAAGGCCAAAAAATATAATCTGGCGGACGCAACCTGCGAACGGATCGAGCAGACAATGCGGGACAATAATTTTGTTCCGAATTTTCATGCCCGCGCAATCGCGTCCAAGCAGACGATGCTGATCGGAGTGTTGATTTACGGCGGGATCGAGACGTCGTTCTGGCTGAATATTCTCGCCGGCATTGAGGAACAGCTTGCGGCAAAGAACTATCACATGCTTTTTTCCGTTTCCCATTCCTCGCCGGAACGCGAACTGGAATCAATCCGGTTCATGTGCACCAAAGGAGTTGACGGGCTGATTATCGCGCCGGTGAGCGGGAGCGTGAATAATTTCGATTATCTGTGCGAACTGGACAAAACAATGCCGGTGGTGACGATGAACACCCGCATTGAAGGCCTTTCCGCCGCATATAATGATAATTATGCCGGCGGCCGGACGGCTTCTGAATTCCTGATCCGGCGCGGACACCGTAAAATTGCGTTTCTGGGCGGGCTCGGCTTCAACCGGACCCGTGCTTTTTTTGACGTGATGCTGGAAAATCAGATCGAGCCGGAAGTCTTTCTCAATGTTGCCGGTTTCCTGCCGCACAGCGGCCGGTTTACCGCGGTGTTCTGCTTCAGCGACTATCAGGTGCTGGAGCTGTATAATGAAGCCGCGTCCGGCGGCGTGAAGATTCCGGAGAATCTTTCTGTAATCGGCTATGACAACATGAATTTCACCAGCCTGCTTTCGCCGCGTCCGGCGACGGTCGAGCAGTATAAAAAAGAACTGGGCGTTGCCGCCGCGGAAATCATCCTGGAACGCATTAACGGCGGCATCCGGCCCGCGGACCGGAAATTCACCCCGACGCTGCATGAAGGCGCGAGCGTTAAGAAGATTGGTTTTTTGGGCTGATGAATTTATATGTTGAAATACTCTTTGTATCTGTCATGCAGTCCTTTAGCCTGCAGATATGCCGAATTAGGGCTCATAAAGTGCGAAAATTCAAAGGTTATTGCTTTCTCGATGCCCGCCTGCTCAGCAGCTTTTAACTTCAACAACAACTTTTCCCATTTTATCGGCAGAAATTTTATCGGCATATCACGGTCAAACGTCTCACTGTTGGTCCAACTGGACATTCCGTGTTTTTGAGCCATAGTTTTGTTAATTTTAAGGAAATCTATCAGTTCGTCAAATTCAACATGACCGTCCTGGAACGCGACAACATCGACCGCCCCCTGGATTCCATCCATAATTTCGTTCCATTCCTTTTCATGCTCCGCAATGCTGATGCCCGCCGCCGCTTTATTTTCTGAAGAAAATGCGGAAACATCCTTAACTCCCGCGATATATGGAGAAATAATTACCGGCAGATTGCCGGAAATCGCTTTGCAATGCCGTCCCATTTTCGCGTATGTCGTAATGATGCCGCCGATTTTACGGCTGACCTCCTGGGATAAATACCAGCCTTTGAAAGCCGGGCTTTTGCCGTATCGAACCCATACCTCATCGAAAACTGCCAGATTTATATCCACTTCCTGATCGAATTGTCCGTTTGCCCAATATTTGCCGGAATCGTAGCCGCCGAAATAGAATCCCAAACCATATTTTTCGCTGAGGCGCAGAAACATCTCCACCAGATCCACCGGCGGCAGATATCCGCCTTCCTGTTCCTGTAGAATCTGTGACGGATAGGTCATCCAGCGTTTATGTCCGCAGCGTATCAGGATCACGGTATCAATGCCGATGGCTTTCATTGCCGCGAAATCCTTATCCCATTCCTTTTCGCCCCAGTTCTGGTGCGGGATGTCATGACTGATCTCATCCAAAAATGTTCCGGTAATTTTCATTTCTTTCCCTCAGTTAAAGGCCTGATTGTATAATCAAATTACGCTGACAAATTCAGCCCCGTCAGAGACAGAGGCGCGGCAGAATTCTATTGCATGCATAACCTCCAGCGTATCCGAGACCGGCACAAATGGCGCGATTCCTACAGCAAAGTGTTTATAGCAATAGTCATAAAACAAATTATCCTGCGTCGCGCATAAAGGATATATTTTTTCATCCCATGGCAGGTTGCTTTCCGCCGGATATTTACGCCCTTCTGCTGACAGTCCAGTCTGCATTCGCAATTCCGGCAGAAGATTTGCCGCAATAAAACGCGTGCGCCATAATCTGTTTTTACTGTCATATATGGCGGAACCTGAATTTCCGCTTACTATCCATTCGTTGGCCGGCCAGGCGGAGGCCATGTTGATCTCCATGTCGAAAATTATATTCCGCTTGTTTGTTAAAAGGGCCTTAACAACATCGTCGGCGTCGCCGGCGGTTACCTCATTGCGCAATTCGCCGCGCACGGAAACGAATTTGCCGCCGAAAACATATAGAAACTGGTCTATAAAATGCGCCCCGTAATTATTCAGCATACCGCCGCCGAATTTCAGCAAGGCCTGCCAGTCGTTGCGCCGCCTGAAGTCGGCGCAGACGCGCCTGACCATAAAAACTTGACCGAGAATTCCATCATTGAGGATTTTTTGCAAAGTCACAGTTTCCGGAGCCAGCCGGTGCGGCTGATAAACCATTATTCTGCGCCCTGTTCTTTGTGCTTCCTGCACGATGCATTGTGCTTCACGGTATGTTCCGGCCAGAGGCTTCTCACAAAATACATCCGCGCCGTGTTTAAACGCGGCAAACACCTGCTCCGCATGAAAACATGTGGGCGAGGCGATCACAGCCAAATCCGGCTTTTCTGCTTCCAGCATTTTTTCGAAAGATGCGTAACCCGCCGGAATTCCAAAATGCTCCTTAGTCTCTTCGACGCGTTCCGGCATCACATCCGCGACAGCAGTCAGTTCAAATCTGCTGTCACTTTTTATGGCAGGCAGATGATAATCCCATGCAATGCGTCCCAAGCCGCTCAATACCGTCCGTAATGTTCCTTTTTCACTCATTATCCGTTTTTCCTTAATACGTTTTCTCTCACAAACGGTCGCGGACCGCACGTTCCGAAAATATCATCTGTGAGTCCTTTGGGGGAAGGCCTGACGGGTTTTAAATCAAACGCAAGTCCGCCGCCTTTTTCTCCGCAAACCAGCGATGTATAATGCGTCTTGATTTTGGCAGGCGTTTCGAAGATTCCGGACACCCTGGCGTTATTCAGCATAAATTGCGGCTTACTCTCTTTGCCTGCGCAGAAAAGAGTGGTAAAGGTAAATTCATCTCCGTCGTTTAGACTTGCAATTGTCCGGGACAATTTTTTAACTGGCGCTTCAGCATAATTATAATTCTTATTGAACGTTTCTTCCCAGCCGCTGGTCATATATGAGCCTCTGGAAGCAGTTCCAGGGCCGCTGAATTGCATCCAAAGTTTTGCGCCGCGCTGGTCAAGTATCCACAGCCCGTCTGAAAGATTGTCTTCGCCCAATGCATTAAACTGCAACTCAATTTTTGATAATCCGGCAGCATCAGCAACCGATACCCGGTCAATAACCAGCATAAATTTATTCAGGCAGATAATGATTGAACGCAGCCACGCGGCGCCGTTGATATTTCCCAGCATACTTTCCATCAAAAAAATATTACCGTCACGCTCAAGAGACGTCACCGCGCAAAACGGCGGCGGAATTATTATTTTCTCCGCTTTATCGTAAAAGATTAACGTGTTATGATCGCGCGGCCCGACTTCCCGCGAGTTATAGGCTTTCTCCAGATTCTTCTCTCCGCACGGCTTCCCGTAGCCGTTGTCAACCAGCCACATTCTGCCGCAGTGATTATAGGAGATTATTGAATTCATGTCATAATGACAGTGGATGTCGCATGAGTAAGGCTCAAAAAGCATGTACTGGTCATCATCGTTCCAGCCGGAGCGCAAAGCAATTTTATCATAAAGATATTTTGCCGGAATTTTCGAATTGTTGCGCATTTTTACGTGTTTTTCCAGCGGGGCGATTTCCCACTCTCCGCATTCCGGCATGCCGGTGCTGCTCAATTCCGGCGCGAGAAGCGTTCCCCAGCCAGTGTTCGGCAGAAAAAGATACGGTTCATTTTTCAATGAGGCGCGGCTTCTGTATGCCAGTCCCGCCAGACTTTTAATGCCGCACAAGGCCGCGGCTGCGTCATGCAAAGGCAGTTGCCCGGAAGTCCAGGTTACCGGCTCGCAGTCGCCGTAGGGAGCGGCAAAGCCGAAATTATCCGTTGTGACGATGGATGTCATGGCGGTTTTGGCGGCAATTCCATTTTTAATAACGCCGCCGGCTCCTGCCGCGCAGTCGTAGATCAGCTTATGGCATGAAATCAGCCATTGATACAAATTAGAATTCTCAATGCCGTGAAATGAGCTGTTTATTGGTCCGGAAAAACATATTTTTGCCTTTGAGCGCCAGCGTTTCGCATCCGGAATATTGTAGCATCCCCCGAAATATCGGGCCGCCCAGAACATGGAAAGCGACGGGAATGTTTCATGGTTGAATCTGAATTGGTTTTTTTTGACCGCCCAGAATTTCTCAGCATATTTTTCGATTGTCCTGACTGATGCCAGCAAAACAGCCGTTATTAAATGCCGTTCTTCATCGGAAAAAATCTCATCGGCTTCGGCCAGTGACCAGCGGCAGATAAGATTGCCGAGATAGAAATCATAATCGGACGGATAGCTTGCCCCGCCCGGAATTTTCAGGAAGTAATCGCAAAGCCCGATCATTGTCTTTTTGAAGGCTTGCAGGAATCTCGCGTCACCCGTGTAACGGTAACAGTCATAGAGCCTGACCATATTTGGAATCGTGCAATGTCCGTTGTCACGGTTAAGTTCCCTGCCGCCGGAGTCAAAAGCTTTCACAATCGAATCAGCCATTTCCTCAATCGAGGATGCTCCGTCACCCAGCCTGGCCAGATTTTCCGCTATTGATTTTACCAGAGTATCGGGAGTTCCTGTCAGCGCGGAGGATACCGGGCCACGTTTTGTGATATCAATTCTTTGCAGTTTGCAGATTCCGTCATCATGAATTATCCCCTGCTCGAATCGCTCAATAAGCTCTTCTGCGGAACTCTCATCCGCCGCCGCTGTTATGATATTTTGATCTTTATTCAGCAGCGAATTGATGCTTTGAATATAAACCCCGCCGTTCCCAGGGACTAAACTGTTGGCATAGCATAAGTTTTTGAAAGCTAAATGCCGTGAAACAGGATTTTCATTGGAATTGCCCAGGACAATCCAGTTAAATCTTCTGAATTTCCGCATATCAAAAGTTCCCGCATCCATAACCGGCAGTTCAATTCCGGATGGCATCACGGAGAGCTTTGCTGCAATTCTTCTATAAACCGGTTTGTCCGGACATATAATCAGCGCAGCAGCACTTTTTCCTTTGCTCAAAAGCGTATCCCGGTTAATCTTGCGCGGAGCGGCAATATCCAATGCCGGAAAGGCAAATTCGCCTTTGGCGGCCAGGTGTTTACTCAAATCTTCGGCTGCCAGATCATCCGCCGTCAAGTCAACGACAACCGGCACTCGCTGCGTCCAGATAAATGTGTCAGCGATGTGTTTGCGGATATTATATATATATTTCAATAACATAACGCCGCCGGGGCTCTGACAGAGACCGCCTTGACCGCGCCTGCACGGCCATCCACAAATCCGACCATACAGTAACCTTTATGCCTGGCGGCGGCGTTTCCCCATGCCTCATATTCGTATCCCGCCAGAGCCGCCCAGGTCCAGCGATTATAATCGTAGCTATTGCCTCCGCTCTGAGCTCGAATGTCTGCAAAATACATTGTGTTTGAAGGATATTTAAGTTTGGACATGGCCTTTTTGACTTCTGACAAACCATACTGATTATAAGCATAATTATGCGTAATAAAACGGGAATCGGACGCGGGGCAGACCCATACAGAAGATTTAGGATAATAATTGAAATAAACGCCGTCATAAAGCGGGATCTTTAAATTCATATAAGGAGAAATAAGATTCTGTACAGCATATCCGGTATTCGCGGCTTGTTTATTAAGAAACCATCCGCGATTATCATCCAGATACATGTTGCCGGCCAGGGCAATTTGTTTCAAGTTATTTATGCAGGCAGACTGTTTTGCAACGAGTCTGGCTTTGTTCAGAGCAGGAAGTAACATTGAGACAAGAATCGTTATGATAGATATCACAACCAGCAATTCTATCAATGTAAACTGCTTACAACTTTTTTCCGTTTTTATTCCGACATCTCCCTTTTTTGTTTTGTCCTCCTTCAGGGCAAAACTACCACCGGCTGAGCCGGTGAGAGTCAAAAATCTTCAGATGCAAGTGATCTCCAACGTCCATTGCTATAGTAACGCATGGTTCGCCAACCACGTT
>Ga0172379_10001920_pt1 | contig 38923 bp, 32 predicted proteins | sample GrowelOW334metaG_FD_119756 | JGI IMG/M metagenome (GOLD analysis project Ga0172379, IMG submission 119756) | Groundwater microbial communities from an aquifer near a municipal landfill in Southern Ontario, Canada - Groundwater well OW334 metaG | ecosystem: Environmental > Aquatic > Deep... | reverse complement strand
TACGCGTATCACCGACATAAGCAAAGGCAAGAACTAGAAAAACGTAGATTACAATAAAACTTATGGTTATTAATATTTTTTGTTTTGTGCTCATAAAAAAATTTGAGTGATATTTCGCACAACTCTTTTTTATGCGAATTAATGTTGGTTAATATACTTAAATTTGTTGATATTGCGAAGTGTGGTATAATTACATTGCTGGAACTCACTGAGATAAGTTTAGCATAAAAAGCATGGAATTAAAAGAGCTTTTAGACAAAATTAAAGATGAATTGAAGCTTCGCAATTACAGCCCGCGGACAATTGAAAGCTATTTGGGGTGCCTTAATGATTATTTCCAGTATATTAAGAATGTCCAAAAAGATCCAGACATTCCCCTGCTTAAAAAATATCTCCTCGAAAAACAGGCGCGCGGGCAATCACCCCAAACAATCAATTTGCATCTCAACGCCATCAAGTATTTTTACCGTGAAATATACAAAAGTAGGGTTCGTATCGATATTAAATTCGCCAAGACTTCGCAGAAACTTCCGGTGGTGCTTTCGCGGGCTGAAATCGAAAAAATTATCGACTCAATTGAAAATAGAAAGCACAAACTGCTCATTTCCCTGTCCTATGGCGCGGGTCTCCGCGTGAGCGAGGCTATAAATCTGAGAAATAGAGATGTAAATTTAGACGAACTCACCATCCACCTGAAAAACACCAAGGGCAATAAGGACCGAATCACTATATTTCCGGAAAAACTGAAAGCGGATCTTTCCGAAATGATGGCACTCCAGCACGGCAATGAATATGTTTTCGAATCCGAGCGTGGGGGAAAGCTAACCGAACGGACAGCCCAAATGGTCTTTGAAAAAGCCCTGAAAAGAGCTAGAATAGAAAAAGAGGCGACTTTTCATAGCCTGCGGCATAGTTTCGCCACTCATCTCCTCGAAAATGGCGTAGATGTGAGATATGTGCAAGAATTACTGGGACATCAAAATATCCGCACGACACAACTTTATACGAAAGTAACCAATCCGAATTTAAAAAGAATAAAAAGCCCATTAGAATGAAATCGCAAATTGAAGAGATCAAAAAAGAATACCAGGACATCCAAAACCAGCTGAATTTGTCCGGCTCAGTTTCTGACCCCAAAAAAATGGCAAAATTAGGCAAAAGACAGGCCGAATTGACCGAGACTATGAATGTTATCACCCAATACGAAAAAGTTGAAACCGAAATGAAAGAAAATGCCAAAATCATCAATTCCGAAGAAGATGGCGAACTCAAGCAGATGGCTATGGATGAAAACATAAAATTAGCATCAGGAAAAGAACGACTGGAGAAGGAACTGGAGAAACTTTTGATTCCCAGAGACCCTAATGACAGCAAAAATGTCATCGTGGAAATTCGTGCCGGTGCTGGCGGAGATGAGTCCGCGCTTTTTGCAGCCGATCTGTTTCGGATGTATTCACACTACGCGGAAAAAAACGGTTGGCAAACTTCGCTTTTGAATTCCAGCACGATCGGCATCGGCGGTTTCAAAGAAGTAACTTTTGAAATTAACGGGCGAGATGTTTTTGCCAAAATGAAATATGAATCCGGCGTGCACCGCGTACAGAGAATTCCGGAAACAGAAAAATCTGGCCGTATCCACACTTCTACCGCCACCGTAGCCGTTTTGCCCCAAGCCGAGGAATTTGATTTGAAAATCGAAGAAAAAGACCTGAGAATCGACACTTTTTGTTCATCCGGCCCGGGTGGACAGTCAGTGAACACCACCAAAAGCGCAGTGAGGATCACTCATGTCCCGACTGGACTGGTTGTTTCCTGCCAAGATGAAAAATCTCAGATTAAGAATAAAGAAAAAGCCTTGAAAGTTTTGCGTTCTCGCCTTCTGCAAGCTGAAGAAGAAAGACGGGATAAAGAATTGGGAGACACCAGAAAAAATCAGATTGGAACAGGCGACCGCAGTGAAAAAATCCGCACTTACAATTTTCCCCAAGATCGCGTCACTGATCACCGCATCAAACAAAATTGGAGCAATCTGCCGGGAATTTTGAACGGCGATATTAACCAAATTATTAATGCTCTCATTGAAGAAGACATTAAGCTCAAGATGCAAACATCTTAAGAATTTCTAATCTTCAATTTCTAATTTCTAAACAATTTCTAATGACTAAATTACAAAATTTAGAAGTTTGGGTTTTAGGCTAATATAATGACAATTAAAGATATTTTAATTAAATGCCACAAAAAAATTGATTCTTTGGATCTTGAGTTGCTAATTGCTGAAGCCATCAAAAAATCCCGCGAGTTTGTGCTGGCTCACCCGGAATTTAAACTTACTAAAAACCAAGAACTAAAAACTAAAAACTTACTGACGCGCCGCAGGCGCGGTGAGCCCCTAGCCTATATTTTGGGCCACAAAGAGTTTTATGGGCTTAATTTCAAGGTAAATGAGAGTGTTTTGGTGCCTAGGCCGGAGACGGAAATGCTGGTGGAAGAAGTTTTGAAGCTTCAGCCGAAAGACAATATTATCATTGATGTAGGGACCGGAAGCGGGAATATAATTATAAATTTAGCAAAAAATTTGAAAAATAAAAATAAATTCATCGCCATTGATATTTCCACTAAAGCTTTGGCGGTTGCCAAACAAAACGCGAAGATCCATAAAGTCTTCGGCAATATAAAATTCATAAAATCGGACTTGCTTGATCATTTTCTCAAACATCCAGCATCGATTAAAAAAGATTGTATTATCGTTGCTAATCTTCCCTACCTCGACTTTGGATGGAAAACCTTGCTCAAAAGCAGCGAAACCAAGGGATTAAAATTTGAACCGCAAATCGCCCTGTATGCCGGAGCTGACGGACTAGACGCCTATCGTCAACTTGCTAGACAACTGGAAAAATTAAAAAGTATAGTGGAAAATAGGGCTACTGTTCTCTGCGAAATCGGTCACATCCAGAAAAAAGAATTGGAGAAAATTTTCTCTTTTGCCCACAAGATTGAATTCAAAAAAGACCTGGCAGGCAAATGGCGCGTTTGTATAATAGCCTTATAACAACCCCCGTATAAAGCAAAAACCCCGATTTCTCGAGGGTTTTTGCTTTATAACGATGATTGCGTTGCAATCAAAAGTTGATAACTGTCCGCCGCATTGGCGGACTATTTAGAAAAGACTATTTTTTCTTTTTCTTGGTAGCTTTTTTCTTAGCCTTTTTTGCAGCTTTTTTCTTTGCCATTTTGTATTTCACCTTCCTTTCTATTTTTACTTCTTTTCCAAAGATTGATAACCTTTGAAAATATCCAATAATTTTTTTATTTTCGACCTATTTTATTTTCAGATAAAATATTCTTAAACTTATTTTATCTTATTTAAATTATACAACATCTTATTTTATTTGCAATAGCAAATTTTGCAAACTGTGGATAACTTTTTTAAGTTGTCAAGAGCTACTACAGACAATATTTTAATTTATTTCACAAAAAAGAACAATTTTTGAATTTTTAATTTTGTAATTTTTAAATAAATCATAATTTTATAATTTTTAAACATTTGGGCATTAGAAATTATTTAAAAATTAGAAATTAGAAATTAGAAATTTGAGCGCCCAATTTCACAAACATATTTTTTTAGTACATCTAGACTGTTTAAATTCGTCTTAACTCACTAAAATCCTCATATTATGCCCTAAACATGGGCTTTTGTCTAGTTGACGCTAGTCATATCTTTGCTAATATTTAAAGACGAGCTTCATTGCAAGCACTTTAATAATTTTACCCCGTTAAATATTCCGTTTCACGGTATTTAACCGGGTTAGCTAGAAAGGAAGGTGACACAAAAAATGGAAGATGAAAATAAATTAGAGGAAGGTACTGACACAAACAAGACAAAACAATGGTTACAGGATAATCTGAGAATCATTATCAGCGTCATAATTGTTGTTTTGATCGCTGGAGGGATCTATTCCTATTCCAAAAGAACGGAAGCCCCGATAAACGAACAGGCAAGCCAAGAGGCTGTTACTGAACAAGCGGCTACGAGCGACAACACGGCTACCCCGCAAGACAAAGGTGTTAAAAAAGTTGCTCCAGCTGCATCAAGCCAGGAAACTGAAAAGTCTTTCGTGGAAACCGCCGGCTCCGGAGACAGTATGACCGTTTTAGCTCGCAGAGCGCTAGCGAACTACCTGGAGAAAAATCCGGATTCAGCCCTCACACCAGAACATAAGATTTATATCGAAGATTATCTCCGAAAAAATGTTCCGTCGAAAAAGATTTTTGTAGGAACCTCAGCGGAATTTTCTAAAGACTTGATTCAAAACGCAATCACAAAATCAAAAACCCTGAATGATGCACAACTTAAAAACTTGCATAAATACACATTGCGGGTACCCTCCTTATCTTAGAATCCACAGTCAGAACCCAAAACACAAAGAAAAATTTCTGCTGTTCTTTCTTTATATTTTAAGTATATTACTACTTTTAATAGCAAAAATCCCCCCGCCAGGGCGGGGGGATTTTTGCATTTTGGGCAGAATTTTTTATTTAAATATCGCCTTATCCCCTTCTTTCAGCCCTAATCTATCACTTTCTCCCGCGTTGATCTCCAGCACCCTGTCTACGGCAATTTTAGGGCTCCTGACCTCCGCCACACCGGCTAAATGCGAAATATTTCTGTCGATTTGCATAATCCTTGTATCATCTACCCAAAGAATGTCCAAATCAAATTGCATACCTTTCATCCAAAAAGGATATGTGCCTTTTTTGTCAAAAACAAAGAGCATGGCGCAACCCAGACATAGGGATTTTCTGTCGGAAAGTCCCCGTTCACGCTCTGCGCGTGTAGCTGCTATTTCTAAACTAAACTGCTTGTCTCCCAAAAAAACCGTCCTCGGACCGGAGGATAAAACAGCAACGCTAGGTTGTTTTTCCCTTTGAAAAAAATACAAAAAAACGGAGCAGGCGATAATTAGAATGATTAGTATGATTGCTTTTTTCACTCCGTTAAAATTTTATATTTATTAAAAAATTTGGCATTAACCCCGCTTTGAAAAAATTCTATCGGGGTTCATCCCTATGCGGTTTGATTTTTGATTTTTCTACTGATAAAGGCCAGGGCGATTACCAAAACAAAAACTGCCGTGAAGAGAGTAACCGTCTTGCCGATGACTCTGGTGTTAAGGGCGATTATTGAAATCAAAGCGGTTATCCCATAGAAATATATGGCTGTCTTGCGCTGAGACCAGCCCAAGCCCAATAATTTATAATGCAAATGATTGGCGTCAGGCTTGAATATGGATTTTTTCTCCCTCAAGCGCTCCCCGATCACCCACAAAAAATCCACGACCGGCACCGCCATGACCAAAATAGAGGTGGCAATTTTAGTCCCGGCAAAAATAGCCAGCATTGCCAAAGCAAACCCCATAAAGGTTGAACCGGCCGTACCCGCTAAAACGAATGACGGATTAAAATTAAAGATGAGGAAGCCCAGTGCCGTGCCGGCCAAAATCATGGAAATAATCGCCATCGGCGGCTGATTGACTTCAGGCTTGAGACTCAGAAAAAATATCGTCAGAGCGCCAATAAAAGTGATTCCGCCGGAAAGTCCGTCAATCCCATCTGCCCAATTCATTGAATTTATCATTAGGATAGTCCAGATCAAAACCAACGCGATAGAAAGGATTATCCAGCCTCCTGAGTCCAATTTTATGATTCCTCCAGTAAGCGGGTTGGTTACAGAATAAAGCCTGACTCCAAAAACAAAGACTAAAACCACGGCGGCCACCTGGAAAAGAAACTGCGTTTTCCAGAAAATTTCCCGCAAATCGTCCCAAATACCAGCCAGCATCAATACCAGTGTCGCCCCCATAACGCCATACAGCTCCGGGGTGATGACCAGATCCGCATTCATCATAATCGCCAGATTAAAAGCGATTACCATAGCCACGCCCCCGATCCGCAGGGCTCCTTTGTGATGGATATGCCTTTTGGAGTCTCGGTTCTTCCATTTTATTTTCTTGCCGGCATAAATCCCCAAAAAAATTAAAATGATCGTGATAAAAAAGGCGGTTAGAAATGGAATTAAATATTTTATCATTTTTGCTGTGACTTAAGACCGGCTCTTATTTTTTGGGGTTACCCAAAATTCACCAAAATATTTTCCGAGCATCAGCCTGGTTTGAGAATCAATGGCCGGCATCGCGCCCAAAAATGGAGCAGTAATAGGAACCAGCACCCATTGCAAGACCATATAAATATTTCTCCAGCGTGAATACTTTTTGGGCCGGGGCGGCATTAGCAGAAAACTCAAAGAAACAGAAATGACCAAACCGGCCATCGCTAAATTCATGAGATTTCTGGTCATAATCGGCAAATTATGCGCCAACACGCTTTGGTTAAACTGGTCTCCCCCGATTATCACCGGCAGCCAGCCCAAAAGAGCCAGGATGATCGGCGCGGTCGCCCAAGAATGATGGCCTTCAAGCATTTCAAAAGCAATTCTGAATTTTTTATAAAAAGTAATTTTTTTATCATTATAAATAGCCCGCATAACCGTTGGAAAGTGTTCAATGCCATATGCCCAGCGCCGTTTTTGTTTATACTGATTTTTGATAGTACCCCAATAAGTTGGCGCGAGAACTGCATCCAGCGAAACGGGCAGATGAATCGGTTTTACCCGGTAATCTCCGTGAAAATAGGAAAACCCCTTCCAATAAATAATCGAGTCCTCGTTGATTATGTTCACCGGCCAAAAACCGACCTTGTCCAAAGTATCAAATGATTCGCTGTGCGATGCAAACGTTACCATCCATTCCGTGCGTGTGCTCTGGAATATGTGCCAAAAAGAGGAGCTTGTTACGATAACCCGCACGAAAGCGTTTGTGTCCCACAGATTGTTATGATACATGGGAAGAGGCTGATAAGCATATTGCAGCCGCTTGGGATCCGTAATAAATGCATAGGTCAAAGCCGCAAAGTATTGCGGATGAGCAACTGTGTCGCAATCAAAATTAGACAGAACAACCCGCTTGTAGTCCACATTCCTTTCATCCAGATAAGCTTTCAATTTTTTGGCGGCGTATGTCGCGTTTGAAGCTTTGCATTTCATTTCTCCGCCGCTAACTTTGTGGGTCGTAACTAAAAAATCGCGAAAGACACCCTTAAATTTATCCTGCAGATAATTAACCTTGGCCAATCTATGTTCTTCCGGCTCTCTTTCTTCTGTCGCCAGAAGAATTATTATTTGTTGATTGGGAAAATTCGAATCAGCCACCGCCCTGATGGCCGGCTCAATGACTTCGGCCGATTCATTGGCTGTCGGCAATAAAACAACATGGATGATTTCGCGCCAATCCAAGATTTGGTCTTTTATTTTTTCCAGATCCAAGACTTCTTTCAAATATCTTTTCAGTCTTTTCTTCTCTTTTTTTAATATTCTCCTCTCTCTCCATGTCATTCCGTCGTTCTCCCCCAAAATAGTCTTAATCTTTGCTATCCTTTCAATAATAATTTGTTTGAATTTTTTCGGATCCGTTATGTTTTGGCATCTTCCCCACCAATCAATTTCTTTTCCTTCTTTTAGCCGGCGATATCCGGCAATTGAATAAGAAGCGATAAAGATCGTCCGAAATATCCAATAGATATCAAAAATAATGATGAATACCGCCACCCAGGCCGGCACTAGGAATGAAAAAACAAACATCCCGATAAAAGTGAACCAGGTCAAAAATCCTGGAATGACTTCCAGCGTTCTTTGAACTGCGCGTTTTTTGGGTTCCGTTGTTTTCGGATCAGGAAAATCGAATGGCATAAGTTATTTTAGTAATTGATAATAATCACGCTGATTGAAGCAATAACCAGGCTAAGTTGCAGCATAAGGGTGGCCATCAATAAAATATGGCTCGCGATTCGTTCTTTTTGATGGTAAAAATAAAGCGACAGACAGGAGTTGATCAAAAATAAAATAAGCCCCAAAAAAGGCAGAATAAAGGCTTGCTTCCAGCCCCCCAACATATCTACGCCGAAGTAAACATTGTAATGCAAAATAATGGGAAAGTCAACCGGTTTAATAAACAACCTCAGACTTATCCAATCAGCCAGATTGGCCGCCAGACTCAATATAAGCAGCCAAACAACGATTTGGCTTCGGAAATACTCCTGCGCAAAAAAAGACCTGATTTTCACGCCCAGGCCGGTTTTCGCAATTTTATTAAAAATATTCCCTAAGTTAAGCCCCCTCATGGATTTTATTATTCAATTTGCGGTTTATCTAAAATCAAAGGCTCGATGCTCTTTTCGCCTTCGGTAATTTTAACCACATCTTTGTCGATCTTGCCCAATTCTTTGTAGGCAGAGTTGAAGTGGCTCACGGTTGTCCCCAGACTCCCGCCCACTTTTTTCATAAAATCTTCAAAGCTCAAAATGTGCTTTCCGAGTTTTTCGACATTGGCGCGGATTTCCTTGGCGCTTTCTTCAATTTGGAGAGCCCTCAGCCCCTGGAGCACAGTTTGCAGATACGCCAAAAAAGAAGTCGGCGAAACAATAATGACCTTTTTATCTTTGAAGGCGTACTCGATCAGGTCTCGCGTGTTGATTTGCGCCGCGCCAACCTTGTTCACCAAGAGATCATAATAGATGGCTTCCGATGGAATGAACATAAACGCGAAATCCATCGTCCCCTCTTCCGGTTTGATATATTTGGATGTTTCATCAATCCGGTTTTTCAGATCCTGCTTGAATAATTTTTCCCAGCGTTCTCTTTCTTCTGCATCCTTGGCATTTAAGATTCTTTCATAATTTTCCAACGAAAACTTAGAATCAACCGGGATGATTTTTTTCTGCACAAAAACCACGGCGTCCACAATCACACCGTCTTTGAAAGCATATTGCATCTGATAGGAATTGGGCGGCAGAACATTTTTCAAGGTTTCCTCCAAAAAATATTCGCCCAGCACGCCTCGCTGTTTGGGATTTTTCAAAATGTCCTGCAAATTTTGAAGTTGCGCTGAAAAATTAACAACCTGCTTATTGGTTTCCTCAAGCTTGGTTAATCCAGCCACCACATCCGCGATTTGCCTCGCTGATTGGCCAATTTGTTCCTGTGTCGCCCGGTGTGTTTCGGAAAGCTTGCCGTCCATTGTGCGGCGCAATTCCCGATTTTGTTCGGAAAGCATAACATTTTGCTGCGAGAGCGCAGCCAATTTCTCCAGAATGGCCATTGATTTGTCCTGTTCCTGCTTGCCCTCAAACTTCTTTTTCAAATCAAAAACCAGCCAGACCAAAAGCAGACTTACTAAAACCGTGATTCCGATTAGAATATAAAGCATGGTTTATTTCCGATTAGCGATGAATCGTTTAAGCCCGGTTATCTTGTTGATTAGTTCTTCATGTGGACCCTCCAAAAATTCCAAAATAAATTTGTCCAGCATATTCAGCCTGTATTTAAATTCTTCTCCGCTCATGAGCACAAAATCCACTTCTTTGCCGATTTCGGCCTCCAGACTGTTCATCAAATTTTTCAATTTAGCCCGGCTAATGCCATCCCCGACCAAAATCATGTCCGCCTTGCTCTTGTGATAATTAATAAAAGCGCCGCTGATAGCCGCCAGCTTGATATTCCCCAGATCTTTAATTTTTGACAGGCTCTTTGATTGCGGAAAAATATTGTCCTTAGAAACCAAGTTTTTCAATTCGGGATAAAAAATAAAGTTTTGATTCAAGAGATAAAATTTTTTTCCTTTTCTGCTTCGCGCTAAGATGAATTTTATTCTTACCAGATTCTCCAGTTCTTTTTTTATTTTTTTCGCGACCAGCATATTCCGCTTTGCGATTTCGCCCAGCTGATATTCCTGTTCCGGGTTCTGCAAAAAAAAGCGCAGCATTCTTGTTTTCTCCTTAGAGCCAAAAAGATTTTCTAAAATTTCAGACATAGTGTTTATATTCACCCAGTTAAATACCGCGAGGCGGTGATCCCGAGTGCTCGGGATTATTTAACGGGGTAAAGAATTTAGCCTATTTACCTGTTTTAACCTATTTACAGTATAATATCGCAGTCCTCAAAAGTAAACCCCCACACTAACTTTTTTAGCGAAAAAATTGGTGTGGGGGGTGAATCCCCAAATGGCGCAAAAAAATGGCTTCCGGAAAACGTTTTTAAATTCCGTATTTTGTGGTAAAATAATAGCATAAACGCTATGCTAAATATCTCGGATCCGGAAATTTTAGGCTACATTAAAACCATCGGCTATCCCTTGATGCTTCTGGTCATGATTGTTGAGGGCCCGATAGCCACCATTTTGGCAGCTTTCGCCGCCAGTTTGGGGTTTTTCAATGTTTTCATAGTGCTGATATTAAGCATCTTGGGAGACATTCTCGGGGACGTGATTTTATACACCATTGGTTATTTCGGCGGAAATAGAGCTTTGGTAAAAGCAGAAAAGATACTCAAAATAAAACCGGCCATAGTAGCCAAGCTAGAGAGACTTTTTCAGGCCCATGGTAAAAAAACTATCTTTGCCGTTAAGTCAACCACCGGGCTCTGTTGGATAACTTTCATTACGGCCGGAACGATACAGATGAAATTCAGGGACTTTATCACCGCTTCATTTCTGGGTGGCATAGTTTGGAGCGGATTTTTGGTAATAATGGGCTACTTTTTTGGCTATGCTTTCGAGGAAATCAACAATTATATAAAATACGCCGGCATGCTTATTTTCTTTTCTGCCGTTGTTTTTTACATCATAATTGTTTTATACAAAAAACGTCAGTCAGGACAAATTCTGCAATAGTGGCCCAGCACTTTTCTCTTGTTTGTGAACGAAAGACTGTAAATTCGCAAAAAGTGCCTGGATAAATGTGATATAATTAAGAGCATAAAACCGATAAATATGCCCAAAAACAAGCTCGACAAAAAAATACCCGCCCTTGTTGCTTCCTTTGAAAATATTTTAGTCTGCAACAATAAAAACCTTCGGCCCTTTGTTGAGGTTTTCGTTTTTGAATCGGAAAATATCACTCAAAAAAATTTAGGAACTCTTCTGGGTATTTTTGAGATAACAGACGCATCTGAAGACTCTTCTTATATCGTAAACTACTTGTCTTCAATAATTAAAAAGGAGTATTTTTCCAGGCCGAAACGAGCCCCGATTGAAAGTTTTGAGGCTGCCCTGCATCGGGCCAATCTCGCGCTTTCCAAACTGGCGGAACACGGCAACGTGAAATGGATCGGCAAATTCAACGCCCTAATAGCCATCATTGAAAAAAACAATCTGCATATTACCCAGTCCGGAACCGCTTCGGCTTTTTTGCTGCGATCCAGGGGAATGACTGACATCAGCGAGGGATTATCATCACACGAAGCCGAACCTCACCCCCTGAAAACTTTTGTGAATGTTTCCAGCGGAAGAATGGAGTCCCAAGATAAGCTCATTATAACGACCGACGGAATTTTTGAAATTTTTTCACTGGAAGAAATAAAAAAAAGCGCCCTCAGATTTCCGGGAGAAAAATTTATCCAGTTTCTACGGACTGCCTTGGGAAATGAATTGGAAAAGGCGGCCGTTCTCGTGGTGGACATAATGGAAAAGGAAGAGGCCGAACCTGCGAAAGTCCCCAGAAATGGCAAGTACGCCAATGCTTTCAGCCAAGCTGCTTTTTCCCGAGAAACTGCCCATTCCAACGCTTCCTCGACCATGGAAGCGGGAGGACGCAACGCCGCTCCGACCAGAGAAAAAATATCAGCGGAAATGAACAAGGAGATAGCTTCGGAAATACAGATGGGCCAGCCGGAATTTACCGACGAAAAAAATGGGCACATTTACATCAAGGAAACTACGGGCGATGGTCCAAACAGCAATCATTATGCTGATTACATGGTTGCCTTCAGTGAAAAAATAGGCATAGCACAAAATAGCTTTAAAAAAATTTCCAAACATTCCTGGCAGTCTCTTTTGGGCGCCGCTAAAAAAATATCTTTGCCTAAAATTAGTCCGTCCGCTAAAAAAATACCAGATAAAAAAATTATTGAAAAAGCGGCCGGCCGGGGTTCTTTAATGGATTTTTTTGAAAAGGCTGGCGGAAAAATAAAGAACGTTGCGGCCGCGTTGGCGCCCGATTTTTCAAAAATTAAAAAAATAACTTCTGAGATGGATTACCAGCAAAAGTTATACGCGGCACTGGTCGTTTTGGCCATTATCTTTGTACCACTTTTTGGCCTTAAATTAAGCAAATATATCCAAGACAAGCAGATAAAGCCCGCTGAGCCGGTTGTCGAAGTTGCCATCCCCTTGGAACAAGACAAAAATGTTATTCGGGTCGCGGATTTGGTTTCTGACAAGTTTGAGGGCGACCCGATTTATACCGCCATAAATCTAAACAACAAAATGTTCGCCGTCTCCCAATCTTCAATAACCAGCTTAGCAGATCAATCTCTTTCTTCTATACCGGATAATTTTGGCGACCTAAAATTGGCGGCCGGTATGGATGATTTAAATTTAATCTTTCTTATAAACAAAAACGGTGAAACAATTTCCTACAGCCCGTCATCAAAAAAATTTCAAAACAACAGTATCAGTCTGCCCGAGAATTCCAACATAACCGCAGTCGGCACATACTTGACTTATTTTTATCTTGTCGATTCTCAAAATAATCAGATCTACCGCTATCCCCGGGCCAGCGGCGGGTTTGGGACAGCCGCCAAATGGCTCAAGGATCCGCTTGACTTATCCAAGGCTTCGGGAATCGCGCTCAGTGACAGCATATTCATAGCTGATAATAACGCTTTGATAAAATTATTCAAAGGCAAAAAACAGGATTTTCAAATTGAGAACACTGCTACGCCAATCGCTCCGTATAAAGTTTTCACCAAGCCGGAATTTTCTTATGTTTATATTTTAGACAAACAAAATTCACGCGTCGTTAAAATTGATCCAAATGGCAGTATAATTTCCCAATATTACAACGCTGAAATCGGCAGTGCCAGCGATTTCGCGATTGATGAAATCAACAACACTGCTTACATTTCAAACCCAAGTGAAATAAAATCTTTCAGTATAAATTAGACTTTGGATAATGCAACACAAAAAAACGCTTTTGATAAGCGTTTTTTGGTGCCTTAGAAAGCTCACCTATTCTATGGCGGGGGCCATCTTCGTTCTCTCCATAATCTCGCGATTGACAATTTCCCTGTCACGGCCGTATTTCAAGCGGGAAAGTTCTTTAAGCGCGTTAGCGATATTTTGATCGCCCTTGGTCGGCGGAAAGCCTTGAATATTGAAAGGCTTGGTTAAAACACCGTTAATAAGAATTTTGGAAAAACCTTTGTGATTATCCACGTTTATCAGGTCATTGCGGCTAAACACCGGTTCCACCTGTTTTTCTAAAAATTCCGCATCCTCCGGACCAACCCGATACAAAATCATCGAGCCAACATTGCCGAAAACGGCTTTGGAAATTTCTTCTTTGAGTTGGGCAATAAATTGATGGGCTATATTCAAGCACAATCTGTATTTTCTGGCTTCGGAAAGAATTTGCGCGATGGAATTGGTCGTCACATTTTGAAACTCATCCATATACAGATAGAAGTCCTCCCTTTGGTCTTCCGGTATATCAACACGAGAAAGTGCCGCTAGCAAAATCTTACCCACAATCACCATACCCAAAAGACGCGCATTAATTTCACCGATACGGCCCTTCGAAAGATTGACCAACAGAATTTTTTTGTTATTCATTATGTCCTTAAAGTCGATCGTGCTTTTTTGCTGCGCGATAATCGGACGCATCATATCGTTGGAAATAAAAGTCGTCAGCTTGGAGGTGATGTAGGGCACCATATTCGCCAGTGCCGCCTCCCCGCCCGCTTTCTCCGCTTCCTTGGTCCAAAAATCAACCACGATCGGGTTGGTGCACTTGGACAACTTCATTCGGCGGAAATCTTCATCGGCCAAGACTTTGGAAATTTCCATCAGCGTTGAGCCTGATTCGGGGTCATCCATAATCAGAAGCATGGCGTTGCGCATATATTGTTCAAACATCGGACCGCCAGTCGCCTTCAGATCATATAGCTGATCAAAGATTCCGATCATCTCGTTGATTACAAAAGTTTTTTGCTCAGGATGCAATGGATCATATTCCATAAGATTGAGACCAAATGGCCGCTCCACATCTGCCGGATTGAAAACAACAACGTCTTCTGCTCTTTCTTTGGGGATAGCGGTCAAAATATCCTCAATTGCTTCTCCATGCGGATCAATGAAACAAAAACCCTTGCCGCTTTTGGCGTCCTGCTTGGCCATTTCTTGAAGTATCGTAGTCTTACCTGTTCCGGTCTGGCCGATAGTATAAAAATGTCTTCTGCGATCGCTATCCGTCAGACGAATATCAGTTTTCACTCCGCGAAATTCATTGAAGCCGATGAGTACTCCTTGCGCGGGAATTCCGACTGGAGGCGGAGCCGCGTCAGCTTTCAACCACTTGATTTTAGGGGTTTCGGTAACAGAAATGGGAAAATGAAAAATACCCGCGACTTCTTCCGCGGAGAGGAGCATGGCGCTCTCCTTATCAAAGTTCCTAAATATATAATCAAAGGCCACTTGTTTTCCTTTCATCCGTTTACGGACGCGAAGCGTGTTTATTTGAGGATTTTCGAATTGCGTAAAGGCATTCTCCATATAAGAGAGTATTTGTTCCGCTCGCTCTTGCGTTTTGGCCGATGCCAGCGCCCGCACATTTATCTGGAGCACCGGCTGGTTCGCTTTTCCCTCAATCGCTTTTATCAATTCCTGTTCTTCCGGCGTAAGCTGTACCGGTTCTTTCCCGTGTATTAAGGGCGATTTATCTTTTTCGCTTTTTGAGCCATATAAATTACTGGCTAACTCCTGGCCGATTCCTTTTCCAATTTCCTTCGCTAAAGAGTTGGAGTGGGCATCTTTAAGTTGTTTGCCCTGTTGCATACGATGCGCGATGGATTTGCCCCGCACGCGCCATTCTCCTCCCTCAGCCGGCACCACGACAATCTGGATAACCGCCCCTTCATCAGAATCAAGCTGGCTCATCGCATTTGCAAATTCATCCAGCGTATCCGTTCCCATCGTTTTATAGGTCTTAAGCGGCAGCGCCGGGTCTCCCTTCAATTCAAGTATTGAGAACGCCGTGAAGCTAGCGGGAGCAAAGATGGTATAGTCTGAAACCTTCTCCAGAACTGCGCCCGGAAAAAAGTTTTGAATCTGCTTATCCATTGCTTCGCGAAAAAATTTTGGTACCGCCATAAAGAAAAGGATTTCCTCGCTCTTTGCCGGCTTTGCAATTTCAAAAATAATATTCGGTGTTTCATAGATAAGACTCTTCCATTTGCTTCTTTTTTGCTTGAAGCTGGCTATCGCGGAGAATAATTTCTCCATCATCATAACTTCTTCTTTCCATTTTTCCTCACCTCCCTGTCCTTCCGTCTCTACCTTCTTCTTTGTTACCCTGACGATTTCCAAATCCATATTCATTGAGCTGTTGATTTGCGCTCGAAAACCGGCGAAACTGCGAAAAACCAGCCAGAGACCGCTAAACAAAGTCAAAAAACCCAGCAAAGTGGTTACTAAATATAATATGGAATTCAAATCGCTAGACATAATGATTTTTATTTTTATTTTCTTCCTTTTGTTTCTGCTGTAAAACGGAAAGATTAAAACTCCTTAATAAGGCCCTTTTTCAACAAAGCATTGTGCAGTTCCGAAGCTAGCAAGCGATCATGAAACTCGTCCAGAGCATAATTATCCTCGAGATGCCTGGCTACTTTAACCGCGTGGGCCACGCCTTTCGTGGTCGCAAGCTTTATGAGCGTCTCAATTTTTGCTTCTTCGCCCTGAGCCACACTGATGTCTTGGGCATCGGACGCCACGGAATTATCATCATGTGGCACCGCAGTTTTCACCTTGGAAAGTATCTGGGTATATACTTGATCTTTTTCTGCCGCGCCTTCCGCCCGGATTTCCGGCAACTTTTCCAAAGCAAACGGCTCGGCCTCCTTTTTATTCTCAAATGCCGGCTTGGCCGGATTTTCAATGTTCCCGGTAAATTTATTTTTTACATCAAGATCCGCCTCCTCGATTGGTTCCAAGTTTGACATACTTTTATTTAATTGAAATTAAACTCTTATATTCTGATTTTCAGCCGATCTTGGCCTTCTCGCGTTTGCATTCGTCGAACCAAACACAGTTGAAGGAGAAACTTTTTCCAATGTTTCCAGACCGCGGCGGCAACAGAAAATAAATTCATCAAACGTAATGTCTGAATTTTTCCTTTTGTAGTCATCAAATCTTCTGTTCCACACATTCATCTCGTTTTGGTCAAGGCTTATTCTGCCGGCACGCATTTCTTCAATTCTTTTCACATCATTGATTAATCTTTCAAAAACACTTCCCTTTTCAACCGGAATTCCCATGATTTCTTTCAATGAATCCTTGGTTATGAAATCACCTTTATTGTATTCCCAGGTAACTTCCTTGTTGAATTCTTTTAATTCTTCCGCATTGTTTTTTTCAACGGGTTCTGATATTTTTTCCGCCAATTCTACTTTTTCCTGAATCGGCTGATTTATTTGGGCTTCTGCCCTTCTCTTGCGGCTAAAAATACCCTTAGCTCTCTCAAATATTTTTTTCCGCATCGAAACCCGCTCCTTGCCATTGCCACCAGGATTATTTTCTTTCTGTTGCGCCTCAACTGCTTTCCCACCCCCCAATATCGCGTCTATCCTCTGAGCTTCCGGCGATGGTTCGGCGCTTTTTATTTTTTTCCTCAGTTCATCAATTTTTTTCGCCTCTAATTGCGCTGCCGACGACGCTTTTTTATCATCTCCACCTTTCTTTTTCGGGTCTTCCTCGCCTTTCTTGCCTCTGCCTTCCAAGTCCAATCTCGGATAAACAGGCACTACTGGCGGCACATCCCATAGTTTTTCGGTCTCAAAAGAATAGGTCGGGGGAATGATTGTGTCCTGCAAACCTTCGCCGCTGGTTGTGGACAACACATGACCATCGAGGCGCAGTTCCATAAATTTAAACGGCAAGTGACCCTCCTTCAAGCTTTGCGGATCAGAAAACATCTCTGACAAAGAATCCGGCAACTTAATTTTTCCGTCTGGAGTTACCGCATCTAACAAAATGCTTGTACCCTCTTTGTTGGCCTGATCAGTCGGGATAATGACAACCTCTAAGTGCTTGGCCAATTCGCCATTCGCGTGCCACTGTTGTAGTTTTTCCAACAAATCAGGCAGTTTTGAATCAATGGTGCTATCCGGATTCTCCCCGAAAGAACCAGTGTTCCCTTGAATATTGTCGGCCAAATTTTTGAGAATTTTGCTAGCATCCACTGTCACCGCTCCATTCGGGTCTTTATCCAGATAAAACATCTGTTGTTTGCCTTCAAATTGAACCATCCGCTTCAGAACCTCGCTGTATTCGCTGCCCGCATTATCATGCCAAGGACCTCGCTGGTGGACACCCATTTTTTCACCAAAAATTCCTTTGAGTTTATCCATGACACTTTCGGTCTGGCCAGAAATTTCATTTAGTTTTATACCCTGTGATTCCAAGGCTGTCTTGGATGCTTGATCAAGCCCATTGGTTCCCATTTGCGCGTTCTCCACCAGCACCCTATCGCCATCCTGAATTGAAAAATGATCGCCATTCGGCACTATATTAATGCTATCATTTGGAACAAAATGTTTTTCTCCAAATGTATAGGCATATAAATGCGACAACGCACTTTCGGTTTTTGAATCATCCCCGGTTATCAATTCTTTGCCTTTAATGAAAGCATGCTGACCAAGCGCTCCAGCTGCCAATCCCATAGCCGCCCCAAAAATCCCAGCTTTGACCGATTCTTTTGTTTTGAATTTGCCAAAGGCTTTATCGTTATCCGCGATATTCTGAGTGAACTGTTCTTTATATTGCCTCAAATATTCTTCCACATCGGCATTCCCCAAATTGAACTTTTCACGCACATCACGGAGCGCGATCTTCATCTGGTTCATTGCGATCAAATTAGTCTTGTGTTCATCGCCCGTCTTTTCTTTGACGCTAATGAGGTCGACTTTCTGTTCTTTGCCAACTGTCATCCGCGCGATCACTTCCGCCACTAGTTTCTTGCCGTTCTCACCGATTGCTGAATTACTCAGCAGGCCTTGCAGATCAGCGGTAATATCTTCCGCTTGTTTTTGATCATAATTAAACTCACGCATCTTATCTGTTCTTTTTCCGCCGCTCTCTGCGCCTAATGTTTTTCTGCGCAAATCCATTCCCCGGTCATATTGCAAGTCTCTGGATCTTCTCATACCAGCGTATGCCCCGCCCAAAGCGCCGCCCGCAATCAATGGGATGGCCCAAGGAGCAACTCCGGCGATGGTAGCAAGCCCTGCCACCAGGGCCGCCCTGCCAGCTGATTTGCCAATTTGACTGCCAATCACGCCGCCAACGATGCCATAAGCCACCGGATTAGCGATAATTTTATTTAAAACGGGAATATTTTGAGTACAATCAATAAATTTTTCATACCATTTTAGCACTGGCTCCGGCTTGGTTTCATTCAGATCTTTTTGCTTTAGACCGAGTTGGATGTCCAAAGTAAACTCGCCTTTCATCGCTTTGATGGCATTTTCTTTTTGGTCCGGACCGTATTCGGCAATTTTAACTTCCAGTTCTCGTTTGTACCCCTCGGCTAGTTTAAAGAGGTTGCTGGCATACAAAAGTCCTTCAGCTTCTCCTGCTCTCCCCGCCTCGCCGGAAAATTGTTTGCCACTGAGCATTGGCGCTACTCTTTCTTGGATCTGCTTTTCAAATTCTTCGCGTGTCATCCCGGATGTCGCAAAATCGGAAAAAATCTGGCTGATTTCCAGGTTGACATTTGGATCATTGACCAACTCCCCGCGTTCATCCGCTTCTTCGATGTTTTGCATATAACCATCAATCACGTCATCCAGCACATCAAAGGACTTTTCTCTATTTTCTGATTTGTCTTTGCTTTTTCGCAAAACTCGAGCTTCAATCTCGGCCATTAGATTGCTGTTGTTTTCGATCGCTAACAGGGCTTCTTTATAAAACTTCACTAAATAGCCCTTCTCGCCTAAACGAATAAAGGTTCTTTTCATAAAACCGGCTGTTTCCTTCATTTCAGCTAACTTTGTCTCTGCTTCTCTGCGCGCATAAGCCTTAACCACTTCAGACATATCAACCATATAAGCTTTTTTGGATTCTTTCGGCTCATGGGTGATCTGTTTGCGGCCTGTTCCGTCCCAAGTAATTTCTTTCTTTCTGTCATATGTAATCATTTTTTGTTTTTCCTTTGGTTTTTCCGGTTTTGGAATAGGAGCTGGTTCCGGCGTTACTGGCTCAGGTTTTGCTGGCTCTGGCTCTGTTTCTCCCCGCAGTTTTTTGATTTCAATCTCTTTTTCTTTGATCAATTCAGACAGAGGTTTCTTGGTTTTATCCCAATAACCAAAACCTTCATACTCAGTTGGTCTGCCTTCCGCATAATCCTCCATATAGCTTTTTTTATCCGCCCTGATCCCATCTGGCATTTTTTCTGTAATTTCGTTTTTGAGTTCATCTGAATTTTCAAAACCTCGCGCAGAATCCTTGATTTTTACCTCTCGCTCAGCGCGTTCATTCAACGCTCGCAGTTCATTCTCCGCTTCAGAAATTTTATTTTCCAAAGTCAGTTTTTTCAAATTTTCCTGCGTTTCTTGAAGAATTTTCTTTTTATCCTTCTTTCCTTGCAAAACTTCCGCTTTCTTCTCTAAAATTGCCTGATCGCGACGATTTTCAAATCCCCTTTCTATTCTCTCTCTTTCTGCCGCTTCCTTTTCATTTTTTTCACGCGCTAAAAAGTCCTTGCTCATTTTTCCGCCCTCAATATCCTTTTTAGAATTGGATATTTGATTAACTGTTATAATTTCCTTGTTCATTTGAGCATTGTTATTTTATTAAGAAAAAATTTTTTTCATTGTTTCTTCCACCGCAAATTTTTTGTCTTTTTCCGAAAAATCTGCATACCACTTCAGGCCGCCGCTCACAAAACTTTCTACTTTTTCACGCAAAATTTTTTCATCCCCGCCAAAGAGCGCTCTGCCTTTTTCACTTTCAAGGAATTCTTTCCACTTTTTGCCCTCCCCTGCTGATGCCTCAACAAAAGCCCGCGCTTCTGAATTCATTTCTTTCTCTTTTTCACTTTCAACCCCTTTCGCTTTTCGCCCTTCCATTTTTTTCAAATTTTTTTTCTTCATTCTGGCTTCCTTTGCGTCGTCTGGGGTGCTGTCAGCATCATAGACCCTCCTGTTTCCGTTTGTTTTGAGGGATGCTTCAAAGACGTCCACGTCTTTTTGTTTTGGAGTATTATGTTTTTTTATTGAACCAGCTGGAGTTATCTTTTTTTCAGATTTTTTGGGTGTCTTTTTTTCAACCTCCATCTTTCTTTTTGTATATATTTTTAGAAGTTCATTCAATTCATCTAAGGAACACCTCTTGGATGATCCTTTATCCGAGCCTTTTTGCAGAAAAATCTTAGTTTGCCCAGTCCTTTCATTATATCCGTCACTATAAACATACATCCGATTTTCCTCTTTTTCATCCGAAAGATTGACCCCCAAAATGTCTTCGTATTTCTGCTCAAATTCAGCCTGGGTCAGCTTTTTTTCATTCGAATTTTCTTTCAAAATCGCCGGGGAATTTTCTACGGATGGCTGGGGAGTATTTTTAGCAACACCCTCGGCGGGTTCATTTATTTTTGCACGCATTATCTCGGTAATCTTTTTTCGCAAAGAAATTATCGGCAATTTATGCCAATCCATCTTGCCAGAAAAAATTTCTTTCAATCTGTTCCCTGATGGCAGAAAGTGATGAGTCCCATCCCCTGAAACAAGGGCCGCTTTTTTATTTTCTTCACAAAAATTGATCAACGCCGCCTGAGAATCAATGCCTTCCAGCATTTCTTCCAGCTTAGTGATATATATTTTTTCAGAAGCTTCTTTGGCCTTTCCCTCATTTTTGGCTTCCCCTGCTTCCTTTTTTATTTTTCCCTTTTCAAATTCTTCGTAAGCGGCAATTATTTTTTTATTCGCTGTATCTTGCGCTTCCACTATCTTACTATCCTCCTCTGGGGTTATACTATTCCAATCAATATTTGCGTTGACCCCATCATTATCAAGATATCTATTTTTGACTCCGATGAGCAACAATCTTGTGTTTTGACGTTCTTTCTCCGTCAATTCGCCTTTTTTTATTCTTTCAATTTTAGATTTTTGCAAAGTTTTGATAATCTCCAACGCGGCCTCAAATTCAGTAGTTTCGTTTTGTTCCGATTTTGCTGCTAGCCCGGACGCTACTTCAACGCTTGGATTTTCCAAATTTTTCACAAAGACTTCCAATAATTTTTTGGGAACACTATTGCCCATCATATTAAAAAAATCTACGGCAAATTGATTCCTGTCAACGTTTTCTTTATTTTTTTCAATCTTATCCAATTCGGCATTTATTCTTTGTTGATACTTTTTTAACGTTTCCAGCCCTTTCTTATCTTTGTAGTCTTTTGTGTATTCTTTCACCATGCTTTCTGGAAACTCAAAACCAGCCAGTGCCGCACCAATACTAGATGTCTCGGCCCGCTTTTTTTCGCCCCCATTCATTCTTTCTTTTAACTTTGCTAATCTTTCCAAATTATCACCATCAACCGCAAAGCCACTGACTTTTTCTTTTTTTACCATAATATTTTAACTTTTAAGATAAATTTCTCTGAATTCCATCATCGCTTGCGCCACAACTTCATCGATATTGCTTACATTTTCACCCAGAAATTTCTGGATCTGCTCCAGCGAATGCTCTTTCCCCCCTTCCATCATCCTGTTCATTTTTTCCGCTTGCTCCGCTGTCAAATTTTTGGCAATTCCAGTGATTATATAAGCCATCAACCGCTTATTCAGGCCTTCCAAAATATCTGCTTTTAATTTTTCAGAAAGATTTTCAAATCCCTTTTCCTCTATAAGCCTTTCCAAAAAAACATTCAGCTCGTTATTCATTGGAAACATCATAATTTTAAAATTATTATTATTTTTATTGATCCCTCACCTACGTCAAAATTATACCACAAATAGGATTTTTTACCCAGCATGTGGATAACTTCTTCCCGCCATATATGTGGTATACTGTAGGGGTAAAACAAAAAACAATATGCAAAATAAAAAAACCCTGACTCTTGTCTTGTTGATTTTAATTGTTGCGTTCGGATTTTTTGCCCGGACTTATCACATCAATCAGGCGCCGCCTGGAGTCTATCCCGACGAGGCTGTCAACGCGCAGGACGCTATCAACGCCAACCAGACTGGGCAATATCTTTGGTTTTATCCGGATAATAATGGCCGGGAAGGGTTGCAAATGAACCTGGAGGCCTTAAGCTTCAAGCTTTTCGGCATCAGCGATTTTTCCCTCAAATTGCCCTCAATTATCTTCGGCGCACTGACCGTTCTTGGTATGTATCTTTTGAGCAAAGAGCTTTTTCGAACTGCGAGTGCCGGTCTCATTGGCGCCGGCCTGACAGCTGTTTCTTTTTGGGCCATTCATTTCAGCCGCATGGCTTTCCGCGCCATCCAACTGCCCTTTGTCCTTGTTTTTTCTTTCTATTTTCTTTTCCGCGCCGTACGCACCAAAAAAATCAGCGACTTTATCCTTGGTGGAGCCTTTTTGGGCTTGGGCTTGCATGGCTATATCGCTTTTCGGATTACGCCCTTGATCCTGATTGTTGTCTTGCTAGCTTTTATATTGTCACGCGAAAATTTTCTGAAGATTTATTGGAAATATATCTTGATCTACACCGCCGCCGCAATCGTGGTCGCCGCGCCGATGCTGTATACTTTTTACGTCCATCCGGAATATTTTTCCGGACGCTCAAATGAAGTTTCTATTTTTAATCCGGAAATTAACCAGGGACACTTGTTCACGACTGCCCTGAAAACATTGGGGATGAGCCTGGCCAAATATAATTTCTGGGGCGACCAAAATTGGCGCCATAATTTTCCGCCCTACCCAGTTCTTGATTTTCTGACTGGTATCGCTTTCCTTTTTGGGATTATTTTCAGCTTTGTCCGTTTTTTCCATCTACTGGGGCTTAGATTATTCAAAAAAATAAAAAATACCCAACTGGAAGTCTACACTCTTCTCTTGGTCTGGTTTTTTGTCATGCTTATTCCGGAATTTATGACGGATGAGGGTTTGCCGCATGCCTTGCGCTCGATCGGCACTATGCCGGTTGCCCTCTTATTCGCAGTTATGACTTTTGATTATTTTTATCATCACGCCAACAAGCGCACCTGGCTGCAGCAAAAACTGGTGAAATCGCTGGTTATCGTCATGTTGCTTTCGATCGGCATTTTCAACGTCGTCAAGTATTTTTATTTCTGGGCACCCAACCCGAAAGCCGCCCAAGCCTTTGAAAAAAATCTTATGGAGGTTTCCGATTATATCAAAACTGTTCCGCCCCAAACAGAAAAATTTGTCGTGGCCGAAAGCATGCAACGCATCCCAATCAAAGTTTTCAACACCGATCTGCCGAACACTTATTATGTCTATCCTGGCGAAGTCAGCCAGATCCAACCAAAAGACATAGGCAATTTCACTGTAGTTTTGACTGATAATAATTCTGAGGCTATTGCTAGTCTCAAATCTAAATTCCCCAGCCTGACGCTGCAGGAAATCAGGGATTCAGTTGGCATGAGCTACTATATACTTAAATAAATTTTCAATTAAAGCTTGGGCTTTAAAAAATATGGGAATAAAAAAATTTCTGGAGGCTAACTATAAAATTATTGTCTTTCTTGTTTTAACCTTTATGCTGGCTGTATCGCTACTTAACGCTTGGAATGACAGCGCGATTTTTGACGAAACGGCCCATATCGGCGCCGCCTATACATATGTAACTCAACATGAAATCCGCCTCAACCCGGAACATCCTCCGCTTATCAAGGACTTGGCTGGGATTCCGCTGCTTTTCCTCAATTTGAAGTTTGATGTAAATCAGCCTTTTTGGGATGGCAGTTTGCCTGGCAAATGGGATGAGGGACAATGGGCCGCCGGCAGAAGCTTGCTTTACGGTTCCGGCAACAATCCTGACGCCATTATTTTTTGGGCGCGCTTCCCGATTGTCCTCCTTTCCCTCATTTTCGGGCTGTTTCTTTTCAGGTGGGGCAAAGAATTGGCTGGAACATTGGCCGGCTTATTGGTCCTTATTTTCTATGCTTTTGACCCGAATATTTTGGGCCACGATCATTTTGTGACAACTGATCTCGGCATTGCCGCTTTCATGGCCTTTTCTTTTTATTACTATCTGAAATTTGTGAAATTCCCAAACTGGAAAAATGTTTTGCTCGCCGGGATTTTTGTGGGACTATTGATGCTGGCAAAATTTTCTTTCATTATCATCCTGCCTATTTTTGCGCTGGCAACAATCATTTTCCCGCTTGTTTCTCATATAGACCCGGAGGAAAAGAATAGATTTATCGCTCGAACAAAAAAACTTGGCGAATACATCAGCAAGGGTGCCTTGGTTTTTCTCATCTCGCTTGTCGTCGTTTGGGTAGTATACGCCGGCAACACTTTTAAGATGCAAAAGGAAACTGTATCCCAAGTAATTGAGGCCAACTTCCCAGTTACCAATGTAGAAAATCCCAAAGAAATTTACACTAATAAGGTTTTACACTGGTTAAATGACCATCCGGCAACTAGGCCCCTCACTGATTTTGGCATCGGCATCAGTTATGTTTTCCGGCGCGTCTCCGGCGGTAACGGCGCCTATTTCATGGGACAAGTTTCGAGTAAGGGTTTCCGGGCATACTTTCCAACAGTATTCCTAATCAAAGAATCTATCCCGGCCCTGTTCTTTATGCTTTTTGCTTTGATCTTGGGACTCATCAAAATTATCTCAACATTCAGAAAGTCTCTGGATGACTTCTTCCGAAAAAATCTAAGGAATATTTTGCATTACCTCCGAACCCATATTGTCGAATTTTCCATGCTATTGTTTATATTCCTTTATGCCTACGTCAGCATCACCGGGAATCTAAATATCGGATTCAGACATTTGTTCCCGATTTTGCCCTTCATCTATATATTGACGGCCAGAGGTATTGCTAATTTTTTGAAAAATAAAGTTCCCCGACACAAAACCATCGCCTCCTACGGACATAACTCTCCCGAAGCTAGGGAGTTATCCAAACATGAAGCGCGCGAAACCCAAAAAATTCACATATTTTCCATTGTTTTTTCTCTGATTTTCTCCTACTTGATTTTAGGAACGATTTCCGCCTATCCGAATTATATGTCCTATTTTAATGAAACTGTCGGCGGACCAAAAAACGGCTACCATTACGTCACTGACTCCAATGCTGACTGGGGACAGGACTTGAAGCGCCTGCAAGGATTTTTGGACGACAACCCGCAAATTGGCCTTATTCGCGTGGATTATTTCGGTGGTGGCGACATTTCTTATTATATCGGCGACAAATATGAACAATGGTATGACAGTAAACGTCCGATTGAGGCCGGTTGGTATGCCGTTTCAACTAACTTTCTTGAAGGCAGCCTCTATGACACCGCCAAGCCAGACAACGAAAGCTACCGCTGGCTAAAATACAAAAAGCCACTTTACCAAGTGGGAACTTCCATTCTTATTTATTACATAACACCACAAGAAGCAGCTAATATAAACTAAGTATTCTTCGATTTTTTGTCATCTTCGGATTTATTATCTTTTTCAGTATCGCTTGAAGAGCCTTCCTGCTGCGGCTGTTCGGAATTTTTGAACTTATAATAAACCTTGTTGTCTGTGCGTAAATCAATATATTCCAAGTTGCTACGCTTGTCCTTGTCTATCTTGTCGTTCAAAACCAGTTTGAGTGTATCTATTCCTTTTTGTATCGGAAGACTGCTGTCAAAATATATTGTCCAGCCCTCAGCCGTTACCACTCTAATATCGCCCGAAATTAGCTGGGGCGTGTGATAATTTCTATCAATATCTAAGTTTAAATCATCCTTAAGCTTGTTTTTTATGTCCAGCAGATATTGCATATAGTCAGGGTTAAGAACCGGTTCAGTTAATTTTATTTCTTTATTGCCGTCATCATTGAGCACCAACAGTTCGTTTTCTTGCAACTCATTGGAAGCAAAATTGGCCGATGCGTAAGGTACGCCGTCGTTATCAATTATGAAGCACGCTCCGGCGCTGCAGAGAATCAGCATCGATTTTCTTTCGATGATCGAAATATTCAGAGCTTCTGGAAAAACTTTTTTGACCTCGGCGCTCTCAATTCTTATAAACTTGTCCTCGATGGCTTTTTTTAACTTTCCTTGGTTGACCAGCATAATGTTGTTTGCAGGGATATAATTTAAATACTTGCCAGAAATTGTTGTATCAACCACATCTTTAATCAGACCCGGATCCAATTTTTCAGTGCCGGCGATATTAACTTTAGAAACTAACAAAAATGGAGAAAAAAACAAAAGATAGAGCGTAACTCCGACAAAAATAATCAGTACAAAAAGAATCAGGATCTTGCCGAAAATCCCCCCGCTATCCCGCTTGAGCCGGTTCTTCTTTGCCAACGCAACCGTCTTGCCATCTATATTTCTGATGGTTCTTTTTTTGATTTTGTTTTTGTTTCTGAAAAACATTTTAAAATTCTAAAAATAAATTTTCCAACACCAGCCTCGCGTTGGAATTCGTATCTTTAATTATTTCCAGACTTTTTTCAGTTTTATCTATTAATTTCAATATCTTAGCCTGATCTGCCCCGGTAAATTTTTTGCGCCCTAAAATAGCTTCCCTGAAAATAAATAGCCAGATATTGATCTTTTCGGCCAATATCGCAGTGTCTTTGGACATTTCTTCCGCCAAAGAAAATCTTTCCGAAACATTTTGGGAAAATAGTTTTTCCAGTTCCCTGGCTGAATCTTTTCGAAAGTTAAGTTCATCTTCATCTTTGAGTAAGTTTAACATTAACCCCGGCCGGCCAAGCGACCAAAAAATGAGGTCGCCTATTTCTTGTTCATTTTCGATGGTGACTTCTTGTCGCAATTCTGTCTCGGAAACTGTTCCAAATTTAATTTTTTGACACCGCGATAAAATAGTGGGCAAAAGGCGGCGGATGTCGTCAGCCACCAAGATTAGGACTACACCGGAGCCAGCTTCTTCTAAGATTTTTAACAGGCTGTTTTGCGCTGTTTTATTGAGCCTTTCTGCTTCGTCTATAATAGCCACCTTGTACTTTCCCCACTGAGCGGAAAGATTAAGCTGGTGCTGCAGTTCCCGAATTTGCTCAATCCTGATGTCATGTTTTTTCACGATACCTTTTTTCTCTTCAGTTTCTGGCCTAACAATAACCAGGTCTGGATTAATAAAGCCCTCTCTCTTGGTTAATTTTTTTGCAAAATCCTCCGCCACTGTAAATTTTCCGGCATGGGCCGGACCATGAAAAAGATAGGCGTGGCTTACAGCATTTTTAGCAATTGCTTTGTCTAATAAATTTATTATTTTTTGATGACCAATTATTTTCATAGTTTTGCCTCTAAGATACTATCAACATATTCTGTAAATTCTTTTTTAAATCTTTCTTTGTCAAACTCTCTCGCCCTGTTTGTTATAACATTTTTATCATAATTTTTCTCATTCTCCACGAGCCTTCTTACGCCGTCCGCTATCACTTCTGGTGTGGCCGCGTCAAAAAATTCACCCGTCCGACCTTCTATGACTATCTCCTTGGCTCCGCCTTCTCGGATTGCCAGAACCGGAGTGCCGAAACTCATGGCCTCCACTGGCGCCATTCCAAAATCATCTACACTGGGAAAAATAAAAGCCCTGGCTCCAGCATAATATTCTCTGATTTTCTCGTCACTCTGCCACCCTAGAAATCTAATATTTTTGTTGGCAATTTTTCTGAGATACTTCGCTTGCGGTCCTTCACCAATTATGACCAGAGGTGATTCCAACTTATTAAAAGCCTCAATAACAACATCAATTTTTTTGTAGGCAGACAACCTGGAAACTACCAGAAAATAGTTCTTAGTTTTTGGTTCTTGGTTTTTAGTTTGTTTTAAATTTTGTATTTGATTATTTAAATTTGTTTCGGATTTCGGATTTCGGATTTCGGATTTTAAATCAATCGGTGGATATACTACAACACTTTCCCGTCCATAATATTTTTTAATCCTAGCCTGAGTATATTTTGAATTAGCGATCAGATAGTCGGGTCGATCCGCGGCTGCCTTGTCCCAAAGGCGAAGATAATTTAGGATCGGCCGCACTAAAAAGGCCACCCTCTCTTTTCTGTTCTCTTGCAGATATTTTTCATTATAATCCCAAGCGAAGCGCATGGGAGAATGTATATACGCGACGTGCATCGTATTTAATCTCGTAACAATCCCCTTGCTCCAAGCGCCACTGGAGGAAATCACCAGATCAAATTCGCGCAAATCAAAAGTTTCCGGTGCCGTCGGCATCAAAGGCAACAGATATCGGTAACGCTGGCGCAAGAATTTGGGAAACTTTTGGAGAAATGAAGTAAAAACAACTTTGTCGGAAAACTTCCCGCGCATTTTCTCTTTGTCATAAAGCAACGTATAAATCGGCGCTTCCGGATACATCTCCGCGAGCACTTCCAAAACCCTCTCGGCTCCGCCATATTGGACCAGAAAATCGTGGACTATTGCAATTTTTATTTCTTTATTCGGCTCCATTTTTCAATATTTTAGCGATTTCCTCAGCGCATTTTTCCCAACTGAATTTTTTTACATTCTCATAGCCTTTCTTTATTATATCATCTCTCATGGCTTTGTCAGAAATTAGCTTATGCGCGGTGTCAGCAATTTGTTTGGCACTCTTTGGATCAACCAAAATAGAGCTACTTTCGGCAATTTCCTTGCTTGAAGAGTTGTCCCCCGCCACCACCGGCACGCCCGCGCTCTGGGCTTCCAAAATTGGAATGCCAAATCCTTCATAGAATGTCGGAAATAAAAACACATCGGCATTTTTCAGATATTTCCACTTTTCTTCATCAGTTATATAGCCAGGCAGAAAAATTTCGCTTTTAAAATTGGAATTTTCAATCGCCTTTTTGATTTTATCCGCGCCGTAACCGAACCCCCCTGCCAAAACTAGCTTGTGCGGAAATTTATATTGCTCTTTCAACATTTCAAAAGCCTTAATAATCCCAACAATATTTTTCCGTTCTTCCAGCCTCCCAATAAATAATAAGTATGGTTTTGAAATTTTGTCATTTAAAATTGATTGAAAATTTAAAATTGAAAATTTAAAATTCCGATCATATCCCTCATATATTACCTTGACCTTTTCAATCGGAACACCGTATAATTTTTCGAGGTCAATTTTTGTATTACTGGAAACCGCGATTATTGTCTCAGCCCACCGGCAAGAATTTTTAATCGACCAGCGCATATACAAACGAGCTAAAAAAGAATACGCCTCGGGACAAAATTCATATTCCAAACCGTGAATTGTCACAATTGTATTTTGGGGATGAATTACTGGGACTGTATGCGCCGGCACAAATAAAACTTCTGCCGGGCTAAATAGCATCTCTAAGCTAAGTCCAATTTGCGTCCATAAATACGGCCATCTGATTATTTTTATTTTCCAATTTTCCGGCAGATCAAAATCTACGGTTTGGTTTTTGCGTAAATATAAAATAACCTGAACGTTTTTTAAATAATTCGTCAGGTTTTTGATAACTTGATAAGAATATTCCTCGATTCCAGTTCTTTGTTTCAAAAAAGCTCTGGAACCATCGATACCAATTTTCATGAAACATGAAGCATGTAGCATGAAACAATTTTGTTACATGTTTCATGTTGCATGTTATATGAATTTATTTACTAAGCATGATAGTGCGCTTGTACACTTCCAGATTATCTAAGGCGATGCCGATACCTTTGATCACGCAAAACAAAGGATCTTCGGCCACGTAACACGGCACTTCGATGGTTTTTGTGATCAACTGATCCAGATGGCGCAGCATCGCCCCGCCTCCAGAAAGCACCATACCCTTGTCCATCACGTCCGCAGCCAGTTCCGGCGGAGTTTCCTGCAAAACTTTTTTGATGGCATTTACAACTTCTCTCAATTCATCCTGCAAAGCTTCCGTGATTTCATTGGAAGAAATTTTAATCGTCTTCGGCAGACCTCCCGTGAGATCACGCCCGCGAACTTCCATATGATCTTCCTTGACCTGAGCGATGGCCGAACCGATCTGAATTTTTATTTCTTCTGCTGTCCTGTCGCCAATCGCCAGACTGTATTTTCTTTTGATGTAATCCGCGATGGCTTGGTCAAATTTGTTCCCGCCCACGCGCGCGCTATGGGCTGCCACAATGCCACCCAGAGAAATAATCGCCACCTCCGAAGTTCCGCCGCCGATATCAATAATCATATTGCCGGCTGGCGAGTTGATGGGAATTCCCGCCCCAATTGCTGCCAGCACCGGCTCCTTGACCACATAGGCCGCCTTAGCACCAGCTCGCACCGCCGCGTCAATTACTGCCCTTCTTTCAGTGGAAGTCACGCCCGCCGGAATGGAAATCATAATTTCCGGACGCACCAGGCGAAATTTTCCACTGACCTTATTGATGAAATATTTGAGCATGGCTTCGGTAATGCGGTAATCCGCGATCACGCCGTCTTTCATTGGCCGGCTGGCTACAATCGTATCAGGGGTTCTGCCTAACATATCTCTGGCATCACTGCCCACTGCCAAAACTTTATTATCCAAAACCGAAATCGCCACCACGGATGGTTCATTTACAACCACTCCCTTGCCAGGTATAAAAACCAGCGTGTTGGCTGTGCCCAGATCGATTCCAATTTTTCGTACAAATAATGGCATGGGATTATTTCTTAGATATGCTTATTTATAAAATTATTCTCTGAAATATAAAACTTTCCTTGTTTGTAATTTTCGATTATTTCTTTACTGGGAAAATATACGGGACTAGGAAGATCATCTAACTCAAACCATCGCCACTCTGTTATCTCGTCCGGCTCCATAACCCCGGGATCACCCTTAAATTTTTCGGAATATAACCCGATGGTTACAAAATGAGCGGAATCAATTCTCTCATTATTCACGCACATAACTTGCACGTCCTCTAGGTCTATGTCAGTTTCTTCTTTGGTTTCTCTTTTAGCCGCATCCTCAAAAGTTTCACCAAATTCCATTTTTCCGCCTGGCATAGTCCAAGTCGCCGCTCCATTGAGTAAGCTATCTGCCTTTTCCGGGTCAATATGGCGTTTGCCCAATAAAACTTTCCTGTCTTTCATTATCATGACCCCAAAACCAGCCCCGACTTTTTTGTTTTGATCTGACATAAAATTATTTTCTAATTCTTTTAATATCCGCGCCGAGTTTTTGCAATCTCTCCTCAATCTTTTCGTATCCGCGGTCGACTTGATATATATCTTTAATGATAGTTTTTCCATCCGCCAGTAGCGCCGCGATGATAAGTGAGGCTCCCGCACGCAAATCAAAACTTTTTATCCCATTGCCTCTGAGTTTTGTCGGACCGGCAATCATGACTTGATGCATATCCAAAACTTTGGCGTTCGCCCCCATGCGCTTAATCTCGCCGATATAATTGAACCGGCCTTCAAAAAGCGTGTCGTGCATCAGCGTCTGCCCTTCGGCCTGAGTCGCCAAAATTCCAAACGGCGCTTGCACGTCTGATGGAATCCCCGGATAGGTGCGCGTATCCAATTTGGAAACAGCTTTCAATTTTTTGGCCGGGACCACTTCAATATAATTATTGTTTATTTTGAAATCCGCTCCAAATTCTCTGAGTTTTTCCAAAACCAGATCTAGATGCTCCTCTCTCGCATTTTTAACCCTGATCGGACTCTGGGTCGCCACACCCATAATCAAAAAAGTTGCCGCCTCATTGGCGTCCGGAATGATTGAATGTTTGGCGCCATGTAATTTTTTTGTTCCGATAATTTCCAATGTATGTGTTCCGAGTCCAGAAATCTTAGCTCCCATGGAAACTAAAAATCTACCCAGATCTTCTACGTGAGGTTCACAGGCGCAAATTTTGATTATTGTTTTTCCGGAGAGCCCGGCCGCCAACATCATGGCGTTCTCCGTGGCAGTCACCGACATTCCCGAAAGCACAACCTTCCCGGCCTTTTTATTTTTAGCATTGATCACATAACTTTTCCCATCCTGTTTTATATCCACGCCCAATTGTTCCAATGCCTTGAAGTGCGCATCCACCGGACGCTTACCGATCACACAGCCACCAGGATGATAAAGCTTAAATTTTTCAAATCTCGCGCTGAGCGACCCTAAAAGCAAAATTGAGGAACGCAGCAGCTTGACCTTTTCAATGTTTATTTTTTCCGGCCTTATCTTTTCCGCTTTCACCGAAATTTTTCTTTCTCCCAACCATTTGACGGATACTCCCATGCTCTCCAGAATTTCTAGCATCCTGAAAACATCCTCGATAAGAGGGATATTGGAAAGCACGCATTCTTCTTTGGTAAGCAAAGTTGCAGCCAAAATCGGTGTGGTGGCGTTCTTAGACCCCCTCACATCTATCTCTCCTTTTAGTTTTTTTCCGCCTTGAATCTCGAAATACTCCATATGACAAGTATATTTCATCTGAGGCTTTTTTTCAAGTTTACCAACTTTTGGCAAACCCCACTTTTTGGCAAAAAAAACGCCCGAATAAATCGGGGTTTTTTGATTTGTTTCCCCGACGTTGCGTCGGGGCACAATGCGAGGAATTCCTAGCATTTAATGTTTTTATTTTTGTTTTTGTATTAAGTTGTAAATCTGGCTCAAATATAATAAAAAGCGGGCTTTCACCCGTTTTCTTATTACAATTCAATTATACTCCTATTTTAGTCTTTTGTCAAGCTATAAGTTCTTATAATTTCCGGATAAAGATTGGATTGTTTTGGCGTAGTTAGTAAGACCATAACAAGACCAGCCAAGATATTTCATCGAAGCATAAACTTCCCATTTCACACTAATCTTCTTTCCGTTGCATGGGCTGGTTATTTTTGTTGTTCCGCTTTTTGTAGCGCCGTCATTCTTTAGTTTAGAAGCCATTGCCATAACTCCATCGGTCAAGTTCCAAGGGTTTGGCGGATTGTGGCCAGTCCGTGAAGCGATTACGCTTTTATACCCCCACCAAGTATCCGACATAAATTGCGCCGCCCCCATAGCCCCGCCGGTTCCTTTATAGCTTTTGGGCGGACATGATACTTTTAATTTTTTATAATTCAAATCAAGTTCCTCGGCAATGTCTTTAAATATTCCCAAGCGATAGCTGCTCATCTTGCTTTGCTTGTAATCACAGCCGCCCACTGAAGCTCCCAGCCGCGATTCAACAGAAAGCATCCCAAATAAAAATCCTTCGCGCACCCCAGTCTTGTCGCCCGCATATTCGATGGCATCTTTAATGTCTTTCGCGTTGTAGCTTCCTCCCAATAGTTTATTCAAGTCGCTTTGCAATTCAGCCATTTTTTCTTTAAGCTCGGCGATCGTTGCCTGTGTTTCCTGAATGTCATTGTTTATTTCCACTAATTGCGTCTGCTGAGTCTTGAGCGCTTGCTGGTGATCTGCTCGCTGGTCGGCCAGTTCGGCCTTGTCTTCTTCGGCTTGTGTTTTTGCATCATTGATAACCTGCAAAGAATCTATGATTTTCGCTTTTATTCCGATTATCCCATCGTAGTTCATAGCCAAATCGCTCAGATTCCCCTCATATAAAGAAAGTTGGATAAGTTGATCATTTTCTTGGCTAGCATAATATAACTGGCGGATATATTCAGCCAGCATGACCTTGTTCAATTCAGCTTGCGCATTTAGATTTTTAAGCTCTGCTTCCTTGCCGGTCATGTCAGCAATTATTTTATTTATACGCGCCTTGGTCGCATTTATTTGCGCCTGATTTTTGTAAAGTTTTGATTGTTCGGCCTCCAATTCCTTTTGAGCATCTTTCAGTTCATCCGCATAATCATCCAGATGCCTCTGAATCTGAGCTGCTGTATCCGCCTTCGCAGCCTGATTTGGAAAACTGTAAAAATTCATGAGGCCAAAAGCCACAATCAAAACAGCTGTGATGGTTTTCTTTTTGATATTTACCATGGTTTTATTATACCATACTTTACCCACCCCTAAAGAAAATAGAAAAAAGTCCCTTATTCAAGGACTTTTTTCGATATTCTGCAAATGTTATTTTTTTCCTGGTCGTTCAGACTTTTCTTCTTCTTCCGGCTGGGGCTCTTCTTTGATAACGCCCTCAACCTTCGTGACATCCGCATCAACTTTTTCGGAAAGTTGACTCAATTCTTCTTCAGATCTTGGCGGCGTGACCAATGCCACGACTGTTTCCGGATCAATTTCTATCTCCACTTTATCTGAAATCTTAAGATCCTTGACACAAATATGATCATCAAAAGTTTCAATCGTGGAAATATCCACCTCGATTTGCGCTGGCAAATCAGCAGGCAAACATTTTACTTCCACCTTGTCCATGCTTTTTACCAGAACTCCGCCCAACGCTTTAACGGCTGGAGATTCGCCAATAAATTCAAATCTGACTTCGGCTTCGATTTTTTCCGTCATGTTGACCTGATAAAAATCAACGTGCGTATATCGTCCGTTAACCGCATTTTTTTGCAGTTCATGGATCAACACATTGCGTCCGTTTTTGCCGTCAATCAAAAGATCGATGATTACGCTCTCACCGGATTTCTTCAAGAGCCTGGATAAGTCCAGAGCATTAATCCAAAGGCTTTGCGGTTCGATTCCTTTGCCATAAACTACGGCTGGCACCAGACCTTCTTTTCGGCCCTTGTTGGTTTTTCTTCCTCTTTCCGCTCTTGGTTTTGATTCTAGTCTTATTTTTTCCATTGTATTCAGCTCTACCTGTCCCGATCCGCTGTGGCGGACAAGACCTCTCAAGCATAAAATTAATTAACTTTTAATATTATTTTTAAACAATTCAATCAGATTTTCACCCTTGCTTGAAATAAATTGATGCGCATTAATGACCTCATCCGCGCTCACTGCGCCTCTGGCAAACTTCTGTATAACCTCATCTTTATCCAGGTCAGTCATTATGCCCAAACTTAGAATCCCGGCCTGATTATTCGACAAAAAAAAGATTGCCGAGGTGTTGCATTTGGAACAAGTTACGTGCAAGATTGTCTTTTGCTCCTGTTCCTCCAGCAAGACCAGATTTTCGACACTGAAACCACCTCCGCAAAAAGAGCATTTCGATAAAAAATCCAGATTATTGTTTTTGTTTTGCATTATAGGATTTTAGCAATAAAACATTTTTTAGTCAAGCGTCTTGATTCGTCGCATATAAACGCTTTGGACCAAGCCCATGGAAGCAAGCATGACCACCAAAGAACTGCCTCCATAGCTTAAAAATGGCAACGGCACTCCAGCCACCGGCACCACGCCGATATTCATGCCCACATTGATGAAAATCTGCACGAATAGCATAATTATGACTCCGACTGAAATCAGATAGCCGAAATTATCACGCGCCAGTCTGGCTGTCTCCCTGATGCGATACAAAAGAAACATATACAGCCCCAAGACCATGAATGCTCCGAATAGTCCCAACTCTTCAGCAATCACCGCAAAAATAAAATCTGTATGTTTTTCCGGCAAAAAATTAAGCTGGGACTGCGAACCATGGCCTAGTCCCTTGCCCAAAAATCCGCCGGAACCCACCGCCACAGTTGATTGGATAACATTATAACCAGTACCCAGGGGGTCATTGGCTGGTTTAACAAAATTGACAATCCTTTCTTTCTGATAAGTTTTCAAAAAAAACCATCCGCTTGTCGCGCCAATTATTCCAATGACCAATAGGATGAAAATACTTTTCTTATTGATACCTGAGGCCACCAGCATGCCACCCCAAATTCCGATTATAACCGAGGCGGAACCGAAGTCCGGCTGCTTCATTATCAAAAAAACCGGGATAAAGACCAGCACGATGGAACCGATGATGCGCCACAGCATACTCAATTCGGTTTTCTTTTTCGACAAAAAGCTGGCGAGAAAAATGATTATAACCAGTTTTACTATTTCAACCGGTTCAATATGAAAAGGCCCGAAGCCGATCCAGGCGGTCGTACCACGGACACGCGTACCGATTAAAAAAAGAGAACCAAGAAGTATCAGGGCTCCAAAATAAAGTTTCGTACTATACGAACTCAGCACTCGGTAATCAAAAGAGGAAAAAAAAGCACCCAGCCCGAGACCCAGGACAAGCGCCACAATTTGTTTTTTGAAATCACCGAGATTTAATTCACGAGTACTTGGAAAAGTCGAAACGCTATAAAGGGCGGTCAATCCTATGGCTACCAGCAGAAAGACCGAGGCGATGACCATCCAATCAAGTTTTAAAAAATTTTTCATCTAGTGTTGCTGAAATTTCGCAGGCTTGAAATATTTTTTGACAAAAGCGTCCGAATTAAAAATATTCACCTCCGGCTGAACTTCCATATTGGCTACAGTACCAGGAAATTTGTTCGGCCAAAAAAACCGAAAATCTCTATTCTCCCCGGCTTGAACCGTACCCATCTGTGTCGAATTAAGCCCTATCACCTGGCCCTGATTATCTTTTAGAATTATTTCCAATTTTATCAAAGAGAAATCGAGCGGGCTTTCATTTTTGAGCAGCCCCGTTGCTTCACTGAAGCCCACGCCATTGGTTATTTCTTTATAATTTTTATAAACTATCTTAAGCTGGGGTTTTTCATAAAGGTCATTCACCTCAATCCATTGAGGATTGCTCAGAGACAATTCAACCGAAGCAGGAATATCCGACATCGTCTGATTGCTGGAAACCAGATACTTTGTTTCTCCTGATAAAATAAAGCCTGTGTCATTCTTAGTCGCGATAATTGTTCCAGCTGCATCCTTGATCGTAAATTGATAATTAAACTTGCTGCTGCCCAAAGTTTGATTGGGGTTGGACACTACGGCATAGATATCATAGTTGTTGGCCACTCCGCTTGGCACAAAACCAGTTTTCTGAACCATCAAATCCTTTTCCGCTGTCAGGGCGCATTGCTCGGCGCAGATTCCGCCGCAATCCGCCCCTTGTTCGTTTTGATTTTGGATTCCGTCAAAACACGAGGGTTTTGTTTGAAACTTCAAATAAATAAAAACCAAAAAGGCAATTAAAATAAGAAGATAGATTGAAATTATGGCGATCCTTTTTATGCTTCTAGTCATATAAATATTCTAACACTTTTTTTCCAAACAAAAAAGAGCATTGTTTTGGCGGTGTCCTACTTTTCCGAGGCACGAGGCCTAGATATCATCGGTGCTGAAGCGCTTAACTGCCGAGTTCGGAATGGGATCGGGTGTTGCCGCTTCGCTAGAACCACCAAAACAATGCTCTCTTTAGAATGCTTTGATAACTGGAGAAAAAAATATAAATGAGAATATCGCTATCAGAATAACTGAAAAAACTATGAAAATAAACTGCAAACTGTTCTTGTGTTTTCTGAAAAATTTCATATTTCCATTATACCATTTACCCCCACACCAATTTCTACTTTGTCAATATCACAAGTTTTTTATTTTTAAATAAAAATTGGTGTGGGGGTTTAGAGATTATTAACTGCTAATCTAATGAAACGCGTAACGCGTAACGTAAATCGATTCTACGTTGCACGCTCTGCGCTCCACGTTTTTAAATTTAAGAGTGTAATTGCGACCTATTAGTATCTCTTGACTAAACGGATCTCTCCGCTTACATCTGAGACCTATCAACCTAGTAATCTTCTAGGAGATCGTGTCAAAGCAAGCTTCAACAGTTGCCTTATCTTGAAGGGGGCTTCCCGCTTATATGCTTTCAGCGGTTATCCTTTCCAAACTTAGCTACTCGACAATGCTCCTGGCGGAACAGCCGATACACCAGAGGTTTGTTCTTTCCGGTCCTCTCGTACTAGGAAAGACTCTTCTCAAGCAACGACGCCTACAGCAGATAGGAGACCAACCTGTCTCACGCATGTATTCACCTATTACTAAGTGCATTGGACTATATCTTCATCCCATCTGTTGGGATGATCAACGTCTAGTCTCTACGGGGTTAATGTGCGAATTTTTCTTTTTTTCGAGTAATTTAATTCTCGAAACATGTCAACTAATTGTGCGAGTTCTTCAAAATCTTTATAATTTTTTACTTTCTCTTTTTTAGTTAGGATTTTTAACATCAATTCTGCCTGATCTTTTTTTAAGATAAGAAAAGGTTTCACTGAAGCAAGAAATAATTTTAAATTATCCATTCTGTTTATAGAATATTCCAGAATTCCATCTTTTCTTTCCCGAAGAATTCCCAAATCTATAAGAGAACAAATTTTTTTAAAATTTTCTTTGTCTTGATTGGATTGGAACAAAACTATGTAAGGAGCCACCTGGAATCCATACCTATAGGTAGAATTCGGTTTTAGCCTAACATATATGCTTCCATCTCCATCAAGAAATCCTGCTAAATATGCACTAATTGTTGACGAAAAAATTTTACACATAACTTCCCTCGGTATTATCCTAACATATGACAGGTTGTGTCACAAGAGGACTCCACCGATATAGTTGATTTTTCATATATGATCTCTCATATACGCCGCCGTGTATGATGTCTTTTACCTTGGGCTCAAACTGTACAAAAGTCAAAAGCTAAAAGTCTTTAAGGTCAGTAAAGTATTGAAACTTTACAGACTTTGGACTTTATGGACTTTTTAACTCCTCTACGGTTTGAACCCAGCTCGCGTACCGCTTTAATTGGCGAACAGCCAAACCCTTGGGACCTTCTCCAGCCCCAGGATGCGATGAGCCGACATCGAGGTGCCAAACCCCATCGTCGATATG
>Ga0172379_10001919_pt1 | contig 38930 bp, 35 predicted proteins | sample GrowelOW334metaG_FD_119756 | JGI IMG/M metagenome (GOLD analysis project Ga0172379, IMG submission 119756) | Groundwater microbial communities from an aquifer near a municipal landfill in Southern Ontario, Canada - Groundwater well OW334 metaG | ecosystem: Environmental > Aquatic > Deep... | reverse complement strand
TGCTGCCGCGCGACAGCGCCCTGCGCCTGCTGTGCGGACAAATCGAAGAACGCGTCGCCGCCCGCATCGCCGGCGGCGCCCTGCCGGTCGTGGCGGGTGGCGACCATGCCATGGCGGTCGGCACCTGGCGGGGCGCAGGACGAGCCCTCGGCCAGCCGCTCGGCCTGCTGTGGATCGATGCCCATCTCGACGCACACACCGGGCTCAGCAGTCCCAGCGGCAATGCGCATGGCATGCCGCTGGCGGCGCTGCTGGGCCAGGGGCCGAACCCGTGGGAGGGCACCGCGGCAGCGGTAGACGCGAGCCGCTGCTGCGTTTTCGGCGCGCGCAGCTATGAAGAACCCGAGTGGCTGCTGCTGCAACACCTGGGCGTCAACATCGTGACCATGGACGAAATCCGCCGGCGCGGCCTGCCGCAGGCGCTGGATGCGGCGCTGGCTCATGTCGCCGGGGGCAGCTTCGGCATTTCGATCGACCTTGATGCGGTCGATCCGCCCGACGCGCCGGCCGTCAATACGCCCAGCGCGCACGGCCTGGATGGCGCCGCGCTCGTCGACGCGTTGCGCGGCGTGGCGCACAACCCGCAACTTGTCGCCATCGAGATTGCCGAGTACAACCCGGAGCGCGACGTCGCCGGCAAGACCGCGCGGCTCGTCGCCGCCTTGCTGGAATCGCTGACCGCGCCGGGCGGCGCCGGGCCAGCCTGCGATACACCACTGAAACACGCAAGGGGGAACAATTGGATCCAAAAACTCTAGCACCGGTGACGGGACTGCTGGCGCCGTTGCCCCCCGGTCAGCGCATTCAGGATCTGGACGTGGTGCGCGGCTTTGCCCTGATCGGCATCATGCTGATGAACATCGAATTCTTCAACCGCACCACGCACGGCATCAGCGAGGGCATGCCGGGCGGCTTGCGCGGATGGGACTGGGCGGCAAGCTGGTTCATCGCCTATTTTGTCCAGGGCAAATTCTGGACCATCTTCTCCCTGCTGTTCGGCATGGGCTTTGCGGTGATGCTGACGCGGGCCGAACGCGCACAACGTACCGGGCGCACCGGGCGCGACTTCCTCCGGCCGTATTTGCGCCGCATCCTGGCGCTGGCGGTGTTCGGCGCGGCACACTACATCTTTCTGTGGGACGGCGACATTCTCTTCAGCTACGCGGTCGGCGCGGGCGCGTTGCTGATACTTCTGTATGGCAAATGGAAGCACCTCCTGCTGGCGCTGGTGCCGCTCGCCGCGCTGGGCTTCTTCCCCGGCCTCGCAGCGGTATGGGGAATCGCCGGGGCGCTGCTGGCGATCGGCTTGAATTCGCTTTACCTGCGTAGCGAGCGCCGGATCAAACTGCGCGGCTACAGCCTGCCTGTGTTTGCGTTCATACAACTGATGCTGGGCGGCGTCGGCGCCATCGCGGCGGTGGTGCTGTGGTCGTTGCCGGAGGGACCGAAGGAACCGCGGATACCGCTGACGATCGTAAGCATGGGTTTGCTGGTGATCGGCGTATTGGCGGCGAGGTTCCACGATCCTGTCGAGCTGCGCGGCCTGCGCCTGGGTGTCGCCAGCTACGTGTTCATGTGCACGATGATGACCGCCGTCGGCGCGGCGCAATACTTCGCGCCTATCCCGCCACCCGATACGTCCACTTCGAGTGCGGCCGAAAAGACCAAGGCGGCGGAGCGGGCCGAGCGGCTGGCGAAGCACCAGGAAGAGAAACGCAGCGAAACCTGGATACTCTCCCAGGGCAGTTATCTGGAAGCGGTCGAGATGCGCGCCGGGAAATTTCCGCTCAAGGTGGCGCGCGACGCGGGGTTTTCCATGATCCTGGTCGCGATGTTCCTGCTCGGCGTCTGGTTCGTGCGCTCCGGCGTGATGGAAAATGCGCGGGCGCATCTCGCGCTGTTCGAAAAGCTGATGCTCTACGGCATCCCGGCCGGCGTCGGCCTCGGCTTGCTGGGCAGCTTCATCGCCGTATCGAGCACCCCGGGTGCCGATCACGACGGCTTCATCATGGCGCGGGGCCTTGCCATGCTGGGCAATCTGCCGGCCTGCCTCGGCTATGTGGGTATGGTCGTCCTGATGCTGCACAGCAATTCGCCATTCGCCCGGATACGCGTGCTGGCCCCGTTCGGCCGCATGGCGCTGACCAACTATCTGACGCAATCGCTCATCTGCTCCCTGTACTTCTACGGCTACGGCCTGGGCCACTGGGGCATGGCGCGCGCCTGGCAGGTGGTATTCGTGGTCGTGGTGCTGGCAGTGCAAATCGCTTTCAGCCACTGGTGGCTGGCGCGCTACCGCTTCGGGCCTTTGGAATGGCTGTGGCGCGGCTACACCTACCGCGAGACGCCGGCCATGCGCGTATGAGCGGCAACGGCATTTTAAGGCCGCTAAGACCTGCGAAGCCGATGCGATGAGGCCCCTCGCGACGTAATCGGTGACCCGCCTCATTGCCCATTTGGTACCGCGCTACCCAAGCGGTGAATAGGATTGAAAGCTACTCGGCCGTGCTGCGTTCAACGCTTCGTGGCACGCCCGCTCCTGCGTCGCTTTTCCCCTGCCTGGAAATACTGCTTGATCGCGGCGGTAAACTGCTGCCGTCCGTGGCGGGTACGCTCGATCAGGCCAACATGGCGCTGCACGCCGCTGCCCGGCAGGGATATTACTCTCAAGCCCTGATCGCGGACCCATTGCACGTTGGCCAGGCGCGGCACGATGGAGACGCCGAACCCTTGGCGGACGATTTCCACGATGGCCTCGACTGAGTTCAACTCCATCTCTTCGCGCACGGCGACGCCGCATTGCCGCAATGCGTCGTTGACCAAGTAGCCGGTCCAGGTTTGCCGGTCGAAACGCAGGAAGGGCGAGCGGCGCAGGATTTCCAGCGGATCGCGCGCCAGATCGAAATGCGGCTGGCGCGGCACGATCAGGACCATGGGTTCGGTGTACAGGGGCGTCCACAGCAGACTCGCAGGCAGCGGGCGGGGCGACTGCGCCACCACCGCGGCATCCAGTTCGCCCTCCTCCACTCTGACGGCGAAGTCGCTCGACAGACCGGCGAGCAGTTTTACCTCGAGTCGCGGATGCGCCTGCTTCAGGCTCCACAAGGCATCGGCGAAGGCACCCATCAGGGCCGAGACGAGGGCGCCCATTACCACCGTACCGGACAACGCGTTATCGTCGCCGCTGGCGGCCAGCGCCTCGTAGCGCAGCATGAGGTCCTCGACCTGCGCCGCAATCCTGCGCCCCGTCGTATTCAGCACCACCGCGCGCGCGCCGCGGTCGAACAGAACCAGATTCAGGTCTTGTTCCAACGAACGGATCTGTAGACCCACGGCTGCCGCGGTCAGGCCGATCTCCTTTCCGGCGGCGGCAAATGTGCCGTGCTTGACCACGGCAACAAAGGTTCTGAAGATGCGAAAGGAGGGCACGGTCCACCGCGGCTGTTGAAAAACCAATTGTAAAGATTACCTTTATCTCGAAGTAATTAATATTCGCTTTTATTTTTCGCTGGTTTATCCAAGAATCACCCCATCGAAATCCTATGCCATGTCGGCCGGACCGGCACCAGAATTGATGAGCGCGGATCTTAGAGTGAAAGTTTGGCGCGGCGCGGAGCAAGGCGGCTTCGCAAGCTATGACGTCCCGCGCCGCGATGGCCAGACGGTGCTGGACGTGGTGACCTACATCCAGCGCCATCTCGATCCCTCCCTCAGCTACCGCTTTGCCTGCCGTGTCGGCATGTGCGGCTCCTGCGCCATGACGGTGAACGGCGTGGCGCGCTGGACCTGCCGCACCAGCGTGGCCAAGGTCGCCGCCGACGGAAGGCTGGAGATCGCGCCGCTGGCCAACCTGCCCGTCATCAAGGATCTGGCAACCGACATGGGCGAGTTCTTCGACAAGTGGGCGCAAGCCAAGGGGCAGTTCAAGGGTAAGCACAGCCGCCATGAAGACTTCGCCCGGGTGGAGCCGGACTCGCAGGAGCGCGTCGCCGCCAATGCCGGCATCGAGTGCATCGGTTGCGGCACTTGTTATGCCTCCTGCGATGTCGTGGCCTGGCGCCCGGATTTCCTGGGACCGGCGGCGCTCAATCGCGCCTGGACCCTGGTCAACGACGTGCGCGACACCCAGCGGGTCGAGCGGCTGAGGGCGGTCGCCGGCGATGCCGGCTGCCACGTCTGCCACACCCAGGGATCCTGCACCGAGCGCTGTCCCAAGCAGATCGAGCCGACAGCCGGCATCGCCGGCCTGAAACGGCTGGCGGCAAAAGCCGCGATCAAGGGCGAACTATGACGAGCGCCATCACCCAAGCCAAACTCTGGTACTGGCAACGCGCCAGCGCCCTGGTTATGGCGCTGTGCGTGGTGGGACATCTGGCCATCATCATCTACGCCGTGCGCGGCGGGCTCAGCGCCGCCGAGGTTCTCGGCCGCACCCGCGGCAACTGGCCGCTCGGCGGCTTCTACGCCGTGTTCCTGCTGGCCTGCGCGGTGCATGTGCCGATCGGCCTGGCGACCATCGCCGCCGAGTGGCTGGGCTGGCGCGGGCGTAGCGCCGACGTGGCGGCCTCGCTGTTCGGCGGCCTGATCGCCGTCATGGGGCTGCGCGCCGTCTGGGGATTGATGGCATGAAACGCCGCAATGATTTTCGCGCCCGCGCGCATCCCGCCTACTGGGCATTCCTCGTGCACCGTCTTTCCGGACTGGCGCTGGGATTATTCCTGCCGCTGCATTTCTGGGTGCTGGGCCAGGCGATCCAGGGCGAGGCGGCGCTGGACGGGTTCCTGAAGTTCACCGACCAGGCGCTGTTCAAGTTCGGCGAATGGGGACTGGTGCTGCTGTTGGCGCTGCACCTGATGGGCGGCGTGCGCCTGCTGCTGATCGAATTCCTGCCGTGGTCGGGCCTGCGCAAGAACTGGATCGCCGGCGCCCTCGGCTTCGGCATTGCCGCCGGGCTCGCCTTCGCCCTGGCCCTGATCGCCTGACCCACCGCGACCTGCATGACATCTGAATGTGAAGGCAAGGCTATGAAAATCGATTTGAAAACCGTGGAAGAAACCGCCAGGGAGTTGTACATCCGGGCGCTGAAGGTGCTGCCGCCGGACATCAAGAGCGGCTTCACCCGCCTGGTGGCGCATGAAACCGCGCCCACCGCCAGGAATGTTCTCGCCACCATGGTGAGCAACATCCAGGTGGCGGAGGACACCGACAACCTGCTCTGCCAGGACACCGGCGTGCCGATCTACAACGTCGTCATCGGTAGCGGCGTCGAAGTCGACGGGCACGCCTTGAAGCTGGCCATACGCCGCGGCTGCGAACGCGCCACGCGCGAATATCCGTTGCGGTCTTCGGTCGTGCATCCGCTGACGCGCAAGAACGAACACACCTCCTGCGGCATCGAGGTGCCGGTGATCCACATCGATTTCAGCGCCGCGCCGGAATCCCTGTCGATCGAGATGGTGCCCAAGGGCAGCGGCTCGGAGAACAATTCCTTCCTCAAGATGGCGACTCCCGCCGAAGGCATGGACGCGATCAAGACTTTCGTCATCGATTGCGTGCTGGCCGCCGGCGGCAAGACCTGCCCGCCCACCATCGTCGGCGTCGGCCTCGGCGGCACCTCCGATCTGTGTGTGGCGCTGGCCAAGCGGGCGGCGACGCGCTCGCTTGGCAGCCGCTGCGGCGATCCGGAAGGCGCGCAACTGGAGGAACAGCTCTCCATCGCCGTGAACCAGCTCGGCATCGGGCCGCAAGGCCTGGGCGGAGACGCCACCGCCTTCGCCGTGCATATCGAACTGGCGGCGACGCACATCACCATGAACCCGGTCGCCGTCAATATGCAATGTCACTCCGCCCGCCGCGCCAAGGCGACCTTTACACCCTCAGGCGTTAGTTACGGATTCTGATCATGGCCCACTACGAACTCACCACCCCGGTCAGCGAGGCGCAGATGCGCCAGTTGCGCATCAACGACACGGTCACGCTGCAAGCGACCCTGTTCGGCATCCGCGATGCCACGCAGATCCACATGTTCGACCGCGGCCGCACGACGCGTTTCGACCTGAACGGCCATGCCGTGATCCACACCGCGCCCAACGTCAAGAAGGTGGAGAAGAGCCTCGCCTGCCCGGCCGGCTATGCGCCGGTGTGCATCGGCACCACCACCTCCGACCGCATGGAGCGCTTCACGCGGCCGTTGATGACGCAATACGGCGTGCGCATCATCATCGGCAAGGGAGGGTTGCGCGAGGACTCGCTGGCGGCGTTCATGGAACTGGGCGGGGTCTATCTCGCCATCGTCGGCGGCACGGCGGCGCTGGAAACCACCTGGATCGAGCAGATCGAGGACGTCGATCTCGACGATCTCAATCCCGAATCGCTGTGGCGCTTCCGCATCCACAATTTCGGACCGCTGCTGGTGGCCATGGACAGTTGCGGCGGCAGTCTCTTCAGCGCCGTGAAGCAAGACGCCCAGGCCCGGCGTGCCCAGGTGCTGGCCGGCCTGGGAGTCAAAGTGAATCCAATATGAACGTGAAGCGGCTGCAAACCGACATCCTGATCCTCGGCTCCGGCGGCGCCGGCTTGTTCGCCGCCCTGCATGCGCACCAGACCGACCCCACGCTGGCTATCACCGTCGCGGTCAAGGGGCTGCTGGGCAAGAGCGGTTGCACGCGGATGGTCCAGGGCGGCTACAACGTCGCCCTGGCCGAGGGCGATTCGGTCGAGCGCCACTTCATGGACACCATCGAGGGGGGCAAGTGGCTGGCCGACCAGGATCTCGCGTGGACGCTGGTCACCAAGGCGGTCGAGCGCATCCATGAACTCGAGAACGAGCTCGGCTGCTTCTTCGACCGCAACCCCGACGGCACGGTGCACCAGAAGGCCTTTGCCGGCCAGACCTTCGACCGCACGGTGCACAAAGGCGACCTGACCGGCATCGAAATCATCAACCGCCTCGCCGAACAGGTATGGGCGCGCGACATCCGGCGCCTGGAAGAACATCGCGCCGTCGAGTTGATCAAGACGCCCGATGGCTCGGCGCTGGCGGGCGTGCTGATGATAGACATGCGCACCGGCGAATTTGTCTTCGTCCAGGCCAAGGCGGTGCTGCTGGCCACCGGCGGCGGACCGACCATGTACAAGTACCACACCCCTTCCGGCGACAAGAGCTGCGACGGCCTGGCCATGGCGCTGCGCGCCGGGCTGCCCCTGCGCGACATGGAGATGGTGCAGTTCCACCCGACCGGCGTGCTGGCCGGCGTGGGCATGCGCATCACCGGCACCATCATCGAGGAAGGACTGCGCGGCGCCGGCGGCTACCTGCTGGGCGGCGACAAGCAACGCTTCATGCATAAGTACGATTCGCGCAACGAGCGCGCCACCCGCGACATCGTCTCGCGCTCCATGTACACCGAGATGCGCGCCGGCAATACCACCCCCAACGGCGGGCTTTACATCTCGATGGGACATCTCGGTCCGGACAATGTGCGCAAGCAATTCAAAGGCATGGTCGAGCGCTGCGCCGACTGCGGTTTCGACCTGGCCGGCGGCCTGGTGGAAGTGGTGCCGACGGGGCATTACATGATGGGCGGCGTGGTGTTCCGGCCGGACTGCACGACGCCGCTGCAAGGACTCTTCGCCGCGGGCGAGGATACCGGCGGCGTGCATGGCGCCAACCGTCTCGGCGGCAACGGCGTCGCCAACTCCACCGTGTTCGGCGGCATCGCCGGCGACAGCATGGCGGACTGGGTGAAGCGCAATGCGCAACTGCGTTCTCCGGACGAGGCCGCGATCGAGCAGGGCGTGATGCAGCACGCCGCACCGCTACGCCAAGCCGCGGGCGACCTGGAAGCAATACGCGATGCCCTGTCCGAACTGATGTGGAACGACGTCGGCATCCTGCGCACCGCCGAAGGCCTGCGGCGCGGCCAGGAAGGACTGGTCCGCCTCGACGCCGAACTCTCCCGCATCGGCGTCGGCCAGAATGACCCGGCCTTCAACATGGCCTGGCACGACTGGCTCAACCTAAAGAACCTGATCGCCGTGAGCCGGGTCATCGCCACGGCCGCGCTGGCGCGCGAGGACTCGCGCGGGGCGCATTACCGCGAGGATTTCCCGGAGACCAGCGACCTGCACGGCTCCAGCTATACGACAGTGCGCCAACGCGGCGACAGCCTCGAACTATCGCGCGAGCCCGTGCGGTTCAGCCGCGTGCGGCCGGGAGAGACGATCCTGTCGTAGGCGCCGAAGCAAGCTTTATCGGCGCTGGTTTTGCGGCGCCCGCAATTGATGAAAGAAGGGTACTTTCTCGTCATACCCTCTGGGGCATAAACGAGGGTCCGCAACGTGCGGTCAGTCAGCCGAAACCCAAGCGAAATCGGAAGCGTTTTACCACAGAGCCCGTCCCTTATAGAGGTTCATGGTCCATTTCGTAAGCCTCTATCAAATCGCCTACCACAGACACCAAGGAATACAACGGATGCTGTGTATCGTCGCGGACAACGTCCAACAGGCCATTGAGCAGGACGGTTGTTTGCGCATACTTCGCCTCGGAATCAATATGCGTCACAGCCGCGACCGATTGCAGAGACTGCCAAGCGGGCACTAGCCGCTGAATATCGATGACTGCATTCATTTCTGCCTCCAATTGTTTCGGTCGTACTCGGCGTGGGTCATTACCGCGCGCACATAATTGCGCTGCTTGTCGTAATGAATCACGGTTGCAATCCGGTATTGGTTTCCGCCCACATCGAAGACGGTAAAACCATCCACATAATCCGCCGTGTTAAAAGTCTGACCAAACGCGGGAACAGGCTCGACCTCTCGCGCGAGCCGGTCCGGTTCAGCCGCGTGTGGCCGGGAAAGACAATCCTGTCGTAGGCGCCGATTCCACGGCAAGACTGGCCGGAAATGATTCCACCTTCGCCTTGCCCATCCCCGCTGGAGGACGCTTGTCATGATGAAAGATAAGGCGTTTAATCCAGTGTGCATAAGATTGCCCGGTGAGCTTGGAATAACCCATGCGGCGGATGCGATCACGAACCCGGTCAAGCAGCTTCGGCGGCGGACCAGATTGAGAGGCATTCTTGGATGGTCTATAACTTAACATCACGTGCGCAACCGATTGAATACATACGTGATGATACCCTAGTGCGTTCTGAGAGTGCGCACCATCTGGCGCAAATCTTTCGTTAGGCTTCTCGCATATGACCACCGACATCGTTTCTGAAACGGCCCACCTTTGCCAAGCTATTGGAAAGGTAGTTATCGAATTTCAGTTCATCGAGTACACGGTTGCCGAAATTCTTGCGTCTATTCTCAAAATGCGGGAAGAAGCCGATCAACACAGGGTTGCAGCCGCTATGAGCTTTCGCCAGAAGGTCGATCTCCTTTGTGACCTGTATCCAACTCGCAAGGGTCCAAAGTGGCTAGAAGTGGATATTTCAATTGTTCGTAAGTCCTTATACGCATCTGAGGAGTTTCGGAATCGAGTCGTTCATTCCTTCTGGTATGTTTCAGGTTCCGCGCCCATGCAGTGGATGCATTCCAAGGCGAGCCTTCGCAGCACAGCGGGGCTTCGTGTTACCACCAGTAGTACTGCCAACATAGAAGTACTGGAGCAAGGTACCAAAGTCATGTACGGAATTCGTGATTGGTATGTCACAGAACCGCCAAAACTTCAGCTCTTACTCCAAGAGCTGCAACGGCTTTCTGAGACCCTGAATTCATTACAACAATCCCTGAAACGAAGCGGACGCTAGAGCCCACAACAAGGTACGTACCGATGTTCTCTGATTTTGACTTCAAACTGTTGGATGACCCTAGTTTCAAAGAAGATTCCGTTAGGGAGGAATTGGTTTTCCCAATCCTGAAATGGCTCGGCTATTCAGCGTCTGGAGAAGATAAGATCGTTAGGAGCAAAGCACTCACTCATCCGTATGTCTATATCGGAAGCAAAAAGCACCCAATATCAATAATTCCCGACTACCTGCTATCTACTTCCGGTGGTGAGACCTGGATACTAGATGCGAAAGCCCCGGATCAAAATATTTTGAAAGGGAAGAATCCTGAGCAAGCTTTTAGCTATGCAATTCATCCAGACATTCGTGCGAAATACTACGCACTTTGTAACGGACGGCAATTTGTGGCTTTCCATATATCGAAGGTTGAGCCAGTTATTTGCATAGACATCGATGGATCCCCGACGCATCTAGATTCGCTAAGAAAGCTACTGGCCCCTAAATATCTTAAACATCCTGACCTAGCAAATTACCAGCCCGATTATGGTGTTCATATGCTGAAAGCAGGCTGGGACATGGCAATTGAGCACTATTGGTATGGCATAGGTATCGGAGAAATATCGAAAATTAGTGACGATATGTATACCACCTCAATTGACAAGCAATTCTTCAACAATTGGTACTGTGTTTCGCTGGACTTCGGTCCTCAACAGCTTGAGCAATTACTCGGCCTCACATCCGAACATCAGCGTACGAAAATACTTAACAGCTTAGGGCTGCGCCCCTTTTCGGCAACGTTTGACGAGAGCCCAATCGCCATCGGTCTTCACGCTTCCTTTTCCGAAAAGAAGTACTCGTCTGAAAATGGAAGCGAGGACTTCATTCCCCTTCAAGTTCATAGCTTCTTTCGGACAACTGACGCCAATCCGTCGCCGGAACAATGACAGATGGCTCTGACTTACGTTGGGCGTCCTACTTCATCTCCTTCTGACCTATCGGGAGCTAGACAATGAGTGATCTGCCGAGAGTCTTTATCGCGTCATCTCGTGAAGCGCTTCAAGTTGCTGAGGCTGTCAACATCCGGTTGGAAGGCGACGGTCGGACCAAACAGTGGGACAACGCGTTCGACCTATCGACGCTGACCCTACCTGCATTGTGTGCGCGCACGAAGGAGACGGACTTTGCGGTATTTGTCTTTCATAAGGACGACCAGACGATTGTTCGCGGTAACATTTATAGCTCGGTCCGAGACAATGTCGTGTTTGAACTCGGACTGTTCATCGGTAGTCTTGGCATCGAGAAGTGCTTTGTTCTCGTCCCGAAGTCGGTAGAAGGTGACTTTCGGTTGCCCACCGACCTGGCTGGTCTTACCGTTACATCCTACGATGACTCGATTGAAGACATGGTGGATGCTGTTACAACCAGTTGCGCGAAGATTAAACAATCCATACGAAAGTCGTGGGGTGCGCTCACGGCAGTTGCCGAGCAGCAGCCATCACCTCAAGCTATTCCACACGATCCTGTGCGGGAGTTGCAGTCTGAGCTCTGGCGCGCTCGGATCGATCTCCAACGGGCTGTCGAGCAGGTAGCGGCGATGCAGAGCGCCATCACTACACACTTCATGGCAGTCGCAAAGCCGGCCACAGAAAAAGAGATTGTGAGCTGGGAAGAAGGGGCTAAGCAAAGTTATAGCAACGTACCCAAAATCGGGGCACGAAATACATTCTTCGTTGATCGCGATGCCATTATTCCATCGCTCTACGGCGCGAGTTCAATCTCAGTGATAGTCGCGTCTGGCACCCGAGTATTCGGCTTGGACCAGTGGAGCCACAACGCCGTCTATTTTATGGACGGGTTCAGAAAACTAGGCACATGATGCCCAACCCTGCAATGTACACGGACCTCGCGGGAAAAGCTGCGCGAGGCCGGTAGTTTTGAACGTTGGGCATCAGCAACGGCCGCGCTATACTGATACTTTTGCAGGAGGCCTTATGCGTTATCGCATTGCTCTTCACCAATCAGACGAGGGATTCTCGGTTTCAGTGCCGGGACTCCCTGGATGCTGGTCGCAAGGTGCGACCGAAGCTGAAGCCGTCGAAAATATAAAAGACGCTCTTCGAGAATATCTCGCTGTTGTCGATGAACAGCTTCGCGGCGAGCAGGTTCGCGAAATTGAGCTAACGGTGTAACTTTGCCAAAGATTCCCGGCATCAATCATCTCGATGCTGTTCGTGCCCTTGAGAAGTCTGGTTTCGCTGTCGCTCGTCAAGGAAAACATATCGTTATGTCGAATGGCGTGCGTATTGTTACCATTCCACGACACAACCCCGTCAATGCATACACGCTCGGTGGCATCGTCCGTGATGCCGGGCTTACGGTCGAGCAATTCAGAGAGCTTCTGTAGGAACCCTTTGCAGCCCAACCCAGGAATCACCCGAACCTGAGCATATCTGGAAACGCCGCGCGGAGCCCCAGGTCACGAACGAAGGGATCGAAATCTCTGTCGCTGAACAACAAAGTTCGGACGTTCTTGGCCGCTTGAATCGACCAAGATCATTGGTCGGTCCTCATCGCGTCGAGATCGCCTTGCCAGTTCAGTTTGCCGCGAAAACGCCGGATCTGTTCTTGTTGGCGCAAACGCAGCACCGTGCGCAACCCGAGTTCAACCGCTTCACGCTTGGTCTTCAGGCCTGTCGCCCGGAGCGTATCCTTCATGAGTTTGTCGTCAATTACAATGTTTGTTCGCATAGGTGTATCTCCTCCAGAATCCATGCACATTATGGCGCCAAATCAACTGTGCATTGGTTGCCTATATCCAGCAACGCCCAAAACGGCGGGGCACGTTTGCGCGCTCCGTTTGCCGACAGTGATAACGCACCTGATCAACCCCGCAAGCTCCGCCAGATAAGGCTGATGCCGCCGAGGATGAGAATCACCCACACCGCCTGAACTACCCGCCGCACCGGCAGCCTTCGGTGCAGGTGGCTGCCGAGGTACAAGCCGAGCATGGCACAGGGCAGCAACACGGCGGCGAGCAGCAGCAGGCTTCGCTGCGCATACAGGCCGGCAGTGGTGAACAAGGCGAGCCGGGAAAGGCTGCTGACGAAGATGAGCGCGCCGATGGTCGCGCGCAGTGTCGATTTGTCATGCAGCCGGCCCGTGAGGTAGATGACATAGATCGGCCCGCCGGTGCCGAACAGCGCGGTGAATATGCCTCCGACCGTACCCAGAGGCGCCGCCCAGCCGGTGGCGATCATGGTCGTTTCCCGTTGGAAGATGAGGCTCCAGCCGGTATAGGCGAGCACGAAGCAACCCAGCACGAACAGCAGCGCTCGCTCGGGTGCGGTCACCAGGAGCGTTACGCCGAGCAGCATGCCGGCGAGCATGAACGGAATCAAGCGCAGCAGTTCCCGGCGATCCACGGCGCGGCGATTCTTCAAGCCGAGCAGCACCGTCGCGCAGACATCGAAGATCAACATCAGCGGCACGGCGAAGCGCAGCGGAAGAAAATATACGAGCATAGGCATCGCGGTGATCGACGCGCCGAAACCGGTGAGGCCGAACACGGTATAGGCGAGGACGATGATCAGCGCCACGCTGAGCAGGGTGTCGAACGGCAGGTCCATCAGACGAACAACCCCGACTCGGGTTTGCAGGCGGGCTGACAGCCCGGCACGGCCCGAACGTCAGCCGTCACGATCCTCAACTGGCAACGGCCAGCGCCTCCAACTGATCCAGCAGCGGCGCCGCCACCTCGACGCCTTCGGCCTGGGCTTGTCGCGCCAGTTCGAAGCGACGGTCACCGGGCAGGCGCACCTCGGGATCGAGCAGCATCGCCGCGACCAGGGTTTCCATGCGTTCGTCGAACACTTCGGCTCCGGCCAGCGCCGCAGGATCTACCACCACGAATGCCTGGCCGATATGCGGCCGATTGCCTTCATCGGAAAAGAAGGAATCCGCCTCGAAGCCGAACGCCGCGCCGGTCAGCGCGCAACACAGCAGCTCGACCATCAGGGCCAGCATGGCGCCCTTGACGCCGCCCGCCGGCAGCATCATGCCGGCCAGCCCCGCTTGCGGATCGGTGGTGGAATTGCCGTCCTTGTCCAACGCCCAGCCGGCCGGGATGGACTTGCCGGCCTTCGCCGCCACCATCAGTTTGCCTCGGGCGACCTCCGACAGCGACAGGTCGATGGTCAGCGGCGGGTGATTGCGGCGCGGAAACACGGCGGCGATCGGATTGGTGCCGAAGATGGGACGACGGCCGCCCCAGGCCGGCATGGCGGCCGGCGAATTGCCGAATGCCAGTCCCACCATGCCCGCGGCGGCGACCGGTTCCAGGTGGTAGGCGGCGACACCGAAATGGTGGCTGCGGGTAACGCCGGCGAAGGCAGCACCGCACTCACGGGCGCGCGTTATCGCTTCCGCGACGGCCAGGGCGCAAGCCGGAAAGGCCAGGCCTTCATCGGCATCCACCAGGCAGGCGGCGGGTTTGGCGCGAATCACGCGCGGGTTAGCGCCGCCGTTGACCCGGCCGTGGCGCAGGTGGCCGGCATACTGCGGCACGCGCGCCAGGCCGTGGGAAGCCAGGCCCTGCGCCTCCGCCGCCACCAGGGCGGCGGCGGTGACACGGGCCATTTCGGCCGAGGCGCCGGCGCGCACCAGTGCCGCGGCTGCAAGGGTGTTCAGGCGTTCCAGGGATAACTTGGGCATGGTGGCTCCGTGGGTCACGCGGCATTCAGAAAGCTCGCCACTTTGGCGGCGATCATGGTGCTGACGCGGGTATTGGATTCGCGGGTAACTCCGCCGATATGCGGCGTAAGTATCAGGTTCGGCGCCGTGGTCAGCGGCGAGCCATCCGGCAGCGGTTCGTGGTCGAAGACATCCAGCGCCGCGCCGGCGAGCTTGCCGCTCCTCAGCGCCGCCGCCAGGGCGGCCTCGTCAACGATGCCGCCGCGGGCGGTATTGACCAGCACGGCCTCGGCCTTCATGCGGCCGATGCGCGCGGCGTCCATCAAGCCGCGCGTCTGTTCCGTCAGGGGCACGTGCAGGCTCACCGCGTCGGACTCGGCGAGCAGTTCGTCCAGTTCGCGCCGCGCGACGCCGCTTGCCGCCCACGCCGGCGCATCGGCCGGCAGCAGGGGATCGTAGGCCACCACGCGCATGCCGAGAGCATGGGCGAGCCGGGCGGTGAGCTGGCCGATGCCGCCGAAGCCGATCAGGCCCAGCGTGCGGCCGGCCGTCTCGCGCCCTTCCGACAAGCGCGGGCGCGGCCACTTGCCCGCCGCCACTTCGGCGCTGGACAGGTAGGCGCCGCGCAGCAGCGCCATGATGCTGGCAATGACATACTCCGCCACCGCCAGCGCGTTGGCGCCGGTGGCGGGGATGACCTCGATGCCGCGCACCCGGCAGGCCGGCACGTCGATGTTGTCCAGCCCCACGCCCAGCCGGCCGACCACGCGCAGCAGCGGCGCGGCGGCGAGCATTTCGGCATCCACCCGGGTGCGGTTGCGCACGATCAGGGCCGGTGCATCGTTCAGCAGGCCGAACAGGTCGGCGCGGCGGTCGACCAAGGCCGGATCATAGACCACGGTGTAACGCTCCCGCAGGCTGTCCACGGCGGCACCGTCCATGAACTCGGTTATGACTATCTTCACGTCCACTCCTGGGAAATCGGTTCGTCAGTGCTGCATGCCCCACTTGCGGACGGTGCGGCTTTCGATGTAGCGGAATATCAGGTTCTCCACCATCAGGCCGATGATGATCACCATGAACAGGCCGGCGAAGACGTTGGTGATCTCCAACTGGTTCTTGTTCTCATAGATGTACCAGCCGAGGCCGCCGGAGCCGGAACTCACGCCGAACACCAGTTCGGAGGCGATCAGGGTGCGCCAGGCGAAGGCCCAGCCGATCTTCAGGCCGGTGAGGATGCTGGGGAAGGCCGCCGGGATGAGGATCTTCGACACATAGGAGAAGCCGGTCAGGCCGTAGTTCTTGCCCACCATGCGCAGCGTGTTGGAGACGGCGAGGAAGCCCGAATGGGTGTTGAGCGCGACAGACCACAATACCGAATGCACCAGGACGAAGATCAGGCTGCCGTTGCCCAGTCCAAACCATATCAGGGCGATCGGCAGCAGGGCAATGGCCGGCAGGGGGTTGAACATGGATGTCAGGGTTTCGAGAAAATCGGTGCCGATGCGCGAAGCGATGCCGATCGCCGTCAACAGGCCGGCGAGCACGATGCCGATGGCGTATCCGCTGAGCAGAACCTTGAGCGAGGCCCAGAGCTTGATGAGCAGTTCGCCGCTGGCGATCCCGTTGACAAAGGCTTCGACGGTGGCGAGGAAAGTCGGGAAAAGAAGATCGTTGGCGAGCATGCGCCCGGTGATTTCCCAGACCAGGGCAAGCACGACCAGGATCGCCGTCTTGCGCAGGCCACCGATGTTGTAGAGCCTCTCGAAGGTCGACAGCGGCTTTTCGACCACGCCGAAGGCCGCCGTGCCGATCGGTTCTCGATGGATTTCCGGCCGGGGAATGAGCATGGCATCCTTGCTAGGCATGTTGCACCTCCTCCGTCTCTTCGATCTCGTCGGCAAACAGCATGTCGTGGATGCGGTTTTCCAATGCCTTCGCGGCATCCGGGTCGGGTGGGTCGCGCGGCACGCTGGCCAGTTCCGCCTTGACCTGTCCCGGATGGGGGGAGAGCAGGAGGATGCGGCTGCCGCACTTGATCGCCTCGGGGATCGAGTGGGTGACGAAGATCACGGTGAAGTGGGTATCGTCCCACAACTGCAGCAACTCTTCCTGCATCTTGCGGCGGGTCAGCGCATCCAGCGCGGCATAGGGCTCATCCATCAGCAACACGTCCGGCTCCATCGCCATGCCGCGGGCGATCGCCACGCGCTGCTTCATCCCTCCGGAAAGCATGTGGGGATAGTGATTGGCGAACTTGACCAGGTTCACCTTTTCGATGCAATGCATGGCCTTGTCCGCCGCCGCCTTGCCCGACAACTTGCCAGATGAGACCAGCGGAAACTGCACGTTCTCCATCACCGTTTTCCACGGCATGAGCTGGTCGAACTCCTGAAACACCATCATGCGGTCGGGGCCTGGCTTGGTGACCACCTCTCCCTTGAGGCGGATCTCGCCTTCGGTGGGGGTGAGGTAGCCACCGATGGCCTTGAGCAGGGTCGACTTGCCGCACCCCGACGGGCCGAGCAGGACGTAGCGGTCGGACTTGAATACCTGGAAGTCGACCCGATAGGTTGCGGTAACCAGGTGCTCCTTGGTCTTGTATTGCAGGGTGACCCCGCGCACGTCGAGCAGGGGCTCGGCTTGACGGGATATGTCATGGCTCATGTTCATGCCTGTCCTCTTGAAGCGCCTGATCGGTTGGAACGTCGCGACAAAGCGGGAACGCGCCGGCCAGGGTCAGCTGCCTGAAAGGCCTTGGGCGCTTGGAAAGAACATATCCTTCCAGGAGTCCGGCTTGACCTTGATCGAGCCGATCTTGTGCATGAAGTTCACATACTTCATCACGTTCTGGGGCGTGGTCGTGTAGGTGAGATTGGGATCGTTGAGCATCTTCAGGATGTTTTCGCGCGTGTCCTTGTCCTTCGAGATGCGCAGATAGGCATCGGCCGCCCAGCCCTTGTCCTTGTTGATCTGGGTGATCGCCTCGTCCAGGGCCTTGACGAATGCCGCGGAGACCTTCGGGTTTTCGTTGTAGAACTTGGAACTGGCCCAGATCACGTTGAAGGTTCCCGGTCCGCCCAGAACCTCATAGGAATTGAGTACGTTGCGGATGGCCGGCTTCTCCAACTGCTGGTACTGGAAGGGCGGCGCACTGAAGTGGGCGGTGACTTCGCTGTTGGCCGAGAGCAGCGCGGTCTGTCCGTCCGGGTGGCTCATGGAAACCGTCAGCGAGTCGAGCTTGTTCTGCTGGCCCGCGCCGAAGGCCTGTTCGGCCGCCATCTGAAGCGTGACGGCCTGGATCGACACCTTGACCGCCGGCAGCGCGATCTTGTCTTTCTCGGTGAAGTCCTTCAGCGACTTGACGGCGGGATTGCGGGTGTTCAGGTAGATGGGCATCGAGTTGAGCGCGGCCACGCCCTTGATGTCGTAGTTGCCCTTGGTGCGCGCCCACAAGGTGACGAAAGGGGCGACGCCGCCGGACGCGAAGTGCAGACTGTTCGAGAGCAAGGCATCGTTCATCACGTTGCCGCCGGCGAACTTGGACCAGCTGACCTTGAGATCGGCGATTCCCGCCGCCTTGGCGTGCTTCTCGATCAGCTTCTGGTCCTCCATGATCATCATCGGCAGATAACTGATGCCGTATTGTTCGGCGACCTTGAGTTCGCCGACCTCGGCGAGGCTGGTCGCACTTGCGCAGCATAGGGTGACGGCCAGAAAGGCGGTCATGACAGTTTGCAATTTCATGGTCTTCTCCTCTTCGTGATTGCTTCGGCGCGCCCATGTTATATGGCTCCTGAGCGCTTACAAAGCCGAATTCCGCATATTCTTATAACAATCGAAACCTCATCTCGCCGATCGACCACCCGAAGACGACCGCCGACCGCCCGCTGCTGCGATCAGCGTTCCGTCGCGGGGGATGCTCAAGCGCTCTCGTACAGCCGCGTCAACACGAACTCGCGGTGACCGAGCGCTTCGGCGGCGGTGAGCCGGCCGTTGGCGGTGCGCTGCATGCATTCAAGCAGCTTGTCGCCGGCTTGGTCCATGTTGATTTCGCGTTGGAGCAATCCGGAGACGTCAACGTCGATGTGCTCGCTCATGGTGCGCACGGTCCGGGGATTGGCGCCGATCTTGATCACCGGCAGGATCGGGTTGCCGATGATGTTGCCCTGGCCGGTGGGAAAGAAGTGCACGACATAACCGGACGCCGCGCAAAGCGTCACCATCTCCGCCGCCGCCGACGATGAGTCCATGAACCACAGGCCCGGCCCGGTCGGCGTTTCGGCCATGTCGATGACGCCGTCGATGACGCATTTCTTGCCGATCTTCTGGATATTGCCCAGCGCCTTTTCCTCGATGGTCGTCAGGCCGCCCGTGATATTGCCTTTGGTCGGCTGGGAGTCCGACAGGTCGGAGGTCTTGTGGCGATTGATCACTTCCTGGTAGCGGTTGAACATGGCCATGAACTGCTCCCGTACCGCGGGCGTGCGGCAGCGCGCCGCCACCAGATGTTCGCCTCCAGTGATTTCCGTGGTCTCGCCAAAGACCAGGGTGCAGCCGGCCGCATAGAGCTTGTCGAAGGCGTTGCCGACGGTTGGGTTGGCACCGCAGCCCGAGGTCGTATCCGACTCCCCGCACTTGGTGGAAATCCACAACTCGCTGAGCTGGCACTGCTCGCGCTGCTTCTCCGAGGCCCACTGCACCAGCTCGCGCGCGCCCTGGGAGGCGCGGCGGATGGTGTCGTGATCGCCGTGCTGTTCGATGGAATAGCCGAGCACCGGCTTGCCTGTCTTGGCGATGCCGTCCACGATGAGCTTGGTCCAGCCCTCCTCGATGCCGATGACGACCACGGCGGCGACGTTCGGGTTTGAACCGGTGCCGATGAGGGTGCGGAAGAACAGCTCCAGATCCTTGCCGAACTGTAGCCGTCCGTATGGATGGGGCAGCGCCATGGTGCCCTTGATGTTGTTGGCGACGGCCTCGGCGGCGGCATTGGAGATGTCGTCCACCGGCAGGATGATGACGTGGTTGCGGACGCCGACGCGGCCGTTTTCGCGCCGGTAGCCCAGAATAGTTGTGTCTTTGCTGATCATGATCGTTGTCCTCGGATTGGAAGATGGGAAACGGGAGCGAAGCCGCCGCTTACCAGCGTTTGGTCTTGACGTTGTGGACGTGCAGATGCTCGCCGGCCTTGATGGCGGCGACGGTGCGTCCGATATCGACGCCGTACTTGATCACCGTATCGTTGTTGGCAAGATCCGTGAGCGCAATCTTGTGGCCGATCGGAATCTCGCTCACGGTCTTGATCGTGACGGTCTTGTCCTGTTCCATAACCCAGCCGGTCAACGTGTCGCCGGCCTTCACTCCCTCGACGACGATCGTGCCGACCGAATCGCCGTCCTCATGCACCACAAAGTCAATCATTCCCATCTCCTTTTCTGGCAAACGCCCTCTCGCAGGCCGTAGGCGCATCCTAGCGGCGTAATTGCCATAAGTCAACTGGATGACCTGTATGACCTATGTGATATGGTTTACGTGGCGATTTGGTTATACTAAGCTTGTCAGGACAAGGAGGCGAAGAACATGGTTGAGAGGTCGGTCGTTTCGAGCACCTTCGGGGCTCCGCTTTACAAGAAGGTCAAGCACAAGCTCATCGAAGCGATTCGTCATGGCGAGTGGAAGCCGGGGGACGTCGTTCCCTCCGAGAAGAAACTCTGCGAACGCTTCGGAGTGAGCATGGGCACCATACGGAAAACCGTCGACGAGTTGTCGGCCGAGGGTTTCCTGATACGACAACAGGGACGCGGCACCTTCGTCGCCACACACAACCAGGATCGCTATCTGTTCGCCTTCTTCCACGTGGTCCGCCAGGACGGCTACAAGGAGTTCCCGAAGGTCGAACTGGTGGAATTCGAGAAGACGAAAGCCGACGCCTATGCCGCGGCGATGCTCCGAGTCGAAGCGGGTTCGCGCCTGTTCCGCTTCGTCAACAAACTCGAACTGGGCGGTGCGCCCGTCGTGATCGACGAGATCCTGTTGCCGGAGCACCTTTTCCCGGGGCTCACCGAGAAGAAGCTGCGGGCGCGTCCCGCCACTTTGTACCAGTTTTATCAGGAAGACTTCGGCGTAACCGTCGTCCGCACGCTGGAGCGCTTGCGAGCCGTTAACGCCGACGCCTTCAAGGCCCGCCTGCTCGGGGTGAAGGTCGGGGATCCGCTGTTGCAGGTGATACGAACGACACTCTCCTTCAAGGATCAACCCGTGGAATTACGCCATTCGTATGTGATCACGCACGAGTACGAATATTGTGCCGAGCCGGTCGGGGCATCATAAACCGAGTCGTCACACAACAATAATTGTGGGTTCTCAAAATGCGCGAAAACGCTCGCGTTTGGGATTCAGGAAGCTAACCGCCTGGTTGAACGCCCGGGGGCCGGACAGTCCGGCGGATTGAGTCTTGCCGGTTTCTTTTGTGGATTTCTATCGAATCACGCGGTCAGCTTTGCGGTCGCCAGGCGATTGAGGCTGACGCCCTGTTCCGCCGCCTGCATGGCCAAGGCACGATGCACCTCGGGCGGAATACGCACCCGGAACTCGCCGCTGTACTGCTTTTCCGCCAGCGGCACGGGAATGGTTTCGCCGCTTGTCCGCATGTCGGCCACCGCCTCGGCCGTCACCCGGCGGATGCCCTTCAAGGCCGCCTCCGGTGTTTTCGCCGGCCACGACAGCGACGGAAATTCGGCGCACAGGCCGACATGCTCGCCGTCCTCGGTCGACCACGTGACGCGGTAGGTATAGTGATCGATGTTCATTGCGCGGCATGGATCGTCTTGATATGCCCCGCCGCGCCGTAGGCCAGCAGCAGACTCAATGGTCCGCCTCCCAGGCTTCGCCGATGGGCGCGACGATATCGGATTCGCTCACCACGCTGCCGGCCAGGGCGCCGAACAGCCGGGGCTGCGGCGGCACCGGCACCAGCTTGGCGACCGGCTTGCCGCGCTTGGTGATGATCAGTGATTCGCGCTGCGCCGCCATCGCGTCGAGCAGTTGCAGGCACCTGGCCTTGAAGTCTCCGGCACCGATGGTCGTTTCCATTGTCGCCTCCAGTGGTCACAACTCATGGTCATATTATGACCCACCCCGGGGCGGGTTGCGGCTGGCGCGCGCTCGGGCCGGAGGGGCGCTCTGCTCCGCTCATGTCCCCCGTCGTCGGCCTGCGGCCGACTCCTCCTCCTTTACTTCGCTGCGCAGAGCGTCCCTCCGGCCCGCGAGGGAAGCGCCTTAAAGGTGTTGGGCTCCACGGCACCGGCGTATCCCGCCAAGGGCGGTGGGTGGCCGATGCAGCGAAGTAAAGGAGGAAGGCTGGGCCCAGCCCAGCCGGGGGACATGAGCAGCATCGGCTACCCGTCGTCCTTGGCGCGCGCTGTCCGTCGATCAAAAGATTGCGGTGGCATCTCTTCTAGCGCCAATGGCACAGCGTGGTTGGTGTATTTTCAGCGACATTGGCTAAAATGACCGCCGAACAGACACACTGGAGATAACGATGCATGCTCAATTCGTTGCCGAAGTTCGCAGCTCCGCGGAGGAGGCTTATGCCGCAGGACTCTACTGCGCGGAAAGCGTGGTGCAGGCGATCGCCAAGGCGCAGGGGCTCGAAGCGGATCTTGTCACCAGGGCGGCGACGGCATTTTGCGCGGGGGTAGCCTGCACCAGCGGCCCCTGTGGCGCACTGAGCGGCGCCATCATGGGTGTCGGCATGGCGCTCGGTCGCAGTCGAGCGGAAGAGCCGGTAAAGAAATCTTACGCCGCCACGCAGGCGCTGGTGCGCGAGTTCGAACAGGCATTCGGTTCACGCAATTGCAGCGAACTCCTGGGTTGCGATTTGGGCACGACGGAAGGTCGTGCCGAATTCAAGGCGAAGGGACTCAACGACCGCTGCAAACAATACACGGCCACGGCCGCGGAAATGGCTGCGCGGCTGATTGCGGAGGCACGTAACCAGACAGTCTGACAGTCAACAGGCGTGTCTATCGTTGTAGGGCGACCAATAGCAGCGATTCTGATTGCGCTGGGATACTCTTGCTTGCCGAAAGTATCCTGCGACTGCAAGTCGGCCTTATGTGGAGCTCCACATAAGGCCGATTATGTAGATGCCTCAATTATGTTGAGCCAAGGTCGGCGTCTCGCGCCAACCGCCCGGTAGGAGCGGAAGGCGCAGATTTCGCACTCCACATAATCAGAGCGTGCGCAGAAAGTCGATCAGCGAGTCTGGCGCCCGATAGCGCCGAAGCTTTGTCTCTGGCTCGTGAAGCCTGACCAGTGAGCGCGCAATCTGCGCTTTCCGGGGTCGTGCGGTTAAGTCTATGAGCGTCTCCTTGAGTGGAAACACCACTTCAGGAGAACGCTGAAATTATGTCGAGCTCAAAATTCCATCAGTTGCCAGCACAGCCCATGGCCACGATATCTCCCAAGCCGCGTCGCTGGAAGCTCAACATAATCGCGGCATCTACATAATCGGCCGAAGCCGACCTTGGGCCGAAGACCCGATTTGGTCCGCAATGTGCCGCTCAGCTGCCGCTCACCCGCAAAGGGCGACGAAGGCAGCTTTCTATTCTGGCGGGTACGAACTCTGCGCCCTTTTGCTGCCAATTACACGAACTTCAGAACTTCATGGGTAGCAGTTCCGCAGCGTGCTGTTATTCAGATCACCCCATTTGTAGTTAGGTACCAGTTTGATTGCAGACGATCGGACGTCCGCTTCTCGCAGCCGATGCCGCGCAACCGGAGAGATCACGAGTGGTTATCCCGAGTGTCACGCAATACCGGCGAATTCGGGCTCGCTGTTCCGGTCAAGGCGGTGAAAGGTGGTAAAGGATGCCAAGCACCAGCACGGCTTTCTCAACGGCTCCGAAACCCGGCTGAGGTTTACCAACGGACAGAATGTCCGCGATCCCAAGCCCGCCAATCGTTTCAAAGCTGCGGAGACGATCAAGCGGAGGCGGCAGCTTTTCGCCTATGCGCTTGAAGATGCTGGAGCCGTCGTCAAGATGGAGTGCGACGTAGGCGTCGAGGTGGTCACCGAGTTTGTCCAAATTGATCTGTTCGCCCCCGAGCGCGATCTGACCTGGAAGGGCCAACGGAATGGCGCTGTCCTCCTTGATCTTGTACGCGCTCTTGACGTAAGCCAAGCTTCCCGTCCCATCGACCTGGACCGCCTCGGATTTGGAGGCAGGAGGCGTAACCTTTGCGTTAAACAGCATGCCGACGATGCGATGCAAAGCCACCTCGTTTTCGTGGAGCAACAACGTCGGCGGGCTTCTTCGCGGATCAGGCGTTTCCGCCGCCAGCGCCAGCATTGGCGTGTCGGCAGGGCGTAGTGCACGGCGGGCATACGTTTCTTTGCCATGACGGGCGATCACGAGGCGGCGATCTTCAACACGTGAGGGGTCGGTTTCGACAATCGCAACGCTTGTTGCCGGACCAGCAAAACCGAGATTGCTTGACCGCAACAGAAAGAACGCCTTCCCGTCAAACCACGTGGAACTCAGTTCTTCAAGATCTGTTTCCTGCGAATCTCCAACATTCGCACCCCGGACAAAAGCAGCGAGGCTGGGTTGGATCAAGACTTTGAAGGCTGGCACCGCATTCGACTTGAGCGCGGACGCCTTCATTGAGGGTGGGCTCAAAGGCTCCCTACGGCAGAAAAGCCGAAATTCTTGGTGGACGCTTTCGATTGACCGGCGAATACGCTCAAGATCAGCGACAACGCCAGTGACCTCTGCGGGCCGGATTGTTGCCTTGGAGCTGTGATGCGCCTTATTCAATAGGTCCAATGCCGGGGCTTTGTCTTTCAGTGCGGAATCATTGCAGAAAGCGGTGAAAACCGGGCTCTTGAAAAGATCGTTTGAACCGCTTTTCATTAAACCGCGTAAGCGCATAAGGTGGTCCGCAAATGTGGGTGCGAAAGTGTGCGTCGAGACGGTTGGAAACGCCGCGTCATCGAAAATATCCCCCATTCGACCTTCAATAAACACGCGGCATTCTGAGGCGTAGTGTTGCGCCTTCACTGCATCGTCCCGGTCATCCACGAATGCATTATGAGCGAGTTGAACCTGGGTGACACTCGGTGTGAGATGAACACGTCCATCCGTCTTGGCTGTGGCCGGATGAACGTATTGATGGTTAATCTCAATGTTTTCGCCGTGCGCCCGCCGTGCGACAGACGAGGCAAACTTGCCGTCATGAGTAGTGAGGATTAATTGGGCATCAGCGTCGTGCAGGTTCTTGATCGAGTCAGCCAATTTTTCTCTGTTATCAACATCCAGAAGCTCTTGCGGATCATCAAGGAGAAGAATCTTTAGCCCTCCACGCTCTTCCAGCATGTATTCCCAATATGCGAGAAAGAAACCCACAAGACTTGCGCGAAGAGCTGAGGAGTTCGATACGTGTTGTGCAGGGGCAGCCAATCCATCGGCGCCAACCATGAGCTGAAGTCCGCCATCGCCAGTCATTTTCGTGGCGACGAGGTCAAGATTGGTTGATGGGAATGCCCCGGAATATATCCGGCTCCGCCAGCCTACCGCCCTCTTATGCAACCGATTTTGAAGCTCCTCGACCTGCCGTTCCGCGAGTGCGCCGACTTTCATGCAATCCGTCAACGCGTCGCTTGTTACTACATAGGCATCAAGCCGTTTCTCTTTCTCTCTCCTCTTCTTGATATCTTCGCCCATCCTCTTGATGAGTGTTATTGCTTGGCTGACAGGCTCAATTCAACAAACAAGGCGCCTATTCCCGGCGCCGGGAAGATTGCAAAGAAAGTATCGAAATATCTATTGGAAAAGGTGCTCTCGCGGAAGCCTAGCAATGACAAATAGGCCACTTTGAGAACTATCTTTCAATCGGCGCCACCAAGTGATCACACTTGAATGACCCGCCGCGTTGTCATCGGGGGTCCGCGGATGCTTGATTCGGACGACCTTGCGTGGAAGTCACCAAGAACTGGCGGTTGTAATAACTGTTCCGATTCCGCCAGCCAAGATGCCTAATTTGCGGCCTGCCCGATATGTAGGGCAAGGATTCCCAATTTGATTGGAATCGCCAACGTCAGAATGAGGATTAACTAAGATTGTTGGGAGTAGCACTTCTGTGCTACATTGCCACCGCATAGATTTTTTGGAGCATGTCATGCCCACCACCACCATCCGTTTGACCGACGATCTTAAATCGCGAGTTGCCTCGGCAGCGAAACGTACCGGCACCACCGCGCACGGATTCATTCTCGAGGCGATTGCGGAAAAAACAGCTGCGGAGGAACGACGCGCTGACTTCGATGCCGTCGCCGAGGAGCGCTATGCTCGGATTGCGTCCTCGGGCAAGACAATACCGTGGACTGAAATGCGCCGCTATCTGGAAGCTCGGCTTGCCGGAAAGGAAGCGAAGCGTCCTTCACCCCACAAGCTGAAGGCCTGAATATGTCGGCCATTGAGTTGGCCGTCGAGGTGGGCGAGGATATTCAACGCATCCTCGACCATCTTGATCTTCACCAAGTGGAAGACCCGGAGCTGCGCATCCGGGAGATCATAGCGGCGCTCAACGTCTTGGAGCACAACCCCCTGATCGGCCGGCCTGTGGCCAACGGAAAACGTGAGTTGGTAATTGGGCGCCGTGCGCATGGTTATATCGCCCTGTACCGCTACGTAACCGAGATTGATACGGTTTTCGTACTTGCGATCCGAAGCCAGCGCGAAGCCGGCTATCCAGAACGGGATTCCGCAGAGTAATGAAGTTGGCACAAACCAAGCGTGGGGGTGCCAGGAGTGATTGACCCAGCAAAATCCGGAGGCAAATCGGGATATCCCGAAGGTCAAAATCCTCTGGTATACTTCAGTCAGGGCAAAAGTTTAGATAGATGGTTTGTTACACAAGAAAATTTCCAGTCGGCGTCATTGGGTTTTAATGTAACCTGTTCGTTGTCATAAAATAGTATAATAAATAAGTTGTTATATTAAATTACACCGATTTTGACTGCATAAAGACGAACGTACTCCCTCATGCCCTAACCTAATGGGTGGCCTCATAACCCGAAGTCTTGCCCCCGCAACCAACAAAAATCCCATAAAGCCAATCACTTAGCGGTGGTTGGCTTTATGCATTTGTGGGTTTCGGATCGCTCTCTATTCGTAAATCAATTCATCGGCAGCTTCCGACTCGGGCGCATCGGCGAGATAGTCGCGTGTCTGGCGTGCCGCTTTCGCTTCGCGATACCACTCGTGCGCCACGATCATCGACATGACCTCGTTGGTGCCTGTCCAAATCGAAGCGAGCCGGATATCACGGTAGATGCGTTCGAGAGGCAGGACATTGGTGTAGCCGATGCCGCCGACCACCTGCATCGCGTTGTGCACGACCTTCTGGCATGACTCGGTAACGAATTTCTTGGTTTCCGACACCATGCGCCGCAACTGGTCCGTGTTCATGCCGCTGTCGGCGGCGGTGGCGGTCGCATACACCAGTGCGCGGCTGGCATCGAGCAAGGTGGCGGCTTCGGCCACCTGGAAGCTCACCCCCTGAAAGCGATTGATCACCTGCCCAAAGGCCTTGCGTCGCGATGAATACAGGGTGGCAATGTCGAGCGCGGCGCGCGCCGGGCCGGTGGTCATGGCGGCGGTGCCAAGCCGTTCGGGCACCATCATGGTGGTAAATACCGGATACGCCCCATGGAGTTCCCCGACCAGATTGGCTCTGGGTATCCGCACATCCTTGAACACCAGCCGGGCGGTGCCGCCGCCGCGGCATCCCATCAAACCATAGAGATATTTCATCTCGACACCCGGTCCGCGGTCGACGATGAAGCAGCTGATGCTTTGCTGGGGTGGCGCCTTCGGATCGCTGTCGGTGCGGGCGTATAGCAGAAAGTAGTCGGCGCCCTCGCCGCCGACGATGAAACGCTTCTGGCCGTTGAGGAGAAAGTAGTCGCCTTTATCCTCGGCGGTGCAGGTGGCGCCGAAGAAGTCCGACCCGCCTCGGGGTTCGGTCAAGCACTCCGCCGCGAAAATTTCCCCGGCCAGGAGCGGTTTGACGTAGCGGTGCTTTTGGTCATCCGTCCCATGCTTGATGATCGCGTCGCACACGAGATCGGCGCCGACGCCGAACACACAGGCCAGTTCGTAGCTGAGACTGCCAATTTCCTCGCTGACGGCACTCGCTGCCACCCAGTCAAGTCCGCGACCACCCCATTCAACAGGATGGCGCACGCCGAGCAGATTCCGCCTTCCGGCTTCGCGCAACCACTCTCTGGGAAAGCGTATGGTCTCTTCGTCCATGTCGAGAATCAGTTGGCGAGGAGTGTCTTTGACAAATTTCCGCGCTTCGTCTCGCACTCGACGTTGTTCGGTGTTCAGTAGATGATCGAACATGATGTGTCCCCTCATATCGGACGGACGAGTATAGCGGGTGGAACAGCTGGTCGGCACCCTGGCTAGGCCGGCCTGCCGAAAATTGACGCAGCACGCAAGACTGCAACGCCATCCACCAGCCCGAAGTCGGTCCGCAGGATAGTGGCGGGGTTGTACGGATTCCACGGGCTTGCACAGCTTGGTCAATCCGGGCCAGGCGCCAGTAGTCGTACGCAATACGACCGAATAGTCATAAAGATGTGTTGCATTGCAACCAAATAGTATTGAAAACCCAGACAAATATTTACTTTTGTATTGACATCGAAAGAATAACATTGCTAACATGACCGTGAAGTCATAACAACGCAACCCGTTCTCGGACCGCTATCCACACTTAGAAGATCATCAGGAGATCCAAATGAAAAGAAAAGTGCTCGTGACCTGCATAGCTTGTGCCTTTCCCGCCGTAGCTGTCGCTCAGGCGGCCGGACAGGGGACCATGGAAACCATCGTAATTACCGCCACAAAACGCGCCCAATCGATGCAGGACGTACCTCAAACCGTCAGTGCATTCTCGGAGAAAAGCATCAAGGATATCGGCGCACAGGATTTTGCCGGACTGGCGAATTCTATGGCCGGCGTGGAAATTCGCCAGGAGCAGGCGGGCCAGGGCGGCGTGGCAATTCGTGGAATTTCCGAATTGAACATGGGCAATCTCTACGGCGGACCAGGGTCTGCCACGGGCATGTATCTCGACGAGATGCCGCTGACTTCTGCCGGACGCTTCCCTGGATTGAGCCCCTTTGACATGCAACGCGTCGAGGTTCTAAAGGGGCCGCAGGGCACGCTGTTTGGCGAAGGGTCACTCGCCGGTACCGTGCGCTTCATCGCCAACAAGCCGAAATTCGACAGATTCGATGCGGCAGCCGATGTAAGCTATTCTCAGACGCAAGATGGCGGGAACAATCATGCCGTCAATTTGATGGGAAACATACCACTTTCCAGCAATGTTGCGGCGTTGCGCCTGGTTGCCTACGACAAGGTCGAAGGCGGCTATACCGATGCCCGCATCACCGACGGAAAAACAGTTTTCGGGACTATAAGCGACGCCAACACCGAAAAGAGTACCGGCGGCCGCGTTGCCCTTCGCCTGGCACCGAATGAGGATTTGCAGATTAGCGGGACGCTGCTCACCAACGACACCAGGAACGGCCTGCGCAATCGCGCGGCGGACGGTCGTATCGGTTCATTTTCAACCGCGGAGAACACGACAGACAAGCTGGATGCCTATAACCTGAATGTCGAATATGCGTTGCGATTTGCCGATCTGGTTGCCAACGTTGCGCACACCGACCGGAAGATTGTGGCCGACCTGGATCAGGGTGGCCTGGTTGGCACGGTCAATGGCGCTCTGGGTCAGCTCAATCCCCTGGCGACTTTCGTTCTGAAGGTGCCATGGGTAAGCGCCGCAACCGGAGTTTCCGGGCTGCAAAACATGAACGCGAAAGCGGATACCGTGGAACTTCGTCTCGTATCCAACGACAAGGGGTCCTTGAGGTGGACGGGGGGTGGCTACTACAAGAAGATGAACACGCTATATAGCCTGGAGGGAAATACCTCCCCGGCGATCGCCAACGCCAGTTGGGCAGCGGTGACCGGGGCAATCACCAAGGGGGCATTGTCAATTCCGGATCCCTTGAAGTCGACTTCCCGCGCAGAGATCAAGCAAACCGCGTTGTTCGGCGAAGTCTCGAATGATTTCACCAAACAGTTTCAACTGTTGTTCGGTGGTCGGATGTTCAAAGAAACCCGAAACTCGTACTCATCATGGAGCAGTGCATTTGCGTTCCTGACCGGTGGAGCGGCTCCGGGTTCGGCGACTACCCAGAAAACGACATCGCTGTTCAATCCCAAGATTACGGCGACCTACAAGTTCAGTCAGGATGTGATGGCCTACGGAACCTATAGCCAAGGCTTCCGCAGTGGCGGGCAAAACGATTTCCTGGCCTTGACCCCGGGGGCACCGGCCGATTACAACCCGGAGCGCCTGGTAAACAATGAACTCGGCTTGAAAACGACGTTGCTGAATAACACGCTGATGTTCAACCTGTCCGGCTACTACATGAAGTGGAAGGAACTGCAACAGGTCGTGGCTCAGGGGATAGGCGGCATGGGTGAGGCGATCGGCAATGTCGGTGATGCACACAGCACCGGACTTGACCTGGAAACGAAATGGATGCCCACCAAAGCACTGGAAATCAACTTTAACGCCTCGCTGTTAAGAGCCGAACTGGATAGCACGGTCGTTCTTGGGCCCAGCGCCGGCAACTTGACTGTACCCAGCGGAACACGAATCCCAGGCACCGCCAAACAGTCGTTCAGCATAGGCACGACCTACCGCACCCCGGTGTTCGGCAACTTGACCGGATTCTTGGGTGGACGTATCAGCAGCCGGGGCGATATCATCTCCACTCTTCCGGACTATAAGCACACAACGCCCGGAAGCACTACCATGGATCTCAAGCTCGGCGTCGAGTCGAAGAAGTGGCAGGTCTATGGGTTTGTAGACAATGCCACCAACAAGAACGTGGCGCTGCGCGAAGAGCCCTCGGGCGACATATTTACCGGTCAGCGGAGCTTTTATACGGGGCGCCCACGTACGGTCGGCATCAACTTGCGCATGGGTCTGTAAGCCGATTCTTGTCAACTTCGTGGGGATGGCGAGTGAGCGCCATCCCCACGGATAACCAGTCCGTGGTGTTCGAGCCCAGCACGCGAGTGGGTGTCCTCTTGGAATGCCGGAACACTTGAATTGGCGAACCGTAGCCCGCCAAAATCACCCAATGAATAACGTAGAACGATCCCTCGCCGGGGCCTTTCCCGATGCCGATCCACAGGAGACGGCGGAATGGCTCGAAGCGCTGTCCTCGGTTGCCCGCCAGGCCGGCAACGAGCGCGCCCTGCATCTGCTGCACCAACTCGAATTCCAGGCTCAGCAGCTTGGGATCGTGACGCGCATCCCGCCCTATTCGGCCTACCAGAACACCATTCCCCTTGATCGTCAGGGTGCCTATCCCGGTGATCTGGCGCTCGAAGAACGCATCAGCGCGATGATTCGCTGGAACGCGCTGGCGATGGTCCTCAAGGCCAACAAAGTGTATGGCGACCTGGGCGGACATATCGCCAGCTTCGCCTCCGCGGCGGAGATATTCGAGACCGGCTTCAACCATTTCTTTCGCGGCCCGATGGCCCCCGGCGGTGCGGACCTGGTCTACTTCCAGCCACATTCCGCCCCCGGCGTCTACGCGCGGGCGTTTCTGGAAGGACGCCTGAGTGAAAGTCATCTCGACCGCTACCGCCAGGAAACGGGTGGCGGCGGCCTGAGCTCCTATCCGCATCCCTGGTTGATGCCGGACTTCTGGCAGTTTCCCACCGGCTCCATGGGGCTCGGACCGATTACTTCGATTTATCAGGCCCGCTTCATGCGCTACCTCGAACACCGCGGCCTGGCCCGGATGGGCGAGCGACATGTCTGGGGCGTTTTCGGCGATGGCGAAATGGACGAACCCGAGGCGATCGGCGGGCTCACGCTCGCTGCCAGGGAGGGTCTCGACAACCTTACCTTCATCGTCAATTGCAACCTGCAAAGGCTCGACGGTCCGGTGCGCGGCAACGGACAGGTCATTCAGGAGCTGGAAGCGCTGTTCAGTGGCGCCGGCTGGAACGTGATCAAGGTGCTGTGGGGTTCCGACTGGGATCCGTTGTTTGCGCGTGATCATAGCCACGCGCTGCTCAAGCGATTTGCGGCCACGGTCGATGGGCAGTATCAGACCCTGGGCGCCAACAACGGCACCTACAACCAGGAGCACTTCTTCAAGCTTGATGAAGAGCTACAGGCTCTAGTCGCGCACATGACGCCGCAGGAGATCGATGCCCTGAAGCGCGGTGGGCATGACTTCAGGAAGCTTTACGCCGCCTTTGCCGCCGCCCGCGCCCACCAGGGGCAACCGACCGTCATCCTTGCCAAGACCAAGAAGGGTTATGGCATGGGCGCGACCGGCGAGTCACGCATGACCACTCACAGCCAGAAGCAGTTTGGGCCCGAGGATCTGCATGAGTTCCGCGACCGCTTTCATTTACCCTTGAGCGACGAGGATATTGCCGAATTGCGCTTCATCAACCCGGGCGAGGATAGCCGGGAACTGAAGTACCTGCGGCAGCGACGTGAAGCCTTGGGCGGCTATTTGCCGCAGCGGGCGGGCGACGCACCTCCCCTGCCGGTTCCCCCGCTGACCGACTACGCACAGTTTGCCTTGCACTCGGACGGCAAGGAAATGTCATCGACCATGGCTTTTGTCCGCATGCTTTCAGGTCTGCTGAAGAACCCGGTGCTCGGCCCGCGCCTGGTTCCCATCGTCGCCGACGAGGCACGCACTTTCGGCATGGCTGGTCTCTTCCGGCAGGTCGGCATCTATTCACCGGTAGGCCAACTCTATGCGCCGGAAGACGAAAGTTCCATGCTTTTCTACCGGGAGTCCAAGGACGGCCAGCTCCTGGAAGAAGGCATCACCGAGGCCGGCGCGCTATCGTCGTGGATCGCGGCGGGTACATCCTATGCCGTTCATGGTTTGCCGATGCTACCCGTATATATCTATTACTCGATGTTCGGCTTCCAGCGCGTCGGCGATCTTATCTGGGCCGCCGCGGACCAACGGGCCCGCGGTTTTCTCGTCGGTGCCACATCCGGGCGTACCACCCTGGGGGGTGAGGGCCTACAGCATCAGGATGGTTCCAGTTTGCTGGTCGCATCGACGATCCCGACGTGTCGTGCCTATGATCCGACGTTCGCCTATGAGGTGGCGGTACTGTTCGAACATGGGATGAAGCGGATGCTGGAGGACCGGTGCAACGAGTTCTACTACCTCACCGTCACCAACGAGAACTACGCACATCCTTCGGCTCCCGATGGCGTTGCCGGCAACATTGTCAAGGGCATGTACCGACTGGCGGAACGACCCGGAAAGAACGACGGCAAGCGGGTGTGCCTCCTCGGATCCGGGGCCATCCTGCATCAGGTGATGGCCGCCGCGGAAATGCTTGAGAAGGATTGGGGTATTGCCAGCGAGGTCTTTAGTGTCACCAGCTACTCCGAACTGGCGCGCGAGGCCAACGCCGCCGAGCGCTGGAACCGCCTGCATCCGACCGCCGCCCGACGCACCAGCCACGTCGAGGATTGTTTGGCCGGCGCTACCCCGGTCGTGGCTGCCAGCGACTATGTCCGCGCCTGGCCTAACCTCATAGCCCCCCACGTGGGCGGCAGTTTCACGGTGCTGGGAACCGACGGCTTCGGGCGTAGCGATACCCGGACCGCCTTGCGCAAGTTCTTCGAGGTGGACCGCCAGCAGATCGTTGTGGCCGCACTGTACGCCCTGAGTGGCCTGGGACAGGTTTCCCCGGCCACGGTGAGCGAGGCGATTTCGCGTTACCAGGTGGCGACCGACACAGCGGCTCCATGGACATGCTGAAGCGTGAAGTGGCCGGCGTGAGCACCACGGTCGAAGTGTGCGTGCCTGACATCGGCGATTACCGCGATGTGCCGGTCATCGAGTTGCTGGTGAAAGCCGGCGATAGCGTTCAGCTGGACCAGCCAATCGTCATACTCGAGTCCGACAAGGCGACCATGGACGTACCTGCGCCGCTCGCCGGCGTCGTCAGCGCCGTCCTGGTCGAGGTGGGGGATAAGGTATCTCAGGGTACGGCAATTCTGGCACTCGATCCAGCGCCGGAAGTTCCATTGGCCGCCAGGACCACGCCTGGCACGCAGCCTGCCCGCGACTCGGCACCGCCAATGATCCCATCATTGCAGGCGCCATCCGTTCCGCCGCCAGACGGTTACGCCGGGGGTTTGCCACTCGAATCGCGTAGCGGCGGGGCCTCGCCCTACTGTGGTCCTTCCGTGCGCAAACTGGCACGCGAACTGGGTGTCGACCTGGCCCAGGTCAAGGGCGCAGGACCAAAAGGACGTATCCTCAAGGAGGACGTGACCGCGTGGGTGCAGCACACATTGGTTGCGGCCAGAGAGGGATCCGCGGGGTCCCCACCACCCGGTCGGATGGGAGGACTGGATTTGCTGCCGTGGCCGAAACCCGACTTCGAAAAATTCGGGCCGGTGGAGCGCCAGCCGCTATCCCGCATCAGAAAACTTTCCGGTCCCAATCTGGCGCGCAACTGGGTGATGATTCCGCACGTCACCAATCACGAGGAAGCGGACATCACCGAACTCGAGTCCTTTCGACAACGAATCAATGCTGAAAGGACGGCAGGCGACGGACCGAAGTACACGCTTCTGGCTTTCCTGATAAAGGCGAGCGTGGCTGCGCTCAAGCAGTTCCCGCCGTTCAATTCCAGCCTGGATGGCAATGCCCTGGTGCTGAAGCGTTACTACCACATCGGGTTCGCAGCGGACACGCCCGATGGCTTGGTGGTGCCGGTGGTCCGCGATGCGGACCGCAAGGGTATCGGCGAGATCGCCATCGAGGTGGCGAGTTTGGCGGCCCTGGCACGTGAGGGCAAGCTCAAGGCGGAGCAGATGCAGGGCGGCAGCTTCTCGGTGTCTTCTCTCGGCGGTATCGGCGGCACCTATTTCACGCCGATCATCAATGCGCCCGAGGTGGCGATACTCGGTGTCGGCATGGCGGCACAACGCCTGGTGTGGGATGGGGCAAAGGCAGTGCCGCGATTGATCCTGCCGCTGTCGCTGTCGTGGGACCATCGCGTGGTGGATGGTGCGCAAGCCGGACGATTCAACAGATACCTGGCTTTGCTGCTGGGAGATTTCAGAAGGACGTTGTTGTGAGGGCCGACCATGGAAATTGACGCTCTGATTGCCGACTTGCATCCCCAGTTGACCGCCTTGCGGCGCGATCTGCATGCCCAACCCGAACTTGGCTTTGCCGAGACGCGCACCGCCGAGATCGTCGCCCGGCGGCTGGAAGCAATGGGGATGGAAGTTCATACAGGACTTGCCAGGACCGGCGTCGTCGGGCGTCTCAAGCTGGGCAACAGCGGCCGCTCCATCGGTTTGCGCGCCGACATGGACGCCCTGCCGATGAGCGAATGCAATACCTTCGACCATCGCTCCCGCCACGAAGGGCGGATGCATGCCTGTGGTCATGATGGCCATGTCGCTTTGCTGTTGGGTGCCGCAGAAATTCTGGCGAAAGTGGGAAATTTCGACGGCACGGTGCACTTCGTGTTCCAGCCGGCCGAGGAAACCGACGGCGGCGGTCGCCTCATGGTGGAAGAGGGTCTTTTCGAACGGTTTCCCATGGACATGGTCTTTGCTCTACACAATTGGCCCGGCCTGCCGGTGGGACAGTTCGGCTTGCGCGAGGGAGCCGTGATGGCGGGTGCCGACCGCTTCGAAATCAGCATCCAGGGGCGCGGCGCACATGCCGCAATGCCGCATCAGGGCCGCGATGTGATGGTGGCCGGAGCGGCATTGATCCAGGGCTTTCAGACCCTGGTCAGCCGCGACACCAGTCCGACCGATGCGGCGGTAGTGAGCGTGACGCGATTCAATGCCGGAAACAGCAACAACGTGCTGCCGGATAAAGCCATACTCGGCGGCACCGTGCGAATGTTCAAGCCCGAGTTGCGGGAAGCATTGCGAACCGGCATGGCGCGAATCTGTAACGGTATCGAGGAGGCCTATGCGGTGGAGATAAGTCTCGACTATCAGACCGGCTACCCGCCCACGGTCAACAGTCTGGTGCCCCTACAGATGGCACGTATTGCCGCCAGGAGCCTGGTCGGGGACGCCAATGTGCATGAGCAGCTCGACCCCAGCATGGGAACGGAGGACTTTGCTTACCTGGCAAACGCAGTCCCAGGCTGTTACGGCTGGATAGGCAACGGATCCACCGAAGGCGGCTGTGTGGTACATAACCCGCACTATGACTTCAACGACAAAACCATTCCATTGGGTGTTGGCTATTGGGTGAAACTGACGCAACACGTTCTTGCGCCGGGAGAGCGGCAATGATTCAGTCCTTGCGCATTACAGCGGTGGCGGGCCTGTGGCTGGCAATGACGTTGTTTTCCTGCCAGGCATGCGCACAGCAGGCAACGGATCGTTCTTTTGCCCCAGCCGTGGCGGCTCCGACCTATGCCACGGGGCAAGGCCCGAAAATTTGCCTGGATGAAGGCCACAATAATTTTCACACCCTCGCCAATCGTTTCTGGCCGTTCGCCGAGTTGCTGCGCGCCGACGGCTATGTGCTGCGTTCGGTTTCCGGGCGCTTCGCCGTGCCCAGCCTGGCGTCATGCAAGATTCTGGTGATCGCCAATGCCCAACCCGGCGACGAGAACTGGGATGCCTATCCCTATCCGACACCCGCGGCCTTTACCAATGACGAAGCCAACCTGTTGCGGGGGTGGGTGGAAGGCGGCGGCTCACTGCTGTTGATTGCCGATCACATGCCTTTCCCGGGAGCGGCCGCCAATGTCGCCAGGGCATTTGGCTTTGAGTTCAATGACGGGTTTGCGGTGGAGAACTTTGCGACCGAGGCCGAGGGGCGTGCCGCATTCGAGAGGCCGACCCTGTTCGTGCGCGAGGATGGCACCCTGCGTGAGCACCCGGTAACCCGGGGCAACACGTCCGGCGAGTTGATATCGCGAATTAGGAGCTTTACCGGCCAGGCGTTTCTTGCGCCTGCTGGCGCCGAAGCATTGATGGTGCTGCCGAAGAGTTTTATTTCGCTGATGCCGGAAAAGGCCTGGCGCTTCACCATGCAAACCCGGCGGATACCCGTCGGCGGATGGTTGCAGGGCGCGGTGATGCCGCTGGGCAAGGGGCGATTGGCAGTTTTTGGCGAGGCCGGCATGTTCACCGCCCAGGTGCAGGGTCCCGAGCGCACACCCATGGGTATGAACGCGCCCTTTGCCGAACAGAACCATCGATTTACGCTGAATTTGATGCGCTGGCTGATCGATCGGCCGAACAACAACTAATTTCACCCGAGAGAAATCCATGAGCTCCAATTATCCCCACCTTCTCGCCCCGCTCGATCTGGGCTTCGTGCAACTGAAGAATCGCGTGTTGATGGGCTCGATGCACACCGGCTTCGAGGAGATTCCGCATGGCTGCGAGCAGCTCGCGGCGTTCTATGCGGCGCGCGCGCGGGGCGGCGTTGGCCTGATCGTAACAGGCGGTTTCGCTCCGAATACCGACCCTGGCTTCGGTACCCTGGACTCGGCCGAACAGCTGGATGAGCATCGGCCAATCACCGCGGCGGTGCATGCGGAAGGGGGCAAGATTGCGCTCCAGATTCTCCACACCGGCCGCTACGCCTTTGTCAAAGAACCTCTGGCACCGTCTGCGCTGAGGTCTCCGGTTTTCTCCCGCGCGATGCCGCGCGCGATGACCGAAGCCGATATCCAGCGGACCATCGCCGATTTCGCGCGGTGCGCCAAACTAGCCGGGGAGGCGGGGTATGATGGCGTCGAGGTGATGGGTTCCGAGGGCTACCTGATCAACGAGTTCACTGCTCCCCATACCAATCATCGCACCGACCAGTGGGGCGGCAGCCTGGACAATCGCCTGCGCTTTCCGGTGGAGGTGGTCAAGGCCGTCAGGGCGGCGGTGGGCAAGGATTTCATCATCATCTATCGCCTGTCGATGCTCGACCTGGTGGAAGACGGTTTGGCGTGGAATGAGATCGTCGCCCAGGCAAAAGCCGTGGAGGCGGCCGGGGTCACGATCATCAATACGGGCATAGGCTGGCATGAGGCGCGTATCCCCACCATCGCCACCGTGGTGCCACGGGCGGCATTCTCATGGGTTACACGGAAAATGATGGGCGAGGTCAAGATTCCTTTGGTCACCTCCAATCGGATCAACGATCCCGCCGTGGCCGAAGAGGTGATTGCACGGGGCGATGCGGACATGGTGTCGATGGCGCGTCCCTTCCTGGCCGATGCGGATTTCGTCAGGAAGGCGGCGGAAGGACGGGCCGATGAAATCAATACCTGTATCGCCTGCAACCAGGCATGTCTGGATCACACCTTCACCCGTCAACTATGCTCCTGCCTGGTGAATCCGTTTGCCTGCCGGGAAACTCAGCTGGTGGTCACGCCGGCGTCGCCGGCATTGGCCGTTGCGGTGGTCGGGGCCGGACCGGCAGGATTGGCCTGCGCCACGATTGCCGCCGAACGCGGGCATCATGTGACCTTGTTCGATGCGGCCGAGGTGATCGGCGGCCAGTTCAACTTGGCCCGCCGCGTGCCGGGCAAGGAAGAGTTCGGCGAGACCTTGCGCTACTTCAAGCACAGACTGGAAGTGACAGGAGTGGACGTTCGCCTGGGACGAAAGGTCACCTCGGGCGATCTGGAAAAGTTTGATCGCGTTATCCTGGCGACCGGCATCACACCCCGGATGCCTTCGATTCAGGGTATCGATCACCCCAGGGTGGTCCGCTACGGCGATATCCTTGAGGGGCGAAAAGTGGCGGGGAATCGAGTGGCGATCATCGGCGCGGGCGGTATTGGTTTCGATGTCGCGGAGTTTCTGACACACGGCGGGTACCATGGCGTGGACGCTTATTGTTCCGAGTGGGGGATCGACCGGTCGATCGCCACGCGGGGAGGATTGACGGCGCCTGAGGAGGTTGCCCCGCCGCGGCAGGTATACCTGCTGCAACGCAAGGAGACCAAGCCCGGCGAAGGACTGGCGCCAACCACGGGCTGGATACGTCGGACCGTGCTGAAGAAGCGTAGCGTCGACATGATAGGCGGCGTTACTTACGAACGCATCGACGATCAGGGACTTCACATCAGCATCCTCGGCAAGCCGAGGCTGCTGGAGGTCGATACGGTGGTGGTCTGTGCCGGACAGGATCCGCGCCGCGAACTCGTCGCGGGATTGGAAGCAATGGGCAAGGCGCCGGTTCTGATCGGTGGCGCCGACGTGGCGACGGAGCTCGACGCCAAGCGGGCTATCGCCCAGGGTACGCAAACGGGGTTGGCCATTTAACGGAGTACGACTCGGGGATTGATGATGCCGTCATCGCCAGCGGAACAAGCCATCCTCGACGCGCTTGGTCAGATGGAGGTC
>Ga0172379_10001918_pt1 | contig 38937 bp, 29 predicted proteins | sample GrowelOW334metaG_FD_119756 | JGI IMG/M metagenome (GOLD analysis project Ga0172379, IMG submission 119756) | Groundwater microbial communities from an aquifer near a municipal landfill in Southern Ontario, Canada - Groundwater well OW334 metaG | ecosystem: Environmental > Aquatic > Deep... | reverse complement strand
ATTAAAAAAATTATTATCAGAAAAAGGATTTCAAACAACTGTTGGGGATGAAGGTGGGTTTGCGCCAAAACTTGGCTCACATGAGGAGGCTTTGGATTTGATAGTGAAGGCCATAGGAAAGGCCGGATATAAGGCCGGCGATGATGTTTTTATAGCGCTCGACACGGCTGCTTCGGAATTTTATAAAGATGGAAAATATGATTTAAAAGTTAATGGTAAGCAGACAAAACTTTCGTCCGCTGAATTGGTAAAATATTTTGAAGAGTTGGCTGTAAAATATCCTATTTTCTCGCTGGAAGATGGCTGCGCAGAAGATGATTGGGATGGCTGGAAGCTTTTAACAGAGAAGCTCGGCAAAAAAATGCAATTGGTTGGCGATGATTTGTTTGTTACAAATTCGGAGAGGCTTAAAAAAGGAATTGATGGCGGAATTGCGAATGCAATTCTGATAAAAGTGAATCAAATTGGAACTCTTACCGAAACAACTGATGTTATAAAGATGGCTCATGCTGCAGGTTATCGCGCAGTTGTTTCACATCGCAGTGGCGAAACGGAAGATACAACTATTGCCCACTTGGCGGTTGGACTTCAAACCGGTCAAATAAAAACCGGCTCACTTTCGCGCACGGAAAGAATCTGCAAATACAATGAATTGCTGCGAATTGAAGAGGCGCTCGGCAATAAAGCTAAATTTTACGGCAAGAAAATTCTAATTGGGTAGATTTATCTTTAAATATGCTACAATCTTATCCAGTATTTCTTAATTTTTTATTATGCATCAAATGATGTGCGGTCATTCCAAATGCAAGGGAGCAATCATGCTCATATTTGGAGTTCTATTCTTCCTCGGTACTCTAGGCGTATGGGCCGAATTTACATTCGCAAAATACTGGCCACTAGTCATCATCGTATTGGGCCTTCATAGCCTAGTATGCATGTGTTGCAAAAAAGGTGGCAATAGTGAAGGTGGTTCTTGCTGCTGCAAATAGTAGGTAAAGATTAAGTTAAGTTTTAAAACCCCTGGCTTAAAGGCTAGGGGTTTTTTGTTGTGTGGTTTAACCTGTAAAAAACCTAATCTAACCTGTTACCAGAGGTACTTGACAAAAAGCCCAGAAGTGCCTAGTATTACCTACTTAAACTTAAAAAGGTATGATTGAACAACTTAAACATTTTGCGGAAGCACACGCCCCAAAATCCTTGCGTGATGCGTTTGAGAGATTAACCTCAAAGCAATCACAGGCTAAAGTAGAGGAATTTGTTGACCAAAATCGACGTAAGCTGCTTATTGGTGGTGGAGCCGCAGTTGCCCTTATTTTGGCAGGTGGCGGTTCTTTATTGTTAAGAGATGGCGAAAAAGAAATACCTCCGGTTCGAGCTGGTGAAGGTGGCACACAACAACCCACATCACCACAGCCAACTCAGCCAGACTGCCAAGAAAAACCAATAGATCAAATGTTTGCTGATCTAAAAAAAGATTTCCCACAATTAGAAAAAGAGCCACGTCTAATCTTAAATATTGAAGATGAAAGAGTTTATCACTTTCTTGAATGTTCTTCTCTGGAATCCTTAAAGACTCTAGGCATATTAAACCCGGAAAAGGAACTCCCCTATTTGAATATTTCTAAAATGTGGGAACAGGCTGTGAGAAGAAACTCCAATCGTCAGCCATATAGCGACAAAATGCAGGCTGCACCAAATGAAAATCTATCTATAGAAGGCTTGGCCGGAAGCGTTAAATCTGGCATGAATCAATTTCAAGAAGGCGCGCTTACAGAAGCCGGTCTAGATAATGGGTATTCTAAATATTTAACTCCGGAACTGCTCATTGGAATTTTTATTCAGGAAGTTACACCAATGGCAGTTGCCGATGGCAAAATAAAGATTAAACCAAAAGCTCGCTTGGAGCTTTTTAGAATGATGATTGGAGCTGGTTGGCAGCCACAAAAAATGCCTGCACTATATGATAGCGCAATTAGTTTTGGCTTGGGGCAGATGACTTTACCCACTCACAAAGGATTACAAAAGGCATATAGCGGTGAAACGGATGGAATAATTAATCATGAGCTCATAGACCACACTTCGTCTCAACAACAAATCAACAATGTACTGCTTTTGAGTTATGCAAATATGGATGCATTTTCATTTATTGCAAAGAAATATCCACACTTCCAAGAAATCTTTGAAAAGGCGGAAGGTGAAGATAAAATGCGATTTCTAACTACAGTGCTTGCTGCTTATCATAATTATGGAGATCGTCGCAGTTTGCGCAAAAGAATAAAGCAAACTCTTGGCCAAGATATTAATAATTTGGAACAATATAGGACGACTTTTATCGAAAACATAAAAAAACTAAGAATTGCATATAATCATTCCAGAAACAGCGGAACACTATATTCATTCTTAATGCACCGCGGATGTGCATCGCCGATTGCAGGGCAGAACGCAAAAGAAGACGGCGAAGAAGTGGCAATCCCAGAAACAGAAGAAGTTGCTAAGGCCGAAGTGGATGAGGAAGAAAGACAGGATTCAAAGATTACGGAAGATACTTTGCTTATACTTAAGAAACAATCCAAAGCAAAGGGGCATAAACAGACTACCTATTACAGATTTACCGTTCCGCCTGTAAAACTAAAGGAATTTATGAGTTATATCCTTAAACCTCCATACACTGCCCAAGATGTTAAGAGATTTAATGGAGTTAAAATATATAGGCCGGGTGATACCATAGATATTCCGGTTAAATTTCTTCCAGCTGACATGAGTGACAGAAAATTTGTAAAGATTCAGGTTAGCGAAGGTCAAGATGCGTGGGGAATTGCTAAAGAGCATATGGAGGGGGGCATTTCTACCAGGAATAGAGCTTTGGTGGTCTTATATGGTAGTACAGAAGCGGAAGTGCGTTTTCCTGCCAGGTTATTGAAAGATTAAGGCTATGACTATTTGACATATTAGCCAGTTGACGCGCCGCTCATCTTGTGGTAAGATATAACTAAGCAAATGGTAAATATTATTTAACAAAAACAAATATGAAAAGTCATTCTATATCACATGTAAACCCACTCATGGTTTTTTGGTTGGGTTTGCTCACAGGCGCACTTATAGTGAGCTTGGTATTTCTTTACAGGTTTGTAAACTCAGTTGAATACAAAGCTGCTACTTTGTTGAAATCTCCAACTTATAAAGTTACAAACACCGTTACTAAACCTACAACCTTTACTGCTCCAACTTCTATCTCACCTACAACTTCAACAGATTTGAGAGCTTTCGGTGACGGGCCTCAGTGGTAAGAAATTACTGAGCTTGGGATGATTGAGGTTTAGGCCTTAAGAAACTCATCATTTTACGCAGGCTTTGAAGGTTTTCGTATCTTCTCTTTACTAAGCCAAGACCTTTTTGCGCGCCTTCTCCGGGCCCTGCATCTGTCATTCTGGATGCATTCCAAATGCCAACATCCAGTTCTTCGTTTGCGAGGTATGGGTAGGCCGCAGTGTCGGCAAGCGTTATTAAGTCTTGTGGCTTAATTATTCCAAGTTTTTTGCCAAGATCAATAATAGGGTGAACGTCACCGCCTATACAATATCTTGCTTCCACTTTGTCCTTTATCCTATTTCCAAAATCATTATGCTCCGCATTTATTGTACCGAAAAGCTTCATACCATCCATAACAGCTGTGGTAGCGCGACCCTTTAAATTTTCCACCAACGCAGGATTTCCTTGAACCCTCTCAAATTCCTGCAAGAAATTCATACATTTCATTGAATACTGTCGCAGGTCTTCTCCACGCATGGCCAATTGCAAGTATGGATCTTGCAGTTCGCCGGCACTTTCTATACCGATTCTATAATAGTCATGCGCGTTACTAAGGTGCGTTCCATCAAATGATGGAAGTTGGGACACAGTAGTCGACAGCAAGTGTTTAGACAAAGGTCTCGCAACTCCAACCGACGCCATGACCAAATGCAAATCACCTATGGCTTTTGCCGTAAGAGCGGAGAATTTTTTTAAGTTTAATAGATCCGCCAAACGCCTAACTTCCTTAAATTCCTTTAATGCCTTGTGATGATCACCAAGTCTGGCCAATGTCCTAGCTCTTTGTTCCCTGGCTGCAATTTCGCCAAAACCATCCAAAGATCTTGGATGCTGCACGTGATCGCTCAATAAATTATTTAACTGTTCCAATACATCCAATTGATCTTGAGCTTGAGGAATACCCAAGACTCCAGGCTGCATTGCCATTGTGTTATCAAACTCACGATTCTTCAATGCCTTGCATGTATTGGCAAACATCCTTTTAATTTCTTGCTCACTACCGAGGCTATATCTCAATTGATCGTCTGTAATGCCGTTTTTGGCCAACAAAGCTCCGTTAATGGCGACAAACATCGCATGAATTTGCTCCTTGGTAAGTGGCTGCTCGCCCGTTAAAATCTGATCATCCGCTTCAACAGGAATGCCACGTTCCCTCATAGCTCTTAGCATTTCACCAAACAGTTGTTTTTTTTGTCCGTCGTCTAGTGTGGCTGATGCAAGAATTTCATCCACGCCCTTAAGTTCGATTCTGCTATTCATCTCGCTCTTAGTTTTACCTTCTCTAGCTCTAAGATTAAGTCTAAACGCCTCATTGGCAGCTGGAGATGGATGCCCATCATGATCTGTCGCATATTGTTCATTTAATGCAGCAAGGAAAAGTTCATGCTCTTCATAAAGTGCCTGTGCTTCCGAGAAATCACCAGTATCTTCTCCTTTTTTGTTTGCAAGTCTTAACTCACAAACAATTTTATCTTCTTCGCTGAGTCGTGCTCCTTTATTTAATTTATTCTCCTCTTCATAAATTGCCTTCGCCTCTCCATACCCGCTAAGTGCACAAGCTCTATTAAAATTAATTAAATGTATTTCGGTAAGCATTTCCGCTGTTACCAACCCTTTATTATTGGCCTCTATTTCTTCTAGAATTGTCATGGCATCTTTTGATACCTCAAATCGGCCGGTATAAAAAGCATTGCGGGCACGAGTTAAAATAACTTCAACCGCAAGCTTGTGTACGCTTTCAACTTTTGGTAATGCACCTTGCCTTGCAGCTTCTATAAGTTGTCCAAAAAGAGGAACTTCCATTATGGAATCAGCATACAAATATGCGTTATTTACGTCATTCCGCGCCTCTGCACCTGAGAATTTTGCACGGGCAGCCTCCCCAAAATCTTTCCAGAATTTATCTCCACATTCCGGGCGTGCAATTTCACTTCCTGCAATGTCTTTACCAAGGGTAAAAACATCTCCAAGTCCCCTACTGAATAATTCACTATTTAAAGAAGCTCTTAGTGTTGGGTCTACGGCTTGATCAGCATAATCGCTTAAAGGTTTGCTCCTTATTTGATATTGTTTGTCGTCTGCGGTGGTTCCTTTACCATCCTCCAAAGGAACTTCCAGCAAGCAATCTCTTCTTTTTAACTCCGCAATGGCTTCATCAATTTGGCCCTTTGGAATATCAAGTACTTCACGTGCAATAAGCTTAATTTGCCCCAAAGTTGCAACGCCACGAAGCAAAGACATACACTGTAATATTCTTTTTGAATTTGGATTCTTAAGTTTTTCATAAAAATCACGTCCTACTATTTTAAAATCCTCTCCTGCCACTCCTTCCGTACCAACTTGTTCCCATGAATCCAATGTTTCTTCACCTTCTCTTGTAAGCTCAACAAAGGCTCCCTTGTCAAGCTCAAGCCTTTCTTCCGTAAGCATCAATGCCAAAAGATCATTCATGCGTAGAGGATTTGTGTTGGCCAGAGCTCCAAGTCTTGCACACCAACCTTCGGCTGCCCTTTTACCAAGATCCAAGAGCGTAACTCTTGCACCCCTATATTCAAATTCCATATTGTTCACGTATTCCGATGCAGTTTTTGGATTGCGAAGTTGCAATCCGCGTACGGCAACCTCAAGAATTTTTACACCACTATTTCTCACGTTTCTAAAAAGGGTATTTAACGCTTCCGGGCAATTCTCTTCGCCAAGCCTATGCATTGGCACAACCACTATCGATGAGTCCGAAGCTACCAACTTTTCCATTAAATCTGCCAATAACCTGGCACTTTCAACATCAGCACAATGAAAGTCGTCAAATACAGCGGCTGTGTTGCCTTTTACATCCGCACAAGCCTCGTAAGCAGAAACTATTTTCTGTATTAATTCTTGGCTTTCGGCCGGATGTGCAGCTACTCTCAATCTTTCTTCCAGTGGCTCTGCATTAAATTCTGCGAGTGCCTTTATAGCCGGATGTACGGATAATGCAGCATCTTCGGAAAACTGAGCTGACATTTGGGCAACATTTTTGACTATAGTGTGATATTTCTGACCGGATGCAAAATCTTCCGACATGGTTAATACGCCATACACTTTTGATTCTTTTAAAGCTTGCATAAAAGTTCTGGATTTTCCAGAACCTCCAGTACCGGTTATGTCGATTACTCTAACCTCATGGTCGTGGCGTTTAAGACTTTTAAGTACACTAACCATAGGATCAATCACTTCCCTTTGACCAACACATGTTCTTGGACCACCTCTGTAAAAACTAAGTTTATCTATGCATCTTTTTAAATTTAAAAAAGCAGATGTTCCTTCTATAGGTTCAGTTTCAATTTGACATACAGTTGATTCACGACTCGTTGAACTAGGACTCCATAAATCCGCCAATTCTTTCGATAAACGCAGACCCGGTGAAGATCTTAGAAGTCTTGATAGTTCTGATCCTGCAGAAGTGTCTGGGAATCCTGTTATGTGATATTTATCTTGGCCACTTGAGGCCAGATCTCCTTTATGAATAAATCCGGCTATTCCACCGCCAAGTTCTTCCGACATTTCATCTGCAAACTTGAGTACAGAAGAGGCTCCTTTTGCAGAACCGCTTCCTACAAAAATTTTTCCATCAATTTGAGTGACAATAGTGGTAGGCGGAACATCCAAAAGTCGGAGCCTCGCCTTCAATCTTTGAACATTTGGATCATCCGGAGATTTACCCTCAAAATATGTTGTATCTATTAGTATGTATGAATTTGGACCAACCGGCGGCACCTTAGAAGTGTGTTCGGCGCTCATTTTTCTGTATGCCTTTACCGCCGCAGCACCAGAAGCCTCGGATGCCGGACTCAAATCCACATGATTGCTGGTAAGGCCTCCTCTCATTGATATTCCCCTTCTTTCTAAACCTTCGCGACCTTCACCAAAAGAATGTACTTCCAAATCATGTGATTGCTTTTGCGATAAATCAGGCAATCTAAAGTTGCAAAGTGGCATAACTTCACCGCGTGCAGTCCTTGCCATTAGAGGTTGTGACTCCGCCTCTACCAATATGCCATTAACACTAAGCATATGTAGCGTTTGACGAATGAAAGCCACGTTTTCTGCACTGGTAACATAAGTTAACTGAGATGTTGTGCTGTCTGGATTTCCTCCAAAGGTTGTAGAACATGCTATGGCCAACTTGCTTTCCATAGCATCTCTAACTCTGGCTTCTTGATCTTTTGGAACGCGCAGCGCAATTGCTCTAAATGAATCTGGCAATCTAGCAAAATCCAAACCATCCGGCTTTTCGAAACCTATGGCTCCGGCAAGCTGCATTTCTTTTGGTAAATTTTCGTAACTGATTTCTGCGTCTTCTACTGCTGCTGTCTGCTCGGCACCAAATGCGCCGCGAAGCCTATTTAATCCTGCTGCTGCAAGATCTCTGCCTTTCTGTGCAGAATTAGAAAGCCATGCCCCAAATCCTCTAGGCTTATTTGCTTGTTGGGCTTGTTGTTCTAGAGCCATAAAATTTTGATTAAGTTTTGTAGAAAAAAATAAGACTAAATAGTAACATCTACCCTTTGTATTGCAATTAAAATTGCTTTTTTAAGCGGATAAAATATGATGTTACCTTTCATCTGTTGCTCCTTGGAATTTTCTTGGATTTGGATTTACAGATGATGATCTTTGAAAACTAGAAAAATATGGCTGGGATTTGCAGTTTTTTTTGAGTTGCAAATTCCGGAAAAACATTTGATTTTATGCTCCTCGCAAGGGAGAAACTTGTTTGTTTATGGCAAAAATTCCTTTTGCTCCGATGCTTTCGTCGGAATTTTAGGTGATTGAGCCTTCTTTTATATATGCTTCATTAAGTTGAAGCTCCTGCAAAGTGGTGAAAATTTTTAAACGCGCTAAAAATGCCAGAAATGCGTGATGGCTTTATTTTCGCTAGTTTGCATGGGCTTCGCAGCTTGAGCATGTCTAAAACAGACAAGTCGCTCTCTGCGAGGTTTGAAATAGATTTAGTCTCACAATTGGCTTTGCGGCATGGTGTCGCTAAGTTCAAAAGTGGGAAACCAGAACATCTTCGGAGGTGCTCCCATGACAGGGACGGAAAAAGGACGCCCCTCAACGGGGGCACTTATTCTCAGTATGGCGCCGTTCGTGGCGCTGTACGTCTGCAACACCATCCCGGAAGGATTTATCCTCGGGACGGTGCTCTTCAAGATACTAAACCTTCAGCACGCGGCATCCACTTTCATAGGTGGACTGTTCGCAAGCGCAATCGCCATTCCTTGGGCCTTCAAGCCCCTCTGGGTCTGGATGGTTGGCGCTGACTTTCTGACTCATGGACGAGCCAGAAAGATCTTCTGTGTTACTACACTCGGGATGGGCGCCACGGTGGCACTCGTCCCCTTCGCAGCAGAGCTGGGCGCGCTTCCCGGCCTTGCTGTCCTCCTTTTCTGTCACAACCTTCTGCGCTCCTTGCAGGATGTAGTGACGGACGGCTTGGGCGTTCGTGAGTTCCATGGAAAGGGACAAACGGCCGTTCAAGCTGTAATGCGCATCGCCGGTACATGCGGCAAACTTGCAGGCGGAGCATTGATGCTCTATCTGCAGGGAAAGGGATTCTCCCTTTTAGCCGTCTGTCTCTTCACCGGAGTCCTGATCGTGGCATCAGGTCTCCTCGGCGCTTTCCTCCTTGGGAAAGAGAAGAGCGTCGAAACTCAGTCGGCAGAGTCGGTGCCGACTTCCATGTCCTTTAGGGTTCTCCTTCGAGCCCTTTGGGATGCCACACCGGGCAAGCTGATAACCTTAGCTCTGCTCTCGCAAATCGGAGGAACGTTCTTCGTGTCTACCCTTACCAACGGCAAGATGCTTATGGTTCTTGGGTACACACCGAAGACCGCAGCTCCTCTCGACACCATCTTCGGAGGTGGTGCTTTGATTGGAGCTTTCGCGGGGCTGCTCCTGGGGATTTTAATGTCCCAGAGAAAACTCCTCACTGTCGGCGTGCTCTTGGTTGCGGTGTCTCACATCGTGACTGGCATGCTCATCGGTGAGTGGGGCACCTCGCTTCACCTGAAGGCCATCGTCGCCATGTTGGCCTTCGGCGCCGGTGTGTACTGGGTTGGCTTGAGCTCATTGCTCGCCTCGTACACTACCAAGCGCTATGCGGCGACTCATTTCGCTGCATTTATGGCGCTACTTAACCTGTCGGGACTCGTCGGGAAAAACCTGGGGGGCGTAACTGGCCTCCTTGCTCCGACTCTGCCCTGGCAGTTCGTATACCCGGCGATGTTCATACTCGCCGGGATTCTCTCCATCCTCACCCTCCTCCCGCTTCCGTGGCTCCCGCCACCGAAAAAGGAGGAGTAGCTTTCCCCGGGCGGCCCGACTCTCGCAAGAGACGTCGGGCCGCCCACCCGGCCCTTTAAAATCCTCGGTATGCCCCAAGCATTGCCGAATTTTATATCCGGCCGTAACAACTCAAACTTTCGCAGAGAGTGTAATTTCAAATTTCACCACAAATACATCGCTAGCAATTGCCGCGCTGTCCTTTTGCATGCACTCACCTACTAAATCTCAAACTTTTTAAAAAATCTGCGCTTTACAATTTCCGCAGCCACAAAGTAAGCAGCCAGCACGCCCGTTATGAACAATAAAATGGAAGCCGGCATTTTGACGAATTCAAAAAGATTCGCGCCAAGCGCAAGATAAGTTATGCCAATCGTAGCCACGGCCGTGAGCGCAGAAGAAAGCAAAAGCGCACCACTTGGCCTGCTCTTCCAAAAGGCAAATCTGGTTCTAATGGCAAAAGTGATTATGATTTCCGAAAGCGCCGATTCCACAAACCAAGCCGTGCGGAACATTTCCGGGCTCGTCTTAAAAATAAAAATCAGCGGCAAAATCAAACACAAATCAAAAATCGAACTCACCAAACCAAAAGAAATCATAAACCTGGTAATCATTTTTATTTGCCACTTTTTTGGCTTCTTTAAAAGATCTTCGTCCACATTGTCACTTGCAATTGTGAGCAGCGGAATATCGCTCATAAAATTATTTAACAAAATCTGCGCAGGCAAAATTGGAATAAACTTTAGGAAAACCGACGAAGCGGCAACAGTGAACATATTCCCAAAATTCGCGCTGATTGTATTTAAAACGTATTTCGTAATATTCCCGAAAATTTTGCGACCGGAAATAATTCCATCCACAATTACCTTTAAATTTTTCTTTAAAAGAATTATGTCGGCGGCTTCTTTTGCAATTCCCGCAGCCGTATCCACAGAAATGCCAACATCCGCAGCACGAAGCGCAGGCGCGTCATTTATTCCATCGCCAAGGAATCCAACAACTCGTCCATCCTTGCTCAAGCTCTGCACAATTTTATATTTTTGCTCCGGAGTAACTCGCGCAAAAACATTATAAGTTCTCGCATATTTATGAAATTCATTTTCGCTCAATTCTTCCAGCTCTGTGCCTGTAACAACCCTATCTGACGCAATTTTTAGCCCAACTTCCAAACAAATTTTATGCGTCACAAACTGGCTATCTCCACTTATCACTTTTATTTCCACGCCAAGGCGTTCCAGCGCCAAGAGCGATTCTTTTGCATCTTTTTTTGGAGGATCCATAAAAAATAAAAGCCCCAAAAACACCAAATCCTTTTCATCTTTTTTGTCTGAGTCATCCAGCTTGTATGGCTTTTCTGCCACGGCAATAAGCCTAAAACCCTCATTCTCATATTTCTCAAACATTGCCGCGATTTTCTTGTGTAATTCCGCCGTGAGCTTTTCATCTTTGCCTTTAATCCTCACAGCCGTACAAGTTTTTAAAATGGAATCCGGCGCACCCTTTGCCACAAAAACCTGCGTCTTTTCGCCCTTAACAACAACGCTCATTCTGCGACGCTCAAAATCAAATTCATTTTTATCCAACGTCTTAAAATCATTCAGTTTTGGCCTAACTATTGCGGATTTCTCGCTTTCCCAAAGCGCACGATCCACCACATTTCCAAAAGATTTTTTGCCCTTTGTGACTCGATCCGAATTACAAAGAAGCCCATACAAAAGCAATTGTTCATCATGCTCCCCATCAAAATTCTGAAAATCAAAAAGTTTAAGCTCTCCATCCGTCAGCGTTCCGGTTTTATCGCAACATAAAATATCCATATTTCCCAAATCTTCCACGGCAGGCAAGCTCTTGGTAATAACCTTTTCCTTAGCCATTTTTAGCGCGCCATTGGAAAGTGTAATCGTAAGCAAAATCGGCAGCATTTCCGGAGCGATTCCAACCGCCAGCGCAATCGCAAAAAGCAGCGAATCAAAAAAACTTTTCCCAAGCACGGAATTCACCACCAAAATAAAAAGCGTCATTGCGAACGTGACTTTTATTAGCAAATTTCCAAAAGAGCGAATGCCTTTGTGGAACTCCGTCTCCGTATCCGGCTGCTTTAAAAACCCGGCCGTCTTGCCAAAAAACGTGCTTTTGCCAACGCCAACAACAACTCCTTCACCAAGTCCACTCGCCACAGACGTTCCAAAAAATGCCATGTTTGTTATGTCCTGCGGCATGTCTTTTTTGGCATCAATTGCATCAATATTTTTTTCCACGGGCACAGACTCTCCGGTAAGCGAAGATTCATCCGCGGTAAAATCATCGCAGTGGAAAAGCCTAATATCTGCCGGAATCATGTCACCAATGTTTAAGTGAACAATGTCTCCGAGCACAATATCTGCGGCATCAATTTCGCAAACCCTTCCGTCGCGAATTACCTTTGCCTTAACACTCACAAACTTTTTAAGTGCAGCAAGTGCACGCTCGGCTTTGTATTCCTGAAAAAAACCAAGCACAGCATTTATAAAAACTATCGCAAAAATCACAACAGCATCCACAGTTTCTCCTGTAAAAAACGCAATCGCCGCTGCCACAATCAAAATTAAAATCAACGGACTTTCGAATTGTGAAATAAAAATCCGCAGCGCTCCCCTTTCGCCCTTCTGGCTAATCTCATTCTTTCCATATTTTTTTAGCTGATCTGCCGCCTCTGTATGCGAAAAACCTTTTTCGGATGTTTTAAAACCTTCCATTACCGCATCTGCAGACTGCGCCCACGGAACCTGATTATTTTTGTTTTTTTGTCTCATTTTTATCTGTATATTTTACCATAAAAAAGGCTTTATGACCACATTCACCTCCTTGGTAATGCAGCTACCAAATATTGACATATAGCAATTATACTATATAGTAAGCGCCTTTAATCAATTATCAACCATGTCCCCAGACAGAGAAAGTCCTACCAGTTTGTCAGAAGGAAAACTCCTCTCTAAAAGCCGTTTAATTGGTGCAGCGCTGTTGGTTTTAATTGGCGGTGCAGCGTTTAAAGATAGAATACAATCTTGCCTTGGCTTGGAAGAGCCAACTTCACCAGCAGCATCCGAAACTTATATACCTCCACAAGACGAACTTCCTCCACCACCAGAAAAGACTAATCCATTAGCTAATCCTATTTTTTCTCCTGATCTATCCGAACTGCCATTTGTAGAATGCGAAGTTAATTTGGATAAATATGCCCCACCGGCAACAGAAGGAGTAATTATTGATTCTCATTTTGCGCCCGGCAATAAAAAAACGATTCTATATATTGCTGATCAGCACGTGGATCCAAATCTTGGACCGCATCAAGAAGAGTCTGTGCTGGCACAAAAGCAACAATTTGCGATTTTACAACACTTGGTTGGCTTTGGGAAAAAATTTCCAATTGTATTTGAAAATTGGCTAAAGGGTCTTGATCTTAGGGTTGGGTTGCAATTGAATAGAACTCCAGAACTTACTCAAATACTGGACGAACGGGATCCTAAAAAGAAAATGGAATTGATTCAAAAAAGTATTGGTAGCCCATTAACTCCATCTACAATTTTGACTCTGTTGGCTTATCCTCAATTTATTCCTGTTGGCTCGGTAAATGCTCAGGAATTTGCGAGGATGAATTCAATATATCAAGAGTATATGAATGTTCTTGATGCAACTACTTATCCTGATCAATTATTGTGCGGAGAGAATTCTCCACTAACTTTGCAAGCGTCCAGAGTTAAATTCGAGAAGGGACAGAAATCTGGACCAGAAGTTGATTGTTATTGTGGATATAGAAGGCAAATGGAAGAAGTTGTTGATGGGTTCGAAGCAAACAGGTTTGAAGAAGCACCAAAACAAGAAGTTTCTAGTGCATTGGAATATCCAAGTGATTTTATAATAATTGTGGCTGGAGTTAATCATGTACAAAAATCATTGGAATTAATGAAAGGCGAGCCAGTGAACTATATTGTTGTTTCACCAAGAGCAACCGAAAAAACAACAAGACAAGTTATATCTACCCGTCCAGTAAGACCAAAAACTTTGCCGGACAATAAAGCCGGCACCTGTGGAAGATGGGAGAGAGAACAAGCAGCTGCAGAGGCAAAAGAAAAAGAAGCAGCAAGAAAGAGTTTTCAGAAGTGGTTAGATGAGGAATAATGGGAGCGCCCCCCCTTGCCTTATCTTTAAAATATGGGTAAAATTCAACCATAAATTAACTTTTCCATACCATATGAATAAGAAATTGCTTACTAAAATCGCATTCGGAATTCTTGCCCTGTTTAGCCTTGCCCCTACCGGCAACACTTATTACAGCGACAGCAAAGATTTAAAAGCATATAAAGAAGGATATAAAGCCGCCAAAGCCGTAAAATCTTACGTGGATCCAAAAGCCGCTGCGGCCTATCTTGATGCCAAAAGTGACGTTAAAGGTTCCAAAGTTTATGCCGACAGCCAAGATACAAAGGCCGCATATGAAACCGGATATCAAGACGCAAAATCTTCCAAAGCTTACAGCGCCAGCAAACCAACAACCCAAGAAAATTCTGCTTACGCAGACGGCTACAACGACGCAAAAGGAGTAAAAGCTTCTCAAGAATATGCCGATAGCAAAGATGCAAAGGCCGCATACAGCACCGGATATAGAGATGCAAAAAACGAAAAATCTTTTTCCGACGGAAAATATGCTGATGCTTTTAGCGCCGGATATCAAGATTCAAAAAGCGATAAGGGTTATGCCGATGGCAAAGATGCAAAAGCTTATCGAACCGGAGAAAAAGTTGCTCAAACTGCAAATGCTTATGCCGACACAAAATATTCCGATGAATTCCAGGCTGGATACCAGGACTCCAAAAATGGAAAAGCAAATAATTCAAAAGGATATAGCGACAGCAAAGCTGAAGCGGCTGCATATCAAGCCGGATATCAATCTGCAAAAAGCGATAAAGCTTATAGCAATTCCAAAGCCTATACAGAAGGAACAAAAGGCAGCAAATCACTACCGGCAAACTAAAATTCGACTATATTTCACCGCTCTCTTTTAAAAATTCCAGATATAGTTTTTTGTTGTACACAAAGTCATAAGCCCCTATAAATCTAAAACTTTTCCCGCCGAATTTCTTTTTGAATTGAGTAAAACCATACCAATCATGAGATTGATCTGCATCAGCCGGAGCAATTCCCCAAAAATCGTACCATTTAAAATTTTTAGCTTTTGAAGCTTTGGCAATCTCAAAATGAAGCTTATATGGAGCCATTTTTTCTCTGTCTTTATTCGAAGTTGCGCCAAAGAAATAAGTAGAACGATCGCCATAAAAAATAACTATTGCTGCAGCGAGTGGAATATTCTTACTTTGAGCAATATATAATGTGCCGGTTTTATTTTTCTGCAGTGCGTCAACAAGAGCATAAAAATATTTATCCGATTTACCTTCAAACTTCTTTCTGTCTGTGGTTTCTTTATATAATTTTATGAATTTCTTAATTCCAGCTTCCGAAGGATCTTCAATAACTTCTACATTATTTTTATCGGCGATTTTTATATTATATCTCCCCTTTTGCTTCATTTGAGCCAAAATTTCCTTTTCACTTTGTGACAAATCGAGCATCAAAGTGTGTCGTGGCTCCATGTTGTATGGAGCTTTATCAAATTTCCTAAAAAAAATAGGAACTTCACTTAGGCGCGGCTCAATACGCAGATGGGTAGTCAATTCGTCCCCCTTTAAATCCGCCACCGCATCTATTTCTCCAATTAATTCATCAAAATATTTATCAGCATTTGGTGAGCCATATGGCAAAATCGGCCCCTCGGGCAAATAAAGAAAATTCTTTGTTTTGGAATAATGAAACTTCATGGCAACGGTTCCACCAATCAATTTTCCATCTTCAAAAAGTCCGATTTTAAAAGTCTCCCATCCGGTTTTCCTCTTAAAATCACACCAAAAACACGACTGCATAAAACCACTTGAGCCGGAATTTTTCACCAATTCCTCCCACTGCTGTTCAAACTTTTTACTTATGTATTTAAATTCAATCACGGCTCAATTATAGCCTTATCTTGGCCGATAAACACCAGGCCCACTTCACTAACTTAAAAACGAAGTATAAACTGCTATCACTTAGTTACTGTATGCTCACGTTATTGTTGTGCTTATTCCATAATGCCGAAAATCCTGACTATGCTAACTCACGAACAAAAAATATCCAAAATTACTCATCAGCTAAAAAACCGCACGAGCACAAAGCCCCTATCATTAAAGAAAAAATCCGTTTCTCATGAGGTTCCAAAGCCTGACGATAAAAAACATTTGGATGAAAAACTGGATGTAAGCGCCCTTAATGAGATTCTGCACATAGATCCAAAAAAGAGAATCTGCATTGCAGAGCCCGGCGTTACTTTTGTTGATTTGGTCGCCGCAACTCTTAAACATAATCTTGTTCCCATTGTCGTTCCCGAATTAAAAACCATTACGATCGGAGGCGCAGTTGCTGGCTGTTCCATAGAATCCATGTCATATAAATTTGGTGGATTTCACGACACTTGCCTTGAATATGAAGTAATTACCGCAAAAGGCGACGTGCTGATTTGCACTCCAGAAAACAACAATAAGCTAATTTTCCAGATGGTTCATGGCACATTTGGAACTCTTGGCATTATCTCAAAATTAAAATTTAAACTTATATCCGCAAAACCTTTTGTGAAGGTGGAATATGAAAAATATAAAAATCTGGAAGATTATAAAGCGGCTATTTGGGGACATTTTAAAAGCAAGGACGTTGATTTTATGGATGGAATCATTCATTCAGACACAGAATATGTGCTCAGCGTGGCAAATTTTGTCGATAAGGCGCCATATACACATAGTTATGACTGGATGAGAATTTACTATAAAAGCACAAAGGAGCGAAAAGAAGATTATTTAAAAACGCCCGACTATTTTTTCCGCTATGACAAGGGAGTAACTAATGTGAATCCTAAATCTTTTCTTGGCAGATTACTCTTTGGAAAGTTTATGAGTTCTTCTCAAGTACTCAGAATGGTAGAAATATTCCGCAGATGGATCCCCTCTTCTCAAATTCCCGTAACATTAGACGTCTTTGTTCCATTTTCCAAAGCTACAAATTTTATGAATTGGTACAAAAAAGAAGTAAATTTTTTCCCGCTGTGGTGCGTTCCATATAAGGCCGCCCGCAAATATGAATGGATCTCTTCCGAGTTCTTTAAAAAAACAAAAGACGATCTTTTCTTGGATTTGGCCATCTATGGCCTCAAAAAGAAGACCGACAAAAACTACTACAAAATTATAGAAGATGAACTAACGGACATCGGTGGCCTAAAGACTTTAATTTCCGGCAATTATTACACCGAAAAAGACTTTTGGAAGACCTGGAATAAGGAGAATTATGAGGCGGTTAAGGTTAAAACCGATCCAGGCAATATTTTCCGCGATCTTTATACAAAAACCTGTAGATCATCCAGGGGGCTGGATAAATAAAGGATTATTATCACCCTCATTACATCTAAAAAGGCCACATGATCAGATGATCATGTGGCCTTGATTTATATTAGACGAAAACGTTTAGCGGCTTACCTCGATAGCTGGTGCCACTCCTCCTCCTCCTGCAGCCTCTCCTTCTGGATCACATGAACCTACAGTGAGTGTTCCAGTTGCTGATTTGGAAATATAATAATCTGAATTAGCTGCCGTACCAGTTGAAGGATCGACAGGAATAGAAGCAATGTAGTTAGTTGGAACAGCAGAAAGATCCAAGCAAGCTGCCTGAGTTACTTTAGCTGTACATGTTGTGTCGCAACCATTTGCAGCTGTACCAATTGCATAAAAGTTTCCAGCAGTTGCTGCTGCTACAGTTGTGTAGTGAGTACCACGATTGTCTGCCTGAATTTTAATAAGTGCGTCAAGAATGCTGGCAGTATCGGTATGTCTGCGTGAATTCCTTGCTTCGTGCAAACGTTTTGCCGGGTCAATAGCCACAAAAACACCTGCTGCGAGCACGGCGATAATGGCAATGACTATAATGAGTTCAACCATGGTGAAACCCTTACGGATTTGAGACAACATATAGTGATGTGAGTTAAAAAATATTGGTTTTGAAATACTTTATGTAATCATATCAAAGAGATATTTTTTTTAAAAGCAGAATTAATCTGTTAGCTCTTGCCACGACATAACTTGATATTTTGTCCCCCAATCTATCTCTGCCTGAAGTTCTCTTGTATATGTAGATGAGGCGTGGGCTGCATGTACTTTAACCGTTCGTGCGGTGCCGCTGCCGGTTATCGTAATAGTACAAACTGTGTCGCCAAGCGTTGCCGTTTCTCCAACATAATTATGATCATCATGTAAATGTTTAATTGCAACTTCCATGCAACTGTCGGCACCTGCAAAAGCTTCAAGTGTTATATCTTGATGTACGCTGGTTTGGACAGCATCAATGCCGGTTAAACCTGCTGTACTGGCAAGCAAAACTGCAACTGCAGCAATCACAAGTACGACTACTAGAAGGCTTAACCCGGAATGATTTTTAAATGCAGATTTTTTCATAAAAATTAACGCTTGCGTATTGAAATAGCAGTCTCAAAAGATAAAGTTTTATTTCTGGCAGGATCTTGCCCCGGATTTACAGATGCCAAAGTTACTTCCACCTTTACATTCTTTGGTTCTGTTCCTCTGGTTCTATTTTTAACGATAAAATTTGTGACGTCCACTTTATCACTTGTTAGATCAATTGGTTCGCCGGCTCCAGTTTTCATGCGCAATTTGCGAATTGTAACGCTTTGCCCGCCGACAGTAATATTTTTTGTAGTTGTATCGAAAGTAATATCGCCTCCGGCACTACCAAAAACCAAAACTCCGGGATGATTGCCAAATGTGCTGCTCCCCGTAAGCACATCGCTTGCTCCCCTGCCCGCGCGGGTAATATTATCGAGCACAAGACGCGCACTATATGAAATTTCCGTTGAAGAACTAACTCTAACGCTTCCACCAATTACATTCCACAAAATTCCCACCGTGGATACAAGCACGGTTGCGAGAATAGCTATGTAAATAATCAGCTCAATGAGCGTGAAAGCTTTAGTTTTCATATGTGACGCTAACGTCATTTATAATTGGCGTTGTTAAACCGTCTCCCGAAAGATCCGCCTTGTATTGCATCCAACGTTTTGAGGCCCCCGGCTTTGTAACGATGCCTGTTTCGGAGGTTTCATAAAATGTTGCGCTTGTACCATCCGGACCAACCCACACGGCACTTGAGAGATTTTCTTGCGTATCTGCAGTTCTAAGTTGAAATTTTACGATTCCTGTGCCAGCTTTAGTCCAAGAGATTGAATTATAAATTGTGTCTGCCGATCCGGTATCGAGCGCCGACGAAATAAATGAGCCATTGGTGAAATATGCTCCATTTTCATCTCCACGTATAACCTGAAGAGTTCTTGTTGAGTGACTTGAGCCGACATAAACATATATGCCTGCCACCCAAATACTTTCCAAATGCAGATCGTCCGATGCATCCACATCCACCCATCCGGTTATTGCATTGTTTGAAGTGTTAACTATCGCAATTTTTCTATTTCTCCAATCGCTATCATGCTGCAATCCAAGGTATGCCGTATTCCCAACCACGCTTAAATCCGCAACATCGTTATCGTGCCACCATTCTCCTTCCAAATCCGCAGATCCATTTATTGTAATGCTTCCTTCCGGTGACGCTATATTAAGCGAATAAAATTCATCTTCGCTACCGCTGCCATCTCTACCGATGTATACAGATGTTCCGTCAATTCCAATAGCATTTGCATCTTGATCTCCGTGTAAATCAACGCTGTTAACAACTGTATATGTGCTTAATTTAACAACCATCAATTCTTTCGAGTTTTTATCTGTTGCAACGTATGCATAATTGCCACTCATCACTATTTCGTTGCCGTCCGTATCAAGTTCAACCGAGCCAAGAGCCGCCCCAATTGGTGATTCAGGATTAGACACGTCATATGCATAAAATTCCTTTGACCACGATCTTTCTTTTGTTACGCAAAGAGAAGTGCCCAAAATCGCTATACCGGTTGCATTTTCATCCCCTGGTATATTAATAGAATTTACTTTCGTAAAATCAGAAAGCCTTACAATTATCACTTCTTCACTGTTACTGTTCGTCGCAATGTATGCGTATCCGTTACTTATCGCCAATCTATTTGCCTGTGTTCCAAGTTCAAGTGCATTTAGATCGGTAATAGTGCCACTGGCAATATTGGAAATATCAACGCTCGCAAATTCTTTCCCGCCGGCATCGTTAGTAGTTACGAGATAGAGTGTATTCCCAACCACAACAATGTCAGTAATGTCGCCATCACCCGGAAAATTGTGCGTGGCGAATACACTGGATTCGGAAAAATCCGCTTGGTTGGCCAATGTTATTTCACCACCCGCCGTATTTGTTATTTTTGTAGAACTTTTAGTGCCTACATCCAAATCAGCTAAAAGCGTTTGTATCCAGGATTTATTTAACCAATTTGTGAAACGATTCGTTATTTCTATCTCATTATTAACACCCGGTAGAACTTCCCATCCTATGCTAACCACAACGTCTTTTGTTGCTGCGTCCACATCGGCCACCGTAACTTGCCTTGTATATATACCTACGGCATCTGGCGTGTCGGTAAGTGCCCAATAATTGCTCGTGTCACTTAATCCGTGTATTCCAGCCGTTAGATTCTCCCAGCTAAAATCGCGTATTGAGCGCACCGCTTCCAGCGACTCTTGCGCAAGCGCAACCGCCGGCAGCCTTTCTTCTCCGCGTAGTGTACCGGTAAGTCCGCCAAGGCTTACACCAATAATTCCTGTAAAAACCATCGCAATTATTCCAATCGCAAGAATGGCTTCAAGTAAAATTCCGGCACTGGTATTTTTTTTAATTGATTTCAATTTGTCCAAGTTGATTAATTGTTATTGTTCGCTCTTGCCCACTCGTGCTGCGCACTTTTAAAAAACCATATTGAGTTGTATCGCCTGCAATTTTCCTAAAAACCACTTCTTTTCCGGAACCGTTAAAAGAAATTTGAGGAAAACTAACGGACGCAGGCAAATTGGTTACCGCGTCGTACTGCGTATTTCTTGCTGCAAAATTTTCGCCGGCAAAAAGAGTAAAAGATTGAACTGTGTCATTAAAATATACTCCCCAACGAAGATCGTGGAGCCGAGCAATTGTATTGGTATTGGCTTTTCGCAGCGAATAAACGATTTCCTGAGCAGCATCGTCAACGTATGTATTCGTTATAAATGAAGAAAAAATCGTAAACGTTCCTCCCGCCATAATTGCTAGTGCCGCAACCACCAATATAATTTCAAGCAGAGTAATTCCTTCTTTTGCAGTTGCATTTCTCATATATCATTGTCGCAAACTGCCTGTTATTTGGTAAATCGGGCCCAAAATCGCAATGGCCACGGTTGCAACAATCACTCCAATAACCAAAAGCAAAACGGGCTCCAAAATATTGCCTAAATTTCTCATTGTAGAATCAATTTCTTCTTCATAAAACTCGCTAAGATATCTTAGAGTTTTCTCCAAACTGCCGGTTTGCTCACCCATTGCGATCATGCGCGAAGTTAAAGGCGGAAATAGTTCAGGATAATATGCAAGAACAGAAGCCATGCGTTTTCCCTTTTGAACTTCGGCGATTAGAGATTGAATTGTTGCCTTATACAACACATTTTGCGTGGACTCAACCACTATCTGCAAACTTGCATCCACCGTGGTCCCGCTGGAAAGAAGCGTGGACAAAGTATTTGTAAACCTGGCTATATTCAAATTCTTTACAATAGTTTTAACTATCGGAAGAACAAGTACTAGCCTATGAGTAATTGGCTTTATAAAATTCTGTCTAAGCAACCAACCCATAAAAATAATAAAGGCAATAAATACTACAGAAATAATCACACCATAATTAGAAAAAAGATCGGCAACGAAGAGCAATACCTTTGTAGCCGGCGGCAATTTAACATTCATAGTCTTAAAAAGCGGAAGGATTTTTGGAAGTACAAAAATGGCTATAGAAAAGCCCAAACCCACGATCGCAATAAAAACTATAGTCGGATACATCATCGCGGATTTTATTTTCTGTTTCAGTTCATGATTTTTCCAAAGATTATTTGCAAGATGCGCCAAATTATCCTCCAAATTTCCGGTTATTTCTCCCGTCTTTACCATGCTCACATAAAGCGGCGAAAAGTGTTTTGGATGAGCCGCAAGCGCTTCATGAAAAGGCTTGCCGGAATTTACCGTGTCTTTTATTTTACCAAGTACTTTTCTCATTTGCCCGGTACCCTGGTCATATAACATGTCCAGCGCATCAACAATCGTGAGCCCGGCTTTTAGCCCAACAGAAAGATGTTTTGTGAAAAGCAAAATGTCCGTGTCGCTAACGCCTCCAAACGAAAGCTCTCCTTGCCACCACTTCTTTTCTTTCTTTTTTTGTTCCATAGAAATTATTTTATAACGCGGAGGATTTCTTCTGTGGTGGTTATGCCGGCGAGAGCTTTATCAAAAGCATCGTCGAACATAGTTGTCATTCCCTGGGCAATGGCTTTTGCCTGTATTTCATCGGCATTTGCTCCTTTCATAATCAGTTCACGCAACTCGTTAGTTATTTCCATTACTTCGTGAATACCAACACGACCTTGGTATCCCATTCCTTTGCAAGCTTCACAACCCTGGCCCTTGAAAAGAAATATTTTTTTCTGTCCTTTTGCTCCACGCTCTACAACTTCGGCCGGAATATGTTTACATAATTCCTCCACCGATTCTTCATATTTAATTTTGCATTTTTCGCAAATCGTACGAACAAGGCGTTGGCCTATAACCACATTAACTGTCGATGCGATAAGGAATGATTTAAGTCCCATTTCCAAAAATCTTGGCAATGTAGTGGCTGCATTATTTGTATGAACAGTAGAAAGAACAAGATGCCCGGTCATGGCTGCATTAACAGCGATATCGGCGGTTTCATCATCACGAATTTCTCCAACCATTATCATGTTTGGGTCTTGCCTAACAATGGAACGCAAACCTTCAGCAAATGTTAGTCCGGCTTTTGGATTTACTTGAATTTGAGTTATTCCTTCAATGTAATATTCCACCGGGTCTTCGATTGTAATTATATTTACTTCGCGCTTATTTAGAATTTTTAAAATTGCATAAAGACTTGTGGTTTTTCCGGATCCAACAGGCCCCGTGGCAAGAATCATTCCCCATGGTTTTGTCACATATTTCATTAATTTTTCGTAGTCGGATTTTGAATATCCAAGATCTTCCAGGCCAAGATGGCTATCATCTGCCAAAATTCTCATAACTACGTTTTCGCCCTTTACAGTTGGCACGGTGGAAACACGAATATCTACAAGTTTTTCACCTAGTTCATATTGCAGTTTTCCATCTTGCGGTGCGAGATGTTCGTCCGTTCGGAGTCTGGCCAAAATCTTTAAACGAGTAACAACAAGTTCGTGAACTCTTTTTGGCAGCGTAAAAATATCATGCATAACGCCGTCCAATCTAAAACGAACGACTGTATTTTTTCTGTCCGGATCAATATGAATATCAGATGCGTGACTTTGGTAAGCTTCTGAGAGTAATAAATCTACGATTTTAACAACCGCACTTTCTTTAATATCACCAAAACTCGCTTCCTTTTTTTGTAATTCAAGGAGCTCTATAAGTTTACTACTTGCACTTACTACACTTTCCACTGCTGCAGAATTTAAGGGAACCGGCGCAATAATTGGATCTGAAACATTATCTGCCATATTTTTGTTTTATTTTTATGTTTTTCTTTTCCCTATATTATACTGGAAATAACAGGTTAGGTCAACCTGTTGATTTTGGAGCTCCTTATGGCTGGCCGTGGACTATCTGTAATTAACTATTCCGATGAATCACGAGTAGGTTTTGACAAAATGTATTACTTAGGAATATCCTCCACTCTAATATTAACAAGCCTATGCAATCAGAAGGTACCAACACATGGGATTTTATACAGGCAAGTTTTGCCGATTCCTTTTTGAGCGGACATGAATCACCATATGACGAGCTACACGGAGGCAAACAAATATTAGAAAATCCAACAGAAGTCTTTAGAATCCTTGATGCAATTTCCGAAAGACTTAGGACAATAATTGAAACCATCGAGGACCCTTGGCAGTTTTATCCAACCTTGATGAGAGAAGCCCACAAAATAGCAGAGGGCTCGGAATTGCCAGAAATTGTTAGAGATATGATTCGACGAATGATTGATAACGTCGCAAAAGATATAGCAAAAATTTATGAAAATAGAACCCAAGCCGAAACTCCGGCAACAGAAGACGGGAATCATACAGCTCAAAGGGTTATGGACGATATCAAGAAAATTTCTTGGGTGCCACTGAATAATGATGAAGTATTAGACAAAATTTCGGTAAAGAGCGTTCCAGTAAGTAAAGTTGAAGGCCTGTCCGAAGTGATCCCACAACTGGCTCTTTTGACCGAACACAGCGGGATGAAAGGAGGAGCAGCAAGATTGGCCTTAAAACTTTTTGCATTACAAAAAATGGATCCAATGAGTGAAAAAGCGGAAATTTTATTGCGATCAATAGAAGCAGAGGTCCCGTTGGCGGATATGGATCTAGTTATGACGTCGAAAGAGCCGAATCCTCATGAATTTGCAGAAAGGATGGGCGTGCATCCGGTTGATATTGAAGTTGTGTCAGACTTTGGAACGGGTTCATTAATTGATTACTTGGGAAGACGCGATTTGTCTGCAAATCAAGCGGTGTTAACAAGAGATCTCCTGTATTTTTCGGGCAACGCTCTTGCCGACTTTCAAACGGATCCGGGACTGGCGCAATCTATTGTTCCAACAATACCGGGATTATTTGGAAGAGAAAGTTTTTTCGTGAATAAAAGAGAATATAAAGCATCAAACACTTTGTATAGATTGGTAAAAACTGTGTCGGAGGGAAAACATACACATTTCGTGGCACCAAGATACAACCTTGATGCCATTCCATTGGGAAAACATTGGCTCACAATGGCAAGGAAATGGATAAAAAGAGAAGATCGGGCCCAAGTTTTTGCAGCCGCGTATTCTTGCGCAAAACAAATGGGCGCAACCAAAACAGAAACTCCAGAAGATTTTTTTGAAGAACTATTAAGAGAATCTCCTGATTTTACGTTTACGGATCAACAAACAGTCTTGGATGTAACTAAATGGTTGGCAAAAAAATATATAATATTCCTCGAAAAAATTCTTAGGCGAAAATTCAGACTCCAGCCAGAAAGGGCTGATCAAATCTTTGCAAGCACAGACGAAACAGCCGTGACAGTTCGCCCAGATCTTTCAAATATCACAGAGGCAAATTTAGCCAAGGTAGAAAATATTTTTAGAAGAATAGAGTGCGTTGAGGGAAAGAAAGATACTCCCGCGATAAAAAAGCCAAGCACTGAAGCATCACCACGGCAAGCTATTGCCAGTATTAAAGCTCGCAGGGAAGCAGTCATTGCCGAAAGAAGACAAATAATAGACGAAATGATGCGCAGGGGTCCGCAAAAAGGAGACCGATTACTATTTGCTCCAATTGAGCACCTTCTCGACTACCTAGATTCAACTAAAATAACCGAAATAAAAGGTAGTGTAGCGTATTTTGGAGAGAGTTGGAGAAAACGCAAAGTCCCTTGTGAAGATTTAAGAGTCGAATTTTTCAATGGAACAAAAGAGATTGCGTCAGGTCCAGTATGGAAACCAAAAAAAGAGGCCAGCGTGACCGAGGTGAAAGAAACTCGGCCTATAGGGAGATGGTGATTAAGCCCTCGGTCCGGCATTCGATTCCCTAATGATCAAGTGAGCAAGAATTACATTGAGCGTGCGTAGCATTTTTGAATGACGGGTCTTGTGGGTCCCGGCATGAAAAAAAATGCGAGCCAAAGCGAAAGGTAATTCTTGCGAAAACCTATATTTTGGAAGCTCATGAAACCTTTTTTAAAGGTTTTGTGCTATGGAGCGGGTAACGGGAATCGAACCCGTCTCCCAGCCTTGGGAAGGCTGTGTACTACCGATGTACTATACCCGCACTGTCAATTGATGATGATTGTATGTGTATTATCCCTTTTTGCGGGTGTAGTACAATGGTACTATCGCCGCAAAATGTTCGAGTCTATCCGAGCCGGATTAAGTGTATAATCTACCTGACTTCATTGCAACTGCCCATGAAACCTGAAAAATTCACATTACACACAACCGACAGCGTAAATATTGCTGCCAGTTTTTATAATCCACAAAATGCAACTCGCGCAGTTCTGCTTTTACATATGATGCCGGCAACGAAAGAAAGCTTTGAACCCCTTGCCAGAGCCATTGCGGCGGCAGGAATTGCGAGCCTTGCAATCGATCTTCGTGGCCACGGAGGCAGCACCGAAAAACAAAAAGTGGGAAAAACTTCCGGGGAAAAGTTGGATTATAAAAAATTCACCGACGCAGACCACCAAACAAGCAGACTCGACGTGGATGCCGCAATTAATTTTCTTAAAAAACGCGAATTCGAAGAAAAAAACATTTCATTTGTAGGCGCTTCCATTGGCGCAAATCTCGCACTCGAATCTCTTATGCGCTATGGCGAAACGAGCCACGCAGTTTTGCTTTCTCCCGGCCTGGATTACCACAGCATTAAAACCGAACTGCCAATTAAAGAGCTTTCTCCAACACAAAAAGTCTGGCTCGTTGCAGCAAAGGGAGACGCATATTCCGCAGACTCGTGCACTAAACTTCACGAGATAAACTCTAAAAATTCTCAGCTTACAATTTTTGAAGGCGAAGGCCACGGCACAAATTTATTTCATTCTCAGCCGGAACTTGTTCAAAACATTGTAAATTTTCTGACGCAATAAAAAGCCGCAAAATTACTTCAACATCATCGGCTTATAAGTAGCCGGATTTATGTCGCGATTGAAACATTTTTTGCCTGCCTCGTGGGCAAAATCATAATTCATATCACCTGGATACATTGGCTGTGAATATTTCGATCCGCCCGCAGCTTCAATTGAGCTCAAATTAAAGTTCGCGCAAATAACATAGCTCAAATTTGCCGTTTTTATATACTCATAATCCTTGTCTGTTTCCGGATCGCGAGGCAGAACCATTCCATCACGGCCTGCTTTTAGCTCTTCAATACTTCTCGGCAATGCGCTTTTAGCCAACCAATAATTCACGACTTCATTCTGCAAACTGGAAAGATCCTGCATTCTTTTCTCATCCATGCGCATCAATCTCTGTTTTGCAGGCGAACCAATCACAAAAAATCCGCCAACCACACTGGCTATCACAACTGCACTCACGCAAATCAAAAGAATCCTGGAAGGCCTTGAATGAGGCGTAATTTCGCGCTTCAAATCCCAAATGTAATATCCAAAAACTCCGCTTGCTGTGAGCAGAACCACTAAAACTTTAAACAAAAACCTCACAGTTAAATCTCCATTCAGAAAACCAATTACAAGAGTTACCATATCCACGATTATTGTAACCGCGGCCAAAAAAAGCGTGAAATAAAGAAGCCATTTTCTAACTTTTAGTTCGCTCTTTTCAGGATTTTTAATAATATCTTTTCTCAAAAACCAAGTCACACCAAGGTAAACCGGAAAAACTATAATCAAGGTAGCCATAGAAACTCTTATATTCTCAAAAGCATAATTAAAAGGACCGTCCAACCTGTCCGGAAAAGCATGATTTATATATTCAAAAAGCATGTCGATGAATCGCCACACGCAAAAATAAAGCGTGCCGACCGCAAGAACATATAAAAAGAAATCGCGTGCCGAATTTTTATTGTGGATTGTTTCCATATCTCGAATTTTAGCAGATATTTGAGGTAAGCGTTTAAAAATAGCTCTCAATCATCGCATTTTTAATCTAGACAAAAGCCCGCCATCTGTCGCAAATTACTGACAATTTTCCGCAGATGCGTTAAATTTATTTATGGGTAAATCAAACATATTCTTTAATCATTTTATTTATGAAACTCTGCATAAAAAGCTTTGCTCTTACAGGAGGACTTTTTTGGGGCGTATGTTTGGCTTTCTGGACTCTTTTGGTATCGCTCACTCCAATTACAATGGGCGAAAAATGGCTGGAACTAATGGTTGGCACATATCCATGGTATTCAGTAACTCCAACTGGCGCATTAGTCGGCCTTGTTATTGGCTTTATTGATGGATTTATAGGCTGCGCACTTTTTGCCTTGGTTTACAATTTCTTTGCAAAAAAGTTCGGACATTAAATTCCGGGCGCACATAAACTTATAATGAACTTTTTTCTGGACGCGAAGATGCCCTTGGGTCTGGTTCTTTTGCTTCTACTGGTTCATATGGTTCCACTACAATGACATTTGATGAATCATCCTCACCTTCATCCGCAACTTTAACCGTATTCCTGCCTGCGCCTTTGGCGGCATAAAGTGCAACATCAGCTCTTGTTACCACAGCCATATCTTCCTCATCTTTATGTGGATAAAAAGAAGCAACCCCCATACTGATCGTTATATTTACCTGCTTCTCCTCTCTTTGGGAATATCGTATTTCTAACGGCGTTGTTTCAATGAGTGCACGGATACGATGAGCCAATCCTGAGGCTTCACCATTTTTAGCCATCGAAATAATAACAAACTCCTCCCCACCATAACGTGCAATTTCATCCCCTTCTCTTAAAGCTCCTTTTATGAGTCCAACAAGTTGTTGCAATACATAATCTCCCGCCTGATGCCCATATTTATCGTTAATTTTCTTAAAAAAATCTATATCTATCATTATTAATGAAAAAGGCCTCTTTTCCTCTTCCTTTCTTGCTTTTGCTTGCAATCCATGGAGCCGCTTAAAAAACCATCTTCGGCTTTTGGCCCCGGTTAGTGAATCTTCATTATTTTGCTTTCTTTCTTCAACAACTGCTCTACCCATCGCACCAAAATGCTCTATCAACATTTCTACGTCAGGGTCGCCAGGCAAAGCCTCCAATATTCTTTGTACAGCCGCATGATGTTTTTCCGGATCAATACCTGCCACTCTCAAAGCTGCTGTCGGATCCTCATATTTTAAACCAAATTCAAATCTTTCATCGGCCGTACCTTCCTTTATCTGCCTTAATAAATGACCTGGCTGTTGTCCGCTATGTTCACTCATCGTATTATTATAACATATTTTAAGCTTCGGTAAAAGCCGTTGCTCCGGCTACTATACCAGCCACTTCCATATTTTGACATACTCAAAAATCTTGCTAATATCAACCTCCAATGTCACCAGAAGTACGAGAAAGTGCGGAAAGCGGATTAAAGCCTATCGACAGGTTAAATCTGGCAGTTGCCGGGTTGCGCGCTTCCACTGAACAATTTAGAGATTTCCAACTCGACCATCCTTTTGTATATAGGACTGGCGGACTTGGAATTCAATTTGGACAAGTCGGACAAAGAAATGTGCGCGACGACATTACACTTTTTTCAGATCCCCATCAGCTGCGAGTTATTTCTACCGGCCAAGATCATCAATTATTTTTAAATGGAGAAAGTGATTATGTGCGTTTCTCTCCTAAACAAGACCAGCCTATAAGAAGAATTAATGGACAAGTAGTAATTGGTGCTACCGAGGATGGATTGCAAGCATTGCAAACTGAAGAATATCAAAAGTATCAGGATTCAATTTGCGGAAGAGAAGAAATTCTTATGGGTAGAGAATCTGCGCGTGAACAACTTGAAGAGATGAGCATAGAGCTGCAGTGGGATGATGAAGAAGAGTTACCTAAAATTGCAACACCTCAAGCCCAGACTCTCGATTTTGATGCTGCAACTTCAATGGCAGAAAGGATGACTCAAATTTTGAGCGCAAGTCTGCAGATGCTGGAAATGCAGGCTCAAATTAGCAGCACAGAAGCGCCAAAAGAAAAGGCAAAAAATGCGGAGGCCGTTGCACATGCAAAAAGAATTGCAGACAAACTTGAACTTCCGGAGGATGAGATGGGAAAAAAGAAGAAAATTATAGACGTCGTCTTTGCAGACGCTCAAATAAATAAAGATTTCGATGGAATGCTAATTCGCGGAATGACAATGAAAGGCGAAGTTGTTCGCGAGCTTTATGAAACCTATGGACTCAATGGAAAAGAAGTCGGCTTAATGGCAATCGGCGATATTAATCTGCCGAATTTTATGCGCGAGACAAACCGCGAAATTGCCAGAGAAGCACAGCGAATTTATGGCCAATTCCTCGAGAAATATGGCACCGGTTATGATTTAACTGCCAAAGGCCCGCCGGAAGCGCGCGAAAAAGTGATGGATTTGTTTGACCGTTATTATGGTTTTTCTGATCATCCGGAATTAAAAGAAAAATTGACCGACCAAGTGTGCTTAATTCAGGGAGGAATGGTCGCGCTGGATTTTATTGCGGTTTCATTAACTCAAATGGCGCTTGATCAAGGGAAAACCATTAATTTTAAAATGCCGGACAACAGTTTTGGCACCGAATGGGCCATAACTAAGTGGGCAACTTATGGCTTAAAAAAGGAGATTGGCGAGCGCGACGTAATTTCTACCGAACAGACGGATTTATTGCACATGACTCCGGAAAAAATTCGCCAGCACTACAAAGATAAGCCAAACGACGGCAAACATTTGGACGTTTGGTATTTGACTCCTGTTGGTAATCCTTCGGGCACAATGATAGCGCCAGAGCAGCTCGCAGCATCATGTGAGGCAATAATGGGATGCAACCCTGAAGCTGTAATAATTTTGGACTGCGTATATGTTCGAATTTTGGGAGAAGAAAAGGCAAAAGAATTAATGTCGGGTGTGCTTAAAAATGAACAAGCCAGAAAGCAAATTATATTCGTTGAAAGTTTCTCTAAGAGTCATGGAATTTGCGGCGAACGCGTTGGTTCATTTTTCACAGAGAACAAAGCTCTTTTTACACAAGTTAGAAATTACAACAACACAATGACAGCCGGTAATGGTATTTGGACGGCCGCGCTGCAAATGGCAATTGCAGGAGCGAGTGACGGGCAAAATGCAAAAATAAAACAGATGCATGAATTATTTACGACAGAGCGCAGAGGTTTGTTTAATTATTTAATGCAGCCAAAATTCGCGCATTTATTTGAAAAAGACCAGAGCCACATTACCGAGGAGCAGCTTAGAAATCCTGTAAATCTGTATTTATTCCCTCGCATAAAACCTGGCGTTACGACCGAGCAGATTTTGCTGGAGACAGGATGCCTTGGGGTTATTCAAAAAGATCCTAAATTTAATGCCGGAGAATTTATTAGATTCTCGGTTGGGCAGCTTGGTAAACCTAAATATTCACAGTTTGCGGAGCCGGAAAAGTTCGCGGCCTAACCTGTAATTTGCTACAAAAATTTACTCACAATAATTCACTTTATCTAATTTGTTGTGCGCCTTTGTAGGCAAGCCTGGCCATGCTCCCAAACAAGCTTAAGAAGATTATGAATACCGCAAACCATCCAAGGATTGGTATTATTCCGAGGATATGGAGCAAAATAACTCCAACTATTGTGCTGTGCCAAACAACTTCCATTGTTTTGTGCCAGCCAACCCATTTGTAAAATAAGCTGCCTACAAATATACCGGAGGCGATCTTTGCAAAAGCTATAAAAAGTGCGAACAACAATCCTAAAATTACCGACACCTCAAAGCCAATTACAGTTATTAAAATTATAATAATAGAGATTGGTACGAGAATTAATATCGCAAATCCAATTCCAACTCCAGCTGGGAATTCTTCGTGAGTTTTTTGTAAAATGCGCCTTAGAACTTTAGGGAAAAGCAATGTCAAAAGTACGCTTATAACTAATGCGCCGAGAAGTTTTAAAAGCAATAATCCGCCAAGTACCGCGCCCAAAATGCCTTTTGCTTCACCTTTCTCGAGTATTTTTGGCTCTGCGATTTGTTTAAAAGTGATTTTACCCTTAACGTTTGCAGGCACCAACTCTGCTACCTGCCTGCTCTTGTAATCCAAATTCCCATCGATTACAGCCGATTTGCTCATTCTTAATTTCTCGGCAGTGTAGATCGTTACATTTCCCAAGACATGATCATTTATGTCTACTTCTCCGCCGCCGACAGTTACATTTCCCTTAATTTCTCCGTTTAAAATCAGGCGACCGCCACCAACTGTTACGTCTCCATTTATTTTTACTCCCGGAAGCACATTTACAAATCCGCCGCCAACTAAAACGTCACCATTAATATCTTTGCCTATTAGTATATTTCCACCGCCGATCCTCAAATCTTCTCCTACCGGTCCAAGCACTTGTATGTTCCCGCCACCGATTGTAAGGTCTTTTGTTATGTTGCCATCCATGGTTATATTTCCGCCGCCAATCATCAAATCTCCATTAACAGTTCCCGAAACCACCACCATTCCGCCACCGATATAAGTGTTACCTTCAATGCGTTCTGTTTTGTTTAATGTATATTCTTGGCCGAGTATATAAGTTGATGCTTGCGCCGAGAGTGGGATTAGCAAAAAAAGTGCCAGAAGAATTGGTAGTGTGATTTTTTTCATAATTTTGGTGGTTAAAAAGTTTATACCAACACCAGTTTACATCATTTGTGTTTGTAATTTTAGCGCAAACAAGAATTTGTGGTAATTTATAGTTAAATTTATTTTAACTTTGCCATGAAAACATTATTTAAAAATAAACCCGGTTTTACCCTTACAGAGGTGCTTTTGGGCATTCTTTCGATTGTAATTCTTGTGGCTCTTGCGGTTTTGGCGATTGATCCGGGCAAAATGCTTGGCGATACCAGGAATGCGGAGCGCAAAAGCAATGTAAATTTAATTCTGAGTGTGGTGAGCCAATATAATGCGGAAAATAAAAAAACTCAGATTGCAATTCCGGAAAAATCCACAGAAATCTGCAAAACAGGAGCGACTTCATGTTCTGGTTTAATTGATTTAACCGCTTTAACAACCAGCGGAAAATATTTAAAATCTATTCCTGTTGATCCTCTTGGTTCATCTGGAAACGGCACAGGCTATTTTATATCAAAATCCGTAGATGGCCACACGACTGTCTTTGCACCTCATGCAGAACAGGATATGCTAATAACTGCGACTAGATAAATTAGGGCTTTAACATCTAATTTTAATTATTTTATGGCATACGAACCAAAGAATTTTGACAGCTTAATTGGACTTTCTGGCATGAGCGATGCTCTGCTAAAAAATCATTTCACTCTTTACCAAGGTTACGTGGCGAACGTAAATAAATTGGGAGAAAAAGCCGGCACAATAGAAGTGGGATCAATTGAATATGCCGAATTAAAACGACGTTTTGGCTGGGAATGGAATGGCATGAGACTTCACGAACTTTATTTTGGGAATATGAACAAAACTTCTGCGCCTCTCAGCACAGAAAGTGCTTTATATAAAAAAATTGCAGAAAGATTTGGATCTTATGAAGCCTTCGAAAAAGATTTTCGTGCAACAGGAGCAATGCGTGGCATTGGCTGGGTAATTTTGGCTTACAACAAAGAAGAAGGCCGAATGTTCAATATTTGGGTAAACGAACACGACGTGGGGTTACTCGTCGATGCAAAACCACTTTTGGTCATGGATGTTTTTGAACACGCTTTTATGTTGGATTATGGCCTAAAGCGCGCCGATTACATTGCGGCTTTCTTTAAAGCGATCGACTGGAAAGCCGTAGAACAAAGGCTCGCATAAAAAACCTTTAAGCTACGAAATCCAAATAACATTTCTCGCAATAAACCGGCTCCAATTTCTCCGGCGAGTAAGTTGTTATTATTTTTTCCTGGCATTTGGAGCAATTGCGCTGATAAACAACGCGTGGATTTTTTTGCGCCATTCTTTCGTGATGCCTGCAAACCCAGCAAACTTCCGGAATCGGCAATTTTAATTCTCTGTAAAACTTTAATTCCTGCGGCACAACTTTAAAATTCTTTTCACAATGCTTACAGACCAAAACTGCGTTAACAATGTCATCTTTCACATCTTTAATGTCGTCCGGCACCGTGACGCTTTGTGAAGCAGCATGCTTTTTATCTTCATCTCTCCACTTTAAACCTTGCGCAATCGCCTGCTCTTTTGTAAGCGGGAAATATTCAAACGCAACGGAATCATTATATGCAAAAGGTGAAAGCGAAAGCGGGAAAAACTCGCCCCACTCCCCTGTTTTCTTCATATGATCAATAACTTTTGGCAAAAGCGCTTCATATTCTTCTTTGGAATATTGTTTATTCAAAATGCAATATTTTTTCCTGCGCAAACCAACGCAACCAAAACAATCGCTATCAAATAAGCACAAATCGCAATAATTCATATTTGAATTTCCCTGCCACGTATTCATGCAAAATCTGCAATGCACAGCATTACCTGCCGAACTGGCCATTTCGTAACACAATTCGCTATTTTCCCCTACAAAATCCCAATCATAACAATCTTTTAGCTTAAAAACCTGGCTGCAATATTTAGTATCCTGCAAATCATAACTATCAAAACAATAATTGGCATTTTTACAATTTTTCAAATAATCTCCAATGCAATCTTCACACTGAATATTTTCCAAATATTTGTGCGGCTGTCTTTGGATGAATCCTTTCGCCTTAGAAATGGCTTCATTTAGGCTTTTTCTGGAAGATAGATTCAATTCACTTTTAAATTTCTCAAATTCCTCCTGCGTAACTTTTTTATTTAAAATCATGTAATTCTGATTTCTCAAATTCGTGCAAAAAATGCAGCTGTGGCAATTCTTCATGTCATAACAAAATAAATTATCGCTGCAGTTTTCCAATTTCTGCGAGAACCAGCAATTTGTGCCGTTATGAACGCGAATTGTCTGGTAACAAAACTTGGAATCGTAGGTAAAATCAAAATCCGTGCAGCGAAAATTGCGATCGCTAAAACGGCCGTAATAGCAGTCTTCATTAAAATCCGCGGTAAATAGCAAATAAGAGTTTTTGTCGCCTAAGGCATAGCTTGTATACTCGCTATTCTCATTCTGGATGCAGTTTAGCGACATGCGAGGAACTTTTCTGCGCAGCTCTTCAAATTGCTCAAAAAACGGCCTATTAAAATCAAAATCGCGGCCGTATTCAATCGGATCCCAATTATCCTTCCACCATTCGCCTTGGTCATAAATCGGGTAAGGCGAATCTGCCGAATACATCGAGATAATATTCTTGCCCGTTTTGTCGCATTTTCTGTGGAACAAATTAATTTCGTTTCGAAAAATGAGGCGCCTTTGTTGGCGGCAGCGCGGACAGTGAGTTGGCTCCGGCACTTCCATTTTTGCATAAAACTTCAAATCCTCCGGTTCAACCTGGAATTGATTTTGGCATTTGATGCAAGTTTTCATAGAGGTCATAGTACCATCTTCTTGCCATGAGTCAATCTTTATAGACAGTATGTTTATTACGCGGGCATTTTACAGATCAATCGTACCGTGCTATACTGTTGTCAAAGATATTGACACTTATGGATCTAAATAAAATTTTACAAGACATTGGGCTTTCGGAAAAAGAAACAAAAATATATTTAACACTTTTGGAATTGCACAGTGCTCTGCCGAGTTCCGTTTCCAGGCGAGCGGGCATAAAGCGTCCAACTACATACGTTATTCTTGAACAGCTCCAAAAAAAGGGGCTCGCAAGTCACATAAAAAAAGGAAAGTTTTTATATTTTCGCGCGCTGGATCCTCAAATGTTATTGGAAGATCAATTAGATAAATATGCCGCTTTAAAAAGGGCTCTTCCGGAATTAACTCAGTTAAATAAAAAACTTGAGGCCACACCACAAATGGCCGTATTTGAAGGAAAAGAAGGATTAATAAAAATAATGGAGGACACACTTACAACAAAAACGGAACTTTTGTGCTGGGCAAATACTACCGAAGCCGTCGTAAATTCTTGCTTGAGAGATTATTACCCAACGTATATTTATAAAAAAGTTAAACGCGGAATTTGGTTGCGGGGAATTTTATGTTACGACGAAATGGCTTTGCTTTTTAAGTCGCGAGGCAAAGAAGAATTGCGCGAAGTTTACTTAATACCAAAAGAAAAATTCCCATTTAGAAATGAAATAAATATTTATGATGACAAAGTTGCGATTATTTCTCACTCGGATGAGGTGGGCGTGATCATTCAGAATAAAAGCATTGCCGACACGCAGCGTTCAATCTTTAAATTTGGCTTTGAGTACGCAAAAATTGTAGAAGCGGAATTGATGAAAAGCCTCAAGCATTAAAAAATATTTGCGACCTATTTCTTTTGGTACGACTCCACCATCTGGACCAATTTGGCCTCCAAAGTGGCGTATTCCTCCTTGGAATTTGCAAATCCACCAAACTCAATCTTTGTGCCGTCATCCAATTTCACACGGAGAGATTTTGCATATGGTTGCGCGTCACCCGGACAATTATTTTCTATGCCTTGCGCTGTGTATTTTTTGCCATCAACAGTTACATCTGAGCTATAATTGCCAGAAAGGCCACCATTCTTTTGGCTTGCTGGGCTGCATACTCCGGCGCCGGTCCTTAAACACATTGTTACGGTATCGCCGTTTGGTTTTTCGTTTGCAGCGGCTGCAATTGCCATGTATCCGGTTCCAACTCTTGCATTCACGCAAATCTTGCCTGTGTATTTTTTCAAAAGACCTTCAAATGTAAATCCGCTTTTATATTCTTCCGGGGTCATATTGAATGCGTTTTTATCCGCCTCTCCTATTGTGGCTTCCGTTGGATAGCTAAACTCATAATTATATTTGTCGTTTTCGTAAGTCAGCCAGCCTGCTGGAGTGTCAGCCTTGGAATCTTCGTCAGGAGTAGCATTTATTGATGTATTAATCGAAATACTACACGCAGCGGTCATTAAAATAATTATCAATAAAAGTGCCGCAATTCCGACCTGCTGTTTAATGTTTTTCATGGAAAAATAAATTAACATATAAGATGTATAAAATATTACGCCAAAATTAGACTTCCAGATAGCATTTTTCACACATAATCTCCTACCTGTCTAGGTTTAACATTGTGCCGTAACAGATCGGCGAAACCATACGGTTTTGTGTGCGTCAAAGTAAAATATGCAACAATGGGGTAGGTTTAATGTATTAATTAGCTGTAAATCTTAAAATTTTTAATTTATGAAGACACCTCAAAAACATGATTTTGGAAAATTACTTATTATTATGCTGGTAATGGTTTTTATTATAACCGCACCTGTATATATGACTGCGGGTTTTTTGACGCTGGAAAGCCGTATAAATGACATGCGTGAAAAATATCCGAATGTAACCGACGAAGAAATTGCAGTAATAGAAACTGTTAAAAATGCGCAAGATTCTGTGGTTAGCGTTGTTATAAGTAAAGAAGTTTTTGCGCCAACGCAAAAAATCACAAATCTTGGAAATGGTCTGGAAGTAATTGTGCCGGGAACGCCGGAATCCAAAGGAAAAAAAGTGGTTGGAAGTGGAAGTGGTTTTGTTGTTAGCAGCGAAGGATTAATTGCAACAAATAAACATGTTGTGTCCGATAAAAATGCAGATTACCAAGTTGTATTTTTCGATGGAACAAAGGTTACCGCAAAAGTAGTGGCCTCTGATCCATTTAATGATGTGGCACTTTTAAAAATAGACAGAAATCGCATGCCACAGACTGCTAAACCGCTTGTTTTGGGCAGCACAAAAGAAATGCAAATAGGCCAAACTGTTATTGCAATTGGCAATGCGCTTGGTGAGCTAAGTAATTCCGTTACAAAAGGTGTAATTTCTGCAATAAATCGTTCAATTTATGCGAGCAGCGAACTTGGTGGGCAAACCGAGAAACTTGTAAAAATCATACAGACTGATGCGGCAATTAATCTTGGAAATTCCGGAGGGCCGCTACTTAATACGAACGGTGAAGTTATCGGAATAAATACGGCCGTAAACACAGGCGCGGAAAATATTGGTTTTGCGATTCCGGCAGATGATGTGAAGTTCGTACTTCAAAGTTATGAGACAAAGGGCTCAGTAACGAGGTCTTTCATTGGAATTAGATATTCTATGCTAAATAAAGAAGCAAAAACTCAGCTTAAATTAAGATATGCAAAGGGTGCGTTACTTACCAAGGGAGCGGATGGCTCTGCTGCTGTTTTGCCAAATAGCCCGGCAGAAAAAGCGGGGCTAAAAGAAGGCGACATTATCCTTAAAATCAACGACAAAACGGTTGATGGAGACGCGGATCCGGCTGCTATAATTCGTGACATTTCGGGCGGCCAAACAGTAAAACTGCGCGTGTGGAAAAAGGCGCTCAACAAAGAACAAGTGGTGTCGGTGAAGTTGAGTGAGGTTAATTAAACCTGAATTTACCCATATAAAAGTCATAGGGATGGGTATTGACATTTGCACTATAAGTAGTATAGTAGCGTAGTCATGGCACCCAGACTATCATTAGGAGATCTTGCTAGTGTTAACACACTACGCAGGTTCGTGCCCTATAAATTACGAGCTGATCTAAAAAAGTCGCTTGTTTATCCGTTGCAAGCCCTCAAGGCAACCGGTAGAGCTGATCTTTTTAGTAACGTATCAATAGAAACCACCACTACATGCACGCGTCAGTGTGCTTATTGCCCTCATTCAGTTGAGTCAGCACGTCAGGCTAAACATGAAAGAGGATTATTTATGAGTCCAGAATTATTTACAAATATAACTGACCAGCTGCAAGCATTGGGATTCTCTGGCAAGTTGGCTTTGCAGGGTTTTGGCGAACCATTGGCGGATCCAGATATAATTGCAAGAATACAGGAAGCGAGAGAAAAAATGCCATTTGCATATATTACAATTAACAGTAATGCTCAGCTCTTAACCGGCGAATTATTGGAAAAACTTCTAGCCGCTGGCCTGTCTCATATTTATATTACGAATCACGAAACTGATCCGGAGCAAAGAACAGCCCTTGGTGTCAAAATAAAGGCTTTAAGAGCAGATCCTCGTTTTGCAACATGCATTTCTTATTATACTAAGCTCACGAGTTTAAGAAATAGAGGTGGTGCCGTAGATCCGACCAAATTTCAACAATTTGAATCAGAAGGCAGAACATCAAATTCAACCGGTAGAGAAATTTGCGCCAGCGAAACGAGTACACTAAACATTACAGCCAGCGGCAATGTGCTGGTTTGTGGCGATTCTTTTACAGAAGATCCCGACAGCGTGATGGGAAATTTGAATGAAAGTACAATACCAGAAATTTATTTAAGCCAAAAATTTCAAGAAATT